>ORJL010189093.1_pt1 | contig 30653 bp, 56 predicted proteins | sample 1779941 | NCBI WGS metagenome assembly ORJL01 (sample SAMEA104232317, study PRJEB22302) | groundwater metagenome | biome: forest; feature: aquifer; material: groundwater | place: USA | collected 2011-08-07 | depth 5.8 m | reverse complement strand
GATTGCAGTTTTTTTATTATCTCAAGCTTTTCATGAGGAAGAACATTTGCAAATACTTTTTTTATTCCTATTTGAGATGATATTGCCTTAGCAGTCCTCTCGTTATCTCCTGTAAGCATGATTGATTCTATCTTTAATGCTTCAAGTTCATGCACTGCTTCTGCAGAGTGCTCTTTCAGCGCATCAGCAATTGCAATCAATCCAATTATTTTTTTGTTCAATGCAGCAATCACTACTGTTTTCCCTTCAGTTTCCAGCGAGCTTATCTTTTTTTCGTATTCATAAGTTTTTATCCCCTCTTTTTCCATAATCTTTCTGTTTCCAATAATAATGCTGCTTCCTTTCCATTTTGTTTTTATTCCGTGTCCAGGCACAGCCTCAAACTTTTCTGCATCAGGAACTTTAATTTTTAATGAAGCAGCTTTCCTCATTATAGCATCTGCAAGTGGATGCTCTGAACTCTTTTCCGCAATCGCCGCTATTTTTATAAGCTCTGCTTTATTTTTCGAGATAATGTCAGTTACCTCTGGCTCTCCTTTTGTAAGTGTGCCTGTCTTATCAAATACAACTTTTTGCAGTTTATGCGCTCTCTCTAAATATTCTCCGCCGCGGATTAATATGCCTAATTCTGCCCCTTTGCCAACCCCAACCATCAATGCTGTAGGTGTAGCGATTCCAAGAGCGCAGGGGCAGGATATAATCAAAACTGCCACAAATGATAATATCGCCATTGTTAGATTTCCGGCAATAAACCACCATGCTCCAAATGAAAGCAGAGCAACTACAACTACTGCAGGAACAAAATAAGCAGAAATCCTATCAGCAAGTCTTTGTATTGGAGCGCTTGATGCCTGAGCTTCTTCAACCATTTTAACTATCTGCATTAGCGTTGTTTCCGAGCCAACCTTGGTTGCTTTAAATTTAAAGCTTCCGTGTTTATTAATAGTTGCTCCTATAACTAAATCATTTTTCTTCTTTTCAACAGGCATGCTCTCTCCCGTAATCATGCTCTCGTCTATAGTGCTCTCCCCCTCAATTATAATCCCGTCAACCGGAATTTTTTCTCCAGGCCTTACAACAATTATCTCGCCAATCATTATTTCTTCTGCTAAAACCTCAACTTCCTTGCCGTCCCTTATCACAAAAGCTTTTTTCGGACGGAGATCAAGCAGTTTTCTTACTGCTGCAGAGCTTCTTTTCTTTATGTAATCTTCCATGAATTTCCCGAGCAATACAAAAGCAATTATTATTGCAGAAACCTCAAAATATACATTTTTTTCTTCAACTGGAAGAACCCCTGGAAAAAAAATTATAAATACGCTGTAAATATACGCGGTCAACGTTCCCATTGCAATAAGAAAATCCATATTCATGCTTTTATTTTTTATAGCATTAAATGCTCCCTTGTAGAATGTCCATCCGCCTATGAATTGCACAGGGGTAGTTATTATAAAAAGCCAAATACCCCATGTAAACAAAGGCAGCGAGGGGATTGGAACCCATGTGATAATTGAGACGCCTGCTGCGAGGGTAAACATCGCTATTACTCTCAACAAGGCAAGTACAAGAACCCCGGACAAGGCTATTGCAACTCTTCTCTTCATGCTTTTTAGCTCTTGTTCTGGTGACTCAAATTTTCTTACGCACTCTTCACTGCAAAAATAATAAATTCTCCCATCAAACTGCTTCTTAATTGAGTTTGTTTTGCTTACGCGCATTCCGCAAACAGGGTCTGTAGCAAACTCCCCTGAATCTTGAACTTCGAAAAAGGCTTTATATCCTAATTTGTTTATTGTTCCAATAATCTTTTTATCATCTATTCTTTTAGAGTCATACTCCACAGAAGAACTGCCTGTTGCGTAGCTTACACTAGCATTTATTACTCCCTCCTCTCTCTTTAGTTTTTTCTCAATATTCTGAGCACAACTTGCGCAGTGCATTCCAGTTATTTTATATTTCTTTTTCTCCATTTTTTGATATTAAACTTTCCTGCTTTTATTTATAAATCTGGGTCAATACCCCGCAGCTTGCTGCGGGATAGCAAAACCGCGAAAATCAAAGATTTTCGGGGCGCAGAAAAACCATAAAAGTTTTTCCAGGTTTTAGGTATTTTCTTTATTTATTATTACCTCGAATAAACTTTATACATAACCCCTCCATGGATTGCCGCCCCTATCAAGACTATCAGCCAGGCAAGATTCTGGAGGTATCCTGCAAAAACCACCCCTAAACCAAAACCTAAAAGACCTGCCCCCAACATCCATAACTGAAGTTCGTATGGCTTTGCCTTTTTTAATTTTTCTAACATTTTCATTCTTTCATCACCCTATTCTTGTTTTTAAGCTTGCATTCCTATAGCCATCTCTTCCATTCTTTTTACTTTTTCAAGGCACTCAAAGCTGCCTGCCGATTTGAGCCGTGCGCGCCGTATATTGTAAAAAATACAGCAAATATGCCTGCAGCAACTGCGTCGTAAAACCAAAACTCTGTTGGAATTCCGAATATAACGCTCTTGGCAATTAATGCAGCCCATCCAATAACATAAGCTGCAAGGGCGCATATTATTGACAGCCATGCGAACACTTTCCAGATTGTCTTCATTTTTCTTTTACCTCCCTCTGTTTAATTTGAATATCTTTATTCCTTTTAATATTTTTCCTGCCCCAAAATAATCCCTAAACTATTTTATAAAGTTCAAGTAATATTTGCCTTTGTAATCATCAGCTAATATTTGTTATTTATCTTAAACAAGTTATGCAGCCCGCACCAACCGATAAAACTTTCTATAAGAGCAATTACACCTGCAATAGTTACGAGCCAATTTACCCATATAATGCTAAACTGTGGTGCCCATGGCCCCAACCACCAAAATGCCAGCGCAAATCTTAAGATTCGGTCTACACTTCCTAAATTTTGTTTCACCATTTTTTACCTCCCTCTGTTTAATTTGAATTAGTTTTTTCATCTTCTTAAATTTTCTCATATTCTTTATGCAATATGTTTGAAAGAGGTTTTATGCTTAACAGTCTTGTTATAAGGCTCAATTCCCAGCTTGGTATCTTAGGAAGCATTTTTTGCTCATCTAAAAGCATTTTATATTCTTTTCTGTGTTTTAAATCAGCTTCTTTATATTTTTCCTGCCCTTCTTTGAGAGTTATTTTCTTGTCTAATATTTCTTGTATAGTCTCCCCGCATAACAACCCAAAATGAATGCTTCTTTTTATTCCTTCCCCTGTTAAAGGCAATGTCTGCCCAGCAGCGCACCCAACAACAAATATATTTTTTACTATTGGATTCTTTAAGCAATAACAATAATATCCTCCATGAATTTTCCCCTCCTTAAGATGATATTTATCTAATAATTTCTTTAAATTAGGAAGGAGTTTTGTTTCTCCTTCATAACTGCCAACTCCAAACCTTGCTTTTTCCCCGCAGGGAAAAAGCCAGCCAGCTCCGTTTTTTATTATCTCTGGATTTATGAAAAATCTAAGTTTATTGTCTTTCTTGTACGGAATTTCTGTTTCAATTCCAAATGAAAGCATATTTTTCTTGACATATCCTTTTTTCAAGGATGAAGCTAAAACAGCATTCCATCCAGTGCAATCTACAATTATATCTGCTTCAAAATTTCCTTTGTCAGTATAAACAACTTTTCCGTTAGTTTTTTTAACATTTGCAATTAAAAGCTCTGCGTTATTCTGTTTATTCAATAGTTTGCAGAATCTCAAGTAATCAATTGTGCAGTATTTCTCTGCAATAGGGATTTCTATTTCCTTGTCTTTAACATGGATGGCAAACTTATCAAATGTCTGCAATATTGATTTTTCACAATTAACCCTCTTCATCATTTCAACAGATGTTCCACACGCAGAAGTTACTCCTGTTCCAACCTTCTTCCTGTCAATTAACAAAACTTTTCTGCCTTTAAGCCTGCTTGCAACTGATAATCCTGCAAAACTTGCTCCTGCGATAATTACATCGTACTTTTTCATATTTTTGCTTTATATTTTTATTGAATGCCTTATCATTTTCCCAAGGCAGGGTTTTCCCTCTTTGCAATTCTCTTCACAATGTTCCGCTCTGTTCTTTTTTGTAAATGCCATTCTGCAAATCTCGCGCATATAATGCGTCTTGCCGCATATCTCTTTGTATTCAACCATTATATTGATGCCTTCTGCCTTTTTAATCAATTTGTATTCAACATGAACATACTGTCTGTGCTTCTCTTATAATCTTTGTTAATATACTTTCAGGAAGATTAGTTTTTATTTTTAACTCCTCTAAATTAGAGTCTGTTAATTCTCTTGCCAGGACTATGCCTGCTTGCGATAGCCTTTCTTTTATGATTCTATTAATTGATTTAAGGATAGTTACAGGATACAGCTTTTTTTCTGCTATTAACTCTTGAAGATTCTTGTCGTTTCCAGAGGCATATTGCCAGCTTGTAATTCTTAAACCAACTCCTTTTGCGTACTGAATTGCATGAGGCGTGCATTTAGTGTTTGTTGCAAGCCATCCCGAGTCAATTTTGTTTTCAGGATTATTCTTTAAATCTAAAAACCTCGCGTAGGTATACATCGCAACCTTAGAATCTGTATGCGTTCCGGGCTGATTATGGTACTTGCACTCAACCATATATCTCTTGTCTTTTTTTGCAATTATGTCTACCTCGTGAGTTACTGCCTTTCCAGCCATAGTTGCCCCCACCTTGGTTTCATACCCATAATTCCTTAAGATTGCCGCAAAAAACTTTTCAAAAGGAAACCCGCTTGGACCTAAATTCATAATCGCTCTCTTGAGGTCATAACGAGAGGCAATTTCCGGCTTCTCTTTTAATAGCTCCAAAGTTATTTTTAAAATTTCTTTGGTTGTTATGCCTTCATGGATTCTTCTCTCAACTCTGTTTGAAACCTCTCTTGCAAATTGTTTCGATGCTCCAGCACTCATAGCAGTTTTTTCTATTTTTCTCCTGTCAAATTTCTCTTTTTCACCAGACGCTTTTATTACATTCATCTTTCTCTCTTACATTCATCTATTGTTTCCTCCTTTTTAGGTGATTTGGAACAAATGCAGGAGTTTTTCTCATATATTCTTTATATTTAGCGCCAAATATCTTTAGTGATTCGCGTTCCTCGCTTCTTGCAAGCTTATAGTACACTACTAAGAGGACAGGAAACATTGCCAGAGTCAGCAGAGTCGGCCACTGAAGAAGAAATCCCAGCATTATCATGATAAATCCAGCATACTGGGGATGCCTTATGTAAGAATACGGGCCTGTTGATGCAATATTATGCTTACGCTGGGCATTATATAAAACCCTCCACGAGTTTGCGAGCAATAAAAACCCAAAAGCAATGAAGACTATGCTAAGAATATGAAACGGGCTGAAATGCGGATCAAATCTCCATCCAAATAGTGTATCCCACAGGTGTCCGGAATTATGGGAGTATATATCCAGAGCAGGGTATTTTCTTCCCAGCCATCCTGAAAAGAGGTAAATTGTCAGGGGAAAGCCGTACATTTCCGTGAATAAAGCCACAATAAAAGCCGAGAATGCCCCAAAAGAGCGCCAGTCTCGTTTTGTCTTAGGTTTTGTAAAGCTAAATGCAAAAATAAGAAATATCGCGACATTTAGGATAACCATCCACCATGCTCCGTAGCCATTAGCGCCTGATTCACCAGGAGCAGAATTAAAAATAAATGCAATTATAATAACTATTGCCGCAATTCCCAAAGCAATGCATGCTAATTTTTTATTCCTTGTCATCTTAATATTAAATAGGCAGCTGCTGTCCCTGCCAGTATTATGGCAATCTTGAATACAGCCAGCCATTTATACCTTGTTTTTTCAATCTTTCTCTCAAAAAAGTACATTAATCCAGTCACGCTTTCACCAATTAATATCCCAATAATCAGCCTGTCTGAGAAATATCCCAGGTAATAGAGCACGAGAAGCGCAATCCATGTTGTGCTGACTGCTGCGCAAATCGCGCAGATTTTTGTTTTTATGACTTTTGACAAGGGTCCTCTTATAAAAGCATAAACAATAAATAACGCCAATATTCCAAGAAGTACGTATCCTATCATTGTATTCAATCAGTGGCACTTGCTCCTTTCAGTTTTTCCTTCATGTTTCTTATGCATGTCTTTCATCATCCAGTAGTGCAGAACAGGGCATAAAAGCATTGCTGCGAATAGAGCATATGTTTTAAATCCGGAGTAGTACAATATTCCCGCTATAATTATCGGAATTAAACAGCAGATTAGCATCATTAGGCTGTGATTTTCTTTTATTTTTTTGAATATTTTTATTGCCATTCTATTTCTTTATCCACAACAACTGCTCCTGCATTTAGTGTTTGTTGCATGTTCTCTCATCTCTTGTTCATAAGCATCTGCATGTTCTGAACAGCAAAACGCTTTCTCCCTTGTTCCTATAAATCCCAGAATTTTCACATTTCTGAATATTTCCTGTCCTTTTTCAATTTTCTTTTTGCAATATCCGCATTCCTTCTTAAATAAGCCCATTTTTCTTTGTTTGTAATTATCTTAATACGCTTAATATCAATAAGCCCAAGATTAATGCAGTCATTATCCAAAACATCCATGATCCTTTCTTCTCACTGCCCGAATTTGCATGGCTCTGGTTTGATTTTCCATGACTTCCATTTCCACAGCATCCCATTTTTCCTCCTGAATTTTATTTAACAGCAAGTTTAGTTATCTCTAAATTGCAAGATTTATACTTTCTGCACCATTTCTCGCATTTTTCTCTCCATTCTTTTTCTTTATATTCCAGTCCGCAAATTTTGCATTTATACTTCTTCATATTTTTTTCTCTTTATTTAATAATAAAAAAATAAAAAATAAATTTATATTTGCTTATTTGAACTTATTGTATACCCACGCAAAAAGCCATCCTGCAATCCATGCATAGACCGCTACTTCAATAAGACCCACCAATGCCCCTGCTATAGAGATGGATTTGCCCGCAAGCCCAGTAATGTCAACCCCGTGAAACAGGTTGCTGAACAGCTTTATTGCAAATCCCGGGGCAATTGCAACAAGCAGAGCGCACGCGGTATACAATATTGCTGAAACACTTGCAAGCGAAAGCGCAACTTTCTTTGCATTTAACTTATCAGTCATTTTTACCTCCTTTTTCTTTTAGTATATGAACACAAAATTTTGACATATGCGCGTCAATAATCTCCATTAATGGTTTTATTGTTTTCTCGTTCAATTCATAATATCTATACTTCCCCTCAGTTTTTGAAACAACAAAACCGCACCTTTTTAATCTTGACAAGTTATGGGAGGCTGCGGTTTGGCTTAGCCCTGTTTCCTTCATAATCTCAGATACATTCTTCGGGCATTTTCTCAGTAAATTAATAATTTTCAGTCTAGAGCCAGAAACAAGAGTTCCAAAGAAAATCCTGTATGCTCCATAAAGCTCTTTCCTGCTGATTCCGTGCCTTAAATGCTTTGATATGTACTCGCTAATCATATGGCAACTCAATGCATATGACTATTTAAATGTTTCTGATTGAAGCTATATGCAAAAATGAAAGAATTAGGACTGTACTCGCCTGATAAATTATGCCCAAAATTAAGTTTCATAACTCAAACTCCTCAATAAAGCTGATTATAGCCCCATATTTTTACAAAAATCTGAATCCTTTATCAGTCAAAGAGATAAATTTGTTCCCTTTCTTGTCAACAGCTTCTTTTATCACATTTCTTTCTAATAATTCAGAAAAGTATCTTAACAATTTTTCTTTTAAGTTCTGGGATAATTGGATTAATAGGCGGAATTTTGGGAGTAGTAATTGATATAATTATTTCAGGTTATATCTGGCAATTAGCAGGGGGAATTGCTTCTGTTGGAAGATTTTCATTATCCTCTGCTTATGTAAGCCCAACTCTTATTGTTGGAGTTTTCTTGCTTTCGATTGGCGTTGGTTTAATAGCAGGAGCGATTCCATCTTATAGAGCTTCAAGATTAAAGCCAGTTGATGCTTTAAGATATGAATAAAAGAGGACTTGTAATAAGATTTGCTATCTCTAAAGAAAATATCTCGCAAGAAAAAGAAGCAAGGCTGAAATTACTGCAATAAAATAAGCGCTCTTGCTCCATGCAAGAATCTTGCTGCCGTCAAAAGGACCAAATGGAAGCAAATTAAATAATGCAAGAAGAGAGTTTATAGACAAGCCATAAAAAGCAATCATTCCAAAAACTCCTTTGCTAAAAAACAAAAGTAAAAGTAAAAACAGGAAAGCAAGAATTATGTTAGTTAAGGGTCCTGCTAAAGAAATTTTGCCGTTTCTTTCTTTGTTTATTCTTCCAGAGATAAAAACAGCTCCAGGCGCAGCGATTATAAATCCAAATACTGAGAAAGCAAGAGCAAGAAACAGCATCCCATAAAATGCATGAAACTCTGCCCCCAATCCATACTTCTGCGCAATGTACTTATGCATTAACTCATGCAATAGAAAGCCAATCCCAACAGTAAATGCGGAAATCACAAAAGAGACAAAAAACAACAAAGAAAGAACAGAGCCGATTCCTGAAAAAAGCACAGCAAACGCTATTGAGATTATCAACCATGCAACAAACAAATCTTTAATTTCTCTCTTTGTGAATCTCATTTTTCTCCTGTTGTCATAATCACAAACAATCCTATCTTTTTTTGATTTATGTCTTTAAACTTGCTATCTTTAAATAATCTTCTGAAATCTTCTGCGGAGTTCATCCTGCTGTTTCCGGGTTCAATCTTATGAAAAATCCAGTTTAATACTTTGCCAAAGTTTAAATCAACAACAATCAATTTTCCATTCTTCTTCAAGGAATTATGAAAATTATTCATTGCCTTCTCTTGATTAGAATAGTGATGAAATGCTTCTGATGAGAAAATATAGCCAAACTTTTCTTTGTAATTTAAAGATTCAACTTGCATCAACTTAAGCTTAGCTTTTTTCCCCAGCTTCCTTTTCGCAATTTTTAGCATTTCAGGGGAAATATCAATTCCGTATAAGCTGAGATTCTTATTTTCTTGTTCAAGCAAGAAAAGCAGATTTCCTGTTCCGCATCCTGCGTCTAAAACTATTGAATTATTATTTATTACTATATTCTTTAAAGATTTTTTTAGAATTTTATGCAGCCAAGAATGCAGGATTCCAGAATCATAAAAGTCTGCAACTTTGTCAAAAAATTTCTTATTTGTTTCTATCACTTTTGCTTCCATTTTTACCTCATTTTATTTTGCATTTAATCATGCTTCTTGAAAGAAAATAAACAGCCAAAGCAAGCATGATAATTGCCCCAACTCTCAGCTCAAGCCCTTTAAACGGGAGGAAAAACAGTGCAAGAGGCATTCCGATTAAGGCAAATAACGCCCCCCCGCACATCGGGCATCCTGCGCCGAATAATCCCGCAGCCAGCCCAGTAGCTCCGAAAAATCCGCTGATTTTTCCATTTCTGCACCTTTCAGCTATCTTGTAAGAGAATAAAGAAATGTATATTCCAAATAGCAAAGCAGCCATCCCAAGAAGAAAAAAACTGGAAACCATAAACCAAAACCCATTCATCATTATAAATATTGACAATCTGTAATTAGTCGTTGTTGCAAGAGTCAGAATATAGAATATGCTGAAGATTAGTATGCTGGAAAACAGGAAAATCAAAAAATAAGCTCTCTTAGCCAATATCTTCTTTATAGCCTGCCTCGATTCAATGACTCTCTTTAACATCTTATTTTGCCTCTTCTGCTTTGAATTCCTTGCAGATATCTTCCTGTAAAATTGTTTCCTTGCCAATCTTGCCAGGGTCATAAAAAACTTCAAATTTGTTTCCAGAAATATAGTTCACTTTTTTTACTCCCTCCACTTTCTCAAGCTCTGATTTAACCAGAGGAATATGCCCAGAGCACGGAAGAGCTCTAAAATCAATCTTAACTGAGTTGCCCTGAATTTTATCGTTTCCAAGTTTTGCAGCTGCAGGAAAGATGAAGTATACCATTATAAGATTCATTATAATCATGCTGGAAAATAAGACAGAGCAATATTTCCAATGGCTTCTTATTTTTTTGTCTTCAAACCTTCTTATATAAAAGAATGCAGAGAGTGCTGCAATTAAAAGCGAGGCTGCAAAGATAATTGGAATATAATATTTATTAGAAATAAACTTTATAAAAAATGAGTTTGCTGCTGTAACTCCAGCCAAGGCAAACAAAATTATTGCAATACATCCTGAATGAGGGATTATTCCTGAAAGCAATCCAGCCGTTATCCCTTTGTTTTTTGGCTTGCAGCATTCAGGCATTTTCTGCTTTTCATGTTTCTTTTCCATCTAAGATAGTTGTAAAAATAGTTTTTAAACTTAATAGTCTGCCATAAGTTAAAAGAATATGAATGCTCGTTTTATCATTTAGCATTTTTAATAATTTCTATGACCTCTTTTTCCACTTCCTCTGCCTCCCCCTCACTTACTTCTGGAAAAAATTCCGAGATTATTGTTGGTTTCATTCCTATTATTTTTATTTTCCCATTATCATCTAAAACATTAATTTTACAAGGCATGCATAAGGAAATTAATTTATTTTTATTTAGAAAATTATTAGCATGTTTTCCAGAGCAAATTTCTATAATTTTTAATTTCTCTACGCTAAAACCTTTTGCAGCTAATCTTTCCTTTATGTCATAAACTTGAAATATGCTCCAGCCTTTCTGTTCAACTGCTCTTAATACCGAGACAACTGCTTCATCAAAGCTTTTTTCTGTTTCAACAACATATGCAAAATCTTCTATTTTCATTTTTTATTACCCTTCTTTTTAAAGACACTACATACAAAAATTTGACAATCTCCCAAAGGAGTTAGGTGTTTTTCTTCAAAGCTTTTTATATGCTCAAAATCATAAAATAATTTTTTCATAGAATCTTCAGAGTATTGTTTTATATCTAACCCGCTGCATCTTTTCGGTCCGTTCAATGAGAAAGTAGATACAATTAAGTAACCATGAGAATTTAATAGCCGCTTTACATTATTCATATATTTATCAATATCTTCATTTGCGGTTAAGAAGTGAAGAACAGCCCTGTCATGCCAGAGATCATATTTATCATTTGTTTCAAATTCCCTTATGTCAGAAACTATCCATTTAACAGAATCTGCTTTATCTTTTAACCTTTTCTTTGCTCTTTCTAATGCATTTAAAGAAACATCTAATACTGATATGTTTCTAAAACCGATGTCAATAAGATTATCCACAAGTTTCGAATCTCCGCCCCCAACATCAACAATTTTTGCATCTTTGTTCAGACCTATCTCAGTAATTAAACCTAAGGAGGTAATAGGTTTTTCTTGATGCCAGCTCATCTCATTAGGATTTTTTGTTTGATAAATATTTTCCCAATGTTTTTTTGTATTAAATTTTTCTTTCTTAATCATGTTGTTTAAATACTCCGCATTTGCATAGACTATCATTTAAAAATTCATTACAGGGGCAGATATTGCTTCCATCATCTTTCTTGAGCGCATCACAGAGGCAATAACCCCTTTTCTTTGCCTGTTTAAGCATATTCCTATTAACTTTATAAATTTCAACTCCCGGAAAATTCTCTTTGTTTTCAGGATTTTGCGCTTTCATTTTTTTCTGTTGTCATACCGTAATTGTTTAACTAACCACAGAATAAATAAAATAAGAGCTACTAAAATTAGAGCCATAAATAAAAATCCAAAAATCCACATTCCTCCGAAGCCATAGCCCCAATTTCCCATCATTCCATAACCCCCGCCCATCATGCCTCCAAAACCAAACATTCCTAAGAGCAAGAATACAGCTACAGTAATTATTATTCCAATTAGTAAGTTATTGTTATCTTTCATTTTGTTTTCCTCCCTTTTTGTTTTGCATTCTTCTTTGATTTATTTATTAATAATATTGCCAGCAAGATTAAGACTGCAATAACGAGGGTTAGTATGACATAAAAAAATATTTGAAATCCGAAGAAGATATTTTGATAAGAATTATTATTCTGCGGGTTTTGATAATAGTTATTTCCCATCATATTTCCGCCCATCATTCCGCCACCAACATTCTCACCACAATAAGACCTCTTCGCCATATTAATATGAACTTGTTTTAAAGATTCAGAACCTTCGCCGCCCATCATTTTATCCATGTATTCATGTGCTTCGCCCGGATGCATTTGTTCCATATAGTAGTCGCCAATTGCTTCAAGTTGTTCATTAGAAAGGTTACTGCAACTAACTCCAGAACCTATTAATTGTTTAGTTTCAGTAAAATCATGTTCTTCTTGAGCTACAACTAAAAAACTAAACAGGATTACAAATAAGCTTATCAATATTATTTTTTTCATTTTCTTTTCTCCATTACAATGCCATAGTGATATGGTTTTAGATCATACTTTATTGGGCTATTAAATCCAGAGTTTGCAGCCCATTCTATACACTGCTCTGGTTTTGGTCTAATTTCCATTGGCGGGCCTCTCGGTGTTGCAGAATCGTAATTCCAATGAATAATCCCAAGTTTCCCGCCATTTTTCAAGATTCTGTAAGCTTCTCTAAGCAATTTTTCTGGATTTTCTGTTGTATACAGAATATTGAAAAGCATTACATAATCAACACTTTCATCTTTTAAACCTGAACCTTCAGATACAAAATCGCGAAGTATCGCTTCTGCATTGCTCAATTTATTTTCTTTCGCTTTTCTGTCTGTTTCTTTAATCATTTCTGGCTCTATATCAATAGCATAAACTTTTCCTCTAACTATTTTTGCAGCTGGGATTGTGAAAGTTCCATACCCACAACCCAAATCTGCTGCGTTTATCATACTTTTATTCATACCCAAGATTTTAAGTATCTTATCTGGCTTAAAGAATTCCCCCCATACTTTTTCTTCAGGCATGCCGCTTTCTTTGAGCTTCATATTTTTGCCCCCAATAATTTTTTTATTTCATCAACAGCATAATTTATTTCATCCTCTGTGTTAAATTTTCCAAGACTAAATCTAATTGCTCCTAATGCCAATTCATCTGGAACTTTCATTGCAGTTAATACGGCTGAAGGTTCTTTTACATTGTCATGGCATGCTGAGCCAGTGGATAATGCAATATTTTTTAGTTTAGATAACATTTGACTGCTGTCAATGCCTGCGAAACTAAGATTTAACGTGTTTGGCAATCTCTCTTTTGGATGTCCATTTAATTTCACATTTGCAATTGATTTTAATTTTTCATGCAATAAATCTCTTAATCTTAGAATTTCTTTATCATATTCATTCATATGTTCATGAGCTATTTGGCTCGCTTTCCCTAAAGCAACAATTCCAGAAACATTCTCTGTCCCAGCTCTTTTTCCCATTTCATGATTTGCTCCATGAATTAAAAGTTCTAACTTTGTTCCTTCTCTGATGTATAACACTCCAACACCTTTTGGCGCATAAAACTTATGACCCGCAATAGACATTAGGTCAACACCTAATTCATTTACATCTGAAGGAATTTTTCCAACTGTTTGCGCAGCGTCAGTATGCAATAAAACTCCTTTTCTCTTGCATATCTTGCTTATCTCTGCGATTGGCTGTATCGTTCCTGTTTCATTGTTAGCATGCATAATTGAGATTAATATTGTCTTGTCAGTTATTGCATTTTTAATCTCATCTAAATTAACTCTTCCGTATTCATCAACGCCGACATATGTCACATTAAAACCTTCTCTTTTAAGATACTCGCAGGGATTTATTATTGCAGGATGTTCTATAACCGAGGTAATAATATGATCTCCCTTTTCTCTGTTTGCAAAAGCTACACCTTTTAATGCATGATTATTTGACTCGCTTCCACCACTTGTGAATATAATTTCGGAAGGCTTAGCTCCAATCAAATCAGCAACCTGCTTTCTTGCAGATTCAAGAGCCTCCTTGCCTTTTTTTCCAAGCCAGTGTCCACTTGAAGGATTCCCATAATACTCAGTTATATAGGGTTCCAGTTCTTTGATTACTTCTGGATCAATCGGTGTACTGGCATTATTATCTAGATAAACTTTCATGCTTTTACCTCCACTAATATCTTTCTATCCGTTTCTAACCTTTCAGATAAAACATCTCGAATAATGTCAAATGCTTTTATTATTTTAGGATTTGAAAGTTTGTAATAATTGTTTCTGCCCTCTCTTTTTGAGTTAACAACGCCCCTTGATTTCATTATAGACAGGTGTTGAGATATATTTACTTGGCTTAATCTTGACTTATTCATAAGTTCTGTTACGGACATTTCTTTGTCCCTAAGAAGGTTAAGAATCTCTAACCTGATAGGATTAGAGAACACTTTGCATATTTCAGCATGAATTTTATATAATTCTTTCATATTGATATTAGAATATTCTAATATATAAATCTTTCGGTTAAAATTTTTATTATATGAATTCAGCTATTTAAAATAATCCAAGCAGTATTTCGTATTCTCGTGATGCTCTAAATGCTCCTTCCATGCCTGAATATCCTGATCTGCAGGCTTCTGGCATTCTTGAGGAATATCTCCAGAACCTCCTCCAGAACTTGCTGAATTTTCAGATTTCTTTCCAAAATTAAAATTTATTATCCCGGCGGCATATAAAACCGCAAGCAAAACAAGAATAACCAGCACTATCACTGTAATTTTTTCTTTATCCATTTTTTTCTCCGATTTCCTTAATTTTTTTTGTCATAAACCATATTCCAAAAGCATTAGAGACTATTCCGAACAGCAGGATATAGGGAGTATACCGCAAAATTAAATTTGCAAAAGCCAGACTGATAAAAGGCAGGAAATTAACAAGATAGTGCGAACAGCATAGCAGCATGCTTACTCCGGAAATTCCTCCAGAAGCCATAGTGGTTACAGAGCATAGAGCTTCTTTATGCTTTAAATAAGTGTAAAGCCCAATCTGAGTTCCAAAACCTGAAATTAACAATACAAGAAGAAACCAGTATTTTTTTATCTGTAACAATGCCATCTGGGGAAAATTCAGGAGATAAAGAACAAGCAAATTTAAAGCAGCGACTATCAAAACAGCCATAACAACATTCCTCAAAATTTTATATTTCAAATTCATCTTAATCAACCCTGTATCCCCTGCTTTTTATTTTCTCTCTAATTTCTTTCTCACTTGTCCTGCCTTCATCAAACTCAATCTCGGCTTTTCCGCTTTTGACATCAATCTTTATCTTGTTAGCATCATCTTCAAGCTCACTTTCTATTAGTTTTGCGCACGATTCGCAGTGCATTCCTTTTATCTTCAAAACTATTTTCATTTCAGCTCACACCCGCTTAAAGCAGAAAGCCTCTCAAATGTCTGCACACCAGAATACATTGTTCCATTTATTTCCCACGTAGGAGTTATCTTGACTCCTTTGCTGTCGCATAACTCTTTATTATCAACGCACTTGACATAAGTTAAATATTTCTGTGCATTTTCAAACAAATTTCTCTGCTTTGTTGTGTATTGGCAGGCATCATTTCCATAAACAACAACATTCTTCTCAGACAAGCATTTTGCAAAATCATCAAACTGGCTTGGCTTTTGGCTGTTTATATAAAAAGCAGCTATAAGCAGAATAATTGAGAGCAGGATGCTTCCTGCAAGAACATAATTCTTAATGCTTTTCTTCTCTTCTGGTTTTTTCTCAGCCGCAGAGCCGTGCTTATCCCTGTTGTGATACTCTAAACTCTCCCTCGTCAGAAACTTCCTATTGCAAATCTTACATTCAATCTCTTCCATATTGCTATACTAACAGATTATGATGCTACCTTCCGCATCCGCCGCCAATATACTTGCTGTTCTGATTACTGCTGGCATATCCTATTCCTGAAGAACTGCTTTCTGGCTTCAAAATAGCATAGCCAAAAAACAGCAAAACAATCACAAGGATTATTATCACAACAGCTGTGGTAGTGTCCATTTTAGCTTCCCCCATTCTCATTTAATTTTTGATACTTAACCTGCAAAACATCAAGTTTTCTGAAAATAAACTTGCCATCCACAAAACTGCCAACCTGCTCTAAAGTTTTCTTGATACTTTCGTAATCTTCTATTCCTCTGGACAAGATTACAGTAGGAATTGCATCTATTTTATACTGGACAATTAAGTTTGCCCCCTCTGGCGAAGAAACATCAACAAACCTCTCCTTATCAATATACATTCCTATTCCCTGAAATGATTTCTTCAAATCAGTTACATTAAAGCACTCAACACAAGACTTGTTTTCAATATAAGTAATATCAACTATTCCTCTGATATTTCCACCCGTGTCTTTGTAAGGTGAAAGAGGTGTATTAAACAAATAATATTCTGTATTTTCTGTAAAAGCTCCTTTTATTTGGTCAAACAGCCACCAATATTCTTCTATATTCTTGCTTACTAAAAGCGCAGGGAAGAAACTAACACTATTCTCTTTAATCATCTTCTTGCCTTCTTCAGAACTGCTTGATATTTTATCATAATTCTCTATTTTTATCCCGAATTTTATCAGCTGTTCTTCAATCTGTGAGATAGAAGCGCACTTATCACAATCTGTGTATATTTCTTTCAGATTTACCTTGCCTCCAACCGTCTTAGTTTCTAAATTAACATAAGGAACGCTTTTATCAAACAAAGCATAATCCTTTCCTATAGAAAATACATTTTTATCTATTTCAATCTTATCTATATTTTTTGAGAGAGCAACAAGTGCTGGAACTGTCTTTATCCCGTATTTTTCCATAATTTTCTTTGCATCTTCCGATTCATAATCAAGAGTTTTCCTGCTCACTTGAGTATTCTCTTTTTCAAAACTTGCTTCAAGAGGCTGCAGGCTGAAACAATCAGGACAGTCAGCATTTATTGAAATAATCTCAACTTTAATTTTTTTTTCAAACACATTTTTCAGAAGCTCTTTTGGGGCAAAATTTGCAATAAGAAAAAAAGCAAGAACTATGCCGGCGAGTACTACTATGGCAATAACATAATCTTTTTCAGTTGCCTGTTTTCTTTTTTCAGTTTTATGCTTTTGTTTTTTATGCTCAGACGTATATCCCTGCATTTTCTCATGTTTACTATCTTCGGTTTTATTATCTTCCATTTTACTCCTTACAACAGTCAACAACCCTTTTTAAAAGCTGCGAGATTTTTGAAAGCTTTGATTCTGAAATTTTTTCTTTGTCTGAGATTTTAATATGCCCATTAACAGCAAAAAACAATGAATAAAGATTAAAAGCCTCAAGAAAAGCATCTTCAGCATCTTTGTTTTTCTTTTCATGCAGGTATTTTGTTCCAACCTCACTTAACCTCATTGAAGCAGCCAATAAATGCTTGCTTATGCACCATTTCTCACTGTAGTCTTTTTCATCTCTTTTTACTATCTTTTCAAGAAGTTTTTTTCTTGTCTCTCTTACTTGCTCAAGAAAATCAAGATATTTTTCCTGCTGAGTTTTCATAAATGAAAAAGCAAAATGTTCTTCTAATGAAACTAAGTTCATTAAAGCAATGCTTAAATCCTCTGCGAGAGATAAATCTAAAGAATTTGTTTCTTTTATTTCATTAATTTTTTTAATAAAGTTGTCTTTTTCCATCTTAGACTACTGGATTTCTGGTTAAAAGCCAGAAAATCAGCGAGAAAACTGCAAGCGCAATAATCATAAACACTAATCCCTGAAACATAAACATCCTTTTCCCGCGCTTTAATTTAATATGGTCGCTTATCCCGAAAACAGCAGTGAGAAGTATTGTGCCGACAATCATTCCAAATAATAATTTGTCAATTCCATAAATTCCCATTCCAAGCATTGAATGCGCTGCAGGCATTGATCTAACCATCTCAAAATTGATTATCAGCCCCTTATAATAAAATGGAACTGCAAAAAGAAAAAACATTATCACTATCAGGAAAAATGCCTGCAATGGAAGGCGTATTTTTCTTTTCTTCAGCAGGTTATTAATCCATAATCCTGAAGAGGCAATTAATGCCCCTATTAATAATCCTGAAATAGAGTCATCCACTCCGTATGCTTTTGCAAACCCAATCCCGGCAGCAGCCCCTGCAGTGCATAAAGGGCAATGTGCCTCAACACTTGGAATTATTAAGATTGATAATACTATTGGGAGCAATAAAACTAATAATATTTTTCTCATAACCTTGTTACTCTTGCCTGGTTATTAGCAAGAACCTCAACTTTTAATTTCTGCCCGGCATCAAGGCATCTTTGAGCATTCATATCATGCTTATAATTAAAATTCAAAAGCCCCTTTTCAGTCTGAATTCCTGCATCACATTGTGATAAGCCATTTTCAATCATCTTACAAGTTCTGTCATAAACTCCCTCTCCATCAAAAATTTCTGGCTCGAGATTCATGTTTGTAATTTTCCCTTCAAAAACATCCTTGGCTATAGGACTTACCACATTTCCTGTCCTGAATTTCCCAATAATCATAAGCCCTACAAGCAGGACAATTGCCAAAATTAATATAAATGTTCCTGTTTTCATTTCAATATAAGCAAAATTTGATTTATTTCTAAATCTGGGTCAATACCCCGCAGCTTGCTGCGGCAGATTTTGAAAGACTGAAAATACCGGTCGCTGAAAGCGAAAAATTTCGCGGTAAATACCCCAGCAGCTTGCTGTGGGGATAGCGAAACCGCGAAAATCTCTGATTTTCGGGGCACAGAAAAACCATAAAAGTTTTTCCAGGTTTTAGGTATTTTCTTTATTTTCATATTATGTCTTTGCACAGTTAATATCCTGCTATTTGTTAGGCAGATCATCTTAACAACAGCATCCTCCCTGCTTCTTCTTCCCGTTTTTGTATCCATTTAAGCAGGATTCACAACAAAACCATCCTCCTTTTGCTGTAATTCCTTTTCCAACTTCTTCTTTCATCCCGCATACGCATTTCTTCTTGAATAATCCCATTTTTCTCCTTGTTTTTTCCTGTTTAATTCCAATCTTCCTGATAAATAAAAATAAAAATAAAAAAATAAAATTTAACAGCCTCCAACCATTCCAGAGCCGCTGCCTGACGCACTTGAAGCGCCGCCCTGAGCTCGTGCAGGAACAGTTCCGTGCATCTCATAGTTCATTATTTCATTTTCAGTCCAGCCAGCTGTATCCAGCTTTCCAGAACTTCCTGAAACTGCTTTTCCAGTCAGACTTGATATCTTTGCAGTCTGCCATACAGCAAAAATAACCAATACTGCTATTGCAATCCCGACAACTATCCAAAATGTTTTTTTGTCCATGTTATTATCCTCCCAGTCTGTTTATTTATTTCTAAATCTGGGTCAATACCCCGCAGCTTGCTGTGGGGACAGCGAAACCGCGAAAATCTCTGATTTTCGGGGCGCAGAAAAACCATAAAAGTTTTTCCAGGTTTTAGGTATTTTCTTTACACTCATGTTTTGTATATCTTCAATATTCCCATTTTTCTCCTTGTTTTTTCCTGTTTAATTCCAATCTTCCTGATAAATAAAAATAAAAATAAAAAAATAAAATTTAACAGCCTCCAACCATTCCAGAGCCGCTGCTTGCTGCACTGCTTGTTGCCTGACTAACACTTCCAACAACACTGCCCGCTGAAGAAGCAATAGTCGATATCTTTGCAGTCTGCCATACAACAACAATAACCAATACTGCTATTGCAATCCCGACAACTATCCAAAATGTTTTTTTGTCCATTTTACCTCCAGCATTAACAGCCTCCAACCATGCTTCCACCAGATGCCTGTCCTGTCTCTATTCCTCTGTACTTGTTGCTTGCAAGATTAATGTAGTTTAATTCTATTCCCTGGCTTTTCAATACAGCAGCTTTCTGCTCATGAACTCCGGGAAAGAATAAAACTTTCCATTTTCCAAGCTCCTCTAAAATCTGGTCGTCAGTATACTCTGAGCCATGGTTCTTGATGAGATATTTTGCCAATCCTCTCATAGCATATGAATGAGCGCATCCGCATGCTGCCCCGCCATTTTTGAATACAAGAGATGTTGCGCCGCAGCAATATTCGCATGCAATCATGCTTCCTATTGTTACATATCTTGCCAAGTCATCCCCGGTAAGAGTTATGCCTTCATCATATCTTGCCAAAATTCCCATTGTTGAATCTGTTGCCTGAGAATTTGAGGCGGATATATCGTCATATCTTATACTCAACTCCTTGCCGTATACTGCCGGAACACCTGTTGGCATTATCTCGCTTGCGCTTACAGAAGGCAGAATTACTCCACTGCTTCCAGTTGAGCCAGACGAGCCGATTGAAGTTGAGATACCTGATATTCTGCTTGCATTATAAACTAATACCAGCGCAAGTATCCCAATAACAACTAAAGCCAAGATTTCTGCATTTCCGAACTTGAATTTGCCCGTCTTATCTGCAATAACCCTGCTTTCACTCACATCTTCTTCTGTTTTCCTATGTCCTTTATCTGAACTTGCCATTTTCCTCCAAAAAATTTAATTTCATAAAAAATGGCTGGAAACAAAGCTTATCTATCCTTTGATGTAACTAGTTTCATCGAGCATTAAAACACTCTATTTTCATACAAAAGCAGACATTAAAGTAACAACATACCAAAGAGCGAGATTGATTATGCTGAGGATTTTCATGGTTTTCTTTGATTTCAGAAGCCCCTTCTCATTCTTTTCCTGAGCAAACCTTGCCATCTTTTTTGAGATGATTCCAAGAGAAACACCAAAGAGGATTATCCACAAAACTAACACGTGCTTGATTATCAGAAGCTTCGTGTTCAGGGACCATGATATAAGAAATGGAAGCGCAATCCCGGAAATAACCAGCAGAATAATCCCTGCCCATATTAGCTTGACAATAGAAGGCAGAATCTTTCCAATTTGCTTTCCTAATTCTTTATCCTTTTCAGCTTTTGCAGATACAATCGCCGCTATTGTCGCCCCGCCTAATCCAAAAGCCAAGCCAATAAAATGAATAAAATTGAATAATTCAAGCAGCGCCATACTCTGCAAAGGTGTTTAATCTTTTTATATCTTTTGCTTTGAAAGTATTTTAGGAAAGCCGAAGAAAACTCATTAAACGATAACCGATTCAAAAATAAATTATCCTTGCTTACAATTAATATTGGGATTATCAGTTAATTAAAAGTCATGGCAGAAGGGGAGTTTTTAGATGGGGTTGGATACCGATGCACACCTTACTATGGGGTCACTTCTATCGGGTTTTTAGCACAATAACATTATTCATCCCTCTCCGCTTCCTCTCAATCAGCTGTTTAGCTTCAAGCTTGTCAAGCAATCTTGTCATTCCAACCTTCCCAATATTCATTTTTTCCATCAAGCTTGCCTGGAAAATCGCTCCGTTATCTTCCTGAATAGCCTTAATCACTTGTTTCTCGCTTTTATCAAGATTTAATTTAGAGTAATCAGTTTTTTTCGCTTTTTCTTTCACTGTTTTTATTTTTATAATAATTTTCTCTGACTCTTTTGACAGTATCAGGAAAATGCCTATGAATAACACCAATCCTGCAATAGCAACGCTTGTCCATGTCTGCATGGCAATTTCGCTGTACATTGTGCATGCAGGCCCATGAGAACAAGTCTGGTTCACTACTTTTTTCATTCCTGCATTAAAAATGAAAATTATAACCCCGATTACAACCGCAAGCCCCATAATTAAAAATCCGACATTTTTGTTTTTCATACTATTACTTTACCTTGATGTTCATTTAAAAATCTTGTGCAACTCAGTTCAGTTAAATCACAACCCCGAAAAACCACAAAATCAACGCAAGAGCCGCATAAATAACTGCCAAAGAAAACGTTATGCCCGCAAATACTTTGTGGAAATTAAAAACATTTTTCTTAAAAACATGCACCGCAATCCCCAGACTTAAAGTAGTAATCAAAGACGCTAAAGTCAAGAATCCAAGCCAAATTGCTAACGGAATGCCTGCTATCATAAAAAACAAAAGAAAAAGAAGTTTATATATTTATTGAACAACTACCTCTCCCCTCATTCCCGTATGCACCGCGCAGTGATATTTGTATGTTCCAGCCTGACTGAATGTATGCGAAAAAGTCTGCCCGTTTTCAAACGGCGATGAATCTATCTCCGAGTCCGAATCACTAGTTATAGTATGCGGAGCATTATCATTGTTTGTCCACGTTACAGTGTCTCCCTCTTTTATTGTTAAAGTCGCAGGCGAGAAAGCAAAATTCGCTGTCCTCACACGATATCTCATCGGAATATTGGATGAAGGATTTGAATTTGCTGCAGGATTTGGCGTAGGAGTTGGATTTCCCGCAGGCTTGCCTAAATTCATTGCAAAATACCCTCCTCCGATTACAAGAACCACAATAATGCCGATTATTAGTCCTGTTTTCATTTTAAATCTTGTTTCAAGTTTAAAAGGCAGAAAATTTTGATTTTCTTCATTTTTTTACCTCCTGACATTATGATTATCCTTTATATCTTTCCGACCAGCTCCTCGCTTGGCTTTATTACACTTTTACCGGGCTTCCAGTTCATAGGGCAGACATTTTCTTTATTTTCCGAAACGAACTGGGCAGCTTGCAATTTTCTTATAAGTTCTTCACTTGATCTTCCAATATCATTATCGTGAAACTCAAATGCTTTAATCTTTCCTTCAGGATTTATTATAAACGTAGCTCTCAGTGAAATTCCCTCATTTTCAATCAGAGTTTCGTAATCACTGCAAACTCTGTGGCCGGAATCTGCCAGCATGGGATAGTTCACCTTTTTAACAAGAGGAGAGGAATCATGCCAGGCTTTATGGGCAAAGGCGGTATCTGTGCTTACTGAAATTATCTCTGCATTCATTTTCTTTATTTCTTCATATTTGTCAGCGAGCTCGCCAAGCTCTGTTGGGCAGACAAATGTGAAATCCGCCGGATAGAAGAATAAAACCACCCACCTGCCTCTGTAATCCGAAAGCTTTATTTTTTTTATCTTTCCATCAATAAGCGCATCTTCTTCAAATCCCGGAGCCTCGTGGTTTATCTTTATCATTTTTCCTCTCCCAAGATTTTGCTTAATTCTTCCGCATCAAAGCCAACAATCAGCCTGCCGTCTAATTCTATTACTGGAAATCCCGAACTTCCTGCTTTTTGGATAATCTCCTCTGCGGCATTCTCATCTTTTTCAACATCAATGTTCTCAAATTCCACTTTTCTGTAATTCAGAAATTCCTTTAATGCCTTGCAATGCCCGCACCACGAGAGCGTATAAATCTTTAGTTTCATATTCCTCTTGTTGAATCCATTTTTCTTTTTCTCATTTTTCCCACAATCCGTGAACATTGCAGTACTCTCTCACTATCTCAAAGTCAGTAACGCAAAATTCAGCTTCCGGCTTCATCCCCTGCTTCAAAAATTCCCTGTAGCTTTTGCTGCCCGAGATGACTTCAATCCATTCAATATAGTGCTTCTCTTCCATCGGGTGCTCAATGCTTCCAACTCTTACTTTAATCCCGCCTGCAGTTTTCTCCACAACCGGAACATGCTTTTCCTTGCCAATATCTTCGGTCTTCTCGCTAAGAAGAGTCATTGGCTGTCCGCAGCAAACTAATTCTCCGCCACCAACGTCAATCAATTCAACAATATTCCCGCAAATCTCGCATTTGTAAATTTCTCCGCGTTTCATCTTAAACCTCCTTTATTTTTTGATTTAGTTCGATAATCTTTAATCGCCAGGTGAAGCGCCTCAGCGCCAAGAAGCGAGCAATGATGCTTGACAGGCGGAAGCCCGCCCAAATCTTCAACAATCTGCTTGTTTGAAATTTTGTCAGCCTCATCCAGGCTTTTTCCCTTCACCATCTGAGTAACCATTGAAGAGACAGCAATAGCAGCAGCACATCCTAAAGTATTAAACTTAATATCTTTGATATATTCCTCGTCTTTTTCTTTATTTTTTCTCTTTCCAATTTTGATGTATAGCTTAAGCTCGTCTCCGCATGTCGGATTTCCGACTTCCCCAATTCCGTCAGCCTTCTCAATCTTGCCGACATTTTTAGGATGCCTGAAGTTTTCCATTACTTTCTCTGAATATTGATTCATCTTATACTCCAATTTTTGTCGGCATATTTGCCTTTTTTCAAAACTATTTTTATCTGACTTTTTATTTCTTTAATATCTCCCTCATTCAATGGCTCATTTTTTTCATAAAACTGAGGATTTATTTCTCTGAGTGGTAGGTTTAGGGATTCTCCCCATTTTTGTACTTTCGCACTTTTTGCTCGCCCGTACAGACTTATATGAAGATACGGACCTTCAGGTTTTTTAACCCCCCAATTTCCACTATCTTGATAATTTATCCTGCCAATGTCTACTCCTCTTTTGTTCATTGCAGTAACCATTGCTTCACCACTAATCATAGTTAATCTCATTAATTCTATAGCTAATTTAGGGGAAAGCTGGGTTCTGTCCGCCAACCTAATTTTTGGAATAATCACAATATGCCCTCCGTCCGTTCGGGTTATGTGCGGCTTCTCAGCAGCTTTCACAAGAAAATTTTCAGTTTCGAATATTAAGTTATTATTCATGTTATTTTACCTTAACCAAATTTAGTATGAAAGAGGTATTCTCCTCTGCCCTTAGCGAGTGAACTGCATTCTCGGGCATAAAGATAAATTCTCCAGGTTTCATTTCAATATCTTTCCCTTGCAAATTAAATATTCCCTTGCCCTCTAAGACATGAACGCTTCCCTGCTTTGTGGAGGTATGCTCATCTATCTCCGTCCCTTTTGCCATACAAAATAGAGTTACGTCCTGCTCGCCATTTTTGACTATTCTCTTGCTTAATATTCCTTTCTTAGGATACTCAATCATGTCCAGTATATTTTTATTCATTTTTTGCCAGCCTTCTCGCGATATTTAAACACTTGCTCTCTGTATCTTTTGCCTTCTCATCTGCCATCTCAAATGCTTTAATCATTTCTTTCTTCGCTTTTTCAGATAATCCTTCCTCGCACATCGGATAGAGAATATTATCTTCCTTAAATATATGCTCCCGTATCAGGCAGGCATATTTTCTTGCATTCTCGCCTATTTTCTTGGCATCCACTTCCCTTGCTCCCTCTTCCATTTCTTTAACAAAACTTCTTCCAAGCTCGTGTTCATGCAGCATTTGCTCAACAGGATTGCAGTGCATCTCAGCTTCAGGCGTGCATATTGCTTTGAATAATATGTCTTCCTCTTTTGCATGGTGAAACTTGTCAGCGTAATTTCTTATAAAGAACACCGCTTCCTCAAAAAACTTCTTGTCTGCCTTTCCTTTTTCACATTCCTCAGCTTTTTTGATTAATGCATCAGCCACTTTCAGTATATTTTTATGCTCGTCCACTAATTTTTTTGTAACATTCATTTTGCCTTCCTCTTCTTCTTATTTATCTCTTTCACCAATTCATCAGCATCTAATCCATGCGCGCTTGCACCCTGCTCCAAGCTTTCCATGCTCGCAAAGGGGCATCCCATGCAGTGCATTCCCCTTTCCTGGAGAATCTCCATAGCCTCCTTATTTTCAAATATCTCGTTAAACTTTGTCGATTTTTGAATCTTTTTTGCCATTTTAAAAATCAAAAAAACAATGTGCCACCCACACTTAAAAGTGTGGGTTTGATTGGCACTTGTTTTTAGGATGCTCAGGAAAATCTTGACGTTGTGAAACAACGTCTGCGGACTAAAGTCCGCAGTTTATTTTCCTGACATTATTGTTTTTCTCCTGAAAGGGCGATTATTGTCTGCCTTAACGGAATTATTTTTCCGGAGTTTTTTATTGCGCTTTCTGCAATACTTTGAAGCCCAAAACAGCAAGGAACCTCCATATTTACTACAGTTATTGAGTTTATATTATTCGATTTTAAAATATCTGTTAATTTTTCTTCATAATATTTTGCATCATCTAGTTTTGGACAGCCGATCATTAAGATTTTATCCTTCAAAAAGTCAGAATGGAAATTAGCATATGCAAATGGGACACAATCTGCAGCCAACAACAAATCTGCATCTTTAAAATAATCTGCATTTTGTGAAAGAAGGGTTAATTGAATTGGCCATTGAATTAATTCTGATTCCTGTCTTGATTCACGATTTGAGGGGGTTTTTTCTTTTTTGTTTCTTAAATCAATCATCCTTGAGCCGGGACAACCCTGGAATTTATTTTCAGATTCTTCATTAAAATCTATCTCAATATTTTTTTCTTTGAGATAATCCCGAGCCTGGTTTAAGTATTCTTTTTTGCCATGTTTTTTCAGGTGTTCAAGATGAGCTTCAATTACATTTTTCCCCTGTTTTGCTATATTCTCTATCACCTTTATTTCGTCATAAGGCTCCGCCTCTCTTTCTTCGATAGTTATTGCTCCTTCCGGACAATGCCCTATGCACGCTCCTAAACCATCACAAGATAAATCGCTTATAAGCGCGGCTTTTCCGTCTATAATTTGGATAGCCCCTTCCGGGCAATTAGGAATGCATAAACTGCATCCATTGCATTTTTCTCTGTCTATTTTTATAATATTTCGTCTCATCATTTTCATTTTTAGCACCCCTCACCTGCTGGCTCTTCAGAGCCAGATTGTAAATCTGCCTTCTCATCAAAATGTTCTATTTCTGCCTCATCCTTCTCAACTCCTTCTGCTTCCAACTCTTCCTCGCACTCATCCTCATTCTTAAACTCGCACGCATTTTCTTCATATTTATCTTTGGCATTCATTTTCCGTAAATCTTCCTCAGCTTTTCAACAGCTTTTTTTATTTCACTAACTGCATAATCAATTTCCCTATCGCTTGTCTCCCATCCCAAGGTTAATCTTAAACTTCCATGCGCCTCAATATCTCCTAGCCCTATTGCCTTCAAAACAGAGCTTGATTTCAGCGAGTGGCTTGAACAAGCCGAGCCAGTTGAACAGCAAATTTCTTTTTCATCAAGAAGCAACACAAGCCCTTCCCCCTCAACATCCTCAAATGAAACATTAACATTGTTAAATATCCTTTTTTCCCTGCTGCCATTTAATCTCGCGCCCCTTATCTTCAGCAACTCGCCAATCAGCTTGTCTCTAAGCTTTCTCACCTTTTCAGCTTCATTTTTTTTAATTCTTTCTTCAGCAATCTCAACTGCCTTTCCTATTGCTGCAATTCCAGAAACATTCTCAGTTCCGCTTCTTAATCCTCTTTCCTGCCCTCCCCCGTGCATCATTGGATGAATCTTAACTCCCCTTTTAACATACAAAAACCCAACTCCTTTCGGCGCGTTAATCTTATGCCCGGATGCTGAAAGCAAGTCAAACTTGCTCGCATCAATCTTTAACTTGCCAAAACTCTGGACAGCATCAGTATGAAAAAGAATATTTTTATTTTTGCAAATTTCAGCAATCTCCTCAATTGGCTGAATTGTCCCAATTTCGTTATTCACATGCATAATTGTTACAAGTATAGTTTCTTTGGTTAGTGCTTTCTCTACGTCTTTCGGGTTAACTATTCCTTTATTATCAACAGGAATATAACTCACTTTAAATCCCATTTTTTCCAAAAACCTGCAGCTTTCAATAACAGACGGATGCTCTATAACTGAAGTAATAATATGATTTCCCCTTTCGCGATTAGCAAATGCAATTTCTTTTATTGCCATATTATTCGCCTCAGTGCCCCCCGAAGTGAATATTATCTCTTCACTTGAAACATTCAAAAATTCAGCAATCTTTTTTCGCGCATCTTCAACAGCCTTTCGCGCCTCTCTTCCCAAGGAGTATAGAGTCGAAGCATTTCCATAACTTTTAGTCATAAATTTCCCAGCTACCTTTGCAACCGCTGGGTCAACTTGTGTTGTTGCCGCATTGTCTAAATAAATTATCTTCTTCATTTTCATTCCCCCTCAATGGGGTTTCCATTGCACATTCTCAGGATGTCACTGTTGTATTTTTTGCAAATTGGGCATGAGCATTTGCTTTTTTTAATTAGCGAAAGTATTCTTAGAATCTCCCTGACTGCTGTCCTCTCATCCCTGATCATTATCTCTGCGGACTTCTCAATCTCCTTTCTTATTTGCGCCGGAATCTTAAATTCTTTAGCCCGTTTATTCTTAAGATACTGGGAAACAGCAGCCTTAGTCACTCCTATTATCCTCCCTGCCTTTTCCAAAGTGAGTCCGTGCTTCTTAACAAGAACTTTAGCAAACTCCCGCCTCACGGCGGGAATAATATACCATACTTCAATTTCCTGCGGCAGTGAATACATGAAAGATAAACTATTGTTAACTATTTAAACCTTTCTGAAAAGTAAACTATAGTTTACACTGCTCTATAGCAAGAAAGAGAGATACTAATCCATACGAACCGAAACATTTAAATATCCATTATCTTTTAAAAGATAATGACAATCGTAAATGAAATCACAATCAGAATAGTAAGAGATGTAAGAAACGGGGAAAGCATTCATAGCTTGGCTGATAAAATAGGATTTGCTTACTCTGCGGTTTATAGATGGATATTGGAATTGGAAAAATACGGGGCAGTTAGAATCATAAGAAAAGGCAATAAAAATATAATAAAAGTTAATAAGAATTTAATTTATAATAAATTCACGGAGTTAGACAACGCAGTTTCAGTTATAGACAACGACAATGAGTTTTGGAGATTAATTAAAAGCGTAAAATTAAGAGTTAGATTTACAAAAAGCACTGCAATAGCTATCTGGACCAAAGGAGGATTTATAACCGGAGACTTTTACGACAAAGTATATTTTTTAGAAGTAATTGAAAAAGATATTAATTCTTTGAAAGAGATATTAGATAAAAAAAATATAGCCTGGACAGAAAGAAAATTAACCAATAAAAGACCGATAGTTTATATCACTTCAAAAAAAGAATTTAAAATAGAAGAATCAAATAATTTGCCTGTTATGCCATTAAAAGAGTTAGCAGATTACTGCAAGAAGTTGTATTTAGACAATGTTTTAGAACAATTGGATATCTTATACAATTTAGGCATAAACAAAAGGTATTCAGAGGTTTATACAAATATATAAAAAATGGCTAATTCAAAAATAGGCTTGTTGGAGAGAGAAAAAGAAGTGTTAAGGCTGATAGAACTTTTCATAGAAAATAATTTTAAGTTTATAGTTATAGGCGGATATGCTATCTCGACTTATAAGAAAAGATTTTCTATAGACTTAGATGTTGTGATACAGGAAGATGATTTCTTGAATTTTGAAGAATTACTGGCAAAGGAGGGCTATGCTCTTAGCTATGAAAAAGAAGTAGCTCTGCTGTACGGGGAAAATTTTAAGCGTTTTAGAAAAAGAATGAATGGTCTGCCTGTTGACGTAGACTTATTGATAAACGGGCTTGTTTCAAGAACTACTGATGCCACATGGAGCTTTGAGAAGATACTCCAAAATTCTCAAAAAAGAGAATTGGATAATCTGGAATTTTTGACTCCAGCCAGAGAACTGTTAATATCTATGAAAATGCATAGCGGGAGATTATCCGATGTCAGAGACATAGTTGCATTAATGCCTTGTGACAAGAATAAATTGAAAGAATTTCTTTCAAGAGGGAACCTGCGTAATTTGAAAGATTCAATAAAAAAACAGGCATTATTCATTGAAAAGCCCCAATTTGACGATAGTTATAAGGGGGTATTTGGCATTCGAGCATATAACCAGCAAGAAATAGAATCGGCCAGGAAATTATTTAGCGACTTACTAAAAGAAATCAGCTGACAACGCCCAGGATGTTAGACCTTTTCGTCTCCACTCCGCCCCGAGCATTATCTCCACCAGAAGCAGGCACAAACTAAAAATTACTTCAAAGTTATAGCCTGAACAGGGCAGATGTCAACGCCTTCTTTAATGCATTTCTCTTTGCCGTCTCCGACAAACTTCGCCTTGCTGTCTTCCATCATCTTGAAAGCTTCAGGGCAGGCTGATTCGCACGCCCCGCATCCGATGCACTTTTTCTTGTCAACTACAGCCTTTACCATCTTTAATTGTTATTTGATTAGTTTAACTTGCATCCCGTTAGCTCGGAAAGTTTCTCAAAACTCTGCTTTCCGGGATAAAACTTTCCATTTATCTCCCATGTAGGATACCCTTTAATTCCTTTCTCAAGGCATAAATCCGTCTGCGGATTCTCCCCGTTAGGATCGCACTCGACATAAATCCCCATATCAACAAGTATTTTGCCGTCATCTCCAAACATCTTTTTCTGATTCTGGCAGTGTCCGCACCAATACGCGCCGTACATCTTTGCGCCCGCGTCATCCAAACAATTTACAAATTCAGCAATCTTTCCGTCGTTATAGATAACCTTTCCGGTAAGCTTGGTTATTGCCCCGCTGATAAGATAAAAAGCAACAACTAAAATTATCAAAACACCGATGCTAATAATAATCTTCCTCATTTTGTTAGGCGCGTCTTCTCTCACAACATCCGCTTTTGCAATTTCTTTCTTTTTCATAAATCGCAAAACGAAATGGCATTTATAAAACTTACTGTAACTTTCAGTAGATGAGCTTTCTCGAATAAAATGAGCTCATCTACATAAATAACCTACTTTTATAACTTAAAAAAGAATGAACTTTCTTATTCTTATTAAAATTCAAATCAGAATTAAGGAGAGAAATATAGATTTTGCATAATTTC
>ORJL010138657.1_pt1 | contig 30664 bp, 18 predicted proteins | sample 1779941 | NCBI WGS metagenome assembly ORJL01 (sample SAMEA104232317, study PRJEB22302) | groundwater metagenome | biome: forest; feature: aquifer; material: groundwater | place: USA | collected 2011-08-07 | depth 5.8 m | reverse complement strand
CCGATCCACGTACATGTACCTGCGTGACCAGGGGACAATCATCGACCTCTTCGTGGAAGAGGGACTCTGGGACAGGTACCTCACGGAAGTGGCACATGAGGAAATCCTTCCGGGCGAGAATCCTCTCTATGATTATAGTAATTAGTCTGGAGTGAGTTTTCTCTCGCTCGGACAAAGGTAGCAAGTAGCAGGTAGCAAGTAGCGGGGGATTTTTCCCTTGCTACCCGCTACGTACTACTTGCTACTATTTATCCTCCAGAGTTCCTACCGCCGACGCTCGTTCTTCGCTATCCTTCCCCCATGCAGCCCCTCTCTCCACTCGACGGCCGTTACGCAGCCAGGGTGCATGCGCTGCGGCCCTTCTTCACCGAAGACGCCCTCATCCGCGCGCGTATTTTCGTCGAGGTCAGTTACTTCGGCGCGCTGGCGCAGGAGAAGGAGATCACGGAACTCAAAGCGCTCTCGGCGCGGCAGAAGAAGGCGCTCCAGGAGATCGTGGATTCTTTCGATGAGAAGGAGGCGCAGAAGGTCCGCGAGATCGAGAAGGTGACGAATCACGACGTGAAGGCGGTCGAGTACTACCTTCGCCTCGCGCTCCAGAGGATCGGGGGAGCGAAGATGAAGACGGAGTTTCTCCACTTCGCGCTGACCAGCGAAGACGTGAACAACCTGGCGTACGGCATCCTGATCCAGGATGCGCTCCGGAGAGTTCTCCGGCCGGAATTGCAGGCGCTCATTGTGAATCTCCGGTCCATCGCCGCGCCGAATATGCACCGAAGGATGCTGAGCCTCACCCACGGCCAGCCGGCGACTCCCACGACCCTCGGCAAGGAAATCATGGTGTTCATCGAGCGTCTGGAGAAGCAGCGAGGCGCACTCAGCCGGTTCACGATGGACGGAAAATTCGGCGGGGCAGTCGGCAACTACTTTGCGCACCGCACCGCGTACCCGGATGTGCATTGGGAGGCTTTCGGTCGCAAATTCGTTCGCTCGCTCAAGCTGGAGCCGCTGAAGTTCACGACGCAGATCAACCCCCACGACGACATCGCCGAGCTGTCGCACCTTTATGTCCGAATCAACACGATTTTGATCGATCTGGCGCGGGATATCTGGATGTACGTATCACGCGGGATTTTCAGGCAGCAAGTTACAAAATCCGAAGTCGGTTCTTCGACCATGCCGCACAAGGTCAACCCCATCGATTTCGAGAACGCCGAGGGAAACCTGGGCCTCAGTTCGGCTTTGTTCGATCATTTCGCTCTGAAGTTACCGATCAGCCGGTTGCAGCGCGATCTCAGTGATTCGACCGTACAGCGCAATCTCGGCGTCGCTTTCGGTTACCATCTGCTTTCACTCGAATCTTTGAGAAAGGGCTTAAAGAAGCTGTCCGTCGATAAGGAATTTCTGAGTGAAGAGTTGCATGCGCATCCGGAAGTTTTGACTGAAGCCATACAGACGGTCATGCGGAAGAACGGCTTTGCCGATGCATATGAGCGCTTAAAAGCGCTTTCCCGTGGGAAACGCATAACATTTGAGGATCTCGAGGCGTTCATCAAGAAATTGGAAATCGATCGTGCGGACAAGGCGCGGCTCTTAAAGCTCATAGATTCGTTCTGAACGCATAAAAGTCGATCTGAGGACTTGACAAAATATCAGGAGGATTGTCTATCAAGCAAAAAAGTGATAGAGTGCCTCTCACATTTCTGCCCAGGAAGGCAGAAATCCTATGGAAAACTCCAACGGCGACCCCCCATTACGTCCGGCGGCAGCGGAGAACCCCATGACGATCATCGAGGGCCTCAAACAGGCCATCTGGGAACGGCGGCCGATTTTGGGCGAGATCATGCGGAAGCGGGGAAACAAGATGCTGCACCGGTACGCGCAGGATTTCCTGGATGTGAACCCCGCTCCCCATCTGGATGCGCGCAAGCCTCAGCTCTTCTCGCTCATCGGGGAGCTTGTTGCGGGGCGGCTGGGTCCGCACATTGCCGAGGGCGTGGTGCGGCAACTCCGGAGGAATGCGATGATCTCCACGGCCGACCACCACGCTTTCATCGACCATCCGTTCTGGGTGAATTCCAATCTCATCACCGGCATTCCCATATACGAGCTGCAGGATCCGGACATCCGGTACCTCATCGTTCTCTCGTTCTCGAGCGTTTCCGTGAACAACGCCTCCGGCTTCGCGCGCGGGATCCTCTTCAACGGCGGCACGAACGGATCGAGGAATCTCATTCGCCTCCCCATCCTTCCCGACAAGCTCAAGATGTCGGTCGTGTTCGGGACGCGGGCGTTCACGCGCGAGGATCTCGCGAAATCAGTCCATGAGCTCCGGAAGAAGCAGAAGAACGGGGAGATTGCTCCCGGGAAGACGGAGAGTGTCTGCGCGATCCTCGAGGAGCATTTTGCCGCCGACGATATTCTCGGCGCGTCGCATCTCTGCTCGCAGATCTCGCGCATGAACTACCGTTTCTGGCCGAGGATCTTCCACCCTTCGACTGCGTCAGGAGAAGGGTGCCTTGTGAGGAGGCAAACCCCGGACCTCGTGTACTTCGACATCGAGACGCTCGTGAACCAGCTCCTCCTCCGCCATCACCTCGCGGACCGCGGATCGCTCCTCTTCCGCGTGCTGTTCGATCCGCAGTTCCTTCCGCTCGTCCGGAAATATTTCAATAATCACGCGGGTGCGTTCTCCATCGAACACGGCTGGGGCACGTACATGTTCTGGGGGATCAACGAGAAGCTCCGACGCGTAGCGACGAGGCTCGAGAGCGGGAAGCTCAAGTTTCTGGATTCATCCATGGAGATCGACTGGGAACCGGAAGCGGTCGCTTCGGCGCTCAGACAGAAGCGGATTTTCCCGGGTATGCTGCTCTGCTATCTCACGGTTCCGCTCTACTACGGCATGAAGTGTCTTGGCGGTTTCTGCCAGGTGCACGATCTCACGGTGATCAAGGAGGCGTGGAGGAAGCTCCTGGAGGAAGCAGGTGAGCGAAACGAAGCGGAAGCGATTACCCCCGTCCAGACCAAGGAGCTTGGCGGCGACGGCATGGTGCTCGCGTACCTCAAAACGCCGCGGGGCGAACATGTTCCCTCCACGGGAATTGATATGGTGTTGAATGACGGCGATACGAGTTTCGAGAAATACGCGGCACGGAGCAGACAGGTCACGCTCATGGAGATGATGCACCCCATGCTCCCGGAGATGTACACCGTGCTCTACTCGGAAGCGCAGCGCGATCCCAGGCTCCTCTCCCTTTCCCCGGAGAGGATCTTCTCTGTCACGGGCCTCAAACGGAAGCTGGTGGCCGAAATGCCGACGGTTGCCGCAATGGCGGAGCCGACGCTTGTGGGGGCGTTTTGAGTCAAAAACATCTCATCAGATTATTATCCAATGGTGCCCAGGAGAGGACTCGAACCTCCACGGGATTGCTCCCACTAGCCCCTCAAGCTAGCGCGTCTGCCATTTCGCCACCTGGGCAACTGGTACATGAAAAGAGCGGCAAAAGCATAGCATAACAGGGCACGGACAGGACAAAATGCTCTAAGGAACCTCTGAACAATCGTTTTCTAACCGGTCAGCAGCGGGCCTCCGTGCCCGCGGCGATCCGAAGAATGGCTTCAACATGGCCGCCGCACCCGCGGAGGGGTGCTGCTGATGTGTGATTCCATAAACGAGAGCGGGTATCTACCCGCGTTTGGCGGTCAAAGCTGAAACTTGCCGACCGCAGGTAGATACCTGCTCCCATTGAGATATGTTGCAATTTTTTCTTTCAGAGTCAGTGGGCACTGACAAATGTCCCGCTTGCCACGTGTGAAAGAATATGTACAACGAACGTTTTCTTCGGAGGGTAAAGCCGGATTTTCTCGCTGGACGGTACATTTTGTTACGATGAAAAAAATTCTTCCCCATTTCACATGAGATTTTCTTCTGCGCGCATGCTCTCCGCCCTCGTGGCTGCGGGAGCTTCTTCTATGTTGTTCATCGCCTCCGCCTCCGCCTTCGGGCCGACGGTCGGCGGTCCGTCCGACACGCAACAGGGCGCGCCGCCCGATGCGTTCGTGGACCGCGGGTTCGATCTCACGCTGAGCGGGGCCACCGTCAACACGGGCACGGTGCTGCTTAGGAGGAACACCGGCAACACCATGGCCGGCGCCGCCTCGGGAACGAACCTCTGCACGAGGATCAGTATCTTCAACGGGCAGGCCGGCACGCAGATGGTTGCCTGCGAGCATGCGCAGTTGAGCACGAGCACGTGGTACACGGCGACGTTCACCACGGGCATCAAGACCGCGACGGGTATGGCGCTCGGGGCGGCCTACAGCTACCGCTTCCAGACCGGCAACTTCTCGGGCGGCGGCAATTTCATCCCTCCGGCGACGATCATGAACTACGTTCCGCGCGGAGGCGCCTCTCTCCCGATCAACGCCAAGATCCGCGTCTACTTCCGACCGGGCGGCAGCTCTACCGGATCCACGATGGCGACCAACGGGACCGGCTCGGTCCTGTCCACGACGAATGTCCAGCTGTACGTGGACAGTAACGGCCAGCCGAGCGGCGGCAACCTCCTCGCCTGCGCTCTGGTCGGCGGCAATCCCGCGAGCCCGACGGACTGTAATATGGCCTGGATATCGACGACGAACGAACTCGTGATCACGCCGGGGAAGAAGGCGCCGGCGGGGTCAGTAGGCACCACGGGCACCGCGCTGGTCTCCGGGACGAAGTACCTTCTGAAGATCAAAGGGGGATTTGGTTCGAGCGTCTCCGTGAAGAATACGGACGGCGCGCCGCTCATGATCCAGAGCGGGAACGGGAACGAGATGATCATTCCATTCCTCGCCGCAGCGACGGACTCGACGGGACCGGATGTCTCGGGAACGTTCCCGCAGGCGAATGCGGTAGGCGTCGATCGCGCCGTGTACAACATCTCGGTCGGATTCACGGAGGCGGTGGATGCGGCGACCATCGGGGTGACGACGGTCAAGCTGTATAGCAGCGGAACGAACGGCAACTGCGAGGCCGGCGTCGGTGACGACGTGCTCGTCACCGCAGCGACGGCGGAATACGACGATGAGAACGGTTCCGCGGTCCTCTCACCGAATGCGATTCTCACCGCTTCCAAGAAGTACTGTATTCTGGTCACGACGGACATCAAGGACATCGCGGGGAACAACTTCGACGGCGATACCTCGACGGGGGGAAACCAGAATGAGGAAATCGCGTTCACCACCGGTGCCAACGTGAACGGACAGGGCACCGATACGACGAAGCCCACCATCGTCTCCGCGAGCGCGGACAACTTCACGATCTACGTGAAGCTCTCGGAGCCGCTCAGCTTCAACTTGGCCAGGAACGCCGCGCAATCCTCGAGCACCGGCTCCTACGACGTCAACAACGTCAATAACTGGACGGTGGAGGCTCCGGCGGGAGTCTCGGTGAACATGGCGGGGAAGAGCATCGAGTATGTGCCAAGCGACCTGACACTCGAGATCGGGAACCTCATGCTGCCTCCCGGCCAGAATTTCCGGGTGAAAGCGGCGACGAGTACGGGAGCGGTGCGCGCGCGGGATCTCGCCGGGAATACGCTTGCGACGACGGGTTCCCCTCCGGGGAATGAAGCGACGGGGAATGTCGCGAGTGTCATGGGTGGGAACATGAGGCCCGGCGGCGGCGGGGATTTCGACTTCGGCGAGAACGGCCAGATACGGACGGAAGTGATGCCCGCGACCCCGCTTGCGGGAGCGACCGGCGTGTTCTACCGCGTGCAGGTGAATACATCAAAATCCATCGTCGCGGGGGGCAAATTCGTCCTGACGTTCCCCACGGGATTCTCCTTCGGCGCATCCTGCGCCACGGCCCCGACCGTTCCGGAGAATAACGATATCAACGGCCCGGCGGCGGGAGCCGTCACCATCGCCTCCGTCGCCTGCGCCAATACCGCGCGTACGGTCACCGTGACCACGGCGGGTGCGGCGACGGGAACCGGCATGCTCGTCCGCTTCGTCGTTCAGGGCATCACCAACTCGCCGGTACCGAAGGACCCATCCACGGCGGGCTACTCCGTGCAGGTGGATACCAAGGACGGGAACGGCGCGCTCCTCGAGACGCGGCCGTCCATGCCGTTCTTCATCATGCAGGGGGGGTCCCAGAGCATCTCCGGTACGGTATTCAAGGACAACGGAGTCGGCGGGGGAACAGCGAACAACGGCGTGAAGGACGGCGGTGAGCCGGGGGTGAAGAATCTGAAGATTTGCATCCAGGGGTTCCAGGGTTTCTCCTGCGCAACGACGAACACCATCGGCGCATACTCGGGAAGCTCGCTCTCCAATGGCCACTACCGCGTCCTCTTCGCGATGGATAATTCCTCGGGGAGCTTCATCGCACAGACTCCCCAGCAGGATGTGGATTTGGCAGGCGGGCAGAACAAGACGAACATCAATTTCCCGCTCTCGGTATCCGATGCGAATATCAACGTGTCGCTCTCCGGTATTCCGGCGAGCACGAATCTCGACGTCTTCGCCTTCAAGCAGATGGGGCAGGGATCGCCGATCGTGCGCACGGTTTCCTACGGCGGGGCGACAGCCTCCGTTTCGATCCCGGTCCCGAATGGGACGTACATGGTCGGGGTCGGACCGGAGATGAACAAGGACCCGCAGGCGGGCGGGAACACCATGCCGGTTTTCACCTTTCTGCCGCCGCCGCCGCAGCCCGTGACGGTGTCCGGGAGCAATGCGAGCGTGAGCATCGCGCTCCAGAGTGCGAGTAATACTATTAAAGCGCGTGTGATCACGGCGGCGGGTGCGGGGATCACCAATGCTTTCGTCGGCGCCCGCCCGCAGAGCGGGTCTGCGCAGGGGGTCGGCGGCGACAGCGTCGCGCAGTCGGCGAGCGGCGGTACCGTCTCCATCCCCGTCACGACGGGGAACTATGCGGTGATGGCATTCCTTCCCGGCTCCAGCGCGTCCTCGCCCGTGTCCGTGGAGGTGCGAGCCAACGTCAGTAACACGGATGGCAACCTCACGGCGGACGTCTACATGAACGGCGCGCTCGTCACGGCGGCCAATCCTCTGAATCTCACGGTGTCCCAGGGCGGCCTCGCGATCTCCGGCAAGGTGCTGGACGAGAGCAGTAACCCCATTCCCTACGCGCATGTCCGCGCGGAACTCCTCGATGGCAGCGGGAACTTCGCCGGCCGCTTCATGGAAGCTCCGACCAGCTCGGCGGGTTCCTACACGATCTACGTGGATGCCGGGACGTGGAGGGTGAATTCCTTCGCCCCGGGCTATGGTGAAATCAGCTCCCAGACGACGGTGGTCACCACAGCAAATGCCACAGTCAATCTGCAGGTGGCGACCGCGGACTTCGGGACGATCTCGGGAACGCTCAAGCAGAACGGTGTCGGGGTAGCCGGGGCGTTCATCAACGGCTACGGGACCAGCGGGGGCAATCATGTCGTCACGGGGTCCGGCGGCGTCTACTCCATGAAAGTCCGCGCGGGGACGTACACGATCGAAGGGTTCGTCCCGGGCACGGGACCGACGACGAGGCTCACGAGCATCGTCGTCGCCGCAGGGCAGAGTGTGACGGGCAAGAATCTCACGCTCGCTCAGGCGGGGACGATCGCCGTCACGATCACAGGGGTGACGGACGCCTTCGTGGAGGTGCGGGACAGCAGCGGGCAGGGGAACGGGACCAGCAGCAACACGGCGGGGGTGTACACACTCACCGTTCCTGCGGGGACGTACACGGTCCGTGCGGGGAGCCCGCGGCTCGGGAGGATCGGCGAGCAGTCATCGGTGACGGTCACGGGCGGGAGCCAGGCGAGCGTGACGCTCACTCCGCTGCCGACCTACGCCATCTCCGGACAGGTGTCGTCGAGTTCCACCTCCTGCGTAAGCGGCGTGGGAATGGGTTTCGCGGATTCGAACCACGGCCGCACCGTCATGGCGGTGACCTCGGCGACGGGTACCTTCACGGTGAACCTTCCCAACGGCACGTTCCGCCTGCTCGCGGGGAAACCGGGATGCATCGATAACGACACGCCCGCCACCGTTGTGGTGAATGGCGCGGCGCTGACCGGAGCCAACCGCACGCTCGAAGGCACGACCCAGACCATCACGGGCAACGTGACGCTCGATGGCACGCCCATCACGTTCGGAGCGAAGGTCATGGGGCAGAACGCGGCGGGCAAGTATGTCTTTGCCGACGTGACGAACGGCGCCTACACGCTCAACGTCACGAGCGGCACGTGGACCGTCTCGGCGCGAGCGGACGGATACGCGTCATCCAGCATCAGTGTCGCGGCGGGAGGAACGACGAACCTGCCGCTCTCGGCGCTCTCCGGCTACACGCGTCAGTCGCCGAGATCGAGCCAGATGACGCCGACGGCCGGCGGGAGAGGGAAGAACTCCAACATTGGGGCGAATTTCGCCGTCGACATGCCGGCATCAGCCCTGTCGAGCACCGATACGAACGCAGCGACCATCACGACGCAACAGACGAGCGAATTCGTTCCGCAGACGAACGCTGTCCAGATCATCGGGAATTCCGCGATAGAGATCACGCCGACGGACTCGAACGGCAACAGCATCTCCACGCTCAACTCGAACGCGACGATCCAGATTCCGTACACGGCGGCTGACGTGACCGCCGTGGGCACGACGGAGGACAAGATCGCGATCTACACGTGGAATGACTCGACCCAGCAGTACGATCCGCTCTCGACGTCGGTGGACACCACGAACAAGATTCTCATGGCTTCCACTTCCCACTTCTCCACCTTCGCGGTCGGCGCAGCAAGGAGCAGCGGGACATCCAGCACCTCGTCAACTTCATCAACGTCCGGCACGACCAGCAGGGGTGGCGGCGGTGGAGGCAGGGGACGACGCTCGGTGGCGCTGACGGAAACCACTCCAGCCGTCACGAGAGTGGTGCCGATACCCACGCCGATGAACCGGATGCTGGTGGTTCTGACGCAGCCGCAGCTGAAGAGCATCCGCGGGCTCCTCTCGCAGAACATCGGTGGACGGAACGTGCTCTTCAGGGACGTGCCGACCTCGCAGTGGTTCGCGGCTTCCGTCGCCACGGTGCTCAAGGCGGGCATCGCCGCGGGCTACCGTGATGCGCAGGGGAACCTCACCGGAGAGTACGGCCCCAACAACAATGTGACGTACGCCGAGATCGCGAAAATGGCTCTGGGCGCGGCAGGATACTCGCCGTCTGCCGCGGACATCCCCGGCAACCCATCCGCGCGCAAACACTGGTCCTCCGGTTACATCAGCCTCATGGAAGGGCTTGGTACCGTCGTCTACCGGGGGCAGCCGGCCGTTGACGAGTTCGCAAGCCGCGGCGCGGTGATGCAGACGCTTGTGGACATCCTGAAGGTTACGGATACGACCGTTGTTGTCGCGGAGCAGCCCAAAGCCGTGACCGGAACGGGAACGGTGACGAGTGGCTCAGGAACGCTCACGACCGGCAGCGGTACCGTGCAGACCGGCACGGGTGCGGCTGCGACCGGCTCCGGTGCACTCAAGACGGGCACAGGTACAGTGGTGACGAGCGGGGTCAAGGAAACGCAGCCGCCGCCGGAGGTGAAGTTCACGGATCTCCAGAGCTCGCACCCCCATGCCAGGGCCATCCTCCTCCTCGCGAAACTTGGTGTGATCAGCGGCGACACCGACCGCAAAGGTAATCCCACCGGGAAAGTTCGTCCGAATGCTCCGGTGAACCGCGCGGAAGTCGCGAAGATCTTCAGCAAGCTCATCGAGCTCAAGTACATCAAGTGAGAGATTCCTGAAGAGAAGGCGGGGCGCCGGGCGCCCCGCCTTTTTGCTGGGAACCCCCCGTGGACGCGGGTAGACACCCGCTCCCGTACATGGAAAAAGAATGAAAATGGGGAGCAGGTATCTACCTGCGGTTTGCTCGTGAAATATATGGATCCAGATTCATTCAGTATTACTTCGCGACGAATGCCGTTGCCCCCAGCCACGCCAGATCGAACACCGCACGCATGGTTTGGGCGAAGGTTCCGCTTTCGACGAGTAACCCCAGTAGTTCGTCCCGGTTAAGCGAAACCACGCCGACCGTGTTTCCGAAAATCAGGATCTCGTTCTGAAACGGGAACTGATCCTTGTTCACCAGCAAAATTTCGATCAGATTCGGATCGTAATTCTTTGGCAGGAACGGATCAATCACGTGGACGCTATCAACCGTATTTGGCGAAAGGTACCGTGTCTTGATGCCTTTCTTCAGCCGCGTATGCGTGTATTCCTTGAAAAATTCCGGGAAGAACTCGGTCACGTTCTTCAGATTCGTGTAACCCAAAATTTCTTTCTTGGCCGAAAGCGATTCGGTGAACACGCGCTCCACGCCATCCTTTCCCTCGTAGAATCGTATCTTCGGCTTGAACCCGGATGTGCGGACGAGGGATTTGAGTTCGGGAAGCAGGCCCCTGGTCAGATTTACCCGTTCCTCAGCCAGTTTCAGGAGTTGTTCCGGAGACTCGGGTGCGAAGCACATGATTCCGCCTTTATCATATTGGCTTAAGAGCCGTTTCCTCTGGAGATTTCCGAGCGTGTGATAACAGCTGACACGTTGTAGTCCGGCTTTCTTCGCGATGACGGACACGGGTCCGCCGTTTATTTCCAGGCAGGCGAGGTACACTCTGGCCTCTTCATCTGTCAGGCCGAGCTTGGTTAAGTCAGTGAGCATTTTACCTTCCGCAGCCTGGACGCCACGTCCCGGTCTACGGAGTAATGATATCAGTTTTGTAAATAATTTTCTACAGAAAATTATATATAAATAATGGCTTACATAAAACAAAATCGAATAATTACAAAAAATCCTGTTGGACAGATTTGACGAACCATAGGACAATGCGTCTTGGCAAAATATATATGGTGGATTGTTATCCTTACCATGTTTTTTTATGCAAGTAACGTGCCGAAATCACTGGTGCAAGCAGGGCTTCGAGATCACCTCCGAGGACCTCGCGTTCTACGAGAAGGTATCGCCGGTGTTTGGAGGCAAGAAAGAACTGATCCCGCCACCGACACTGTGTCCCGATTGCCGGCAGCAGAGGCGGCTGGCTCAGGTGAATCAGCTGAACCTGTACGAGCGAAAATGCGACCTCACCGGATCGAGCATTATTTCCAACTTCCATGCCGATTCCACCTACAAAGTCTATCGGCAGGCGGACTGGCACAGCGACAAGTGGGACCCGCTCCGCTACGGTCGGCCGTTCGATTTCAACCGTCCGTTCTTCGAGCAATTCCAGGAACTTTCGCTCGCCGTTCCGCGTCCCAGTCTCTTCACCGGGTACGAGTACGACGAGAACAGCGAATACACCAATCACGCGGGCAAGAACAAGAACTGCTACCTGATCTTCGACTCCGATGAGAACTGGGACTGCTATTACAGCTACAGCATCAACCACTGCACGGACTGCACGGACTGCTTCCGCGTGCGCAAGAGCCAGCTTTGCAGCGAATGCATCGATTGCGTTAGTTGCTACCATTCCGCCTACCTGCAGGATTGCGATAACTGTTCCGACAGCATGTTCCTCAAGAACTGCACCGGCTGCACGCGCTGCCTCATGTGCAGCAATCTCCGGAACAAAGAGTACTTCGTCGAGAACAAGCAGGTAAGCAAGGAATCCTTCGAGCAATTCCGCAGCATGCTCCGCGCGCATTCCGCCGTCCGCTCCGCCATGGAACGCTTCCAGGCGCTGAAGCTGGAGTATCCCCAGAAGTTCATGCACGGCGTGCAGAACGAGAACGTGCTGGGCGATTATCTCGTCCAGTGCAAGAATGTCTACCGTTGCTTCGATTCCGAGAGCGCGTGGGACTGCCGGTACCTCTATCAGGGCTTCATGCCGCTCAAGGACTGCATGGATGTGCAGGAGTGCGGCGAGGGGGAGTTGCTCTACGAGTGTTGCGTGTGCGGTTACGGGTTGCACAGCTGCGCATTCTGCTCCCACACGCTCGGGAAGATGGACAACCTCCTCTACTGCACCTACTCCCCGCACGCCAAAAACTGTTTCGGCTGCATCGGCGCGCGCCATCGGCAGTACTGCATTTTGAACAAACAATATACGAAGGAGGAGTACGAGACACTGGTTCCGAAGATCATCACGCACATGCGGAAATTCAAGGAGTACGGTGAGTTTTTCCCCATCGCGACCTCGACATTCGGCTACAACGAAACCTTGGCTCAAGACTACTATCTATTGACTGCGGAGGAGGCGAAGAGGAGAGGATTGGCATGGTATGACAATCTGCCCACGAGCGAACAGTACATGGGACCCGTGGTGGCGATCCCCGATGACATCAAAGACGCCGAGGAATCCATCTGCCGGAGTATCCTGCGCTGCGAATCCACACAGAAACCATTCAAGATTATCCCGCAGGAGTTGAAGCTCTGCCAGAGGATCGCTGTTCCCCTTCCTCGGAAAACCTTCTTCCAGCGCCACAAGGAGCGCATGGCTCTCCGCAACCCCCGCAAGCTCTGGAAGCGCAATTGTGCGAAGTGCAAGAAGGAAATCCAGACAACATACGCCCCCGAGCGTCCCGAAATCGTTTACTGTGAATCTTGCTATCTGAGTGCCGTCTACTGACAGACTTATCTTGTCATTTTCAATTTCCACTCATGCCCACAGCTTTCTTCAACTTGGGCACCTGCACTACCTCAAGATCGTCGAGACGTGCGTCAATGTTGTCGAGTTGGGTCATTACCTGTACATGGTTTTGGTCCACTTTGAAATTAAGATTTTTTAATCCTGTTTCCACTTTTTCGATCCTCGAGCCAAGTCTGTCTTCCGCTCCTTCGATTCTGGAAATGAGCCTGTCCTCCATCGCACGCATGTGCTCCAGGATGGTCTTGAGCGTGATGTCGTCCTTAGGACTCATAGGGGCTGATTATAGTACCTTTTATCCCTCGCACAACTTGACATGACCAGCGCCTGCCGCCAGTGCTCATCGGCCTTCGAGATCACTCCCGAAGATCGTGTGCTCCTGAAGGAATTGTCCCCCGCCTACGGTGGCAAGGCGTATGAGATTCCCGTACCGGATCTCTGTCCCCGCTGTCGCATGCAGGTACGGCTTGCGCGCCGTAACGAGCGTTTCCTCTACCATCGCAAGTGCGATCTCACGGGGAAGCAGATCATCTCCTGCTATTCCACGGACAAACCGTTTCCCGTGTACGAGAACGATGAGTGGTACAGCGACAAGTGGGATGCGCGGGAACATGGCGCAGACATCGATTTCGGGAAACCGTTCTTCGGGCAATTCGCGGCCCTCCAATCGCGCGTGCCTCGCATGGCCCGCATCCTCGAGAGACCGTACGAGAACAGCGACTACTGCAATACGGCGAGCCAGGTGAAGAATTGTTACCTGCTCTTCTCCAGCAATCAGGATGAGGACTGTTACTACGGCTCATGGATCAACCAGTGCGACTCCTGCGTGGATAATCTGAATCTCGAGCAATGTGAACTCTGCTACGAATGTGTGGGGTGCAGGGATTGCTATGCCCTGCGGTACTGCCGCGACTGCGTGAACTGCCGCGACAGTTTCTTCCTCCGCGATTGCCAGGGATGCGCGCATTGCTTCGGGTGCACGAATCAGGTGAACAAGCAGTACGTCATTTTCAACGAGCAGAAGACGAAGGAGCGGTACGAGGAGTTTCTCGAGCGGGTGAACACCGGGAAGCACTCGGAAGTGCAGCATGCCCGGGAGCGCATCGAGACCATGCTCGCCGACCCCGTCGTGAAAGAGATGCACGGCGTGGGGAATGAGAACTGCGACGGCGATTACCTGAGGAATTGCAAGAATGCCGTCTGGTGTTTCGAATGTAACAATGTCGAGGACTGCCGGTACTGCCAATGTCTCCAGAACGGGAAGAGTTCCATGGATCATACCTACTGGGGGCAGGGGTCGGAGCTCGTCTACTTCTGTCAGGCGTGCGGGTACGACCCTTACCATCTCCTCTTCTGCAACCTGTGCTGGCACGGTTGCAGCGATCTCCTCTACTGCGATCACAGTTTCTCCAGCAAGAACTGCTTCGGATGCTCGGGGCTCAGGAAGAGCGAGTTCTGCATTCTCAACAAGCAGTACACGCAGGAGGAGTATGAGGAGCTTGTTCCGAAGGTGATCGCGCACATGCGGTCAACCGGGGAATGGGGGCAGTTCTTCCCGCCGGGGATCAGCGTCTACGCCTACAACGAGACCCTCGCACAGGAGCATGTTCCGATGACGAAGGAGGAAGTGCTGGCGCGCGGATGGCAGTGGCTTGATGAGGAGGCGCCCGAAAAGAAATACCTCGGTCCTGCCTACGAGATCCCCGATGACATCGCCGATGCGGATGATGAAATTTGCGCGCGCATTCTCCACTGCGAGGCGACGGGAAAGCCGTTCAAGATTATCCCCCAGGAACTCAAGTTTCTCCGGCAGCAGCGGATCCCGATCCCGCGCCTGCACCCCGACGAACGTCACCGGAGGAGGCTGATGCTCAGAAACCCCCGCAAGCTTTGGAAGCGTAACTGTGCGAAGTGCAAGAAGGAAATCCAGACAACATACGCCCCCGAGCGTCCCGAAATCGTTTACTGTGAATCTTGCTATCTGAGTACCGTCTACTGACAGACCTACCTCGTCATTTTCAATTGTCCATTTTCCATTTTCAATTTCTGCCCATGCCCACCGCCTTCTTCAGCTTCGGAACTTGCACCACTTCGATATCGTCGAGACGCGCGTCGATGTTGGAAATTTGGTTCGAAAGCACGGCTTCGACCCGTCGAATTTCGTTCTTTACTTCCCGGATATCGCCCTTGAGTTCCGTTCGGACACCATTGATCTCCGCGCGGAGCCGCTCTTCCATGCCGCGCATGTGCTCCAGGATGGTCTTGAGCGTGATGTCGTCCTTAGGACTCATAGGGGCTGATTGTAGTACCTTTTATCCCTCGCACAACTTGACATGACCAGCGCCTGCCGCCAGTGCTCGGCTGCGTTTGAGATTCTCCCCAAGGAGTCGGAGCTCTACCGTGTGCTGGATGTACCGGATCCTGTGGAATGCTCTTCCTGCCGCCGACAGCGGCGGCTCATGTTCCGCAACTTTTTCCATCTCTACCATCGCACCTGCGATCTCACGGGGAAGAAAATCATTTCCATGTACGACAAGGACGCGCCATTCCCCGTGTATGAGCTCCATGAGTGGTGGAGTGATCGATGGGATGGTCTCGCGTATGGGATCGAGGTGGACTTCTCGCGCCCGTTCTTCGAGCAAGTGGCCGTGCTCCACCGCACGGTCCCGCGCATGGCGGTGATGAATACGAGCTGCGAGAACACGGATTATTGCAACATGTCCGTCCAGAGCCGTAATTGCTATCTCGTCTTCGGGAATGTGGACAATGAGGATTGTGCCTATGGGCACATCGTCTGGCAGTCGAAGAATTGTTTTGACTGCCTCTACACCTACCGCTCAGAGTTCTGTTACGAGTGCATCGATTGTGTCCAGTGTCACTCTCTCTCCTTCTCGAGGGATTGCGATAACTGCTCCTCTTCCATGTTTCTCGTCCACTGCACGGGATGCCGTGATTGCTTTGGATGTGTGGGACTACAGAACAAGGAGTACTACATCTTCAATGTCCCGCATAGCAAGGAGAACTACCGGCAGAAAATCGCGGAATTGAATACCGGGAATATTCACACGATTGCCCTTGCGCAGGAGAAGGTGCGTACTCTTGTGGGAAAGGAAATTATGAAGAACTATCACGGATTCAACTGCGAGAACGTGACAGGCGATTACCTCTACAACTGCAAAAATATCGTCGAAGGGTATGACCTCAAAAACTGCGAGGACTGTCTCTACTGCGCGACCGCCGACAGCTTCAAAGATAGCCTGGACTGCAATTTCTGTGGGCTACGGGCTCATGCGCAGGCGGAACTCTGCTACCAGTGCCTTGCCGTTGGTCCGAGCTATCGGCTGATGAGCTGTCAGACGTGTCAGCATGACAATGCGTACCTCTCCTACTGCGATAACTGTTATGGGTGTAAGAATTGCTTCGGCTGCGTGGGATTGAAACAGAAGCAGTACTGCATTCTCAACAAGCAATACGGTAAGGAAGAGTACGAGAAAGTCGTCGCAAGGATCATCACACATATGAAGAAAACCCCATACCAGTCTCCTAATAGCTCTGGTACAGGGCAGGCAGGCGAATGGGGGCAATTTTTTCCGCGTGAGCTCTCTCCCTTCGGCTATAACGAGACGATGGCTCAGGAGTACTTTCCGCTCTCGAAGGAGGAAGCGCTCACAAAGGGATGGAAGTGGAAGGAAGAGACACAGGATGAAGAGAAGAATTACTTCGGCCCGCCCGTTGCCATTCCTGACGATATCAAGGATGTCGATGATTCCATCTGCTCCGCAATTCTCCGATGTGAGGTGACCGGCAAACTCTTCAAGATCATTCCGCAGGAATTGCAGTTCTATCGGGAGATGAAATTACCGCTGCCACGCAAGTGCTTCCTGCAGAGACAGAAAGAGCGCTTCGCCCTGCGAAACCCCCGCAAGCTCTGGAAACGCCAGTGCGCGAAGTGCGGGAAGGGGATGGAGACGACGTACTCTCCGGAGAGGCCGGAGATTGTGTATTGTGAAAATTGCTATCTCAAAGAAGTCTACTAAGCAATTTTCACCCTGCCTGCCCGTCCGTAGTCCCGAGTGCAGTCGAGGGACGAAGGCGGGAGCGAGTCCTTCGATGATACTCAGGGTAAACGAAGCGAGTCGAAGGGTGCTACCTGAAAGAAGTGTACTGAGTACTAAGAACCAAGAACCAATAATCAAGAGCCAAACAATTTCCAAGCTACAAGCTACAAGCATCCAAATTTTTGGAATTTGGAAATTGGATATTGTTTGGAGCTTGGCTCTTGGCTCTTGATTTTTTTCTCCCTGTATACCTAATGCCGAATACTGCATACTCTTTTTTGCCATGCCGAAGGTCTGTCCTGTCACCGGCAGAACGTTCTCGGTGAGTGCCGCGGAGATGGCTCTTCGAAAAAAGCTCGGCATCGAGGGTGAGCCGGAGTTCCATCCTGTTTTCCGGTTTCAGCTTCTTGGCGCCTTCTGGCAGCACTGGAATTTATTCAAAAGAAAATGTGATAAAACCGGCAAGTCCATCATCTCTGTTTTTTCCGAAGATTGTCCCTACCCCGTCTGGCACAAGGACGAGTGGATCAAGCACTCCGATCCTCCGGGAGCCGATTTCGATCCGTCACGGCCGGTATTCGACCAGATGTGGGATTTTTTTCGCCGATCTCCAATCGCCCACAACGTGGGCGCCGGTAACGACAATTGCGAGTACACGGATGACTGGTGGTATTGCAAGAACTGCTACCTGAGCCATTCGGGGTACCAGTGCGAAGATCTGCGGTACACCTACCGCGTGATCCGCATGCGCAACTCCCAGTTTTGCGTCTTTTCCTTCGATAGCGAACTCTGCGTCGATCTTATCAACTCCCACAACTGCTTCCGCTCCGCGTACCTGTATAACTGCTGGAATTGCTCGGACAGTGCATTCCTCTATGACTGCCGCAACTGTTCACACTGTCTTTTCTGCTCCAATCTTCGGAACAAATCGTACTGCTTCGGGAATCAGCAACTGACGAAAGAAGAATACGAGAAAAGGGCGAAGGAATGGGATTTCCGATCTCGCAAAATCTACGAGGCGGCTAAAAAAAGTTTCATGAGAATGCTTCTAGAGCAAAGCTGGCATCGTGCGCTCTTCCTTGACCGGTGCGAGAACGTGACGGGCAACTACTTGGACGAATGCAAGAACTGTGAGAATTGCTTCTTCCTCACGACGGGAGCCGAAGACGCCATCAATGTGTTGCGTGGAGGGGATGCCAATCGCGATCTACTGGATTGTGTGAGTCCGTACGGCCATACGGAACTCGTCTATTACTCATCCATCCCGCAAGACCATTGCTATGCCATCTCCTGCTGTGCCGATTTGGTGCAGTGTAAATACATGGAATACTCCGCCCACTGTTTCCAGTGCCAGCACTGTTTCGGATGCTGCGGATTGGTCGGGAAGAAATACCATATTTTCAACAAGCCGTATGAGCCGGAGGAATACGAACGCCGGAAGGCGGAGATCATCGCTGCCATGAAACGGACCCCGTACCAGACGCCTGGCGGCGTCGGTACAGGGCAGGTGGAGTACGGGAGGTTCTTCCCCGGCTATTTCGCGGCGAATCCGTACGAGGAGAGCCTGTCCGGCTTCTACTGGCCGCTTTCGAAGGACGAAGGTCAGAGATTGGGATTCCGGATGCGTGAGCGTGAGGAGGAACGTGCGGTGGAGTCGCTCGATGCATCCGAAGTGCCGGATCGATGTGATGAAGCGGGGGACGATCTCGCGGAGAAAGTGTTCTGGGACAAAGTCGCGAAGCGGCCGTTCCAGATCGCAGCAGCGGACATCACTTTCGCCCAGAACCTCGGCGTTCCGTTGCCTTTTATTTACTACATGCATCGTATTCAGGACAACTTCCGTCTGATCCCGTTCGACGGCGAACTCCGCTCGGTGTCTTGCGGCAAATGCCGGAAAGAAACGAAAACGAGCTGGACCAGGGAATACGACGGGAGGATTCTGTGCGAAGAGTGCTATCTGGCTGAAGTGTACTAGTGCATTCCCATCGTTGCTTCCAGCTTCGCCACGCGCTTGGGGAGCTGCTCGATCTCGATTGCGTCGAGACGCTTGTCGATGTTGTCGATTTGTATACCGGTTTGTGCGAAACCGCGGTCTACTTTGTGCTCGAGATTTTTCATATCGATTTGTATACCCTCGATCTTTTCCATGAGACGCCGCTCCATCCCTTGCATGTGTTGCAACAGCGTCTGCATGGTGATGTCGTCATTCTGTGCCGTGGGGACCGAATGGTACTCTTCCGAGTGATCCCGTGGCAAGATGGCGGTAATGCAGAAGGTGTGCCAAAATTCATGGTGCGGTCAACCCTTTGAAATTACGGACAAAGACCTGGCCTTTTACGACAAAGTTTCACCGGTTTTTAATGGCAGAAAGGAGCCCATACCACCACCTACGCTCTGCCCGGATTGCCGCCAACAGCGCCGCCTCCTCTGGCGCAATGAGCGCACGCTCTACCGACGCTTGTGCGATCTCTGCCGGAAATCCATCATTTCCATGTACCCCGCGGACGCGCAATTTCCTGTTTATTGCCCGGACTGCTGGTGGTCGGATCGGTGGGATCCGCTCTCCTTCGGTCGGTCATTCGATTTCTCACGCCCGTTCTTCGGGCAGTTTAAGGAGCTGCAGCTTAAGGTTCCGCGCATGTCGCTCAATGTCGTCTCGAACGAGAATTCCGAATACGTGAACCTCGGAGGGTACAACAAGAATTGCTATCTGGTTTTCGCGATGGAGTACAACGAAGACTGTCTCTACGGTACCGAGATCATCAAGTCTCTGGGGTGCGTGGACACCCTCAATTGTTTCGAGTCGCGGTACTGCTACGAAGCGACGGATATCGAGAAGTGCCACGCCGTCTTTTTCTCGAGAGATTTGAGCAATTGTTCGGAGAGTTTCTTCCTCTCGGACTGCAAGGGGTGCTCGCAGTGTCTCTTTTGCACGAATCTCAGAAACAAGCGGCATCACGTGCACAACAAGCCGGTCTCGCCCGGGGAGTACGAGCGGGAGAAGGCTCTCTTGATTGAGCGCCTCAATCATGGAGAGCTTCCGATTCTCCGTGATGAATTTACCGTAATGGAAAAGCAGCGCATCCGCCGCTCCGCGTCGCTCGTGAATTGCGAGAACGTGACGGGCGATTACCTGAAGAATTCCCACAACCTCCATCACTGTTTCGATGTTTCCTACGGCGAGGACAGCGCCTACGTCTACACCGGATTCAAGGTGAAGGATCTCATGGACGTCTGTCACGTGACCGAGGGAGAGCTTTCGTACGAAGCGCTCAGCGTGGGCTACGGTTCCTACGGCGCTCTCTTCACCCACGCTTCGTGGAGCGGCAGGAACCTCCTCTACTGCGACATCGTGCAGTCGTGCTCGGATCTCTTCGGTTGTGCGGGGATGAAGCAGAACCGCCGCTACTGTATTCTGAACAAACAGTACTTGAAGGAAGAATATGAGGAGCTTGCTTTGAAGATCATCGCACATATGCGGGCCTCTGGGGAATTCGGGGAATTCTTCCCTGTCTCAGTCGCGCCCTTCGCTTACAACGAGACGACGGCGCAGCTGTATTTCCCGCTTTCAGCGGAGGAAGCACGTGCGCGGAAATTCGGTTGGAGGGAGGAGAGAGAAGAGCCGCTCAATATGACCAGGACCATTCCGGCAGCCAAGCTTCCCGCCGCCATTGCCGATGTTCCAGACGATATTCTCAACTGGGCAATCTCCTGCGAAGCGACTGGCCGTCCGTTCAAGCTGGTGAAACCGGAACTGGACTTCTACCGTGGGCACCGGCTTCCCGTTCCGCATATCCACCACGATGAACGTCACAAGCGGCGCATGGCGCTCCGAAACCCCCGCAAGCTCTGGGATCGCGAATGTGCCAAATGCCAAAAGCCAATAGTCACAAGCTTCGCTCCGGATCGACCGGAAATTGTGTACTGTGAGGAGTGTTATCTGGCTGAGGTGTATTGAGAATCGGATATCGAAAAAAGCACCGTAGCCGGGGCATCGTGCCCCGGTATGCATGAAAAGCCCTACACGGGTACGATGCCCGTGCTACGAGTGTAAAATAATTCCCATGCTTAAAACCTGTGCCAATCTCTGGTGTCGTAAGTCCTTCGAAGTTACCGACAGCGATCTCCAATTTCTCGACAAAGTGTCGCCGGTCATCGGCGGAAAGAAGCTTTCTCTGCCTCCGCCGTCTCTGTGTTACGACTGCAGGCAGCAGCGCCGCTTGGCTATGCGCAACGAACGTAACCTGTACAAACGGACGTGCGATCTATGCAAGCGGGCGGTCATCTCCATCTATACGCCGGATTCCGCCCACACGGTTTATTGTCCGGAATGCTGGTGGGGCGATAAATGGGATCCTCTCGTGTTCGGGCGACCTTTCGATCCGAGCCGTCCGTTCTTCACGCAGTTCGGTGAGCTTTATGCGGCGACGCCGAAGATGTCCACGTTCCGCATGGACAGCGATATAAACAGCGATTACACGCATGACGGTTACCGTTTGAAGAACTGTTATTTCATCTTCGACGGCGAACAAGCCTACGACTGCTTTTATGGCGAGTGCTATGTGAAGATAAAAGACTGTTGCGATTTTCTATACATCACGGATTCCGAGCTCTGCTACGAGTGCATCCACTGCCAAAACTGTTTCGATCTTCGGTACTCCAGTTTTTGTCGGAATTGTTCCGGTTCCGCTTTCCTGCTCGACTGCATTTCCTGCAAAAACTGCATCGGCTGCGTGAATCTCGCGCAAAAGGAATATCACATTTTCAACGAATCGGTCGGCAAGGAGGAGTTTAATCGGCGCAAGGCCGAAATGAACCTCCATACCCACTCGGGTGTTATGCGCCTTCGGGATGAAGCCCGGAAATTCTTCCTGAAACATCCTCGCAAAGCCGTTCGCGGCGTAATGAACGAGAGCGCGACCGGAGACAATATCATCGGCTGCAAGGACAGTTTCGATTGTTTCGACTGCCTGGACCTGCGCGATTGCAAGCATTGCACCGGCTGCATGATGGGCGGGCAGGACATGCAGGATGTCGACGCCTGGGGTGACCGGCTGACATTGGCATATAACTGCGCTTACGTCGGCGCCGGGTCGCAAAATCTCATCGGTTGCTATTACACGGCTCTGACCGTCAGTGATCTGATGTATTCGATTTTCTGCATGACCAATTCATCGAACTTGCTTGGCTGCGTTGCGCTGAAAAAAATGAAAAATTGTATCCTCAACCGGCAATATCCGCAGAGCGAGTACGAAAATCTGGTTCATGAGATCGTAGCGAAAATGCAAAAAGTCGGCGAATGGGGCGCGTTTTTCCCTCCGGAGATTTCCGCTTTCGGATACAACGAAACCGTCGCGCAGGATTACTACCCCCTGTCGAAAGAGGAGGTAGTGAAGCGCGGATGGAAGTGGCGAGACGTGAGGGAAGAAATACCGAATACTGAACGCGTCATCAAGGCGCGTTCGCTCCCCGATTCGATCGGGGACATTCCGGACGACATTCTGAACTGGGCCGTCCGGTGCGAGGAAACTGGCAAACCATTCAAACTCCAGAAGAGCGAGCTGGACCTGTACCGGCGCATGCAGATACCGGTTCCGAGGCGGCATTTTGAGTCACGGCATGCGCTTCGCCGTTCCTTCCGGAACCCCCGCAAGCTCTGGGATCGCGAATGTGCCAAGTGCCGAAAGCCGATTGCCACGAGCTATGCACCTGAGCGGTCAGAGATTGTGTACTGTGAAAATTGCTACCTAAAAGAAGTTTACTGACGAGATGTAAGATGAAAGATGTAAGACGGAAGTGAAGCAGCTGAACTACTATCTTATGTCTTATGTCTTTCCCTGTATACCGCATACTGAATACTGCATACTTTCCTATGTATCTCCATTCTTTCCGCTTCTGACTGCAGCAGTTTTTCCGTTTGCCGGCCACCCCTGTCTGCGGGGATCTCCGCGGGGTCTCTGTGCTGCGAGGAGGAGAATCATCGCGCGATTATGTAAGACGGATGCGCTCTCGAGCGTTTTCCTGTATGCGAGCCGTTCTCCATCGCCGCAGGATCAGTCACCGCTCTCCGATGTGACACTCGCCCTGCGCGCACGCGAGAACCCCGAACTCTTCGCTGAGCTCTTCGAACGTTTCTTCACTCCTGTGTACCGATTCTTCTTCTTCCGCCTTCGGCACCGTGAGGATGCGGAAGACCTGACGTCCCTCACCTTCGAGAAGGCGTTCCTGGGTCTGAAGAAATTCGAGGAGCGCGGAGTGTCGTTCTCCGCATGGCTCTTCACGATCGCCCATCATTGTCTCGTAGACCATTTCCGCAGGAAACGGCCGTCTGAATCTCTGGAGGATCTGGCGGAGAAGAACCGCGAGCCGGCGACGGATTTCGATCTTAAGGACATCGATCGAAAACTGCTGATGGAGGAGGTATGGGAAGCGGTCCGCACGCTGCCCGGGAAATACCAGCATCTCTGGGCGCTCAAGCTGTCCTCTGATCTTCCCCATCGCGAGATAGCGGAGATTCTGGGCACGACGGAGAATAATGTGAATGTGATGGTGCACCGATCGCTTGCCACCCTGAAGGAGAAGCTCGTTCACCGACATTCCCCATGAAGCGCCTTGACCGTCATCTGCCGGCCTCCGAAGAAAAACTGCTCGCCGATCTGCTCGCGGAGCGGAGCGAACGGATCCGTCCCAGCCGCTCATTTCGGTACCTGATGCGTCAGCGTGTTCGTCAGTGGGCGCGGGCCGGGGGAGGGCGCGTGACCGCGGGTCCGGTAGATGGCCGGTTCCTGTCGTTCACGCGGATCTGGGTGGGGGCTACTTGTTCGTTCCTTCTCGTGGCTACGGGTCTCGTGTCGTACTCCTACGCCTCTCCTTACGTCGGGAGGGGCAGCACGCTCTACTTCATCAAGCGTTTTGTGGAGTCCGTCGAGCTCAAGTCCGCCCGGTCGCCCACGCAGGAAGCAGCGACGTATCTCAAGTTCTCGGAGCGCAGAGCCGATGAAGCCAGGATTCTCTCGGAGGAGGGGGTGATCGATGTTTCGACGATCCAGGAAATGACGCGGGATCTCTTGCGGGCAGCGATCCGGACGAAGGCGCTCCCGCCTTCGGAGGGACGGACATCACTCGAACGCAAGCTCGGCACAGCGCTGCAGCAGGGGAAGGAGGATCTCTCCCGGATGCTTGAGGAAACGGGGCAGGAACCTCCGTCGGAGAAGGAGGAGCCCGGGCAACAACTGGAGAAGGCACCGGCGTCCGCGTCCTCCTCTCCCGCCAGTATTCCTGCTGCTGTTCAAAGGGGGCTCAGAGAGCGACCGGCCGTTCGAGGCTCCGACCATTCGGCCTCGAGCTCATGGCCGAGAGGGGAGCCCTCAGGCTCCCGAGGAGAGAACGCACCGGCATCCAAGGCGACCGCATCATCGCCTTCCCCGGTCAGCGCTCCTGCTGTGGTAGAGCCAAAGCGTATGCCGGCCACATCGTCGAGCAGCACCGCACCGGAGGGAAAGGCCGACGCGAAGTTCTTGCGGTATCAGCTGAAGCGGCTCAACGATGTCGAGAGCGGCATCGCTCCTGCTGGGGCTTCCACGGCGAGCGGTGCCGTCTCCGTCCCTGCATTCCCCGAGCTTCAGCTGAAACTTTCGGCAGAGCCAGTGGTTCTCCTCGAGCGGGAAGCGCGCGCCACTGCGAGCCTATTCTGGCCGGGATCCACGGAAGTGAACGTGCAGATGGAGCTTTCTTGGGGTGATGGCTCCTTGAGCGAGAGTCGGCAGCTCCCGCTCACGCCCGGCATCACAGCCGAAGCAGTCTTCTCCCATCGGTTCCCCGCTCAAGGAGAGTATCAAGTCGTTGTTTCCGCTTCCCTGCGTGCGCCTGATGGCAGGGAGCTTAGGAGCAGAGAGAGTATCCGCGTCAGGGTGGTGGAGGCCGAAAGCATTGGCCAGCCGAAACCCGCAGTGATGCAAGCACCGGCCAAGTAATTCCGATGTAAGGTTTCTTGCACCTGGAACGTTGAGAGGGAGTGGAAATGAATTTCCTATTTCCTTTTCCTCATTCCCCGTATGAAGAACTTCCCTATCACTACACGAGGACGCAGAGCGTTGCTTATCGCGGCGCTCGCTTTCATCGTGGCACTGCCGTCGGCATTCGCCCTCCAGCCGCTCATCGAGCCGATCCTTGAGCCGCCCCCCGCGGATATGTCCGTGACACTCTCCGGCCCCGCAGAAACTCCGCGCGGCCAACCCGTACAGGCAAAGATCAATATACAGAATCTCGGGCCGAAGCCAGCGCCGAAATCCCTCGTGCACATCCGTCTTCCCGAAGGGCAGAACCTGCGTCTCGTGGCCTCTGCCTCCGCCGTTTGCCAGCAGTACGGCCGGTCCGACGTATACTGCATCTTCGAATCCATCGGTCCGAACGAAGGCCGCGCCGGACCGTTGACCTTTTCGGTTCCATCCGGCATTGCGTGTGGATCGAAGCTGGTCTTCGTTGCTGAGGTGCTCACGACGGCCGGCGATTTCAACGAGACGAACAACTGGAGCAAGTGGATGACGAAAATCACATGTGAGCCTCCCTCCGTCGGTGCCGATCTTGTGCTCAAGAAGTCCGGGCCGGTCAGCGTGATCCGTGGAAACAATGTGACATATCAGCTCGGTGTGCGTAATGCCGGACCGGAAACCGCACGAAATGTAAATGTAATGGATACCCTGCCCGTGGGTATGAAATTCATCGCATCCGAGTCCGATCCTGCGTGCTTGCTTACGTCCAAAGACACGGTCTCCTGTCAGGTTGGGAGCATGCCGGCCAGCCAGGGGAAGGACGTGAAGGTGACGGTTGGAACTTTGGGCGTCGATTGCGGCACGACGGTCACGAACATGGCCAGAGTCGAGAGCGCCACTCCCGATCCGAATACAGGGAACAACAAGAGCAAACTGCAGACAACCGTGACCTGCGAGCCACAGCCGGGAACAGATCTTGCCATCTACAAGAAGGGCCCCCGTTCCGCACAGCCCGGCGGGAACATCGTTTACGATCTCTGGATCGGCAACGAGGGAGACTCGCCTGCGCAGAAAGTCCTGGTAACCGACGAGGCACCGAAGGGAGTGACATTCGATTCCGTTGCCGCTCCGATCGACGTGAAGTGTATGATGAAGGATTCCTCGATGCTCCGTTGCACGATTCCTCTGCTCGAGAAAGGAGAGAAGAAGCGCATTACCATCACCGGCACGGTTTCGAAGCGGATTACGGAATGCACGGTCCTCACGAACACGGCAAAGGTAGATGCATCCGTTTCCGATGCCGACCCGGTAGACAATGTGAGTTCGGTGAAGACGCTCGTGCTCTGCAAGAACGAACCGGAACCGCGCCCGCTACTCAACATGCCAAAGGCAGAGGCGGATGTGGGCATATCGTTTCGGCTGAGAAATGAGTGATGATTGCTGACAGGCGCTGCAGGTGACCTCCGTTGCCTGCAGCGCTGTCGTGAGAACCAGTGCCGCGGGCAGCGAATTTTACAGTAGTTCGTATTTACAAAAACCCGTAAATCATGAAGAATATGCTCTAAATGGCAAACCTTCGATATCTGCACCCTTCGGCTCGCTCCGTTTACCCTGAGTGTCATCGAAGGGCTCGCTCAGGGCAGGCATCGTTCGCTGTTTTTCTCATCTATGGCTAATCTTCGTTATTTACATATTGTGGTGCCGCAAGGAACCAAAGAGAACAAGAAACTGGAATCCCGGTTCCAGGATCTGCTCGTGAGCTTGCGCAATACGATCACGGGGGAGCGCTTCTCTTTCGAGTACTTCGGCTACGAGCAGTACACGTACTTCTTCGCAGTCATGGAGGAGAAGTACAAGGAGACGATCGAAGGCCTCATCTACGCCACGTTCCCGGATGCGGAGATCAGGGAAACCAACGACTACACCGCCTGGTTCGATCCGCAGCAGCACCACTTCGCGGGGTGCGAGCTGCTGCTCAGGGAACGGGACGTCTACCCCGTGAAAACGTATGACACGTTCGAGGAGGACAGTATGTCGCGTCTCTCTTCCGTGATCAGCAAGATCGAGAGCGGCGAGCAGGTCTGGGTACAGATCATCGTGGAGCCGCACGACGACAGCGCGCTCTACCATTTCCTCCGGAGCATCCGGTTCAGGCTTGCGGCGCTCAAGAAGTTCTTCTCCATCCGCGACCGCCTGCGGAAGGAAGGACGCCGCGGCATCCAGGCCTTCCGGTACGAGGCGGCCAGGGAGAAGGAAAAAACGAAGCCGTTTCGGGTCTCCATCCGGTGCGCGTACATTTCCCGCAGCTTCGAGGAGGGACGGCGGAAGCTCGAGGCGGTGAAGAACAGCTTCTACCACTTCAATGATTCCGACATCAACGGCTTCATCGGTTCCCGCGCGACGAATGCGCCGTCGTTCCTCCGGCAGTACCGCGAGCGCACGCACGCCATGACGTACATCCTGAGTGCCAAGGAGTCCGCCACCCTTTATCATTTCCCGAACACGGACTACGTGCACCACATCGTGCACGTCCTCGCGCGCAAGTCCGATCCCCCGCAGGATCTCCCGCGGGAAGGGGAGGGCGATGTGAGCGTCTTCGGCGTCACGAACTACCACAACAACTTCGTGCGCTTCGGCGTGCGGTTGGAGGACAGGAGACGCCACCTCTACGTGGTGGGAAAGTCCGGCTCGGGGAAGAGCAAGCTCTTAGAGCTCCTCATCCACGAGGATATGGAGAAGGGACGGGGGGTTGCCGTACTCGATCCGCACGGGGATCTGGTGGACTGCGTCCTGCGCTACGTCCCGAAGCACCGCGTCAACGACGTAGTCCTCTTCGATCCGTCAGATACCGAGAATCCCATCGCGTTCAACCCGCTCGAGAAGGTGGAGGAGGCCTACAGGATGCAGCTCACCATCGGATTCCTCGACATCTTCAAGAAGCTCTTCGGCGACAACTGGACGTACCGGCTCGAGCATGTGCTCCGGTACACCACCCTGGCGCTCCTCGACAGCCCGAACACGACGGTGCTCTCGATCCTGAAGATGCTCAACGACAAGAACTACCGCCAGAAGATCGTCGCGCGCATCCAGGATAACGTCGTGAAGAGCTTCTGGGTGTCAGAGTTCGCGGCGTGGTCCGAGAAATTCGACGCCGAGGCCATCACGCCGCTCCTCAATAAAGTCGGGCAGTTCGTGGCTACGAACATGATCCGCAACATCATCGGCCAGACAGTGACGCGGTTCAACATCCGGGAGATCATCGATAACCGGAAGATCCTCCTCATGAAGGTCAGCAAGGGGCTTCTTGGCGAGGAGAACTCCTCGCTCCTCGGGTCCATGATCATCACGAAGATGTACCAGGCGGCCATGAGCCGCGCCGATGTCCCGGAAGAGCAGCGCAAAGACTTCTACTTCTACGTTGATGAGTTCCAGAACTTCGCGACCGACACCTTCTACGAGATCCTCTCGGAGGCGCGCAAGTATCACCTGAATCTCACCATCGCGCATCAGTACATGGGCCAGCTCAGCAGCAGGATCCGCCAGACGGTCTTCGGGAACGTCGGTTCCCTCATCAGTTTCCGCGTCGGCGCGGAGGACGCGGGCGTCCTCGAGAAGGAGTACGAGCCGATCTTCAAAGAACGCGACATCATCAACCTCGGCGTCCGCGAGTTCTACGTCAAGATGTCCGTGAAAGGGGAGATCCGCGAGGCATTCTCCGGCCGCACGGTGGATGTGCCGCGCGTCTCGGAGGACCATACGCGGGAAATTGTCGCTCTCTCCCGCCGCAAGTACTGCCGGCCGAAGAAGGAAGTGGAGGACATGCTTCGCAAGTGGGACGAGGCGGCTTCCGAACCGCCGAAGAAAGGCGAGATCCCGGAGGAGGAAGTGTTCGAGGAACCACTCATTTAGTGAGTAGTGAGTAGTGAGTAGTGAGTAGTGAGTAGTTGGTAGTGAGTAGAAGGAAGGCATATTACTTCGATGTGTGTCTGCTACTCACTACTCACTACAAACTACTCACTTTGAGAGTTATGAAAAAAGCCCCACAGAACTGTGAGGCTTTTGTATTGGTCTTTTTACCTGTTACTGCAGTTGGTACGTTTTCTGCTGGTAGTTGCAGCTGTACGTCAGCGTCGTCCCGTTGATCGAGGGATTGTTGCACCCGCTGTTCGGTTGCTCCGCCTGCGTCTTCTGCTTCGTCTCGATGTTGTAGACCACGATGCCGTAGTTCTTGAAGTACGCGACATACTTGCCTCCGATCGCCGGATTGTTCGATCCTGAGGATGCCGGCTCGAGCTCCGTCTTCTGCTTCGTCGGAACGTTGTAGAGCACGATGCCGTAACTCTTGAAGTACACGAGGTTGTCTCCGGACATGGCCGGGAAATTCACCCCTCCGTACTTCGGCTCGACTTCCACGGGCACATCATTTCCTGCCGTGCAGACGTACACGCCATAATCCTTCACGTACGCCGTCACTGTCCCGTTCGTGGCGGAGGCGAAGCTCTGCGTCTTGATGGTCGCGCAGGAGGGGGTTTCCACTTTTCCCAGACATGTGCCAGTAGCATCACACACGTCATTCACCGTCGCCGGATTGTTATCGTTACAGGGTGTGTCGGCAGATTTGGCACTGTGGATGCATGTCCCGTTCGCGGGATCACACGAGTCATTCATGCACTGATTTCCGGAATTGCAATCTTTATTCGCGCAGAGGTCCGCGGCGATGCTGCTGCTTGAGGAACTGGCGGCAGGTTTCGTCCCCACGCATTTCCCCACGGTGCAGACGTCGTTCGTCGTTTCGCTGTTCCCGTCATCGCATGCTGTCCCTGCGGGCGCGTTCTGGAAAACACAGCCCTTTGTCAGATCGCACGTGTCGGTCGTACAGTCGTTGCCGTCGTCACAACCCTCGACGGCGCAACTTGCGACTGCCGAGGAAGACTCTTCTTGATCGGCTGGAACGGATGAAACAGGCGTTTGCTCGGGTGTTGCAGAATGCGTTTCTTGCGATGAGACCGGCTGCTGAATTTTTTTGAGCGTCCGGTAGATCACGACGGCCGCCTCCGCGCGGTTCAAGATGTTCTTCACACCGAAGTCCCCGTTCGGGTATCCGGTCATGAGTCCGGTGACGTTCACTGCGGCCGTGTCACGGTAGAAGGAACTCCCGACGGGGATGTCATCGAAGTACTGCTTCTCCTCGAGTATTTCGCCCATGGCGTTTAGGAGGCTCTCGCCGACTGAGCGGGCGAGGAACGCCGCGGTGACGCCTCTGGAGGCTGGAACGTCCGGCTGGAATGTCGCCGTGTCTCCGGACCATCCTTGCTGTTTGAACAGACAGGTGGAGCGGAAGGCGTAGTGATCTTTCGCGACGTCCGTGTATGTCCCCACGCAGCCTGCCGGCTCCCCGATGCTGTTCGTGGAGCGGAGGATTCGGTAGAGAAGGGTAGTGATCTGCCCTCTGGTCACGGGGTCAGCCGGCCCATAGTTCCCGTTCTGGTAGCCCGTGACGATGCTGAGCCTATAGAGCTTCACGATGGCTTCCAGCGCCCATGGGGGGAGCTGATCCTTGAAAGGATTCGTGAGCGTCTCCTCGACGGTGACGGCCATAGAGGCCGAGTTCAAATCTCCTTTCGAGGGCATGGAGAACGCGGAGCGGTAGACGACCGCGCCCAGGATCATCAGGAGGGAGGCACCGGTGACCGCTATGAGAGCAACTCTTTTCTTTGCGGATATGGCTGCCATGATAGAGTGAGTGAAAGGAAGGAATTGAATGTGGATTTTTGTGAGAGCACAGAGGCTCCCATTAGTAATATTATACAATAATTATGAAAGTACTGCAATGACCTTCTGTGTAACCGCTCACTACTGGCAACAAACGCATTATGTACAGGCTTCTGCATGTCATCTGACCCGAATGAATTCGGGTTTTCTTTCGTTCGTTAACCGGCGATTTAAATCGCCGGTTAACGTGAGCAACTTGCGCGGAATTTAT
>ORJL010585906.1_pt1 | contig 30696 bp, 30 predicted proteins | sample 1779941 | NCBI WGS metagenome assembly ORJL01 (sample SAMEA104232317, study PRJEB22302) | groundwater metagenome | biome: forest; feature: aquifer; material: groundwater | place: USA | collected 2011-08-07 | depth 5.8 m | reverse complement strand
CCAATTTTTCCCAAATAGCCATTTCGTTTGATTTACGCTAAGATTGCTCATAGATGAGATACGTTAGGTGATTATTTCACCCTCTATTGTACCACCATTGGTACCTCAGAGGTGTTACCTATGTATCTCATCTTTTGTAATACCTGCACTGGTCCATGAAAGAGTTGTTGCATGAGGTGTAATGAAAAGAAGGTCTCCGCGGTAATGCGATAGACCTTCCTGTTTAATGGACTCAGTGAAGAGCGAGTACCTCCTTTCGTTCAGTGATAAATTCTTGTATCACCGCCTTCTCGCCTCCTTGAAGTCGAAATGTTTTTTGAATCTCTGTAAATGGCACTCCACCCTCAAGATAAAGGTGTGCGATAATTTTTTTCCTTTCGTCCACAGACATCTTTTGCGCGGATGTGCCACAAACCGCCATGGCTTTTTGTAAACTCTGTTGTAGCTTCACTGGTTTTTCCCGGTGCCACATGTTTTTCCGTGCCGCGTGGTCTGGTTTTTTCAGACCGTCGCAGAGATCTGTTGCCTCTTGCCAGAGTTTTTCAGTCGCAAATGATCGAAGAATTTTTTTAAGTTCCGCGCTCACAGCGGCTCTGCTCACACCAAAGAGATTTCCTATTTCTTCTAAAGTATGAGTTTCCCCGTCCAAACCCCAGTGGAGGCGAATCAGCAGACGTTGTCGTTTCGAGATTGTTGGTGAGGAAAGTATTTTCTCCACCAATCGCCTTCGTTGAAAAGATTGAATGTCTCTTTCGCACTTTTCGTACGAATCAGACGACTGAATGGTATCGAGTACAGTATCACCACCGTGTTCTTCACCGCCTCTTCCCTCATCTAGAGAAACAGCATGATGCCAATAATGCATCTCAACGAATGTTTCCTCCACCCGTATTTTTGTCCACGGAATTTTTTGCCCGGGGAGTGATATTCCATCCAGCGCGGAGACAACTTCATCAATCGTTGGATCACGTCGAAGTTCTCCATAAAGCCGTTTGCAAACCTGTCTTATTTTGCTTATGCGTTTATAGCTGGATATATCCAATCCAGATGGCTGTCGTATCTCTTGATGGATCAGCTTTCTGATATACCATCCAATCCAATTCTCGTAGGGACAGTTTTTATCAGGATAACGATCAGTTCCAATAATGAGACCAACACAGCCTGCTTGAATCAGATCATCGATATCAAGTGATGGATCACCTCGACTGGCAAGTAAACCAGCTTGTCTTCTTGCGATGAAATGAACAAGTCCTAGATTGGCAAGCACTTTTTGATTGCGTGCTTCCATAGGAATTTTTGTCTGTTCATCTGGTATTCTCGTCTTTGCTTGATGCCTTTCAGATTGTGATTCTACTGACGACTTGTTCTGTCGTGATGGAGCAGAGAGGTTGGGAATTGGTTCACAGTACAGAGCTTTTTTCAACTCCTTTCGAGCTTGCTCATCATTTTTGATGAGTTGTTCTCGTATTGGATTCAATTTGTTTAGAATCTCCTGTCCTACTTCCAGAAAACCGCCTTTGAGACCAAATGTTTCTGAATGTTCTTTGTAGACAGCTTGCAATTTCTCATATAAGGTTTTCTCCTGCATTTTGAGCAGTTGATCCACTCTCCTCACTTTCATTCCGAGCAAGAGTAAATTTGCTTTGTTTGAAAGTTTCAGACAAGCAACAGGTTGCTTTTTGATATCTTGTGACTCTTCACAGAGCCACATATGGTTTGGTAGTTTCAGGTTTTCTCTACTTTCTAAGAGCATTTTTTCCTCCTTCTGATGACTCTTAGGTCTCATCTGTTTTGTTAAATATGATGGACCAGTGTGAAAGTGAAAACTAGCATACAAGAAAATGCTTTTATTTGCAAGGTCTTTTTATCCACAAGTCCACAAGGCAAGGTCAGTGGTTTACTTTGCGTGGCAGGTGTTCTTCTGTGGGTCTGTTTGTTATGTGAGGCCTCACAGGATATAATGGTGTATATGCTCAAATCATGGCTCAAGCAACATTGTGATTCTTTGTTATTCGTTGTCCTGGGTGTGTTTTTTTTTATGCTGTACTCTTTTCCTTATTGGCAAAGCAGACAGTGGTCGGGGGAGTATTCTAATGGGCATGTGATCTATAACTCACCTGATGAAACCGCGACTGCAGTTTTCATCAATCATTATATTGAAGCTCGCAACTTTTTCATTCCTGAATCGTTGAATGAAGCGACGCGTCAAGTTATTCATCCGCGTTCAGTGAATGTCATTACAAGAGTCGGGATCACTCCCACCACTTTTTTAGTTCCTGTTGGATTCCTTGGTATTTTTTTTCTCTATGGGAACCTGCTTCGTCTTATAGGGGTTGATTTTCTCATTTTTCTTACGCCACTCATTGCCGTTATTGGAGTGGTGTTTTTTTATGGCCTCGTGCAGTTTATATTTACAAAAAAGATTGCGTTCATTTCAGCGCTGTTACTATTGATGCATCCAGCCTATTGGTATTACGCTTCTCGTGGACTCCTGAACAATGTATTGTTTGTTGATCTGCTCGTTGTTGGGTTTTACTTTTTATTTCTAGCCTATCAACAACGAATACGTCGCGTGAGTTGCAGTATTTTTCATGTTTTGGCAGGTTTGTTTTTCGGTGGAGCAGTTTTGGTGAGGCCATCAGAGATTTTTCTTTTATGTGGAGTCTTGTTCTTGATAGGGGTCTTTTCTTGGAGGCGGATCAGATTGCCAAACATTTTTCTGTTTCTCCTTTCGTTCGCGATTGGTATTATGACACTTTTGTGGCAAAATGCGACTGTTTACGGAAACCCTTTCATGACCGGGTATGGTACCACTTCAGAGCTCGCGAATGTTAGAGCAGATTTTACTCTTGTATCTGTATTTTCCAACTTTTCCAGTCAGCGTGTGTCTGAATTCCTGCGACAATTTTTTCTTCCTTTCGGATTTCATCCCCAGCTCATCATACAGGTTGCTGTTGATTACTTTTTTTCTTATTTTGGTTTTTTTTCGTTTTTGGCAGTTATCGGCGCTCTGCTGTTATTTATTAAAAATATCCAAAATCGTCACGAGAGAAAAATTTTTTCCCTTTACTTGTTGATATCACTCGTAGTCACGACATTGTTAGTGACTGTTTATGGAAGTTGGTCGGTGACTGATAATATCAATGGGAATGAAGTCAGTATTGCCAGCTCCTATGTTCGGTATTTTTTACCGATATTTGTTGTGCTGACTCCATTGATGGGCTATGCGATCGTTTTCTTGGTATCATGGATCCGTGGTACAGCTAGTTTACGTCTGCTTCTATGGTTGTTTTTTGGGGTAAGTTATGTTGTTGCCTCCACTAAAATTGTTTTGTTGAACAGAAGTGAATCTCTCGTGGGAGCAGGAGAAAGTGTGCACTCGTACTATGCTGTTGAGGAGAGAGTGAACCGGTACGTGGCACCCTCGGCAGTTCTGCTCGTAGATCGGGCTGATAAGATTTTTTGGCCAAAGCGAAAAGTTGTTGTGTATCTTAGGAATGAGGACATTTTTTCCGGTGTTGAGGCTCTCGTTTTAAAACAAGTACTAGTATATTATTATCTGCATACTGAACTTGCGGCGGATATTCAGAAGGAGCTGAACAACACGGTATTGCCGAAGTATGGTTTGAAAATTGAACAGTTGAAAAGATTTGATCAGGGGGACTACTTGTATAGAATTATTAAAAAACCATAAAGATGAACACATTGAGGGTTATTAAAATCATTTTGTGGTCTTTGCCAATAATAGTATTTTGTTTTTTATTCTCCCGTTATTTTGTCTTTTCGGGTGTGTTGTCATTCCGTTATGATATGTGGCATGATTCTCCCTATGTAACAATGGTGCCTCGCGACCGTGTGAGTGAACCACTCTATGATACTGACGAGAAGCGTTGGTACCGTTTGCTAAAACAGGAACCCCTGTATTTTGATGTGCGTATCCCGCGTTCTTTTGACTCAAGTAATATAACGGTTGAGTACAAAAATGGTTCACAATCGATTGTTGAGATCGCGGGCGTTGTTGATTCCCATCAGGAGAGTTATATTTTTCAGCCCTTGGAAAATCGGTTGCTCGAAAATCTTTCATGGCCAGCTATCCGAGAGGGAGAGTTGGTGTTGTGGCAGAGGAAAGTGGAATTCAAGGGCATTACTGACTTTTTGGCTCATCTTCCACAAAAAAGAGAAATACTGCTCTATCGTCATGATCTTGGTGATGGTTTTGATCAGTTCTCGCCACTCGTTGATATTGAAGCGAGTGACAAAAATTATGTTCTCGCGTTGTATCCATTTCTGATGTCAGCACCAGAAACAAACAGTGTTCGTCAGCGAGAGGCAACGTTTGATACTCGTTTATTGCACTATGGTTATCATAAGTATCGTTTTGTTCTTTCGGCACCGCGGGTGAACGCGCGAGAGAATTTTCGTCTCTACTCGGTGCGTTTCGTGATGAATCGAGAACCTATTACGTGGAATAATTTTTTGAGTCGATCAAAAAATTTCTTTTATAAGTTTTTTTAGTATATGCTCGAGCGTTTTCAAGTCATTATTTTTGAGATTTTATCTACTGTTTTTCGTATTTTGGCAGTCTCATGGTTTATTTTCTCTTTCCTAGAATTTTACTGGACGGGGTTCGTCAGTAATTATTTTAATGTTCATCTATTGCTGATTTCCGCCATATTGGTATGGTTGTTTCGAAGTTGTATCTACAGTCTCATGGTGTATTCTAGATGGAAGTGCAAAAAATAAAACAAAGACGCCAAGGAAGAGGAAGAATAGAGATAGAAGTTACTATTAACCTAAACCGATATGGCGTCTTATCATCATCTTATTTCCGAAGAGAGAATAAAGCTATCCACCCGCAAGGGACTGTTGCCGAATGTCATTTTGACTGCAATTTTCATATTTCGGTCAAAACTGTCTCAATTTTGTTTTGTTTACCTAAAGGTAACCAAAACAATTTGCTCACCAATTTTGTCTCGTAATCTGAAAATTTCGTTTCAGGAGCACATTCGGCGACAGTCCACAGCAAGAAAAAGGCACATAATACTCCATTTGCATGTATTTCGTAATTCAGGGTTTAGTAAAAATATGTACTTGCCATAGAATTCACGATACTCATTTGGCTCTCTGCCACAAAAAAAGCTCTATGGATATTTTCCATAGAGCTTTGGAATGAGAGAGATTTTTCATCTCTCATTTTTGCATTTCAGCTGCCAGCTTTTCCACTTCCGGCAAGGGAAGTTTAGCAAGCTTGCTGACCATCTTCATCGACGTCCCCCTTTTGAGTAATTGTTTGGCCATGGAGAGTTTTGCTTCCTTCCTGCCTTCCTTCCTGCCTTCCTTCCTGCCTTCCTGTCTGCCTTCCTCCCTGCCTTCCTGTCTGCCTTCCTCCCTGCCCTCTTCTTTGCCAAGTTCTCTCGCCTCATACTCGAGTGCATACAGTTTTTCTGCTTGAGACCCCATTTCCTGCACCTCCTGTTCTGTAAGTTGTTCTATTGCAATTACCCCGAGAATCTCTTGAAAAACAGCTTCTGGATAGTCTTGCTCATTCACATCCGTATCCAAAGTGGCTCTGATGAATTCGAGCCATCTCCTTACCTGTGGTGGGGTTTCAGGAGTCACGTTTTGTGGCACCAAAATCATCAGGCGATGAGGATAGCGATGAACAACATTCCCAGCTTCATCACAAATTTGTAACAAATTCTGACCATAGCTGAAAGAAACCCCTGGCTTTCTCATCGTATTGGTAAGCACAATAATGGTGAAAACCGTTTTTCCAATATGATATGGTTTCGATCTTTTCACCTGTTCGGCAATACCAATCAAGTGGTAATAGAGAAACCTATCATAGAAATCTTGTGCTTTTCCATGTTGCATCTCGACAATAACGCGTTTCTGCGTGTCTTCGGCAAAGATGTCATAAGTAATACCAATTTTTCCAAAACGTGGAGAATACTTGTATTGACCAGAGACCTTCGAAAGATTCAATGTTTCACCAGTGAGATCTTTTACTAGTTGGGTGATGACTGCTTTATTTTCAAATGCCTTCTTAAAACACGCGTCGATGTGCAATGAGACTACTTTCATTCTTGATTTCCTTCATGTTGTCGGTTTTTTGCCTCCTTCCTCCTTTATGGTAACAATAATATAAAACATGGAAAAATGTCAAATACGATGTGGTACTAGGATGTATATCCTGAACTGAACAGATATTTAGAGACAAGTCTAGTCCCTTTATGCACTTGTTCTAGAATTCACGGTCATATTTGGAAGCGTGAGTTTGTTTCTACCACCATACAAGAGATGACACGAGTTGCCAGTATTTTCGCATGATTGTGTTACCTATTTTGTTGAGTATAGGATTTTGCACAGCATTTTCTTGAAATTTCACTTCAGAAACAGCAGTTTTGAGTAGTTCGCGATCGGAAATTAAACGCGCGTCTTGCGTTTTTTTTCTTTTCACGAGCCAAAGTTTCCAGTGTTTTGGCTGTAGCCAGTACCAGTAGACTTTGAGTCGTTCTCGCCACCATCCACGTACCAATGAGAAGCAAAGCAGTCCAACTTCAAGGACAATCATCATTGGCATGAGTAGCACCAGCGTTCGGAAGCGATAAAATACCAGTAAAAGAGCGTAGCGGTTTCTCTCCATCCAGTAGTATTTTTGTATGCTTCTGGAAAATTCATAGTGGTGGAAAAAAATGGAGCGTCGCGCGAGCACCACGCGAAGCCCAAGTGTTTTCAATCGGAGTGAATAGTCCGTATCTTCATGGTAGAGGAAGTAGTCTTCGTCCCATAGGCCATATTGCTGTAAGATGTCAGCGCGCATTATAACCGCGGCGCCACTCGCGTAGCCAATATCAACAACTTCGGCAGATTGAAATGTGGAGATGTTTTCTCGATAGTGATCGCAGAATCCGAATCCAAGATAGTGCCATGAGTTTCCGGCTGAATTGATGAGGTGTGTCTCGGGAGAAAGAAGAATAAGTGCCTGAACCACGGCGATTTTTTTATCGGACGCCATTGTGTTCATGAGCTCCTCGACGCATTTATTTTGCATTGTGCCGTCAGCGTTATGGAGAAAAATATATTCACATCCTTGTTTGATCGCCTCGCACGTGCCAATGTTGTTTCCTTTGGAAAAACCCCAGTTCTCATCTTGTGGCAGGAAGATCACCTGTGGAAGGGTTTCTTGATGTTTTTCAATTTGTTCTTGGATAAATTGCGTCACCGGTGTTGATTCACCTTTTGGATGGTAAACAATAATAAGTAACAAATCTTCTCTTGGATAGGTTTGGTTCCTGACTCCTTTGAACATCTCATTGAGATATTGATAGGGATCTTCTGACCATGTCAGATAGATGATGCCGACTTTAGGGTTTTTGGGCATAGTGAATGTGGGTGTTTCGCCATTTCCAGAAATATTTTATCCAGCTTTTGATGTGTACTCTTGCATAGTGATTCGTAAAAATTGCTTTCCATACCCCCGGTATTTTGGCCGAAGAACGTTCATGCACATGATAGAGGAAGATGGTGGGAAGGTAGTAGACATACCAACCATTCTGCCACATGCTTCGACACCAGTCGCTGTCTTCGGCATACATCCAAAAACGTTCGTCAAATTTTCCTACAGCGTCTATGGCAGTCTTTCGCGCGAACATCGCTGACCCTATGATCCAGTCCACGGGGATGGTTTGATTATGATTCCATTGTTTCATGAGAAAGTGATTATTGACACGCGTACCTCTTGGAGTCGCGCCAAACCTTGTTCGACTGTAGAGTGGCTGAAGAAAATTCGGAAATCGGCAACACGAGTATTGAAGGCTTCCATCTGGATAGAGAAGCTTGGGCCCTGTGATTCCTATTTTCGGGTTTTGTTCCATGAAATCATAAAGCGCTTTGAGGAGGTTTTGTTCTTGCGGAAAAACCGTGTCGGCGTTGAGAATAAAATAATATTTTGCCTCCGGATAGTTTCCCATGATACGATTGTGTGATTTTCCAAATCCAACGTTACGATCATTTTTTAAGAAATCAATGTGAGGAAATTTATTTACGACGGATGCTACATCGTCAAATGAGGCATTGTCAACAATCGCCACACGAAAATTCAGTCCGCTTTTTTGTGCGTCTTCAAATAGAGTTTCTAAACAACGCTCCAGATGATGTTTCTGTTTATAGGTGACAATAGAGACAATAACGTCGTACATAGAGTTTTCGAAAAAGGAATTAAAACCAGCGTCTCAGCCGTTGCCATTCTTTGTTTTTCATTGGATGTAGTGTTTGCCGTGCTTCTTGTGTGACGTGAAGATCATGGAGAAGGTCTTTCCACGCGTTGAGCAAGAGATGGGGATTTGTCAGCAGAAGATAGCTGGTTTTTTTACCTTCATACCAAAGAATTGGTATGAAGTCAATCAATAGATTTTGCCAGTATTCATTTTTGTAAATTGTTTTCAGGTGATTTTTGTAAGAAACGAGTTGGATAAAATGGCTCTGTGTTTTTTTGTTTCGCATAGCCGCTCGATCGTCTAAAGTCATTGGCCCAGTTGCTGTTCGATCATGGAAGGCGATGGTATTCGGAAGAACGTAGGAGTGGTAGCCCGCGTTCTGGAGTCGATACGCGAGATCAACATCTTCTTTGTAGGAGTGGTAGGTTGGGTCAAACAGATTGTCTGATTTCATGAGGATGGTTTGAAGGACATTTTTTCGATACATGGGTAACGCGCCAGAGAGACCAAAGACTTCAATTGCTTCATTCTGTATATGTTGGACTGCGTTTGTGGGCGTCCATGATTGTCCAGCTTGCCATTCCACAACTCGTCGATTTTTAAATAGCTTTAAACCAAGCGCGTCAATAGTGTTGGTGAATCCATTTTCAGCTCGTTCATGAGTGTGTATTTCAAGTGGAGTATGAACTACGGAGTCAAAATTCCAGCGCATGAGACGTGGTGATACTGCCGCCGCTGTGGGATGAGTATCAAGAAATAAAACCATTTTTTCAAGCACATCAGGCATGAGGTATATATCTGGGTTTAAGAGGAGAAGATATTGCGCCCCTGCTTGTTTAAAAGCATGATTGTGTCCTCCGGCAAAACCAGTGTTTTCTTTGTTTGCAATGAGGTTGCATTTCGTCTTCATGGAAGAAAATTCACCGTGGATTGATTGTACGGTAGCATCACTTGAAGCATTGTCTATAATCAACAGGTCCCATTCTTGGAACGTTTGACGTCTCAAGGAATCAAAAAGATATGGGATGTATTTTTCGTTGTTGTAGGTAACAAGGTGGATGTTGAGTTTCGTCATAGAGACCTCTGTGAAAGTGATGGATTTTCGTCGTGCGGTGTTACTTTCCCATATCCCCAAGCCATGATGAGAATTATGGGGCGTAAGAGCGCGATCCACATCCACTCATACCATGGATGCCACTTCTTAAAGTATTGGAGCATGCTTTTACTCACCTGTTTTTGTTTCCAGTAGAGTGTCTGATGTTTAAAGCTTTGACCTATGTAATCAACGCAGGAGATGATTGGGCTGTACATGATGGTGTAACCACGCTTGTGCACTTCTCGACACAGATCAACATCCTCAAACCATATGAAGTAGCGTGGATCAAAGGCCCACCCCAGTTTGGTTATGATCTCACGACGGGTGAGGAGAAATGAGCCTTGCACTGAATCTACTTCCTGTTCAATATCGGGATTGAAACCGGCGTAGAGGTAGTGATTTAAAATAGAGGGGAAGATGTGGGGAAGTTTGAGCAAGATTGCCACTTGATCCGACAATCGAGGGAAACGTCGTGGGGTTGATTGATGATTGAAATTACCATACTCATCGGTTAATTTACAGCTTGCGATACCCACTTTTGGATGCTGTTCCATCCAGTTGACAAGAGTTGAGAGACTTTTTGACGTTAGTCTCATGTCCGGATTGAGAAAAAGGAGGAATTTTCCAGAGGTAAGAGCAAGGGCATTGTTGTTTGCTTTCGCAAAACCAAGATTGCCGCCATTTTCTATGATCTTGACTTGTGAAAATTGTTTTCGAACCTGTTCGATTGAACCATCGGTTGATCCATTATCAGAGATAATGTGTTCATATGACAAACCTTCACTCGCTTTTATAACAGACTGAATTTGCGCAAGGAGTTTTTCACCAGAGTTGTAGCTCACAGTGATAAGAGAGAGAATCATAGAGAGACATAACTATTTCACAATAGAATAAAAAATACATCTCTACAACCTTGAATTACGAAAATGGATTCTGTGCCCATAATGGCGTATAATGTAGATGTGTAAAACAATACACGCCATTATGGAAACAGAATTAGCACTCTTCCAAGAGTTGCTACAAAAAGTGACATTCTTTGATCAAAAATTATCCTTCAATTCGTTCCTCAAAAAACATGGTCGAAAGTTAGCCCTCTCTCTTCCTCTTATTCTCAGTCTGGCACTCTTCAAGCACATCGCCCAAATTACTACCAAGAAAAAACTGTGGGAAATCATGCGCCCCAACTGTTCCTACAAGACACTCGTTGTCAACATGAATCGTTTCTTTCACCTTGCTCTCATCATACTCGCCCTGCTCTTGAAAAACAATCGTTCCAATAGCCATGCTGTAAAGCATATTGACTCAACCGATATTCCTGTCTGCTCACTCCGCAAGGCCAAACATCATCGTGTCATGAAAGCTCTTGCTCACTTTGGGAAAACTGGAAAAGGCTGGTTCTATGGCCTTAAACTGCATATAATCGCAGATTTAGAAAAACGGATTCTCGCTGTAAAATTCACTTCTGGAAATACCAATGATAGAAATGTTGTCATGGAACTTGCAAAAGATTTACTCGGTTTTTTTGTGGCTTCTGCTGGTTATGTCTCTGACTCCCTGGCACAAGAATTCTACCAAGAACATGGTCGCTTCCTGCTTGCTAAACCTCGCGCTAACATGAAAAAACTTGCTACCTCGTTTTCTGCTTGGTTGTATTCGACTCGCATGCTTATTGAACTCAACTTCCGCAATCTCAAATGTTTCTACGGACTCATCTCGAGTCTTCCTCGTTCAGTGGCTGGGTATCTGGCAAACTATACTTACAGCTTACTGGCCTATTGCCTAGGATAATTTTTCTCTCTCAAAGAATGTTCAACTTATACTCTGCCTTCATTTCTCACTCTGAAATTATTTCCAGAGCCCATTTTTCTTTTCACTCTTTTCTCTCCTCATTCTCCATTTCGTAATTCAAGGTCTACAAGACTCTGTACTCATCTTTTGTAGAAAGCACACTCAGCGGCAGACCTTTAGTGGGCTCTATTCAAAAACAAAAAGGCCTTGTGTCTCGCAGGAAGTGTATTGAATCCTGTATGACCACAGAGCCTCTTTATACGGAGTTGTCTATTGGGCCCGCATGTTGGCGCAGATATTGGGCTGGCCTTCTAGAACAAAATGAAAGGAAATTGGTGTTTTTTTGCCACAAGAATGACAAACACACTTGATACTGTGGCCACGTTCGTCATAAACCCAAAGTATTGGAGTTTTTTCAGAGTTTCTCGCTCGGATGTCTTCTTCTTGGAAGAAGAGTTTTTTCAGGCCGCAATGATTACAAGGTGTTGCCTTCACCAATTCTCTTTCTGCAACACAAACCACTGGATCATTGAATGCTGTGACAATAATCTTAAATTCCTTTTCACCTTCCATGGTGTCATCCTCCTTTTTGGGAAAGTATCAGTGATTTTACATAATGATAACAGGTTTGATTCATTTTAACAACACACCCCAGCAGTCATGGTTTGCAAGTGTGTTTTTTGCGCTTCGTTCTAGAATACACCAAAATTTTCATCTCGAAAAACTGAATTGAGGGACCAGTCTATTGTACATGACTTCAATACCCAAAAGGGAGCCACAATTGCTACAATTTTAACAATATTCGACAAGACCCCATTTTCCCGTGTATTATATAGACACCACACTTTGAAATTTGATTTACTGATCTTTTCTCATAGGTTAACAAAGTCACATTTTATTTTTCTATCGAATGCGAAGCCATGGAGCCCGAACAGGCATGAGCGGTACTAAACAAACGAAGAGGATTGTTCGGTTTGAAGAACGAGTAAGTCGTGATTTTCACAGGGAAAGAGTACTATTTCATAGTGTGATATCTACAAATACGTATTTACTTTTTCTGCTTCCGCGTGTTTCTGGATGAGTTTTTCGACCCAGTCTTGATGTTCAAGATACCATGTGATGGTTTCGGAAAGTCCTGTTTCAAATTTTTCTCTGTTGTAGTGAGGGCTCCACCCAAGTTGTTTGATTTTATTTGCGTTCACAGCGTAGCGGAGGTCATGTCCCGGACGATCGGCGACGAACGTAAACATATCCGCAGGTTTTTTGAGTATTCTGAGAATGAGTTGCGCGATTTCTATGTTGTCGCGTTCATTTTCCGCTCCAATGTTGTACACCTCACCGTCAACACCAGAGTAGAGCAGGAGATCGAGCGCGACACAGTGATCCACAACATGAATCCAATCTCGCACGTTTTTTCCGTTGCCATAGATCGTGATGGGTTGGTTTTTCAGTACCTTAAAAATCGACGATGGAATGAGTTTTTCTGGGTACTGGTATCGGCCATAGTTGTTGGAGCAGTGTGTCACCACCACTGGTAGCCGATGGGTAGCAAAATAGGCGTGACACATGAGGTCACCTCCAGCTTTCGCGGCGGCGTAGGGCATATTGGGAGCAAAGGGCGTTTTTTCCGTAAATGCGTCTGCAGAGTCAAGGGTGAGTGCTCCATAGACCTCATCAGTTGAGACGTTGACCATTTTTTTAAGATTGTATTTTTTTACAAGATTGAGAAGTGTTAATACCCCCAGTGTGTTAGACATAACAAACTCAATGCACTCACCTTGAATGGATCGATCAACATGGGTTTCGGCGGCAAAGTTGATGAGGTGGGTGATGCCAAACTCTTCAACAACGCGGCACAGGGTTTCTCTGTCAGTGATATCTCCTTGGACGAATTGGTATCGTTTCGTATACACCGGATTCTCCGTGATGTCGGAAAGATTATTTACGTTTCCAGCGTAAGTGAGTTTGTCGTAGTTCACTACGGTCGAGTCTGGGTGTTGTTCCAGAAAGTAATGGATGAAATTTGATCCGATGAAGCCGGCTCCGCCGCAGATAAGAAGTTTCATAAGAAGAATAATTATGAAAATATTTATTGAGACTGATAATTCCTATAATTCAACCCTTCCATGGTCTCCAATAATGAGTTTATGTCCTTGAGGCAAGGTGTTTCCGCGATCCGTAATGGTGGCGTATGATCCGATTATGCTATCAATGATTCGTTTTGAGGAGTGAATGTTGGAATAGTCGAGGATAATGGAGTTTTCAATTTCGGTGTCAGTAATAGTGACATTGTCAGACACGGATGTGAATGGGCCAATATAACTGTTGGCGATCACGCAATTTTTGCCTATACACAGTGGTCCTCGAAGGAGTGTTTTTCCAAGAATTTGTGTTCCAGATCCGATATTGACGACTCCTTGAATTAACGCCGAATCATCGCTCTTGGTCGCGTGATTTTCTTCTTTTAAGTCACGCATGAGCAATTGATTCCCTTCCAAGATATCGGATGGATGTCCGGTATCTTTCCACCATCCGGTGACCTCGGAAACAGTGACTGTGAATCCATGATCAACGAGCCATTGATGCGCCGGTGGAGGGTAGTATTCCGCGATGGTACTTTGACCGCGTACCTCTGGCTGCGCGTTTTCCATGGCTTGAAAAATCGGCGTTCGGTAAAAATAAATACCAGTGACTGCCAAGTCACTCACAAACTCTTTTGGTTTTTCTATTGTCTTTATGAGACGACCATTATGCACCACTGCCACTCCAAATCGAGATGGGTCTTTTACTCTTGTGACCAAGAGATGCGCTGATGAGCCATTATTGATAAATTCGTCATAGTAGCGTTCAAGTCCTCCTGAAAGAACATTGTCACCTGCAATGAGGACAAATGGATCATTGCTCAGAAGTGAACGGGCAAGCAGAATGGGATACATCATTCCATTGGGTGTCTTTTGTTCTATGTATTGAATCTGACATCCATATTGTTGTCCATCACCAAAGAGTTTTGGAATTTCTTGGTCACCCGCGTTAAGATTGATGATAATGTCATGGATACCGATTTTGATGACATTCTCAATAACATGTGTCAGCATCGGTTTTCCAGCAAGTGGTATAAGGTGTTTGTTCAAGGTATGGGTGATCGGGCGTAATCTCGTGCCGCGTCCGCCGGCGAGAATAAGTGCTTTCATGAAAGTAGGATAATGAACTACGATATCACATTGATATGGTTACGTCGAATGTGAGACGAAAATCCATCACTTTTTCTCGAGACCTTCAGTTTATTGTATTGGGAGCTGATATATTCCTTGTTGTTTCCCGATCTGGCCGAGAAAATAAATTATATTTCCTTCTGTGTTTGTGACTAATTTCGAGATGTGGTCAAACCGCGACAATTCCCATTGATTGAGATGATCACGGGTATCGAGTTCTACAATAGAGATGGAGTTTTCAAATCGAAAGAACGCGTATTCAAACTCAGGATGCCAAAAACTTTCTTGGATCGGTTGACTAAAACGCGTAATGAGTTTCGTCTGGCGTGTCTCTTGGTTCCACAATGCTAATTCAAAAGTATTGTTGTAGAGCCAACGTTTCTCTCTCTCGTGAATCACGGTTGCCGGTAACTCTATTGGTTCCATGTCATCAGGTTTCAGAAAAAGGAAAGTTTTTTCGGCTCCTATATCGACAAAATCTGGTGTCTCACTTCGGGTACGCAAAAATTGTAGTTGTGATGAGCGCGAGAACTCCATCAAGGTTGTTGGAGGTGTTGATTGATTAGATAAAGAGAGTTTGTGTAATGTGGTTCGCGTGGTGTTTTGGGTAAAATAGAATAGGTTTTTGGAACTCACATAATATTCTGACAAGAGTGTTTCATCAGAGTTTAGTTTAATTTCCGCGAGTGTTTTTTTGTCCAAAGAGTTGAGGTTGATCTCGAGGAGTCGCAGACCACTCCATCCGTTGAAAATGTGATCACCAATTTCTGACCACTGTGGATGGGTGAATGCGAAAGAGCCTTCTGATTCTAGCGGAACAAGGAGAGAGGGGTTGCGAACATCAAGAATGAGATGTTGCTGATCAGTAAGAGTGATAAGAATTTTTCCATGAGACGCTGACCATTGTGCGTCTTGAATGGAAACAGTTAAGAATTTTTCAAGTTGTTTCACCACTGGAAAAAGTGAACGAATTGCTCCATTTTTGAGATTGAGATACACAACGATGTCTCCTACCGCGGTATGCTCTATGAGTAACACATTATCATTATTTTGATCAGCAAATCGAAACTCTCCGGAGCGTAAGAGAAGGGGGAGAGAATTTTTAAAGAGAGCAATATCGTATGCAAAGGTGGTACGTTGGCTTTGAACTTCAAGATCTTTTTTCCATGGAACGTAGCCAGTTTTTTCAATTTGAACGTGATAGGTGTTCGGGAGGAGATCAGGAATGCGATAGGTTCCATCTTTTGGGTTGAGAACAAGGGGTGATCCATTTAGTTTTATTGTAACGTCCAGAGGTCTCGGGTGAAGCATCAGTAATCCGGTTTTCACAAGTTTATTTTTTCTCCAGTCATAGTCGTATCCAAGTGATGAGATAAAAACGATTGGAGCTATAATAAAAAATGCCAAGGTAAAGATGGAAAAAATAATTCGTCGTCGTCTGAGTGACATAATGTTATTTTTGTAGGGTTTTTCTTAATTATAGAGAGAAAAAGGATTTTTGTGGAGAGTATTGGATTGTCGCCTCAAAATGACATTCGGCGACAGTCCCAGTACGGACCTTGGAGTATTTATTTATATTTCCTGCCATGCTATACTATCAAAGTCTCGTTATTTTTTTATGATCCAGGACATTGCAACACAATATCCCGCTTCGCAACGACTAAAACGTCTATTTTCGGGATATCTCATTTTTGTCGCCTTACTTTTGAGTTTTCTCTTTGGTTATTACCTTCGCAATAACCAGAATCGTATCATTCAGCCGAAACCATTTTCTGACGCGTCAGTATCAGAGCAAGAGGAAAAATCAACGAGTGGTGAGGTAGTTAATCAGCAAGAACGACCGGAATTTCTCAATCAGCAGGCCGATTTTGATCTCTATTGGACGGTCTGGAAAAATATCAAGAATACTTATGTTGATAATAGTATTCCAGAGACACAACTTTTTTATGGTTCATTGCAAGGAATGGTGTCTTCACTGCAAGATCCATATTCAGTTTTTTTGACGCCGGATATTACGAAGCAGTTTCAGGATGAAATGTCCGGACGTTTCGAGGGTATTGGGGCGCATATTGCCATCAAAAATGATGTTCTTGTGATCGTGGCACCTCTTCCGGGAACACCAGCCGAGAAAGCTGGTTTGAAAGCAGGCGATTACATTATCAAGATAGATGGCAAGGATACTACCAACATGTCAATTGATCAAGCGGTGACACTCATTCGTGGTTTAAAAGGAACAAAGGTGAAGTTGAGTATCTTCCGTGAAAGCATGAAAGAGCCTCAAGATTTTGAAATAGAACGTGATACTATTAAAGTTGCTTCAGTACGCTGGAAAGTCTTACCGGATCAACCAATCGGATATATTGAGATCAATCATTTTAATGAGCAGACTCTTGAACTGTGGAATCAAGCAGTGCAGGAATTACTCGCAAGCAATCTTAAAGGTATCATTCTTGATTTGCGCAACAATCCTGGTGGTTTTTTGGATACCGCCATTCAGATTTCATCGGATTGGATACCAGAGGGCACGGTGGTGTCTGAAGTTGGCCGTCTCGGCGCAAAACGGAACTATGATACCACTGGGACGGCGCGACTTGCAATCATGTCCACGGTCGTTTTGATTAATGGTGCTTCGGCTTCAGCCTCGGAAATTGTTTCTGGCGCATTACAAGACTATAAGAAAGCGAAAATTATAGGAGAAACTTCTTTTGGTAAAGGCTCGGTTCAAGATTATCAGACATTACCGGATACTTCTTCTCTGAAATTGACTGTTGCAAAGTGGTTCACACCACTTGGACGAGGTATTGATAAACAAGGTATACAACCTGATATTGAGGTCAAGCTTACGAAAGAGGATTTTAACGCGAATCTTGATCCTCAACTTGATGTCGCCCAGAAGTTGATCCTTGATCCGAACTATAAGTATGAACCTTTTCCAACAGAGGAGATTCAAAAAGATGAGTAACTTTACAGTCCCAGTATAATTATATGAAGGTCATATTTTTAAAAGACATACCTTTTACCGCAAAAGTTGGTGAAATCAAGGATGTGACAACAGGTTTCGCGCGTAACTTTTTGTTTCCACAACATTTCGCGGTAATCGCTTCTGAAGCGCAACTCAAATTGATTGAACGCCATGCGCAGGGACGTCTGATGAAGCATGAGAAAAAAGTGAAGAAGGTGCGTGATATGTTGAAGAAAATTCAGTTTATGAAGTTAAAGATGCGCGTTCACAGCAATAAGGCAGGAAAACTTTATGCCGCGATTCATGCTGGTATGATTGTTTTAGAGCTGAAGGCCAAAAAGTATGAAATTGAGACGCAATTTCTCCATATTCCCGTGCCTATCAAACGTGTTGGAGAACATAAGGTGGAGTTGGTCGATGGCAATGAGATGCTTGGGACGATCACCATTGAGGTCGTTGGTGAAGCGAGTGAATAAGAATGATGAAAGGTTTTCCTATTGATGTCTCTATAACACCAAAACAGGTTTAAATGCCTGTTTTGGTGTTATTTGATAAAGGATGGAAGATTTCTATTTTGATTTCAAAGGTTCAATAGAAATAGTTTTCGTTTTTTTCAAAATACCGGTAAAACGTTGCAATTGATGTGTTTTAAATTTCAGCACACCAGTGATTTTCGCGAAGAGGGTATGATCTCGGCCCATGCCGATATTGTTACCCGCTCGGAATTTCGTTCCGCGTTGCCGAACTAAGATATTCCCAGCTTTGACGATTTGGCCGGCAAAAAGTTTCACGCCGAGTCGTTTTCCAGGGGAGTCATGCACATTCACTGTAGAGCCACCTGCTTTTTTATGCGCCATAGATGAAGATTAAATTGCGATGTTTGATAGTAGTCTACGGGCAGTATAAGGGTTTTTTAACTCAAAGTCAACTGAATCTAAGATTGGAAGAACCTTATGAGCAGATAGAGGCATACATATTGCTATAATGGTGTTTTTTATCATATACTACATCAAAGATGCACAAGATCAATGACAAAAAAATTAGCAAAAAAGTTTGAGACAATTTTTTCACGAAATTTCGAAAATTTCGTGAAAAAAGCACATTCAGCACCAGTCCCATGAGACATATAAAAAAAATTACTCTGGTTTTCTTGATATTTTTCGTATTCAGTTTTTATATTATTCAAGAGGAATGGATACAACAAAATGATTTACGAGATGGAGAAACCAATGCGTCCAACGGATCGATTACCAGAATTCCGTCAGCTTATTCTTTGGACGTTCCCTTTACTTCACAGGCGCCATACGCCAACTGGGGGTTGCCCTATCAAGAGGCTTGTGAAGAGGCTTCGTTGCTTATGGCGTGGCATTATTTTCGTGGTGAGACGAATATGCCTAAAAAGAAAATTGATTCTGAGATACAAAAAATCGTCGCATGGGAAATAGAGTATTTTGGTGATTATAAACATACGGATGCCACGCAAACAGCAAAGATGGCTGAACGCTATCTTGGTTTGAAAGCGAAGCTTGTCTATGACGTGAGTGTTCACTCTATTAAACGAGAATTACTCGCGGGGAATATTGTTGTGATCCCAACTGCTGGACGTCTCCTTGGAAATCCTTATTATACAGGTGAAGGGCCTGTGTACCATATGCTGGTGATTCGTGGATGGGATAGAAAAGGGTTTATTACCAATGATCCTGGCACACGACGAGGAGAAAACTATCGATTCCCAGAGACAACTATTATGAACGCCATCCATGATTGGAATGAAAAAGATATTTACGCTGGACAGCGGGTCTTGATTTCTATCAGTAAAGGCAAGAATTGATCCTCGCTTTGTGTTTGTGTTTGATTTTTATGGCGTTTTTTGATAAACTCCTTGTTGTATATTTTTTCACCAAAGGAGGATCCAATGATCACAGAGATCACAGCAGATGAGGTGGAAGAACTGTTGAGAAAGAAGATTCAGGAAGTCAAAAAGTATTTCCCAAATCAATCAGGGATGGGGTATGGTACCATAGAGTTCGCTATCCTGGATTTTCACATTCATGAAGAACGCGACAACGTTCTCTTTCGGTTGATGAAATTTCTCCGAGCTGATGAAATCGATGATGAAATCGACTTGGTAGGATTTGAACGGGGACAGAAAGAACATATTTTCCCGCTCATTGAGAAGTTTTTGAAAGTTGATGGTGGACGAAAAAAGGAGGATAATCAGAATGGATCAAGGTCACATTCCGTGGCTACCTGTTATTGATATGTGTGGCCACAAAAGCACTTTTCCTACCCATGGAACAGTGCTTTTCTTTTTGAAGATATTCGGATAAAATAGAGCATAGATATCAGCAATATTTTATGAAAAAGCAAGTTAGTACGCCATTATTGACTCAAAAGATTATTCGTGATGTATTAGAGGAAATTCGTCCTGCGATCCAAATGGATGGCGGGGATGTTGAGTTGGTGGATTATGATGTGGAGACGAAGATCGTGACTGTGAAACTCTCTGGTGCTTGTCATGGGTGTCCCATGTCTGAAATCACCTTGAAACAGGGTATTGAACAGATGATGAAGGAACGACTGCCGGAAATACGTGAAGTGATCGCTTTGTAGAAGAATTTTATATATGGCATCACTGTATTTTATTGATAGAGTATTCGATAGATTCAATAAGGTTGTTCATAGTCTTTGTTTGAAAGATCCTGTTGTGTTCATTTCTCTCCTCGTCGTTTTATTCCTGAATATCTTCATGTGGGTTTTTTTTGTGATGAAGATTCAACCAACTGACGCGCCTATTCCCCTTCATTATAATATCTATTTTGGAGTTGATTATATTGACATGTGGTATAAGGTGTATGTTCTACCATTGTTTGGTATTCTTGTTGGCCTTATCAATTGTTTTTTTATATATTGGTTTTATCTGAAAGAGAAATTGTTAAGTTACTTTTTAGCCGTGAACACTGTTTTTGTTCATATTTTTTTGTTTATGGGAACCTATCTCATTATCTGGCTCAATAGTTAATTTTTATGGAAATTCTCCATCTCATACAAATCCTCTTGTTAAGTACTCTGTCTTTTGCCATTGCCATGGCATGGACGCCATTTTTAACACATTATTTGTATCAGTATAAATGTTGGAAAAAGAAGATTCGTACCGTGACTGTTGATGGTCGTGCCGCTGAGATTACCGCGAAGATTGAAGAAACAACCAATGTACATACTCCACGAATGGGGGGATTATTGATTTGGGTGACAACATTTTTTGTGACCATGACTGTATTTTTTCTATCGTCGATCACTTCTTTTCCATGGCTTCAAGATCTGAATTTTTTTACTCGTTCGCAGACATGGATTCCCTTGTTTACCTTGATTATGGGTTCTCTCATCGGGCTTGGTGATGATCTTTTTACAATATACCAACATGGGGAGTCGGCTGAAAAGGGTGCTGGAATTCGTTTTCGCCATCGTCTTTTTTTGGTTTCACTCGTAGGTCTCATCGGTGGGGTTTGGTTATATTCAAAACTTGGTTGGAATAGCATTCATATTCCTTTTGATCAGGATATTATTATTGGTTGGCTGTTTGTCCCTCTTTTTATCCTTGTAGTTGATTTTTTTTTCCTAGGCACCAATATCGACGGTATTGATGGTCTTTCCGGTGGCATGTTTGCGATTTTGTTGGCAACTTTTTCTGTTTTAGCTTACGCGCGAGGACAATATGACCTCGCTTCATTTTGCGGTGTGGTGTTTGGGGCGACGTTGGCGTTTTTGTGGTTTAATATTCCTCCAGCCAGATTCTATATGGGTGAAACCGGTATGATTGGTCTTACTACAACCTTGGCAGTTGTTGCTTTTTTTACAGATTCGGTTTTGCTGTTACCCGTGATTGCTTTCATGATTTTTTTGTATGTTGTGACCACTTTCCTGCAGTTGGCGTCAAAATATCTTCGTCATGGAAAAAAGATTTTTTTGGCCGCCCCGATTCATCATCATTTTCAGGCTTTAGGTTGGCCATCCTATAAAGTGACCATGCGGTTTTGGTTAATTTCAGCAGTAACAGCAATTTTTGGATTAATTTTTGCGCTTGTTGATGTTTATGGATTCTACTAACTTTTTTAACCTATTTGGAAAAGGTCAGTAGAGTTTTTTTCTATGCAAATGGTTGATTTAAAAGATCAAAAAATTGCGTTACTCGCACTTGGGGTAGAGAACGTGGAACTCGCAAAGTATCTTCTCACGAAAGGCATCGGATTTACGGTCCATGATAAAAAAGATCATTTAAACATGGAAGATTTTTTTCCTAGAAGTTTATTGTCAATGGTTTCAACCCAACTTGGAGAAAAGTATCTTGACGGTTTCGGAAAGTACGACATTATTTTTCGTACACCAGGGTTTCATCGGCTTTCGCCCGTTTTATTAGAAGTGGAAAAAACAGGAGGAGTCATCAGCAGTCAGACGAAGTTGTTTTTTGATCTTTGTCCCGCGCAAATCGTGGGGGTTACTGGAACGAAGGGGAAGGGAACCACTTCAACTTTGATTGCGGAAATTTTGAGAAACACCGGTCGGCGTGTTTTTCTCGGTGGGAATATTGGAACGCCTCCTATCAGTTTCCTTCATGATCTTCACTCGGAAGATGTGGTAGTATTGGAATTATCAAGTTTTCAGTTACAGGATCTGCATAGGTCACCATGTGTCTCGGTGGTTCTCATGGTGACCTCCGAGCATCTTGATCATCACATCAAAACGGATGAGTACGTGGAGGCAAAAAAATCCATCGTGCGATACCAATTACGTGAAGATTATGCCATCATCAATGATGATTATGAGGCGTCGCAGTCATTTGTTCAAGAAACACCGGCTAAAATTTTTCGTGTGAGTCGTCAGCATGAAGTCCAGCAAGGTGCGTTTGTCCGCGATGATACGATTATCATGCGCGATCAGGACGTGGACACGGTGCTCTGTCACATTGATGACATTCTCCTGCCCGGCGCGCATAATCTTGAGAATGTGATGGCAGCGGCACTCGCAGGGAAAGCTTTTGGTGTCTCCCATCAAGTCATTCGTGATACGCTACGCGTTTTTCGTGGTTTACCGTATCGTTTGGAATTGGTGCGCGAATTGAACGGTATCAAGTATTATAACGATTCTTTTTCGACCATTCCGGAGTCGGCCATCGTCGCTTTACAGGCTTTTTCACAACCGAAGATTATTATTCTTGGTGGTTCAGACAAGGGTTCAGACTATCGTCAGCTTGGACAGAGCGTGATACAAGAAAAAACAAAAGCCGTTGTATTGATTGGCGCTATGGCGGAAAAAATCAGAGAAGTCATTGAATCAGCCGCGAGAGATTCAGAGGATAAACCTATTTTATTGGATGGGGCTTTGACGATGAGGGAGATAGTACAACGCGTGAGTGGTATCGCGCGGTCTGGTGATGTGGTGATTCTCTCCCCGGCGTGCGCCAGTTTTGGTATGTTCAAGGACTATAAGGATCGAGGAGATCAGTTCAGGAAGAGTGTGCTAGAATTATGAGGACTTAAATTTTTCATCCATGTTTCCGAGACAGCAAAGTTTGGATCGTCAATATCTCATGCTCATGAGCGTTTTAGTTCTGTTTGGTTTAGTGATGCTCTCATCAGCTGGAGCGGTGATTGGTTATCACAAATTCGGTGATAGTTATTTTTTTTTCAAACGTCAGGTTTTTTTTGGTATTATTCCCGGAATTGTTCTCGCCTATATTTTATCAAGAACAAATTATCACGTGTGGCGGAAATTTGCTTTTCTCCTGCTCCTTTTTTCTATTCTCCTATTATTGACGGTGTTTATTCCTGGTTTGGGTGTTGAGTACAGTACTGGCAGTCGGAGCTGGCTCAATATCGCTGGTTTTTCTTTTCAACCCAGTGAATTGGTTAAACTCACCTTTCTTCTCTATTTGGCAGCGTGGCTTGAGCATCGTGGAGAACGCGGCGTGCAAAATTTTTCATATGGTTTTTTACCATTTGTGGTGCTCCTTTCGGTCATTATGTTGCTCATGATTTTGCAACCAGATATCGGCACCATGTCGATTATTGTTTTTATTGCGCTCGCTGTTTACTTTGTTGCCGGAGGAAAATTGAAACATTTCTTACTTTTGGCACTCGCTGGAGCATTTGTGTTTGTTGCTCTGGTAAAAACAGCGCCCTATCGTCTCGCTCGTTTGACAATATTTCTTCACCCTGAGCTCGACCCTCAAGGAATTGGGTATCATATTAATCAAGCTTTTCTCGCCATTGGATCTGGCGGTTGGTTTGGTCGTGGATTTGGACAGTCACGTCAGAAGTTTAATTTTTTACCGGAGGTGACAGGGGATTCCATTTTTGCTATTATCGCTGAAGAACTTGGTTTTTTTTTAAGTCTTGGTTTTGTCTCATTAGTCCTCTTCATTGGCTATCGTGGTTTTAAGATCGCGTGGAACGCTCCTGATCCCTTTGGAAAATTCGTGGCTGCCGGCATTACCAGTTGGTTTTTATTTCAAAGTTTTCTTAATATTGGAGCCATGGTAGGATTATTCCCGATTACAGGGGTGCCACTCCCGTTTGTCAGTTATGGCGGAACAGCGATGATGGTGAATTTGATCGCAGTCGGGATTTTACTAAATATTTCGCGATATAGTCGTTTATAAATATGAGAATTTTGCTTTCAGGAGGTGGCACGATGGGTTCAGTGAGCCCTCTCTTGGCTATCGTCGATGAAATGCGACATCAACGTCCTGGGAAGGATCAGTTTTTGTGGGTCGGTACCATGACTGGCCCGGAAAAAGTGGTGATTGAGAATTATGGCATTCCTTTTATGGCCATTGCCGCCGGTAAGTTTCGACGTTATTTGAGTGTTGAAAATTTTTTTGATATTTTTCGTGTCTTTAAGGGGTACCGGCAGGTCAAGAAGATTTTGCGAAAATTTCAGCCGAATGTAGTACTCACTGCCGGGAGTTATGTTTCCGTTCCAGTGGCAAAAGCGGCTGCTCGGCTGAAAATTCCTTACACCGTGCATCAGCAGGATGTCTTACCTGGGTTGGCAAATAAGCTCATGGCGAAAAATGCGATGTTGATCACCGTGACTTTTCCTGAACATGTCAGACAATTTGATTCCAAGAAAACGGTGTTTACCGGCAATCCAGTACGGCCTGAAATTTTGCGAGGTGATCGGGCGCGCGCGCGTGAAGTGTTTGGTTTGAGAGAAGAAATACCGACACTCTTGGTGATGGGAGGGGGAACGGGCGCTATTTTTTTGAATGAAATGGTGATTGGTGGTTTAGGAGAACTCAGCAAGCATTATCAAATAATACATATCACTGGCGACAATAAAGCAATAGCTGAAGCTAAGTTGCCAGTATTACCACCCTTTCAACGGCAGAGGTATAAACAGTATTCTTTTTTGATAGAAGATATGAAGGACGCCTACGCATTAGCTGATTTAGTGATTTGTCGCTCGAGTGCCTCAACCGCGAGTGAACTCGCTCTCCTTGGTAAAGCGGTTTTATTTGTGCCGATCCCAGACTCGCATCAGGTACAGAATGCGGTGTTTTTCAAAAAAAATAACGCAGCGTTTTTACTTGACCAAAAAACGTACAAAACTCCAGAAGCGTTTGTGGCAATGATTCAGTTTCTCTTGGCTCATCATGGCGATCTTGAAACCGTACGGATGAATATCAAACACCTCCTGAAGCCTGACGCGGCGAAACGTATACTCGTTGAGATCGTAAAGATAGAGAAAAAATAAGAGAGACCTTTCGTATAAGTGTGGTTTCATAGTCTGATGTCTATAGTTAGAGTGAACGTCTGTTTTCTGGTACAATATGAATGTTCCATTATCAATCATATCGTATCGTATGAAAATTTTGTGGTATCAAACCGATTCTAAACAAGTTCTTCTGCACCTTCATACCTCCTTGCATGGACTGACGAAAGAAGAGGCATTGAAAAGAAAAACCAAATATGGTGCCAATGTGATTCCGGAACGAGAAGGCGCGAGTCGTGCTCGCGTGTTTCTAAAACAATTTCAAAATTCTCTCATCTTGATACTCTTGGTTGCTATGGTGGTGGCGATTATTTTTGATGATCCTCTCGATGCTGCCGTTATTGCTCTTACTGTCATAATCAATGTTTGTATTGGATATTACCAAGAATACAAGGCACAGAATACACTTCTCAAATTGAAACAAGTTATTTCTCTACAGGCTATAGTACGTCGTGATGGACATGAGCAGTTGATTGCCGCGTCTGATGTGGTTCCTGGGGATCTTCTCATTATGAGAAGTGGCATGAAAGTGGCGGCAGATGGCCGTCTCCTGAAGGCAAAGAATCTGCAGATCAATGAAGCATCTCTGACGGGTGAGTCATTCCCAGTTGATAAAATCAGCACAGTTATAAAAAATGAATCTCTCCCTCTTGCTGATCAGAGAAATATGATTTTTGCCGGTACTTTGATTGTCAGTGGTGAAGGAGAGGCCGTGGTCACTGCCATTGGTGTGGAGAGTGAAATTGGCAAGATCGCGGTACTCATTACGCATACAGCGGATGTAGAAACTCCTCTGCAAAAACAATTGCGTCGGTTTAGCGCTCGGTTAAGTCTCTTTATATTGGGGTTAGTCCTTCTTTTTATTGTCCTGGGCATTGCGCGAGATATTTCCTTCCGTGAGATCTTTTTTTCAGCGCTCGCCTTGGTTGTCGCGGCTATTCCTGAAGGTCTCATATTAGCGGTGACCGTAACCATGGCTATTGGCATGCAAAATATTTTGAAAAGGAAAGGACTCGTTCGTCAACTTGCGTCAGCGGAGACGTTGGGGAGTACAACAGTTATTTGCACGGATAAGACTGGTACACTTACAACGGGCAATATGTTGGTCACCGCGATCATAACAGTAAAGCACGAGTTTTCACTCGGTACAGAGCACACAAAAATTCCCTCGGACGTTTCACAAAACCTCAAGATCGCTATGCTTGCGAATGACGTTATCGCGCAACATGCTCCAGAGGGTGGTTCAGAGGAAGGAGAACTCATCGGCACTCCGACGGGAAAAGCTCTCTATCGAGCCGCGCTTAAAGCCGATTTTAATCGTGAGGAGATATTGGTGCGCGAAAAACTCCTTGATATTGTTCCTTTTACATCAGAACGAAAATATCGTGTCAGTCTCCACATTTTTGACAATTCGAGAAATGTGATCTACGTGGCAGGAGCTCCGGAAAAATTATTTCCTCACCTCACATCGTGTCTTGTCTTTGACACAGAAGAATTATTTTCCGATAAATATGAATATCATTTTCGTAAACAGCAAGAGAAATTGAGCGGACAGGGATTCCGTGTTATCGCGTGTGCCTATCGATTGGTACCGAAATCGTTTCGCGTGCTTGAAGATGGGGTCAATCCTTCATGGGGGCATCTGACGCTTGCGGGTTTATTGGCCTTACAGGATCAAGTACGACCTGGGGTTGAAGAGTTGATTAGGGTGGCAAAAGAAGCTGGTATTCGTACGGTGATGATTACAGGAGATAATCGTATCACGGCCCAGACTATCGCGCGGCAATTGCGTCTCCCCTCTGGTGAGAATAATATGTGTGATGCTGAATGTATTGATCAGCTTTCTGAATCAGAGCTAAGCAAAAGAGTTGATCGGTTTAGCATGTATGCTCGAGTTTCACCACACGATAAACTACGTATCGTTCAAGCATGGCAAAGACGCGGCGAGATTGTGGCTATGACCGGAGATGGTATCAATGACGCACCGGCTTTGAAGGCAGCTGATATTGGGGTCGCTATGGGAGACGGTTCAGATGTCACCAAAGAAACAGCTGACCTCGTGTTGCTTGATAATAATTTTGAAACAATTGTGGCCGCTATTCGTGAAGGACGTATTATCTTGGACAATATTCGAAAAGTTGTGGTTTTTCTTTTATCCGGTTCTGTCACGGAAATCATTTTGATGGGAACCGCCACTGTTGCTGGATTGCCACTTCCCTTCACAGCAGCACAGATTCTTTGGCTCAATCTTATCCAGGATAGTTTTCCCGCCTTCGCGTTGGCAATGGAACATGGCGAGAAAGGAGTAATGAAAGCACGATCAAAACGATCGAATTCCGCGTTGTTTGATCGAGAGATGATATTTTTTATTGTGCTCATCGCTATGGTGAATAATTTCTTTCTCTTGTTGTTGTATTTTTTCTTACTCTTCCGAGGAGTGGAGGTGGATATGATGCGCACAGTACTTTTTGCCGCTTTAGGATTGAATGTCATTCTTTATGCTTTTTCATGTCGTAGTTTCCGAAAACCGATCTGGAGAAATGGGACGCATTCAAACCGGTATCTCTTCGTGGCAAGTGGGGTTGCTTTGTTTTGTATCAGTGCCGCGTTATTCATTCCTTCATTTCAGATGCTCCTCACAACGGTCGGCATTGGAATTCACGATGTTGGCATAATCGTTATTCTTGCCTTGGTTCAATTCCTGTGTATTGAGGGAATCAAATCGTTGTATAATAGAGATATCACAGTATGAAATCCCCGATTGAACTTTCTCATGGAGAAGAAATCATTAAAAAAGTGAGAAAAAGTACATGGTCATATTCCGGCCGTATATTTTTTGGATTGCTTTTTGTCTTAATTCCACTGTTTTTCATGTTACCATTGCTCTATCGTGGTAATCTTGGTATCGGATTGTTTGTTGCTTCCGTATCTTTTGGTTTCTACTGCTGGCTGAAGGTAGGTTGGTTGTTACGAAGAAATTATTTGTTGATTACCAGTTTAGGATTAGTGGATGTTGATGTTCGGAGACCGTTTCGAAAACGAGTACAGCGTCATGATTTTTCGCAACTTGAAGGACTAAAGTGGAGACGAAGACATTGGTGGCAACAATTGTTTGATTATGGTGATATTGTCTTCAAGATATGGGGTCGAAGTGGTGTTTTAATTTTGCGATCCGTGCCTGATCCTTCGGGATTGAAAGATTTATTGGTGGCAACGATACAAGAGTATTGGAAATCAAAACAGAGAATGACTCACATTTCCTCTCGTCTATAATACGACGAGTGCATGTCTATAGTTTCATAGGGTGCTAGAGGTGTGGCTCATGCTCATAGCATATCATCCTCATGCTTCAAAAAAGATACCAGAAAAAAAAGAACAAGATGTGGTTTCTTGTTTTGATTACCATCATTTTGTTTGTATTTATGCTTTTTTCTTTTTATCAAGTCGTGATGAAGAGATCTGTTCTTGACGAAGAGACAGAAAACATGGAAGAAGAAGCTATTGAACTAGATAGTAATAATCAGACACTGCGAAAGATGATCGACTATCTGCAGAGTTCTGATTTTTTGACTCTCGGCGCGAAGAATAAACTTGGCATGAAACAGCCTGATGAAGAGGTCATTGTCATTACTGATCAACCGATAGTAGTGACCTCTGATGAGTCGTCTGCGGTGGCACAATCTTTGGAGAGGGGAGAGGACCATGGCGATCGTTGGAAAAACCCATGGCGTTGGTGGAATCACTTTTTTAGGGTGGAGTAACCTTCGGGCCTGGGCTCGGCGATGCCTGCGGCATAACGCCTCACCCTTCGATCCCAACTCGGATTTGCCACAGGGCAGATCCTCATTGTCTCCTCAAAACTCGGAGCATTTTACGACTGCGCTCAAACCCACTTTTAAAAAAATTCCTGAAAAACACCAGTTGCGCAACGCCTCTGCGTCGCCGCAGAGTAGCGGCTACGCCTCAACAAAATTTTCTTCTCCAATTTTTAGATTTCGCGCGCCCTCCAAAAAATTCAAATAAGGAAAAAGAAAATTTTGTTTCGGCATTCTGCCCTATCGGGCAGGCTGACTCCGCTCAAAGCCCCGATTTCAGTGAATTTCGAGACGACACAAGTCTGCAATCTACGTTGCAGTTTCTGCTTTAGCAATTCAGCAACGTACCACCACAAGAATCCGCCACTGGAACGCGTGAGGCGCGTCATTGATGCTCTTGCCGAGGCCAACGTCTTCGAAATTCGCTGGTTCGGTGGTGAATTTACCGCCTTAAGCGGATGGCAGGATGTCGTTTCGTACGCCTTTGATAAAGGGTTCTTTATGGCTTTCGTGTCAAACGGAACACTGATGACATGCGAGTCGGCAAGGTGTCTGGCGCGTTATGGCGTCACCGGCGGCGCGATGTCCGTTCATGGCCCAGAAGCAATGCACAACCAAGTTGTTGACGTCCCCGGTGCGTTTCGGAAAACCATCGCGGGGATCAGAAACTGTTGGGAAGAAAACATCGGCATTACGACGCTGTTCACCCCCACACAGATGAACTTCCGATCCCTCTACGAGCTTGCTCGATGGTTCAAAGAGAACGACGTTCCGGTGACTGAAATCGACGTTGGTCGGCTCTGTCCGTCTGGCGAGGCAATTGATGGCTGGGACAAAAGACGGCTGACGCTAGAAGACTACAAGTACTTGTTCCGAGTCATGCGAGAGATCCATCGGGATTTCGGTATTCATGCTTACATGGGCGACGCTTTCCCGATTTGTGTTCTTCCGTATGATGATTGGGAACTTGTCACTGGCTGCTGGCAGGGAACTGGCTTCGGTCAGGTATCTTATACGGGTGAAATGAAGTCCTGCTCAATCCTTGGTGGGTCTTACGGGAATATTCTCGAGACACCACTGATCGAGATTTGGACAGAGCGCCTCAAGGCCATGCGCTCGCTCGCGCACTTGCCGCGTCAGTGCCGGCTTTGTCCGCATTTCTGCGGAGGTGGTTGCTCGGCGTCGCGATTCGGCGCTACGCACTATGCGCCGGATGAGTTTATCCCGAAACCGGAAGAGGAGCACATTCTCACTCTGGCACGTCGGATTCCTGGTCTTCTGAACTTCTATGTACGAAGTACTCTCGATCGTTGGAAAAATCAGAAGAGTGAGCTCCAAAAGGATAAGCCTTTTCCTGCGACAACCGCGAAGCCGCGTATCAATTGCGGGTTTCTGATCCGAAAGGATCTCGAGGGATACATCGGCTTCTTCAAGGGTCGGGGAGTTCTCACGTTCGATGATGCGTCAGCGCGTGTCATTCAACTCATGGATGGTCAACGCTCCATCGAAGACATAGTTTCCGAGATGGAGAAACGCCAACCATCAGACAATGGTCAGACGCGCGAGAACGTCCTCTCCTTTCTTCATTTAATCAATCGTGGAGAGTTTCTTGCGTTCAGCGAGTAACAACTTCGCACCAGAGGGAGTAGGCACATCCTCCTCCCTCTTTTTCATTCACATTGTGCAAGATTAAGGTATAATCAATTTAGAAGTGCAACTTTGAGTAGTATACTCAAAGGCATATGCACCACACAACCTACCATCAACTTGGTCAGAAAGAACGCGATCGAATCTTTCTGCTCAAGAAAAAGGGTCTGACCAATACGGAGAT
>ORJL011275797.1_pt1 | contig 30712 bp, 23 predicted proteins | sample 1779941 | NCBI WGS metagenome assembly ORJL01 (sample SAMEA104232317, study PRJEB22302) | groundwater metagenome | biome: forest; feature: aquifer; material: groundwater | place: USA | collected 2011-08-07 | depth 5.8 m | reverse complement strand
TGGTCCACCTTGCGGTACTGCAGCGAAACGACGATGGTGTACTTTCCGGGTTTGCCGGGACCGGGAACTGCGAGCTGGTTGTCCTGCTTCCAGCGGTCGGCCTTGGCGTCGTTGGTCGCTCCCGCCAGCGCGCCCGAACAAGGGACTGAGAACTGGACGGTGTCCGAGTAGCCTGGGAAGAGCGCCCGCCGATACCTCACGCCGACCATCTCCCAGAGGTTGTGGCGGTCGATGAGGTTGCCGTGCTGATCCACCGGTTCGGCCTTGAAAAGGAATGTTCCCGGCTCGATGAAGTTCTTCGCGTCCCGTTTTCCCGAGGTAAAGGTCTCTTTGCCGGCGTCATCGGTGACGTGAATCTCGATCCAGCTTTGGATGATGTCGAGCGGCCCGGTGGGGTAGTCATGACCGACTTTGTTCGAGGCCAGGATGACGCGCAACGGAATTGGTTCGCCTGGCGCCACGGTTTCAGGTGTCTGCAGGACAACCTTCACGATCGGGCCGTCGGCCCACTTGTCACTGACCTCGGGGATCTGCTTGCGGCCCTGAAGCCATTCTTCGGTGAGCTTGACCTGGTCCTGCCAGCCCGGGAGTTTGAGCGCCTTGGGCATCAGTTGGTTCGAGGCGATGAACCGGTGGCTGCGATGCTTTCCGTCCTGGGGCGTGCGGTTGTAGTCGCTATCGTCTCCCGACGCCGGGTCATTGGACCGCACCAGCGGCATGTGGCACTCGCGGCACTCGAGAGTTTTGGTGGGGTCGCCCTTCTTGTTCCAATGGCTTGCAGCCCAGTTGTCATATTGGTTTTGGAGCTGGACCCACCCGACCCGGTTGACCTCCTGGTCAATGAATTGTTTGTGGCACGCAGCGCAGTATTCGGGCTTCTTGAACATCCGCTTGCTGAGCCGGTCGTGCTCGGCGGGATATGAACGGATGAGGAAATCGCGGGCCAGGCGTCCGAGCCCGTTGGTCTGCCACTGCCAGAGGTACTCGCGGGGTTGGGTGGCGGTGTAGTTGGCGTTGCCCTTGATGTCGGTTTCTTTGATGGCGTGGCAGGCAAGGCAGGAGACCCCCTCCTGATAGCCCTGGAGACCGGTCAAGTTCTCGACGAAGATGTTCTTGCTGCCGGAGAAGAGCGATATGGGATCGTGGCAGCCGCCACAGTAGCGGGTGGATTCGGCTCCATTCTGCTTGGCCATCACATTCTGGATCCCTAGAAAGACGGTGTCCATCGCCGCGTAACGGTGAGCGCTCGGCTGCCACTCCTCGAGGATCTGGCTATGGCAGCCCGCGGTGCCGCACGACGCGGAGCCCGCAAGTGAGCGCGCATCGAACGCCCCGCCCGTGTCGGTTTTGGCCAGGCTTGGGGCGAAAGGCCTGTTGGTGCCATACAGGTAGCTGTAGTCTTTCGGGAACACGTTCGCGTAGCGAATACCCGAATAAGAGAAGGTGAGCCCACCGAGGATCGCGAGCCCGCTCAGGGCGCCACCGCAGACTCGGATGAGATAATCGCGAGGAGTGGAACTCGGGCCTTCCTTCCGGACGCGTAAAAAGGAGAAGAAGACGTGCGGAAGGATGGCGACCAGCGTTACGAACGTGCTGATAAGGTGAACCTTGCGCCAGAGGATCGACGTGCGGATCGTGAAGAGCCCCTCCCAGGTGAGGAGGACGCCAGAGAGGGAACAGACGAGCAGGGCGATGAGGCCCAGGTAACCCAGGATCGTGATATGAGAGACCGCGTAAGTGCGATAGTCCTGGAGATGATTCAGGCAGTACCACACAAGTGGGAACAACGCGAGCACTCCCAAGGCCGTGTGCAGGATCACACTCCATTGAACGGCCGCGTGGAAAGGGGAGAAGGTGATGGCAAGGCCCGAGGCGGCCTCAAAGACGAACAGCACCATCGCGAGGCGGGCGAGCCCCGAGGCCCAGCCGGTGCGCAAGGGGCGTTGAGAGGAACTGGGAAGTTCGGTCATGGTCTGGCCTTTCTGATCGGTATGTTGATTCACAGGGTTTCGATGGCGATAAGAGGTACCACAATCCAACGTTGGAAAAATTGATATAGATCAAGTAATCAAGTATAAATGTGTGTAAGTAACTGATAAATTGCATTTAGAAGCATAGAAGCTTATATATAACAGTAAGTACAATAAATAACCATCGTGATCTCTGGGGCAGACTGATCCGTTCGAGGGGCGGTTTGGCGGGCTGTCGGGGTGGATGGCGGCGACCGAAAATGGAGTGAAATCGCCCCTTTATTTTTTCCGGGAACGTCAGCAAACTCTTCCCCGTGATCGATACGAAAGAGAAGCTCGCCGAGTTTCTTCCCCGGTTGGGGGAGGCCGGTTGGGTGGCCATTGATACGGAAGCGGACAGCTTGCACGCCTATCCGGAGAAGCTATGCCTCCTCCAGATCAGCGTGCCGCGGGAGGATCGCCTCGTGGATACTCTCGCAGGGATCGAGCTTGCGCCGCTCTTGGATGTTCTGCGCACGCGCGAGGTGATCCTGCACGGCGCGGATTATGATCTGCGGCTGATGTTTCGGAGTTATGGATTCGTGCCGACGGCCGTGTTTGACACGATGCTCGCCGCGCGTCTGCTCGGAGTGCTGCAATTCGGACTTACCGACCTGGCGGCACGGTTCCTCGGGGTCGCCCTCGAAAAAGGGTCGCAGAAGGCGGATTGGGCCAAGAGGCCACTGACTCCGCGGATGGTTGCCTACGCCTGCAACGACACCCGGCATCTCAAGCTCCTCTCGGACAAGCTCCGAGCCGAGCTGACGCGGTTGGGCCGCATCGCCTGGCATACCCAGCTTTGCGACCAGCTCATCCGAGACTGCACGCAACCGCGCGTGGAGGACCCTGACACAGTCTGGAGGTTGAAAGGCGCGGACAGGTTGGAGCGCCGGGGTATGGGCGTGTTGCGGGAACTCTGGCACTGGCGTGAGCGGGAAGCTGTGGCCGCCAACAAACCTCCCTTTTTCGTCGTGAGCCACGACACGTTGGTGGCCATTGCCGCCGCGGCGGGACGGGGAGAGAAGGTGGATTCGATGGTTCCCATCCGTTTTTCACCCCGGCGTCGCGGCGGGTTGCTTCAGGCGGTGGAACGAGCGTTGGCGTTGCCGGAGACTGCGCTGCCGGAACGACGGCAGAACCGGGGGCGCCCTTTGAGCGCGACGGCCCGCCGACGGGTGGAGGAACTGCGTATCCGGCGAGATCAGCGCGCCAAGGAGCTGACTCTGGACCCGAGCCTGATTGCCAGCCGGGCGATGCTGTGCGAATTGGCGCAGCACCGGGGCGAACTCGACGGATGCCTCCTGCCTTGGCAGCGTGAGCTCCTGCTGGGGTGAGGCGGCAGGGGGTGCTGAATCCCGTCTCATCTGCGCCATCGTGACGCTCCCGTTCCCCGGGCCTCCGCTGCGCTCCAGCCCGGGCTATCACATTGCGGGCCTTCGGCCCTTTCCAACCGAATTGCATGGCGCCAATTGTCTCCAGGGCTGAAGGCCCGTGATGTGATAGTCTGGGCTGAAGGCCCAGGAAAACCGTTCCATCGATCCTTCAAGCCCTGCAAGGGCGAAATCGTTACCAAAACCAGCGCTACCATTCGCTAAACGGAGCTTGATGCAGCCCTGCAAGCCGCAGCGCCGCAGCCTACACCATCCGATTCAGCTTGACGATGGAGGGTGACTTGTGTTGGCGTGCGGTTATGAGCCTTAATAAGAGTCAAGGCAGATTCTCGGGCGTACCTAATCGCACCAATATCCCTAATATATGAAAAGAGTAACTGTTTTGTTGATGTCACTGATTTTGTTGAGCGCAAGTCTGCTCGTCTTGGGCGGCGCTCCACTCAACCACGGATTGAGCGCGGCGAATGGCGTCGATCTGTTCCGAGGGTGCTGGGCGGGTAAAATGGTCTTGCCCGACTCGACTGAGAGGCAGATCAATTTCTATCTAAACGCGGCAGCGCCTGAGTCAGGAATTCCAAATGCCCTCCAAGCGTCTGGATACTTCTCCCACGATCCAGTGGATGGTCAGAAGCGTGCCAAGGCTCCCCACCTGCCTATGATGGCTCGAATCCTCGAGCACGCCGACCACAGCTTCGAGATCGTGATGCTCGCGACTTTTACAATCCCGCCAGAGTTCGGCTCGTTTACGACCATCGTTAAGTTCATTGGCCAAGGATCCCTCGGGAACTCGGGGGTGACAGACGATAAAATAGCGGGTACATGGTACCTCACGCTAGCAGACGGAAACGCGGTCAGTAGTAGATGGTCAGCCGTTCATCTGGACCGGCGGAATATCGAAGCGCCAACGGTCAATCTCGATGATCCCACGCTGTACTTTGGCGGTGATGTGTATGCCAACTTGGAGGGATCGCTGGCGAATCGCGGTGAAGGCACCATTATCGGCGCATTTGGTAACATTGTGATGGCCAGCGTGCGTGTGACCGCGCCTGACGGAAGCTACGTCGTCTTGCCTCAATACACAGATATCTTCTCGCCGAGCGTTGATTGGACAACGCTGTTCCGCTTCACGACGTGGCGACAGGGCCTGCCGGTGGCGGGCGGGCGCTACGTTTTCCAAGCCCTTGACGTTGCGGGCAACCCAATACCGGGCGTCGAGGCTAGTGACGTGTGGGTGGGCGTACCACCGCCGAATCCTCCGAGTGGGGTACTTGGCTCGGCGACGGACACCGGGATCCTGGTGACGTGGGATGAAGTTCCCACCGTACCGGGTTCGTTCGAGCCGGCCGTTGGGCTCGGCTTCTACCAATTGGAGCTCTCGGGGCCGTCGGGGATGGTTTTCGGCGCAAATGGCATCGGTAGTTCCCCCCATCTGATCCCGTCAGCGCATGGCGATTTCGTGCCGGGTCAAGATTGGGGACTGGCTCTGAGTGAATTGGCGAACGGGACCTACACGCTTCGAACCTGTGTCCACAGTGTTGCGCCGGCTGGTTCGGCGGGACACGGATTTGAGTACAACAACGCTGACCCGGGGGAGCAGATCGTGCTGACGATTCTGGACGGAGTGGTCAGCCTCAAGTAAAGCTCCATTTCCAATGCTAATCACGCTGCTGGCGAGCGTGATGCTCGGGCAGAGTGATGCTCGTCAGCCGTGCGCAGTTACAGAACGCCGAATTCCCAATAGCAGTGACGGGCAGACCATCGATCCTGCCCGGGACGACCACTACACCGCCGGCACCGGTGTACCTCGTGAGGACAATGGCACCGTTATCGGTCGTGTAGGTGTAGTCTTTGCCTTGCAGCGCAGCGGACATGGCCAACAGCATCACCATCAGCCTCGAGGCTGACAGGAGTCTGCCTCTTGACCCCCTAGGCGCTCCTGAGCATTGTGCCTCACCGCTTTTCATTGTTAGCCGCTTAACGCCTGTGCCCACCAACGGAGAACTCCCGTGAACGCCACTGTCACGACCACCAGCGATTACGTGACGGTAGCAGACGATCAGGAAATGACATTTCACGGTTTCTTGAACTCCACCTCCTCGAAGCCGAGTTGCTTGAAGAGCTGAGTCAATTGACGGGCGGCACGGTCGTTGGCGTCATCAAGGATGCCACTGTTGCGGGCCGCGCGACGGATCTCATCCATGCCCTGCACCCGGGCGCTTTGCTGGAGATCCTTGTCGAAGCGGCGCAGCAGGCCGGTCGAGTGCTCGAGCACCTGGGTTTTTTGGTCGTCCAGGTAGGCGTCTGTGATCGAGGCCAGGGGGACTCGGACGATGATCTTCTTTCCGCGCGCCTCCAGGTCCTCGGGCTTGAGCTTGGAGAGATCGACTCCCGCCTTGACCACCCCGTGGGCCACGAGAAGCACACGGCTCTCGCCATAGAATTTCACATCCTCCAGCACGACCACCTTTTCCATGACGTACTTGACGGTGACGAGTTGCGCCAGGCCCTGAATTTGGGTGAGCAGCGTGGCGGTGTTGAGGGCGCGGTAGGCGGGCGGCGGAGCGATCAGGCGCGTCAGGAATAGCCCCGTGGTCAGTCCGAGCCCGAGCGCGATGAGCAGGCACAAGGCCAGAACGATGGGCGCGAGCCAGCTCCTGGCGGGGCGTGGTTCAGGATTCGGAGGGTTCATCCTTAAGGAGGCATTCGAGTTAACCACAGAGAGCACAAAGCTCACAGAGAGAACGGATTGGAGAGGAAAGTAGCCGCATTGGCCGCTCATCCGCCAGATGACTGCAAGCGTCGTTTGGATACGAAGCTAACTCATTCTCTTTGAGATCTTTGTGAGCTTTTGTGGCCATTCCATCCGCGGTTTCCAGGGTCATGCGTGTGGCGGTTCTACGTGGAGGGATGCTCCTCGACGTCCAGATCGGCTCCGCCGCTCAGCTCGCTAACGCGCGCGTGTTTGCGGTCCCGGCACGCCTCGATTGCTTGCCGCATCTGGTCGAGCAGTTCACCCGGGTCGGGAACGCACTCGATGGTGACCGAGGGAGTACTGGCGTCCGAAGTGTTGAGGATGATGTTCCCCTTGCCGAACAGCCGATACAGAAAGGGTGCGACCACGGTCGCGTCGCGGACACGGTAGAGTTCGAGCTGATCGATGCGTTTGGTGAAGATTCCTTGGGATATCTTCACTCGTTCGGTGGTGATTTCGTAAACGCGGGACCGCACCTCGAGCCATTTCCAGAGAGAAATGAAGATCGGGGCCACCAGGACGCACAGGACCCAGCAGAGCAGGTGGACCCAGAAGTTCAAGACGTGGGAGGAACTGCCTTTCCAGATGATTTCTTCTTGCGGCGTCGCCATGAGCAGCCTTTCTGTTTTGAGGTCGTTGTGGCACCGGGCGTCCGGCGTCGGGCCACGGGCCATTCGAGCCAGTTACCAGGTGTCTGTTGCGGTGAGTAAAGCACTCGATGGCCCTCTTAACAAGCCGAACCTCACTCGAACTTGCGCCACCTCCACAAATGATTGTCCAACCTCGACCGGATATGGCATGGTGGGTCGTGATGAATGACTGGATAACCAACTATCTGACGGCCCAAAAGACAACCCTGGATTCGATCCCGGTCGAGGGCGTGGCGCGCATTGTCGCCCTGATGCGCGAGGCGCTGGTGAACGACCGGCAGATCTTCGTTTTCGGAAACGGAGGCAGCGCCGCCAACGCGTCCCACTTTGCCACGGACCTGGGCAAGGGCTCCTCGGACAAACTCGGCAAGCGCTTCCGGGTGCTCTCCCTCAACGACAACGTGAGTTGGCTCACCGCTTTGGGCAACGACTATTCCTACGAGGACATCTTCGTCGCGCAGCTCCAGAACTACGCCCGTCCGGGGGATGTGGTGCTGACGATGAGCGTGAGCGGAAACTCACCGAATTTGGTCAAAGCGGTGGACTGGTCCGTGAAACACGGGTTGCGCACCATTGCGCTGGTGGGCGCCAAGCGGGGCCGCTTGGCTGGCCTGGCGGAGCAGGTCATTGTGGTCAACTCGGAGCATTATGGACGAGTGGAAGACGCGCACATGGGCGTCTGCCACATGGTTTGCTACGCCTTCATGGAGACCCCGCAGGGCATTTGAACAGCCGCCGCGCGCGTTTGCGGCGGCTCGGTCACAGAATCGGGCCAGCGGAGGGGCCGGCCCCGGGAAGGTCCGGACTTCGCCAAATCCCATGCCCGTCACCGATCATATCCGAAACAAGCTGAGCGAGGTGCCGCACAAGCCCGGGGTGTACCTCATGAAGGACCGGTTCGGGACCGTCATCTACGTGGGTAAGGCGCTGGACCTGCGGCGGCGGGTGAGCCAGTACTTCCACCCCTCCCGCAGGCTGGGCTGGGATCTCAAGTTTAACGCCCTCGTCGAAGCGATCCACGACTTTGACGTTCACACCGTCCGCAGCGAACCCGAGGCCCTGCTTCTCGAAGGAAAGCTGATCAAGGAGTTCAAACCCCGTTACAATATCAGTTTTCGCGACGACAAACGGTTCATCCTGCTGAAAATCAACCTTAACGACCCGATCCCGCGCTTTACGCTCACCCGACTTGAGCACGATGACGAGGCGCGCTATTTTGGACCCTTCGTCAGTTCCGCCGCCCTCCGCCGCACCCTCGCACTGGTTCGCACCAAGTTCAACCTGCGGGGTTGTCGCCCCCTCACGCCCACGGAGCACGACTACAAACACTGTCTTTATGCCCACTTGAAGGTGTGCACCGCTCCCTGCATTGGCAACGTGACGCGCGAGCAGTATCTGGCTCAGGTGAGCGCCGCGTGCGATTTCCTCGAGGGCCAGTGCTCCGAGATGCAGCAGGAACTCGAGGCCCAAATGAAACAGGCATCCGCCGCTCTCGAATTCGAGAAGGCCGCGCAGCTTCGCGACTTGCTGTCCGATATTCGGCAAACGACCGAGAAAACGCGCAAGTTCGTTCGCGTACCCTACACGCTACCCCTGACCATCAACCCCGAGGAGGAGCTTGCGGAGTTGGCTCGCGTCCTCGATCTCGCTGTGCCGCCCGTCCGCATCGAGGGTTTCGACATCTCCAACATCAGCGGAACCTTCGCGGTCGCCTCCTTGGTCAGCTTTCGCAATGGACGCCCTGACCGGGCCAACTACCGCCGCTTCAGGATGAAAACCGTGACCGGGCAGGACGACTTCGCCTGCATGGCCGAGACCGTTCGCCGGCGTTACACCCGGCTTTTGCGGGAGGAGACAGCCTCGTCCGATACGACAACCGCAGGCTCCGCTGCGGCGCCGAGTCCCCCGGACGAACCGAACCCGCCCCCCGCAACTGAGCCTGGCAAACCGCCTCTCGCCCTTCCGGACCTGATCCTGATTGACGGTGGCAAGGGCCAGCTCAGCGCCGCTCGAGCTGAACTAGCGAAGCTCGGCTTGAGCGCCATTCCCATCATCGGCTTGGCCAAGGAGTTCGAGGAGATCTATCGCCCGGGCCGGAGCGAGCCTCTGGTGCTTCCACAAAACTCCGGGGCGCTAAAACTCCTCCAGCGCGTCCGCGACGAATCCCACCGTTTCGCCAACACCTACAACGCCCAACTGCGACTGAAGAAGATCTCAGAAAGTCTGCTTGACGAGTTCCCCGGCATCGGAGATCAGCGGAAGGCCGCCCTCCTGAAAAAGTTCGGTTCCCTCCACCGCTTGCGTCTGGCCAGTGTCGAACAAATCGCCGAAGTCCCTGGTTTCGGGGGCAAAGCGGCGGCGGACCTGAGGGCGTTCCTCAACGCCCGAACCGCCCGGGTCGCCCCGCCGGGGGACGATGAAGGAGGTTGAGGGCTTGTTGTTCGGACTGTGAGATGGACCACAGAGGCCTGAGGAGGGGGAGAAAGGGAGGAATCTCGGACCGAACGTGGTTCTCAGTTCGGAACACGTCTCGGGCGACAACCCGCTTGAGCCCAGATTTTTCATTCTCTTTCTCCGTGCTTTCGCGGCTAAATGATAAGCGCCGTAAGGGAGAAATCTGTAGCCAGGGGATGGCGGCATTGGTAGCGTTCTGTCCGGTCCCCAACACAGGTTATGAGCATGTTTGAAACCGCCGGCAAGCCCGCCGGGCTGGCAACGCGGAAAGACAGGACTCTGCGAAAGCTCGAGCGCATGAATAAGGCCCTCCGGCATCTGGAGCCCGATCGCGTCCCGATCAGCGATTTCTTTTGGGGCGGCTTTACCCAGCGCTGGCGTGAGGAACTGGGATTGGCCGCCGATGCCAATCCCTACTACCACTACGACCTCGACTGGATCGTGACCGTGCCGAATATGGATCCGTGGATCCGTCCGTTCGAGACGCTCAAGGAGACATCGGACGAGGTCACGGTGCGGACTGGCTTTGGCGCGGTGATGCATAAGCACCTCTCGTTTCCCATGCCGGAGATGCGCGGTTGGTCAACGGACACGTTCGAGAAGTTGGAAGGCGCCCAGTTCGACGATCCCCGCGACCCCCGCCGGTTTCTCGCGGCGGGCGACAACCAGATCGCCGGGGTGGGGGATGGGTTCCAGCGGAACTCGCCGCCGTGGATCGAGACGGTGAAGTCGCTTTGGCCCGATTTCCCGGTTTATGGCAGCATGATTGAGGCAAGCGAGTGCCTCACGCGCCTCATCGGACAGGAAAACGCCATGATGTGGATGGCGGAGTCTTCGGAGCGCATGGGGGCTGTCATCAATCGCATTGGGGCCTTCTACCTCGATATGGCGCGGGCCGAGATCGAAGCGGGTACGGGTCTGCTGGACGGCTTCGTGATCTGGGGCGACGTGGCCTACAAAAAATGCACATTCATGTCGCCGGCCTATTGGCGCCAGTTCTTCAAGCCGTGGGTGGCGCAGATGGCCGAGGCCGCTCACGCTGCCGGACTGCCGGTGATCTACCACGGTTGCGGCAACGTAAAAGCGATCTTCAGGGATTACATCGAGATGGGCATTGACGCCTACAACCCGCTCGAAGCCAAGGCGGGCATGGACGTGGTCGAACTGCGGCGGCAATACGGGCACGGCATCGGTTTCTGCGGAAACAGCGATGTGCAGGTCTGGGAAACGGGCGATCGCGATGCCATCCGGCGCGAGGTGTTGCGAAAGCTCAATGCCGCGAAAGGCGGCGGCTACATCTTCCAGTCCGATCACTCCGTCACCAGTGGCGTGTCCGGCCGGACGTACGATTACATCGTGAAACTCGTGCGCGAGTTCGGGAATTACCCAATCCAACTGGGCGAGTTTGACGAGTCGGTATGAAGATCCCATGACCCCCATTCCTGCAAATCCACTTCTGGGTGTGGCGCTGCATGCGGTTGGCGCGACATTCGCGGCTACGTGCTACACGCCTGAAAAGCGCGTCAAAGGCTGGTCGTGGCAGACGTACTGGCTGACTCAAGCCTCGTTCTGCTGGTTTCTCCTGCCGATCATCGGCGCGATGTTTACGATCCCGCATCTGCTCACCGTTCTGCGCGAGGCGCCCCGGGACGCCGTGCTTCATTCGTTTCTCCTCGGAGCCGCCTATGGCATCGGCGGGACCGCCTTCGGAATCTCCATCCGGTACATCGGTTTCTCACTGACCTACGCCATCGCCGTTGGGCTTTCCAGCGTGCTCGGCACCCTTATCCCGCCCCTTGTCAAGGGGACGCTTGGCGCCACATTGGACAAACCAGGCGCGGAGTGGATCATCGGCGGGATCGTTGCCGGCACGCTTGGCATCGCGGGCGCGGGCTGGGCCGGACGTCTGAAGGAGCGCGACCTGAGTTCGCAGGATCTGACCGGGCAATTCTCGCTGCTCAAGGGCCTGCTGCTGTCGCTGTTGGCCGGCGTGCTCTCCGCCGTCTATGGATTTGCTTTGGAAGCGGGCGAGCCTATCGCCGATGTGGCTACCGCTCACGGCGCGGGTGTCTGGCGCGGGAACGTTGTCTATATCTTCTCGAACACCGGCGCGTTCCTCACCACGTCGATCTACTGTCTCTACCTGCACGCTCGTCACAAGACGCTTGGCGAACTGATCGAGCTGCCCGCCGGACCGGAAAAGGGGAGCCTGCCTGTCAACTGGGCGATGGCCATCGTCACGGGGCTGTTTTGGTATGGCCAGTTTTTCTTTTACAACCTCGGTCACGTGAGGATGGGCAACTACAAATTCACGAGCTGGGCCATTCACATGATCATGCTGGTGCTAATCAGCAACGTGGTTGGCCTCCTTCTGCGCGAGTGGCTTCGGTGCCGCGCGCTGACGCATCGGACGATTGGCATGGCCCTCTTTGTGCTGATCGGCGCCGTGCTGCTGCTCACGTACGGCAACTACCTCGGCACACCGACTCCATAAGAGAAAGGAAACCGCTGTGAAACGATATGGCACGGTGATTGGCCTCCGACCGGAAAAGGCCTTGGAATACAAACGACTCCACGCGGCCGTCTGGCCCGACGTGCTAAAGAAGATCCGCGAGTGCCACATCCAGAACTACTCGATCTACTTGCGGACGCTGGACGACGGGCGGCCCTATCTCTTCAGCTACTTCGAGTATGTGGGCCGGGACTTTGCCGCCGACATGGCAGCGATGGCGGCCGACCCGGTCACGCAGCAGTGGTGGGCCGTCTGCAAACCGTGCCACAAGCCGCTCGATGACCGGGCACCAGACGAATGGTGGAGCGCGATGGAGGAGTTGTTTCACACCGACTGAGCCTCTTGCCAAGGATCGAGACCATGGGCTCGCCGCTTCAGGTGAGAAGAATGACGGTGCATGACCTCGCATTCGCCCATTGGTTGCGGGGCGAGGTGGGTTGGAACCAGACCTTGGAGGACTGGAAGCGCTTCCTGGAGCTTGAGCCTGACGGGTGCTTTCTCGCCGAGTGGTGCGGCACGCCGGTTGGCACGGCGACAACAACCACCTATGGGCCCGAGTTGGGCTGGATCGGCATGGTGCTCGTGCATCCGGAATATCGGCGGCGCGGTATTGCGCGGACGCTGCTCGATATTTGTATCGCGCATCTGCGGGACCATGGGGTGCACTGCATCAAACTGGATGCAACGCCCGCCGGCCGGCCTGTCTATTTGGGACTCGGTTTCAAAGACGAGTGGCCACTCAGCCGTTGGGAGTGCAAATCCAGCAACCTAACGCCAACGGCTTTGGCTTCCATGATCCGAGGCTGGCAGGGGTCCGACACAGGCAGGACCGGCGCCTGCGATCTCGCGGCGGTCGGAGTCTCACGCCAGCGGTTGTTGAGGGCTTTGATGCTGCAGAGCCGGCAAGCGGTCGTGTTCGAGGACGAGTCGGGGCGCGTCGCGGGGTTCGGACTGGTGCGGAAGGGTTCACGCGCTCTCTATCTCGGACCGATCGTGGCGGAAACGCCTGATATCGGGACCGCACTTGTTGAAGCCCTGGTGGCGCAATGCCAGGGGGAACCGCTTTTCTGGGACGTCCCTGAAGCCAACACTGCGGCGACCGGTTGGGCCGGCGAGCACGGTTGGTCGGTCCAACGCAGCCTGATGAGGATGTATCTGGGGGAGAACCTGGCATCAGGCAATCCGCAAAAGCAGTTTGGACTGGCCGGACCGGAGGTAGGGTAGCCGCCGCAGACGGGTCGGAAAGGGCGGCAAGTCCGGGCACGCCTGCGCGCTGTCCCTGTTCTGGATTGGCCCTCGACCGCTACCTTCCGACTTCGATTCGCACGGTTCGAATCTGCCACGGTTTGAGCGACAGAGGGCTGGTGACAGGTTGCCCGTTGCGTCCCAACAGGTCCACGACCTCGAATTGCCCAGTGCTGCCGCCGCAGGCGATCGGTGTTTCACCCCCGCGCCCTTGGTACTCAAAAAGCCGCGCCAGGACGTGCCCTTGTTCAGGGTAAAGGGCGGAAAGAAGGACATTCTCTGAACCGGCGTTCGATGTGACGGCAAGCAGGGAAAATGCCGTTCCGATCACCAACCGCAGAATTCGGATCGTGTCATGCATGACATGGAGAACGGAACGGCGCGCGCGGTATGTCGAGCCTGCGTGAGTCAGGACCCTCGCGCGCACTGGAGTCCAAAGCCGAGGAAGAACTGTAATCGCACACCACGACGCCCAGGCATACTCTGAGCCCCAACAGTCATGAGAAGCCCGGTGCTTGAATTGCAGAGCGTGTTAAAGCCCTTTGGCGATCTCCAGGCCGTTGATGACCTGAGCCTGTCCATCAGCCTTTGCTCGGGAGTAGTCTCGCTCAAACGATGAAACAACGGGCATCACTTATGAGCCATCAGAGTCTCCCATGAAAACCACGATGATCTAAACTGTGAACACAGCCGTGCTCATCCTTCTGGTGGAGTCCAGCGGTCTCGCGAAGGCGCAGTACGAGCTTCCCCCGGGGATCTACACCGCCGGTCGTGGCCCGAACAATTTGATCGTCTTGGACCACGAGACGGTTTCGACTATCCACTGTGAGTTGGAGGCGCTCGAGGATGGGCGTGTGCGTGTGCGGGACAATGGCTCAACGAATGGAACCTGGATGAATGCTGAACCTGTGACCGAACAGATACTGGTTCCCGGAAGCTTCGATGAGATGAAGGAGGGGTTTTTGCAGTACGTGCTGCTCGCACTCGTTTGCCTGGGTCTGCCGGGTGTCGCCTACTATATTCCGGGTGTGCCAGGGTGGGTCCCAAAGGCTCTCACGCTGGCGGGTTCTTTCTACCTGAGCATGGCCTTTCTTGCCCTTATTGTGACCCAGTCCTTGGTGGGCCTGAATCCGTTCTTCACCGTGGCGTCCATCGCCCGTGCCCCGCTGGCTTATCTCGCGGTCTCACTGGCAGCAATGATTGCTTTGGGCTTGGAATACGAGACCAGTGCGTCTGGCCAGGCTATGGCAGGGCCGCGAGGATTGCAGTTGGTGATCGGAGTGTTGGTCACGGCGGTGGACCTTTATCTCCTGTTTGTATGGGCACGTCTTCTGGGGATGTTTTATCGCTGCTATCGCGAGCGCTTGGCGTGGGAGAAATGCGAGGAGTAGTCTGGTGCGGCGCCCGACGGGCAGAGAGCTCCGAAGCCTGTCTGAAAGCTCGCCCGAGCAAGGAACCAGACACCGACGCACACCCCGTAGCGCAGAGTCCTAAACCTGCTGTGTCGCCGACTTCCAAGTCGGCAGGCGCGCAACCCCGCCACCACGTTTGGGTTTTCCAGCGCCTCACCCCTTTTGCGAGCCCTGCAGGTTTGGAAACCTGCGACACGGCAGACTCGGAGGTCTGCGCCACAGCACGCCGTCGCGCGCCCCCTTCGTCGCGTGACACGAATTCCCCTAAAACAGTCGCCAAACGATCCGCCCTGTGCTTGAATTTCGCCATGACTCCACTCGTGGCGCGTTTGCAGCGAAGGTTCGTGGCGGTCGCGGTTTGCCTGGGCCTTTTACCTTCCCTCTCATGCCCATTGTTCGCGGCCAGAGTTGCCCCGGTGTCGTTGGTGGCCAGCGAGGTCACAGCCGAGTCCGTCCGGCATGGGCTCGGCAAGCTTCGGCTTGCGCTCCATCATAAGGGTGTGCCGGTGATGGACGCGGCTGCTTTGGCGAATGCCACCAATGAAACGGTGGTCGTGGCCGGTCTCGCCTCGGGGGAGGGCGAAGCGGCCAAGCTCGTCGCTGAATACAAACTCACGCCGAGCAAGGAAGCGGAGTCACTGCTCATTCGCAGACTGAATCGCGACGGCAAGATTTTGGTGCTTGTCGCCGGAGCCGATGCGCGTGGGCTGATGTACGCGCTGCTGGATGTGGCTGACCGCGTGGGATGGGCGACGTCGGAGGAGCACCCGTTCAGCGAGGTGCGCGATGCCGACGAGAAGCCGTTTACGCCTGAACGGGCATTGTCCCTCTATACTTTCAACCGCGCCTACTGGGAAAGCCGGTTCTACGACGAGGCTTACTGGGCCGTGTATCTCGATGTGCTGGCGAAGAACCGGTTCAATTCGTTGGTCGTCATCTTCGGCTATGAGAACGGGGGGTTCCTTGCGCCGTGCTATCCCTATTTCTTCGACGTCGAGGGATTTCCTGGTGTGGGGATGGTGGGCATCACTCCAGGGGAGCAGCGGCGCAACCTCGCCGCGCTGAATCGACTTATCCAAATGGCGCACGATCGCGGGGTGAGATTCACGGTGGGTATCTGGGACCACATTTACCGCGGGGGCGTGCAGGGCGGCGGCATTCCCGGTGCCGACGACGCGACGAAGAGACCCGTCCCCGGCCTGGTCTGGGGCGTGACGGCTGAGAACCTCGTTTCATACACGAAGGCGGCCCTGGCCAGGTTCGTGCAGCAGGTGCCAGCCTTGGATGCGATCCAGTTTCGTATGCACGACGAATCGGGTTTGAAGAACGACGAGCAGGAAAGCTTTTGGCAAGACGTCTTCCGGATGATGAAGGCGGAGGCTCCGAACCTGCGCCTCGACTTGCGGGCCAAAGGGCTTCCCGATTCGGTCATTCAAAGTGCCTTGGACGCGGGTGTGCCGTTCCGGATCACCACCAAGTATTGGATGGAGCAGATGGGCCTGCCGTTCCATCCCACACACATCAACAAACAGAATCAGCTTGATCGGCGCCATAGCTACGCCGACATGCTCCGGTACCCCCAGCGTTACAAGATGCACTGGCGACTCTGGAACGGTGGCACATCGCGGGTGCTTTTGTGGGGCGACCCGGATTGCGCGCGACGCTTCGCGGAGAGTGCGCAACTCTACGATGGCGACGGTTTCGAAGTGAACGAGCCGCTCTGCACGAAGATGGAGGCGCAGCCGCATGACGCACGACCTTTCGATCTGCTCAAGCCTTCTCATCGCTACTACGAGTACGAGTTCGAGCGTTACTGGCATTTCTTCCAGGTGTTCGGTCGTGTGGGCTACAATCCCGGCACCCCGAAGGAGGTGTGGCAGAGCGAATTCGAGAAGCGATTCGGGAAGGAGGCGGCGCCTTTCATCGAGAAAGGACTGCACCAGGCGAGTTGGGTTCTGCCGCGGATCGTCGCCTCGTGTTACCCCTACAGCGCTTTCCCGATGACGCGCGGTTGGGCGGAGAAGCAGCGCCTGGGTGACCTGCCTGAGTACGCCAAGGCCGAGGACAGCGACATCCAGCAGTTCACTAGTTTCGACGAGGAAGCGCGGTTGTTGATCGAAGGCGGGGAGACGGCGAAGCTCCGGCCAGCCGACAACGTCCGATGGTTCGCGCAGACGGTCGCAGACATCAACGCTCAAGTCGCTGGCGCCGAACAAGGCATTGGCCGAGATCGGAACGAGGAATTCGACTCGACGATCACCGACCTGAAGATCCTGGCCAACCTGGCGCTCTTCCACTCGCGTCGGATCCCCGCGGCCGTGAGCTACCGTTTGTTCGAGCGGACCAAGGATCCCAACGCTCTTGACGAGGCCATTGCGCAGGAGCGGAGTGCCATCGATGCGTGGCGACAACTCGTGGCTGCCGCGGGCGACTTCTATGCCGAGGATCTGATGATGGGGGTCCGGAGTGCGAGCCTTTGCGGCCACTGGAAGGACGAACTGGCCGCGCTCGAGAAAGGTCTGGTAACGCTGGAGCGAGACCGGCGCGACTTCAAGCCGGGCGGCGAATCCAGGATCGCGCCGCGACACCGGCCCGCCGCCGCCATCGGGGATGGAGCGGCGCCATCGGTGATTCATCCACCCGCGACCACCGCGCCTGCTGACAAGCCTCTGGTTATCACGGCGCAGATCCGCGACCCCGCCGGCGTGAAATGGGTGCGTCTGCGCTACCGCAGTGTCAACCAGCACCAGGACTATCGTACAATGCCGATGCTAGCCACCGGGGAGAAAGACCAATACCGAGCCGTAATCCCAACCGAGCACATCAACACCCCCTGGGACTTGATGTATTTCATTGAAGCGATGAACACGCAGGGGAACGGCAGAATCTATCCCGATTTGAACACAGCAACCCCCTATGTGGTGGTGAAACTGCAACGCTAGGTGGACGCGCGACCAGATATCCAATGCCAACACGATCCAGTTACCCCGAAATCCTATGACCTCATGCTCCCTGCCGTTCTTGAAGAACCGGCTCCGCCAGACCTCCATCGTGCGTCGGCCCGTCTTCCGCGCGGCTTTGTTGTCCATTTTGACCCTGTGGTTGCCCTTCGCCACCGTGGCGGAGTCGGCGGCCTCTGATGGGGTCAAGACTGGAGAACAGCGGCGACTCTACGTGGCAGTTCCCGGCATTCGCGACTATCTCGAATACGGAGGACATGGGGTGCTGGTGTTTGACATCGACCACAGCCACCAGTTCGTGAAGCGGCTTGCGCTGGCGGGCTTGGACGAGAAAGGCCAACCGCTCAACATAAAGGGTATTGCTGCGAACGCTGCCACGAAGCGGCTCTACGTCACCACCACTCGTACCCTTACCTGCCTTGACCTTATTACGGAAAAAATTCTCTGGGAAAAGCCCTACGACGGCGGTTGCGACCGCCTCGCACTCGCGCCCGACGGGAAAGTCATCTATTTGCCCTCGCTCGAACAAGCGCATTGGCACGTCGTGGACGCGCTCAGCGGCGAGGGGATCAAGCGGCTTGAACCCGGTTCCGGCGCGCACAACACAATTTACGGCCTTGCTGGCACTCATGCCTATCTCGCCGGCCTGAAGTCGCCGCTTCTGCGCGTCTCTGAAACCCGCGGTCACACGATTATTCGCGAAGTGGGGCCATTCAGCAACGTGATCCGGCCATTTACCGTGAATGGGATCGGAACATTGTGCTTCGTCAACGTGAATGAGTTGCTTGGCTTCGAAATCGGCGATCTCACGACTGGCAAGATGCTGCACCGCGTCGAGGTGCGGGGGTTCAGCAAAGGACCCACCAAGCGGCATGGGTGCCCCAGCCACGGCATCGGGCTCACGCCTGACGAAAAGGAAATATGGCTGACGGATTCGTACAACCGCCGGGTGCATATATTTGACGCCACGGTGATGCCGCCGCGGCCAGTCGAGAGTCTGGTCGTGCGCGACGAACCGGGCTGGATCACCTTCAGTACTGATGGCCGTTACGCCTACCCATCCACGGGCGACGTGATCGACACCGCGACCCGGAAAATCGTCGCTACACTCAAAGACGAGAAAGGCGCGGAAGTGCAGAGCGAGAAGTTGCTCGAGATTGATTTTGCCGATGGCCGGCCGGTGCGCGCCGGAGATCAGTTCGGCTTGGGGCGCAAATTGTCTCGGTAGCCAGATGGAAGACGGCGCCAGCAATGAGATCGGTTGAGTATATGGACCATGATCGAATCCAATCGGAAGGCTTGCACACAGTTATTCCTACTATGAACAGACGTGAATTCCTGAAATCGGTGACCGCGGTCTGCGCGGTCGGCAGTCAGGCGCCCGCCCTCGTGGGAGTCGACGCACCTTCGTCCGCCCAAGTCCGTTCGAAACTTCCCCTGCGGCTTCTGGGGAAGACTGGCGTTGAAGTAAGCTCGCTTGCGCTAGGCGGGGTCATTGGGATGCAACTACCACCCTCGGCCGACCACGATCCGGTGGCGCTGGCTGAGGCGGCGATCGACCTCGGAATCACCTACTTCGACACCGCGCCGGCCTACAACAACGGCCAATCCGAAACCAACTATGGACAGGTGCTGGCCCGCCGTCGCCGGGAGGTCTTCCTGGCCACCAAGACCGGTGACCGGACACACGACGGCACGCTGCGGAGCATCGAGGCGAGCCTCAAACGACTGTGCACCGACCGCGTGGACCTGATTCAGATCCATGGCGTTTCAGCCGCCGAGGACCTGAATGCGTGGGAGAAACCCGATGGGGTGCTGACAGCTCTGCGCAAGCTTCGTGATCAGAAAGTCACACGCTTTATCGGGCTGACGGGCCACGACGGCGCAGGCAGGCTCCGGACGGCCATCGAACGCTATGCGTTCGATACGATTCTCACCACGCTCAATCCGGTGTCACGTCGGAAGGCCTTCCGCGAGGACCTTCTGCCGATGGCCAACCGAAAGCAGATGGGTGTCATTGCGATGAAGGTCATGGGCGGTGGCAACGGCTGCCTGGTGAGCGGCAATCCGCTGAAACAAGTGCTCCGACCCTATCACGATCAGACAGATCATCAGGTCACCCCCGAGTCGCTGATCCGGTACACCCTCAGTCTGCCCATCTCGGCGGCCGTGATCGGTGTGGCGTCGGTGGAGCAACTGAAGACTAATGTTCGCATCGTTCGCGAAGCCACTTCCATGACGCCTGCCGAGCGCCAGGATCTCGAAACCGCGCTGGGCTGAGCGTCGGCGATGTCACCGAGGATTGAATCTACTATGAAAGCATCTGCCTCTCCTTGCAGGCCACCTTCAGATACGAATGATAGGGCAAGGGGACACAGCCGCCTCACGTTCCTGTCTCGGACGGCGCTCGGCCTCTTGGGGATGTTCACAGCTTCTAGACAGGCATCGAGCGCTGAACCGACCGGAGATGACGTCCGGTCCTTTCGATGGAAAGGCAAGAAGGGCTCCAAGGTGAGGCGTTGGGATCTCATCACCATTGGAAACCTGTCGCGCAATCGTTACTGGGGCGAGAGCGATGTTCAGGGCGTTCGGTCCGCCATTTGCACTTGCACTACTACAACTGCGTTGACTTCGATCTCTCGACAAAGAGCATGAACAAGATTGCCGGCTTGGCGGACATCGTAGTGCCCGGCCACGACAATCACTTCCAGAACCTGACAAATCCCTTGTGAAAGCTATGCGCGCTCAATTCGAACCGATGACTGATCCCAACGCCAGACTCTGGCGATCGCCTGCAGGAGGTTGGTTACGCGGAGCCACTCCCCACAAGGTCCACCACCTGAACACTGCGGTTGCCAGAGTTTCACACCTCTCAGTCCTGACATTCGCCTTGCTTCTCGCGAGTGCCATTAGGCTCGGCGCTGCCGAGCCGGTCTCTAACACGAAACCCGTCTTCCTGTATTCCCGCTATTTCAACGGAGAAGGCGAAACGCGCTACCTACCGGATGGAACTTACCAGCAGGTCCTGCGGCGCTTGCAGACGCAATTTGAGGTCCGCACGGACCGGGAACCGCTGACCGGCGCGAGTTTGGCCGAGGTGAAGGTCGTCCTGATTGCCAATCCCAGCGATCAGGCGGTTGGAAGCCATCCTCCACCTCATCATTTCTCCCCAACCGACATTGCCGTGCTCACCCGCTATGTCCGTAACGGGGGCGGACTGATCATCATGGGCAACCAGGAGAACCACAACCTGGAAGTCGAAGACACAAATAAGCTCCTGGCCGGTTTTGGGCTTTGCTTCTCCAACCTCTACACCGACGTTAAGAAGCTGGCCGTGCCTTGGAACACCCCTCTGATTGGCGGATTAAGCTGGGCCTACTACACAGGGAACCTGCTGGTGTTGAACACCAACCACCCCGCACGGCCTCGCGCGCTCGTGTTGAATGATCTCAGCCAGAAACCCCTGAACGGTACTCGCGATCAACCCGGAGCCCTGCTCGCTGTGGCTGAGCTCGGACGCGGGCGATTGGTGGCGGTCACCGACGCCGGTTGGATCACGAACGACGTGCTCGCGGAGAAGGGCATCGGGGGAGTCGTGATTACGAATCACGACAACTGGGAGATATTCCGGCGACTGAGCTGCTGGGCGGCAGGGTTAGCTGAGCCGGCCCGGTGAAGACGTGGGCATCAGGCAACGGAGTATCCTCAATCGCAACCAAAACCCTCGTATGAAAATCCAACGACGTGAATTCCTGAAGAGTGCGGCCACCCTCGCGGCCGGGACCAGTCTGCCGATCGGCCTGGCCCGCGCAGCCGCTAGTCCCACGGTGTATTCCTACCTGGGACGAACCGATGACTATGCTGAGTTCCAAATTATCGGACCAGGTCTGACGATCGCCAAAGTGGAATCATGGACTCAGGGCTCCTACGGCATCGTCCGAGTCACGACCAACGACGGGCACGAAGGCTACGGACAGCTTTCTTCATTCGAGCCGGACATCACCGCCACCGTGCTGCACCGTCAGGTTGCTCGCCAGGTTCTCGGCAGCGATCCCGCACAGATTGACGCCCTCGTGGATCGCGTTATTGACGCCAACATGAAGTTCCCCTGGTCCTACGTCTGCAGAGCCCTGGCCGGGGTGGACACCGCCATCTGGGATCTGTACGGCAAGATCAAAGGCAAGCCGGTTTGTGAATTGGTTGGCGGCAAGACCGATCCCTTCCCGGTCTATGGATCGAGCATGCGGCGCGACATCTCGCCCGAAGATGAGGCCGCGCGCATGGTGAAACTGAGGGACGACCTGGGCTTCAAAGCCTTCAAGGTGCGCCTCGGTGTGCCCACAGGCCACGACCGTGATGCCTCGCCCGGCCGCACTGAGAGACTGATTCCCACGGTTCGCAAGGCCGTGGGCGGGGACATCCGGCTGATGGGCGACGGGAACAGTTGTTTCACGCCACCCAAAGCCATCGAGGTGGGCCGCCGCATGGAGGACAACCAGTTTTTCTGGTTTGAGGAACCGTGTCCCTACTGGGAGTTGGAGTGGACGGCGGAGGTAGCCGCCGCGCTGACCATGAACGTGGCGGGTGGCGAGCAGGACAACGACCTTGCCCAGTGGCGGCGCATGATTCGGATGAACGTCGTGGACATTCTGCAGCCGGACCTGTGCTACGTCGGTGGCTTCACGCGCGCTTGGCGGGTGGCGAAGATGGGGGCGAAGGCGGGCAAGCTCGTCGTGCCGCACTCCTCGCATCTCTCGCTGATCACTCTGTTCTCCCTGCATTTCATGGCCGCGATTCCAAATGCCGGGCCTGTTGTCGAGTTCACCATCGAGGAGGATGGCAACAAAGACGAGACGTTCTACAGCCCGTCGCTGCAAGTCAAAGAAGGCAACGTCAAAATCCCGGATGGCCCGGGGTGGGGCGTGAGAATCAATCCGGCCTGGATGGAGAAGGCCGCCTACCTGAAGAGCGAAAAAGCAGCATAATCATGAAAACTGGCAATCCCGACATCCCGATCTGTCGCCGCGGATTCATCAAGATCGGTGCCGGACTGGCTGCCTTGGCTGCTACTGGGCCTCTGGCCACTTTGGCTCCACTCTCGGCCGCTGAGCAATCAACCCCTCGCAAGACCGTAGGCATTCAAGTGGGGGCGGTGTCCTTCGTGGATGAGGGCACCGACAAGGTGCTCGACCTTTTGCGGGAGCGCGGGGCCATTGATACCATTTACCTGACGACGTTCACCTATGGGCGTGGCCTGGCTGGGCGACAGATTCCAGGCCACCCTTTCCCCGACCATGGCGCGCGGGAGTCGGACGAGAACTTATTCCACGGCGGCAACTACGCCACGCCGCACTCCGAATTCTATCGCGACACAGCCCTCAAACAAACCCGCGCCCCCGACCACGGCGACCTCGACATCGTGGCCCAGGTGTTGCCTGAGGCAAAGAAGCGCGGGATGCGTGTGCTCTGCTCGATCGAGGACGTGTTCCGCGGTGATGTGCCGGGTGTCAAAGAAGTTGCCGAAGTTGATCTCCAGGGTCGCAAGGGCGGCGGGCTTTGCCTTTGCCATCCTGACGTGCGCGCGTTCTGGACTGGTCTCGCGACCGATCTCTGCAAGTCCTACGAAATCGACGGCATCCTCTTCTTCAACGAACGCAACGGACCGCTGTTGAATGCGCTCGGAGCCAGTCATGCGCAGAGCATCGCCTCGTCGAGGGTTACGTGCTTCTGCGAGCATCACCAGCGCGCCGCAAGGGAGCGCGGCATTGACTTCGAACGCGCCCGCCAGGGCTACGAGAAGCTCGATCAGTTCATCCACGCGGCGCTCAAAGGCCAGCGACCGAGCGACGGTTACTTCGTCGAATTCTGGCGGTTGCTCGTGGAGTGGCCCGAGATCATCGCCTGGGACAGGCTGTTCGACGCCGCCAAACACGAGGTCCTCGCCCAGGTCAACGCCGCCGTGAAGCGCGTGCGGTCGGGGCTGCAGGTTGGTTTCCACATCGAGCATGTTAACTCCTTCAATCCCATCTTCCGCGCCACGCGGAGCTACGCTGACCTCGCGGCCAAAGCCGACTTCCTGAAAGTCGTCGTCTATAACAACTGCGGTGGTGAACGCTACGCGAACTTCATCCGCAACGTCGGCTCCACGGTGTTCCGCGACGTGCCGAAAGAGGAACTGCTGCGATTCAACAATCATCTGCTGAACTACGGCGACGAACCTAAGCTCGACGAATTGGCCGCTGCCGGCCTTTCGCCTGACTACGTTTTCCGCGAGACCCAGCGCGCCCTCGCGGGAGTGGGGGGCAGGTGCCGCATCCTGCCCGGCATCGACATCGGCATCCCAACCGGCAAGGAGAGCCGCAAGGCGTCGCCCGAGGACACCTACGCCGCCGTCGCCGCCGCCCTCAAGGCCGGGGCGGACGGGCTGATTCTGTCTCGCAAGTACTCCGAGATGCAACTAGCCAACCTCTCGGCCGCCGGGCGCGCGGTGCGGGACGCGGCGAAACCGTAGAACTCAGATGGATCACCTTAGCACTGCAGCGTCGCCTCTTCAGCTCGTAGCAGCGGACGTGAGTCCGCTCAGTTGTTTCCCGGTTCGGAAGCCAGAGCGGACTGACCTCCGCTGCTACGGAGACGAGAAGCAAACGTTGGATCGGAGCCCTCATGGCGTTACTGTCGCTGTAGTGTTAGCGGGACATCTTCCGCCAGAAGGACCTATATGAACCCAGAAGCGGCCATTAACCGCCGGAGTTTCTTGAAGACCGCCAGCGTCGCCGGCGCTACAGTCGCGCTCGGACGATTGCCTTGGTCCCGGCTCAGCGCCGGAGACGCATCAGCCTCCACCGCACCGACGCCGAGTTGGGTGGACAAGCCCATGCGCTGGGCGCAGCTTACCCTCGTCGAGGATGACCCCGGTAAGTTCGATCCGGAGTTCTGGCTCGATTACTTCAAGCGTACGCGATCGGACGCCGTGTGTCTGAGCGCGGGCGGTTGCGTGGCCTATTATCCGACGGAGGTGCCGTTCCATCATCGCAGCGCATGGCTTGGCGAGCGCGACGTGTTTGGCGAACTCGTTGCTGGTTGCCGCAAGCTGGGCATGGTCGTTATCGCCCGCACCGACCCGCACGCGACCTACGACGACGCGCAGGCGGCTCACCCGGATTGGATCGCGGTGGGCATCGATGGCAAACCGCGCCGGCATTGGGCGTCCCCGGAGATGTGGGTGACTTGCGGGCTAGGCCCTTACAACTTCGAGTTCATGACCGAGGTGAAGAAGGAGATCATGTCCCGTTACCGCGTGGACGCCATCTTCATCAACCGCTGGGACGGTTCCGGGATGTGCTACTGCGAGCATTGCCAGAAGAACTTCCGGGCGGCCTCGGGGCACGAACTTCCCCGTAGTACCGACCCGCAGGATCCGGCTCGGCGCGCGTACATCCTCTGGAATCAGCAACGGCTCTTTGACTTGTGGCGCCTCTGGGACGCCGAGGTCCGCAAGATCAACCCCGACTCGTGCGTCATCCCGAACACCGGCGGCGGCGCTACCAGCGCTCTGGACATGCAACGAATTGGGGAGCTCGCGCCCACGCTGATGGCCGACCGGCAGGCCCGCCGCGGCCTTGCGCCTCCATGGCTCAACGGCAAGAACGGGAAGGAGTTCCGCGCCACCATGGGCCGGAAGCCCATCGTCGGCATCTTCAGCGTCGGCGTCGAGGAACCGTACCGGTGGAAAGACAGCGTGCAAAGCGAGGCGGAGATCCGTCTTTGGGCCGCCGACGGTGTCGCCAACGGCCTGCGCCCCTGGTTCACCAAGTTCTCCGGCGTGCTGCACGACAAACGATGGCTCCAGCCGGTGGAAGAACTCTATCGCCGCTACGCCCGGTGGGAGAAGTATCTGCGGAACGAAGGCCCGCTGGCTCGTGTCGGCATGGTGTATTCGCAGCAGTCCGCGTGGTTCCACGGAGCCAGGGTCGAGGATCATACGCTGGGCTGGTACCAGGCACTCATCGAGGCGCGTATCCCCTTCGAAATGGTGCACGACCGGTTGCTCGATTCCGCGCGCCTTAGCCCGTTCAAGACGCTCATCCTGCCGAACATCGCCGCGCTGTCCGAGTCGCAGTGCGCGCAGCTCCAGGCCTTCGCGCGGGCCGGCGGCAGTCTCATCGCCACCTACGAGACGAGTCTCTACGATGAATGGGGCGTGAAGCGGAAGGACTTTGGGCTTGCCGACCTGTTCGGCGTTACGTTCAAGGGTCGCGTCGAGGGGCCGATGCAAAATTCCTACCTGCGCCTGGAAACCGATCCCTCCACCGGACGACGGCATCCGCTCCTGGCGGGGCTGGAGGATGCGCCCCGCATCATCAACGGAGTGCGCCGCCTCGAGGTCGAAACCACCCGCCCCTTTTCCAATCCTCCGCTCACGCTCATCCCGTCCTATCCCGACCTGCCGATGGAGAAGGTCTATCCACGCGTGTTGAAGACCGATGTGCCGCAGGTCTTCCTTCGCGAGTTCGGTGCGGGCCGCGTCGTGTATTTCCCGTGGGACATTGACCGCACGTTCTGGGAGGTCCTCTCGGTGGACCACCTCAAACTGCTGCGCAACTCGGTCGTGTGGGCCACGAATGAAGCCCCGCCCGTCACCGTTACCGGTCCCGGTGTCCTGGATGTTACCATTTGGCGACAGAAAGCCTCGCTCACCGTTCATCTCGTCAACTTAACGAATCCGATGATGATGAAGGGGCCGGTGCGCGAACTGATCCCCATCGGCGAACAGAAGGTCCGCGCGCGTCTGCCTGACGGAACGCGGGCAAAGAAGGTTCGGCTTCTAGCCGCCGAGAAGAGTCCGTCCGCCGAGCATGCCGGCCAATACTTGACCGTTACAGTGCCGTCGATCCTCGACCATGAGGTCGTGGCCATCGACGTCTGAACCCTTCGCCGCGAATTCACCCAGTCGAGACTCACAACAAGCGAACACGCATGAAACCACAGTATCGAATCCTCAACTCCTGGCTGGCGCTGAGTGTCACCACCGTTCTGTTCGCCGCCGAACCGGCGCCCGGGGACAGCCCTGCCGACCATTTGCCGCCACACATCCGCCAGGTGGCCTGGTTTGGCGAACGGGCCGATTGGTCGCACGACGGACAGCGAATATTGTTCCTGTCGAAGACGTTCGGCGACGCCATGGAGCTTGACCTCGCCACGATGCGGATTCGCAACCGCACCGCGCACTACCCGCACCACGGCTACACGCGGGCGCTCTACTTGGCCAACGGCGACATTCTGCTTTCCGGCCCTGAGCACTTCGACCCGAAGGAGCCGGGCCAGGCACGGGTGCAGTGCTGGCTGTATGTCCTCGAAAAAACCGGGGCCAGACCCGCCGTGCCACTGGGCACGAAGTGCTCGGAAGGCCCTGCCGTCTCCCGCAAGCGTCTGCGCGTTGCCTGGACGCACGTTGCCGCCGAGTATCCGGACGAGATGCCGGCTGGAAGCTCACGCATGCAGGAAGCGGACGTTGTTTATGAGGAGGGCAGGCCCCGCCTGGCGAACCAGAGACTCATCATCGACAGCCGCGATCTTCCGTTCAAATGCACGCTGGAAACTCAGAACTATCGTCCGCCAGAAGATCGGGAACTGACCTTCAGCGCCTACGGGTATCAAGGCACGGAGGTGGTTGGGATCGACTTGATGACGAAGAAAGTCACCAACTACTCCAACGCCCCCGGCCAGTACGACGAACCCGAGGGCATCTTTCCTGACGGTGAACATACGCTTGTCGAATGTGACAAGCAGAACCTCAAGGGTTCAGGTTGCGTGGACCTTTGGAAACTCAAGCTCGACGGGAGCGGCGCTTACGAACGGCTCACTCACTTCAGCGACTATCCTGGGTACAAGGCCTCGAACCCCGTCGTGAGCGACGATGGCCGTTTCATTGCCTTTCAGATGGCCAGGTCGCGCGAGGCCGCCGGTGTCGGCCACGGCATCTTCGTCCTTGACCTAGCGAAGATGGGCGCTCCACAACGTTGATCCTCCGCCCCCCATGAGATCGACCAGCCGTCGCACCTTTCTGAAACAAGCTGCCATTGCCACTGCCACGCTGGCAGGACTCGGCCCGCCGTCCGAGGCTGCGGAGCGAAAAGACGCGAAGGCGGTTACTTCTCGGGATCTCCCGTGGTATCGCCGCACTCTCCGGTGGGGCCAGACCAACATCACCGAGATTGACCCCACCCGCTATGACATCGAATGGTGGGTCAAGCATTGGAAGCGGACGCGGACACAAGGCATCGTCGTCAACGCCGGCGGCATCGTTGCCTACTATCCAAGCAGGGTGCCTCTGCACCGCCAGGCGGAGCGCCTGGGCGGACGCGACCTCTTCGGCGAGCTTTGCCGTGCCGCGCACGAGAACGGCGTGGTCGTCTTTGCGAGAATGGATTCGAATCGCGCCCACGAGGAGTTCTATCGCGCGCACCCCGACTGGTTTGCCGCGGATGTCACGGGGAAGCCGCACAAAGCGGGCGAGCTGTTCATTACCTGCGTCAACAGCCCCTACTACGCCGAGCACATCCCGGCCATCCTGCGCGAAATCGTGGAGCGGTTTCATCCGGAGGGATTTACGGACAACAGTTGGAGCGGTCTCGGCCGTGGTACCATCTGCTATTGCGAAAACTGCCGGACGAAATTTCGCGAGCGAAGCGGCAGGGACATTCCGCGTGAGAAAGACTGGAACTCTTCTGCCTATCGCGAGTGGATTCGCTGGAACTACGACCGCCGGTTGGAAATCTGGGACTTGAACAACCGAACCACAAAGGCCGCAGGCGGGCCGGACTGCATTTGGGCAGGCATGAACAGCGGTTCGGTCAGCGGTCAGTGCCAGAGCTTCCGCGACTCCAAGGAGATATGCCGGCGTGCGGACATCATCATGCTCGACCACCAGGCACGCAGCGATTCCAGCGGATTCCAGCACAACGGTGAGGCCGGCAAACTGATTCATGGACTGCTGGGCTGGGACAAGCTCGTCCCGGAAAGCATGGCGATGTACCAGGCGGGCCGGCCGACGTTCCGTGTTGCTAGCAAGCCCGAGCCGGAAGCGCGGATGTGGATGCTCGACGGCATCGCCGGAGGCCTCCAGCCTTGGTGGCATTACATCGGCGCCTACCATGAGGACCGCCGGATGTATCGGACCCCCGAAGCCGTCTATCGCTGGCACCAAGACCACGAAGCGTTCCTCGTAAACCGGCAGCCCATCGCCAGCGTCGGCGTCGTCTGGTCGCAGCAGAACACCGATTTCTTCGGGCGCGACGATGCCGAGGTGCTGGTGGAGCTTCCGTGGCGGGGAGTGACGCAGGCGCTCATCCGCGCGCGAATTCCGTATCTGCCGGTACACGCGGATCATGTTGGCCGCGACGCAGGGCAGTTCTCGGCGCTGGTGCTGCCGAACGTCGGTGCCTTGTCGGATGCGCAGGTTGCGAGTGTCCGTCACTTTGTCGAGCGTGGCGGAGGCTTGCTTGCCACGGGCGATAGCACCCTGTGCAACGGATGGGGCGACCCGCGGCCCGACTTCGCCCTGGCTGACCTTCTTGGTGCCCACGTCGTGGATGCACAACGCGCGGCCGACGAAGCCAGACGGAAAAGGAATGCGAACGACACCACCCACACCTATCTCCGACTCAACCCCGAGCTGCGCGCTGGAGTGGATGGCCCGCAAACTGGCTCCGAACCGGCAGTCAAAGGCCAGCGCCACGAGGCGCTGCGCGGCTTCGAGGAAACGGACATCCTAGCTTTTGGCGGCGTGCTGGAACCCCTCCGGGTGGATCCTGCAGCCCAAGTGCTGGCGACCTTCGTGCCCGCGTTCCCGATTTATCCACCCGAAACTGCCTGGATGCGTGAACCAAAGACGAACATACCAGGACTGATTCTCAATACGACGGCTGCCGGCGGACGGATCGTGTTTCTCCCGGCCGACCTTGATCGCCGCTTTGGACGGGATAATCTTCCGGACCACGCCCACCTCCTGGCCAATCTGGTTCGGTGGACCGCCAAGGATGACATCCCTCTCCGCGTCGAAGGGGCTGGCCTGATCGATTGCCACCTTTACCACCAGCCGGGGCGAGTGATCTTGCACCTGGTCAACCTGACCAGCGCGGGTACGTGGCGTCAGCCTGTGCACGAGTTGATTCCCGTCGGCCCGGTGCAAGTGCGAGTCAAGTTGCCTGCCGACGTGCGTGGCCAGCGAGCGCGACTCCTCACCGCTAACAGGCTGGTCACCCTCGGCATCACTGCCGGATGGGCCCGTTTCGAGGTCAAATCCATATTGGACCACGAACTCGTCGTGATCGGGTAAGATCGATCCAGTCCAGATGGGTTGAGAGGCCTCATGGAGAATCTGGCGTTGGAGGTCCCAGAACTCGGAGCAAACTTCAATTCGCCCGTGGAACCGACCCCAGAAGCGCACACCTGCGAATCGAGCGGCATGCGGAATGCGTCGATGCGAGCCTACTTCTGCTTTTTCTTTAGCCTGACGGCTCCACCCTAACTCGGTAAAACCGCGAGCTGTCAGTGGCGGTCGGGTCCGTCAGCGTGATCACGCCACCTGTGCCGGGCAGTGTTCGCACCACTCTCCAATTCGCGTCCGACAAGGAGTTCTTGCACTCGAAGACATAATTCCTGCCAGTTTCCGTTAGAACCAAGACGCTAAACACACTGCCGCTCAGGCTGACGTTAGTAATAGTCGGACCCGCCTGTTGCGAGATAACCGTCAACAATCCATTCTGCGTCGTGACGGTGTAATTGGCCAAATTGTCGTCTGGGTCAACCAAGTGGGGGACGATCGGGTACGTCCCCACTGGACTGTTGTCTGTCGCTGCACAACTGTACGTAGCCGAGATGCTATCCCCGCTCTGCATACCCGTGATTGTCCCAGTAAAGACCGGATTGGCTGCCCCATACACACGGTTGGTATCGTTAGCCGTAACCGTCAGCGCCGCCGGCGTGATGTTCGCCGTGAGGGTTGGCTGAGTTAGCGTGTAGTTCCCGGCATCTGCGCCGCCCAGTGAAAGGCCGCTGACCGTGAGGGGCTTGTTATTGCCCACGGTTTTCGTGAGAAAGACTCCCGTCGCCGTGCCACTGACCGTCACGGAGTCGCTACCGACTAGCCCCGAGAGTGTCGGAGTTCCGGTGAGGGTGGACGCTGTCGTCCCGTCGTAAACCTTGCTGTTTGCGGTCAGACCGGTGACAACCAGCGCCGCCGGTGTGATGTTCGCAGTGAGGGTTGGTTGAGTCAGCGTGTAGTTCCCCGCATCCGCACCGCCCAGTGATAGGCCGCTGACCGTGA
>ORJL011227096.1_pt1 | contig 30739 bp, 20 predicted proteins | sample 1779941 | NCBI WGS metagenome assembly ORJL01 (sample SAMEA104232317, study PRJEB22302) | groundwater metagenome | biome: forest; feature: aquifer; material: groundwater | place: USA | collected 2011-08-07 | depth 5.8 m | reverse complement strand
TTTTTTTAAAGGACCGTATTTTCAAAGAAGGCTTCGGCTGGAGGCTCAAAAGAAGGCCTCTTCACTATCAACCTTAACCGTCTAAAGCGGACATTTCTACTTTGGGGAAAAGAGGACATTTCTATTTTGGCTGGACACTCTGTCTAAAACGCTTGCCAACTTTGGCGCGCAGTCCTATAATATTAAGTTCGAGTCGGGGACGCATCCTAACCTGCTTTAAACCAACGAGTTAAATGAAAAAACTACTGACGTTCATCATGGCGGGCGGCAAAGGCGAGCGCCTTTATCCGCTGACAAAGGACCGGGCGAAGCCCGCGGTGCCCTTCGGCGGCATTTACCGCATCATCGATTTCACGCTCTCCAACTGCATCAATTCAGGCATCCGCCAGATCCATCTTCTCGTGCAGTACAAGTCCATGTCCCTCGCGCGTCACATCCGTATGGGTTGGAATGTCTTGAACTCCGAAGTCGGCGAATATATCGACGTCGTCCCCGCGCAGCAGCGCATCGACGAGCACTGGTACCAGGGCACGGCCGACGCGATCTATCAAAACATCTATTCCATTCACACAGAAAATCCCGACGACGTCCTGATCCTGGCCGGCGACCATATTTATAAAATGAATTACGCTGATATGTACAGGCACCACAAGGAGACCGGCGCGGATCTGACGATCGGCGTGGTGTCGACTCCCGTGGAGGAAGCGGACCAGGTGGGAGTGATCCAGGTGGGCCAGGAGAACCGCGTCGTCGGTTTCGAGGAAAAGCCCAAGAAGAATCCCCACACCGTGCCCGGCGATCCTGCGAAGGTATTCGGTTCAATGGGCATTTATATTTTCTCCCGCAAAGTGCTCGTGGAGGAGCTCGAAGAGGATGCCGCGCAGACAGAGTCCGCGCACGATTTCGGCAAGGACGTCATCCCCCGCATGATCGCTCGCGCGAACCGGAACATCGTCGCCTTCAATTTCATCGACATGAATAAAAAAGACGCGCTTTACTGGCGCGATGTGGGAACGCTCGACGCTTATTACGAAGCCAACATGGACCTGATCCAGGTCGTGCCTCAGTTCAATTTTTACGACCGCACCTGGCCGATCCGCACGTATCAGCTTCAGTATCCGCCCGCCAAGTTCGTGTTCGCGCAGCCCTTCGGCGGCCGCCGCGGCACTGCGCTCGATTCACTCATCGCCGACGGCTGCATCATCTCCGGCGGCATGGTCCAGCGCTCGATCTTGTCACCCAACGTCCGCGTCAACAGTTACGCCGAAGTCGAGGATTCCCTGATCCTCGAAGGCGTCGACGTCGGCCGCCATGCCAAAGTGCGCAACTGCATCCTCGACAAGCATGTGAAAGTCCATGCCAGCGCGCAGGTCGGCTACAATCTTGAAGAGGATCTCCGACGCGGCTTCCACGTGACTCCCAAGGGTATCGTCGTCGTCGAAAAGGGCGCTGTCGTCGAGGCGTCGTTGTGATCGGCGAGCTCAAAATAGGCGGCCACACGCTCAAGTCGCGCCTCATCGTCGGCACCGGCAAGTACAAGGACCCCGACCAGACGCGCCGCGCCATCGAGGCCTCCGGCGCCGAAATGGTCACCGTCGCGGTGCGCCGGCTCGATCTTTCCCGCGCCAAGGAGTCCCTGTTGGATTTTGTGGACCCAAAAAAATATATCTTGCTGCCCAACACCGCCGGTTGCTACACGAAGGAAGAGGCGATCCGTGTCGCACGGCTTGGCCGCGCGGCGGGTTTTTCCGATCTCGTCAAGCTTGAGGTTCTCGGAGATGAAAAGACGCTGCTGCCCGATACGTTGGCGCTTTTGGAAGCCACGGAAATACTGGTCAAAGAGGGTTTCATCGTGATGCCGTACACCAACGACGACCCCATCATGGCGAAGCGCCTCGAGAATGCCGGCGCCGCGTGCGTGATGCCTCTAGCGGCCCCCATCGGTTCGGGGCAGGGCATTTTGAACCGTCTCAACATCCGTCTTCTTATGGAAAACGTGAGCGTGCCTGTGATCGTCGATGCGGGCGTCGGCACCGCTTCGGACGCCGCGATCGCCATGGAGCTCGGCGCCGACGGGATCTTGATGAATACGGCCATCGCCGCCGCGAAAGATCCGGTGAAGATGGCCGAAGCGATGAAGCTGGCTGTGCGCGCAGGGAGGTTCGCGTACGAGGCCGGGCGGATGGACAAGAAACCCTATGCCAACGCGTCGAGCCCTCTCGCCGGCGTCGTAGGAGCGTTCGAATAAATGACACCCACGATGGAAATGAAACGGAACAACATGAAAACAGCCTCCAAGAAAAAGATCTACAAGATCGCCGTCATAGGCGGAGACGGCACCGGCCCCGAAGTGACCTCCGAAGCTCTCAAAGTCCTCGGCGTCGCGTCCAGGAAGCACGGCTTCTCTCTCGACCTCACTCCCTTTGATTTCGGCGGCGCGCGCTACCTTCGCACCAACGTCGTCCTCACGGACAAGGAAGTCGACCAGATGCGCAAGTTCGACGCCATCCTTCTCGGCGCGGTCGGCCACCCGGACGTGAAGCCCGGCATACTCGAAAAGGGTCTGCTGCTCAAGCTCCGTTTCGACCTCGAGCAGTACATCAACCTGCGCCCCGTGAAGCTCTATCCCGGCGTGTGGACGCCTCTCCGCGACAAGGAACCCAAGGACATCGATTTCACCGTCGTCCGCGAGAACAACGAGGGCCTCTATGTCGGCGAAGGCAAGTTCATCAATAAAGGAAAGAAGAACGAAACCGCGCTCCAAGTCTCGCGCAACACGCGCAAAGGCGTCGAGCGCTGCATCCGGTACGCCTTCGAATACACGCGCAAGCGCAACAAGCGCAAGAAGCTCACGCTCTGCGGCAAGACCAACGTCCTCACGTACGCGCAGGACCTCTGGTGGCGCGTGTTCCAGGAAGTCTCCAAGGAATACAAGGACGTCCAGACCGATTACGCGCACGTCGACGCGACCTGCATGTGGATGGTGAAGAATCCCGAGTGGTTCGACGTCATCGTCACGGACAACATGTTCGGCGACATCATCACGGACCTCGGCGCCATGATCCAGGGCGGCATGGGCATTGCGGCAGGCGGAAACCTCAACCCCGACAAGGGCGGTGTGTCCATGTTCGAACCCATCGGCGGCTCGGCCCCCAAGTACACCGGCCTCAACGTCATCAATCCTCTCGCGGCCGTCTGCGCGGGTGCCATGATGCTCGACTCGCTCGGCGAGACCAAGGCGGCCACGGAGATCGAGAATGCCGTCATGGACGTCACGAAGAATAAACTCAAGTCCCTCGCAGCCGGCAAGATGGGCTACGGCACGCGCGAGACAGGCGACCTCGTCGCCGAGAGGGTCAAATAATGAAGAAGAAGGCCAAATACAACGTCTCCATCATGGGCGCAACGGGCGCCGTGGGCGAGGAGATACTCAAGATACTCGAGGAGCGCAATTTCCCCGTCGACCGTCTGGATCTTCTCGCGTCCTCCCGCTCAGTGGGGAGGAAGTACCGCTTCCACGGCCGCACGATCGAGGTAAAAGAGTTGAAAGAGGACTCTTTCGAGGGCATCGACATCGTCCTAGCTTCGGCCGGCGGCTCGATCTCCAAGAAATACGCGCCTTTCGCCGTGAAGGCGGGTGCGGTCGTCGTCGACAATACGAGCGCCTACCGCATGGACCCCGAAGTGCCCCTCGTCGTCCCCGAGATCAATCCCGGAGACATCAAGAAGCACAAAGGCATCATCGCCAATCCCAACTGCTCGACGATCATCATGAACATGCCCGTCTGGCCGATCCATAAGAAGTATGGCGTGAAGCGCGCGATCGTTTCGACGTACCAGGCCGCTTCCGGCGCCGGAGCCAAAGCCATGCGCGAGCTCGAAGACCAGTCGCGCGACGTCCTGGCCGGCAAGCCCGCCAAAAAAGAGGTCTTCCCGCATCAGATCGCGTTCAACCTCTTCTCGCACAACAGCGCCGTGAAAGAAGACGGCTACAACGAAGAAGAGATCAAGATGATCAAAGAGACCGCCAAGATCTTCCACGACAAGAAGATCAAGATCACGGCCACGACGGTCCGCGTTCCCGTGTTCCGCGCGCACTCCGAAGCCGTCTACCTCGAACTCGCCTCCAAGCCCGACATCGACGGCATACGCAAGCTCCTGTCGAAGGCCCCCGGCGTGAAGGTCGTGGACGACAGACAGAAGAATTATTTCCCCATGCCCCTCGATGCGACAGGGAAGGACGACGTCCTCGTCGGCCGCCTCCGCAGCGACGCGTCGACCCCCAAAGGCATGTGGCTCTTCGTCGCCGGCGACCAGATCCGCAAAGGCGCGGCTTTGAACGCCGTCCAGATCGCGGAGCTCCTGTGCGGACTGAAGGGTCGCTGACGTCGAAATGCGACCCGGAAGTGCGCCGAAGCCTCAGTGGCGCACGGTCCGCTGAATACCAGCGTGCATGTCATGAACGGAGCCAATAAAAAACCCGGGTCCAATCCCGGGTTTTTGTTTGTATGATACTCTCCTTTACGCCTCTAAGCGTCTATCTGTACAGCCTATCATTTACGAGTATTTTTTCGTTATGTCTAGCTGTGTTTGTGATCTATAAGAATCCAAACAAAGCTAACCGGATTTGGTCGATGAGTTGTTTTGCGGTCTCAGTTTGGAGTCTATTTTATGTATTGATGATGAAGGAATCCGACCATGAAAAAGCAGTTTTATACGCCAAAATAACAAATATAACAGCCGCATATATGGGTGTCTTTGTCGCGCACTTTTGCAAGGAGATCACAGCTTATAAACCGAATAAGTTTAAACTGATCACTTTTGGATATGCCTCAAGCTGTTTATTTACGATCTTCGGTTTTACCAAATACTTCTGTACCGTCAGCCCTTTCTTAAATTTTAAAAATTATGTTTACCCGCTGCAGGCCTACCACTTTTTTACGCTACATTTTTTCTTTTTTATGTTCTATGCCATCTATATTTTATCAAGAAGCTTGCCGGGCCTAGACGAACCCAAACGAAATCAAATCCGGTACATCATTATCGCTTTATCGTGTGGCTATCTTGGAGGTATCTCGACTTTTCTTCCGGTGTACCGGGTGCCTGTGGAGCCATTTTTTTCACTGTTTGTTTGGCTATATGCGGCCATCATTTCATTCGCCATCGTTAAACATCAGCTGATGGATATACGAGTTGTCATTAAGAGGACGATTTATTACTCAATTTTTGCTTTTATGCTCTCTCTTTTTTATGTCACCGTGGTTTTCTTCGCCCACGGATTGATAAAGGGTGATTTTCGGTTATCATCCGACCCAGGGATTTTTTCAATAACTTGGCTATCGTTCCTTGCGCTAGCCACCACGCTGTCCTGCTATTTCATAGGCGCATTCGTTTTCTTGAAACAACCAAAAAGCAGCGTCAATCGCTGGTATGCAGCATCGCTGCTATGCATGGGTCTTTGGACCACGGATAAATTCATTTATATCCTTTCAGCTCACGCGTTGGTAGCCCACCGTTGGCTTTACATCGGACCTATCTTGTCACAGATTTGTTATCTAAATTTAGCACTTTCCGTAACCAGGCGGTTATCCAAGCCCAGCAAATTTCTATGCAATTTTATAATGAGTGCCTGCGCAGCCTATCTTATTTATTCCACTATTGGTGGGTTCCTTTTGGGTCCCATGAATCCAAGCCATTATTTAGTAGCTTATTTTACACCCACTGAAAACTATCATCTTTTTGTAGCTTATACATTTATCTGCGGAATAATTGGGTCGATCGTATTAATAAACGGATATCTTAAGGAGGTATCCGCTCTTCAGCGAATGCGTATTATCTATATTCTTTTTGCCGCTGTTTTGATGTATATCGCTGGAACCTTGTATTTTCTGTTCGTCTACGACTTTAAGATATTTTTTGCGTGGGTACTGATCAGTGAACTCGCGTCTGTATTGCTTGTGGCTTATGCGATACTAAAACATCAGTTGATGGACATTCGTATTGTTATCAAAAAAACACTCTTTTATTCATGCTCAGTTTTTTTGATATCCGCACTGTATGTTCTTGCAATATTCTTTTTTCACGGCTATTTTACAAACCGTAAGGTTTCCTCGAACTATTTATTCGGCAGCGCGGCACTTATTTTATTTATTACGTTGTTGTTGAGGCCCATTGAAATGTTTTTGCGGCGTGTTCTAGATAAAAAATTCTTTAAAGGTACCATCGATGAAATTTCGGAGCAAAAAGAGAAGCTTCAGATTGAACTCGAACGCCGCGAACGCCTAAAAAGCGTAGGCATCCTCGCCGCCGGCATGGCCCATGAGATCAAGAACCCACTTACTGCTATTCAGACCTTCGCCGAGTATTTGCCGGAGAAGTACGATGACCCTGAATTCAGGGAGAAGTTTTCGAGGATCATCCGTCAGGAAGTAGCGAGGGTGAAGGAGATCGTTTCTGATCTTCTTGTGTTTTCTAAGCCCAGCGAGCCAAAGATGAGATTATTTGAGGTCGGCAAATTGATCGAAGGGCTGGTCGGCTTGATCTCGAACGACGCCATGAAGGCAGGGGTCACCATTGAGAGAGAATCGGAGCCCGTTTCGGTCTTTGCAGATCCGGATCAGATGAAGCAGGCTTTTCTGAATATCCTCATGAATGCCATCGACGCCATGCGCCCAAAAGGGGGCTTACTGTCTATCCGGACGAAAGTGATGGGCGGATCGGCCGAGATCAGCGTCAGAGATACCGGGCGCGGTATCTCCAAGACCGAGCTTGCGCATATCTTCGACCCTTTCTACACCAATAAAGATGATGGGACGGGCCTGGGGCTTGCGATCACACATTCCATCATCGAGAAAAATGAGGGCAAGGTCCGGGTGTCAAGCGAGGTGGGGGAGGGAACCGAATTTGTCGTCGTCTTACCCATTAAGGAGGCGAGACGATGAAGCAGGGCCGCGCCCAGCGGACGGTCCGCCTCATAATCGGTTTTCAAGGCACCCGCTACGAGGGCTGGCAAAGCCAGCTCAAAGACAGGACGGTCCAGGAGTGCCTCGAAAAGGCGCTCGCCCGCATCCTGAAGGAAAAGACCAACCTCCACGGCAGCTCCCGCACCGACAGCGGCGTCCACGCCCTCGGCCTCACGGCGCATTTCAAGACCCACAGCCCGCTGTCTGACGCGACGCTGAAGCGGGCGATCAATTACTACCTGCCGCCTGACATACTCGTCCGCCAAGCCAAGACGGTCGCACCGGAGTTTCATGCGCGCTACTCGGCAAAGGGGAAGCTCTACCGCTACGACATCTGGAATAGCCCCACAAGGCCCCTTTTCGAGGCTCCCTTCGTCCTCTGGCACCCATCGCCCCTGGACGTGGGGAGGATGCGCCGGGCTGCCCGGGTTTTGACCGGCAAGCACGATTTCAGCGCCTTCAAGGACCAAGGGGATGAGAAGACTACCTACGTCCGTACCCTCCGCCGCTTCACCGTCCGTAAGACCGGCCCCCTCGTCCGCATCGAGGTGACCGGCGACGGCTTCCTCCGCCATATGGTCCGCGTCCTCGTCGGGACCCTCCTCGAGGCAGGCCGCAAAAAGCTCTCATCCGGCGACGTCGCCGCCATCCTCCGCTCCAAAGACCGGTCCAAAGCCGGCTCCACCGCCAAGCCTCAAGGTCTCACTCTCGTAAAAGTTTTTTATTAAGCAGCCTTTTGGCTGTTTTGTAAAAAAAACAAATCTAGCCTCTTTTAATACTACATATCCTCCTTTTGTGTTTTAATGATACAATTAGTCGATATTATATAACTATAATAAAGTATTTCATAAGGTGCTTAATATTGTTAACAAAACATTGACCGAGCATAGAATTTAATGTAGACTCTTGTTCTATTTGGAGAAATCGGATAAAAGCCATAATTAAAGATAAAGCCTGATACCGGCACGAAAGGCAACATGAACGACGAAGTCGAAAACGTTTTCACCGTCCGCGAACTCGCCCAGTACCTCCGCATGAAACCCCTCACCATATATAAACACGCCTCTGGCGGCAAACTCCCTGGATTTAAAGTCGGTTCACACTGGCGGTTTAAGAGGAAGACGATTGATCGGTGGATTGAAGAGCAGGAGAATACGAACTCACGGCAAGATATGATTGTGAGTAACTCAAAGTGATGACTATTGATACCGAGCTGATTAAAAACATAGATCTTCGTGCTTGTCCTAGGTTGGATATTTGCAAAGGGCTAAAGGTATACGGAGATGTCGAAGGCGACCTATTAAATATCACTCACTCGGGCGTGTCGTTTGCTAGCAAGTCGCACAAGTTGCCAAGCATTTTTTTAATAAAAATGAAGTTAATGGGCAAAGAATTTTCAGCAAAAGCCAAGACCGTATGGAGTTTTGCGGAAGGTGGTGTTAATAGGTACGGGGCTGCATTTTTAGATCAAAATAACCTATCATGGAGTTTGATCACTCGATTTTTAATTTTGCGCGAATTTTCATCTGTTACAAGGCTTGCGGGTAGGAAAGATCGGATGGCTGTAGGGAAGTTCGCTAAAAGACTAATCAAGTACATAGGTATTCTAGAGGATGTGGACACGAGGTTCTCTTTAAACGGCACTGATCAGACTGAGTGTTTAGACGTTTTCTCAAAAGCAACAGACTCTATAATGCTTTCCGGCGAAGAGCTTCGTTGTGAACTTTTGGACCCGAAACTCTATAGAAAGATTAAAGAAGATTTTCGTAAGATTATGGCTCCCTGGGCTTATAAGAGCCGTATTGTTAAGCACGGCCATGATAAGCCAAAGGGGTATCCAGGTGATTTTAAAACGCTCGAAGTAATTTATGATCATTTATTAATTTCCAGCAATAATATAGGCCTACTTTTTGACGCGTACTTGCAGGGTAGCCCATATGGGGTGGCGGTAAGAAACCGAAAGAATATTCTTAAACAGCACCTAAAAAGATTTATTTTTAACAATAATGGTCCGCTGCGGATATTGAATTTGGCAAGCGGTTCTTGCAGAGAGATCCGGGAATTATTTCAAGAAAACCAGATTTCAGATAGGGATTTAAATTTCTTCTTGTTAGATTGGGATAACGAATCCTTACAATTTTCACGAGCAAAGCTTCTAGAACTCCAGACAAATTCAAAATTTAATTTTCTCAATGAAGATCTGCTCGCTATTATCAGGAATGATAATTTTTCGAATAAGTATAGGAATAGCTTCGACTTCATTTACAGTATTGGGTTAGCCGACTATCTTCCCGACCGTGTAATTAAGAAACTTGTCAGGCAGTGTTATGATTGGCTAAGTGCCGGAGGTGAATTTGTTATCGCGCATAAAGACAGAGAAAAAACATTTTCACACCTGTCTCCAGAATGGTTTTGCGATTGGGAGTTTATTCCGAGGAACGAAGCAGAAGTTATTAAGTTGCTAAAGGAGAGTGGTGTTTCGGAAGCCATTACGGAGATTTCTCGCGACTCAACGAAGGACATATTTTTTATTACTATCAAAAAAAATAAATGAATTTTCTTGCTATCTCAGGGCTAGTTAATTTTATATCTAGTATGGTGCTAGGGTTTTTTGTTATTTCAAAAAACAGAAAATCTTCAGCCAGTAGATCGTATTTTATTTTAAGTTTATTTGTAGCTTTGTTCAGCTTGCATTACTTTCTTTGGCAAATATCAACAAATCCCCAATCGGCACATTATCATTTTAAAGTTTTGACCATGGGGATTATTTTAATAACTCCATCTTATGTATTGTTTGTGCATAAATTTTTAAAACTTAAGAATAGTATAATTATATGGATTTCTTACGCGCTCAGTTTTGTTTTTGTTTACTTAAATCTACAAAATCGCTTGTTTTCAGACGTTTCGATGAAGGGGAGTTTTGGCTATTGGCCGACAGCCACGCTGGTTTTTAATTTTTATATTTGTTTATGGTTGGTGCAGTGTAGCTATGGTTTTTACTTGTTATTAAGGGGTATGCGTCACAGCGTAGACATGCAGAAGCGGAATCAAATTAAATATTTTTTAATTGCTGCAGTTATTGGATTTGTGGGAGGCGGCACAAACTGGCCCCTTTGGTACAACATCTATTTCCCGCCCTATTTTAACATTCTAATTACTTTGTATATTGGCATAGTCGCTTACGCAATTCTTCGGCACAACCTTATGGATATTGGGGTTGTGGTTAAAAGGACGGCTGTGTTTGCAGGATTGTTCGCTTTTATTTATGGCGTTTTTACGCTTATAACGATGATAGGTCGAAATATATTCGAGCAGTATTTTGGCTGGAATCAATGGGTTTCAATGATACCTAGTGTTTTTATTATTACATTTGCTTTACGGCCGCTAGAAACCTACCTCACTAATGCGACGGAGAAGTACTTATTTCAAAAGAAATACGATTATCGTGACCTTCTGAAGACATTTACAAACGAAGTTCTGACTGTTTTAGATCTTCAGCAATTACCCGATCAAACGGTGGCGGGACTCGTCCGGATTTTAAAACTTGAGTCGGCCTCTGTTTTTTTGCATAGGAAGGATAAGAAGGTCTTCGAAATGGCTTCCAGTATTGGGGTAAAGGAAAGAGGGATTTTTTTTGATGAATCCCATATGCTTATCTCATATATAAAAACATCGGGTGAATATATTTTGAGGGATAAGAGCGTCGACGGAATGGAGACCGGTGAATTAAAGGAGACTTTTAACCGGCTAAACGCTCAACTTTGTTTGCCCATATCTCTACACGATGATTTGATCGGTATTTTATGTTTAGGTATGAAAAAATCCGGCGAAGATTTTACTCAAGAAGATATAGATATTCTGAGCACGCTGGCCAGAACTGAAGCTATTGCCATTGCGAATGCGCAGCTTTTTGATGAGCTTTCCAGGACCCAGGCCGAAGCCGCCCAGCGCGAAAAAATGGCCGTCATTGGCACTCTCGCTGCCGGTATTAACCACGAAATCTGTAATCCCTTGGGCATCGTTCGAGGTCAGTGCGAGATGTTCTTATTGAACTCCCGTGACGGATTTTATAAAGACAAAAATGTGGACGAGCTGTTAAAGATCTCATCCGAGGTCATGGCTAAGGTCATAAAGGAAACGGATCGCGCCACGTCCATCACCAAGAAGCTCTCCGGTTTCGCGAAGCCTTCCAAACGGTCCGAGCTTGAGGAGGTCACGGTCGAGAAAGAGGTCGAGGAAGTGCTTGGTCTTGTCGGGCATGATCTGACGCTGAACAACATCGACGTTCAAAAAGACTTTCCCAGGAATTTCCCCATCATCCTCGGTGACCGCAAGCAGGTACAGGAAGTCTTTTTCAACATTATTCGCAACGCAGCTCAGGCCATGGAAGAAAGCACCCAGGGCCGCATCGCCATCTCCGGTTTTGTGGACAATGGATCCATCGTGGTGCGGATTGCGGACAACGGCCCCGGGATCCCTCAGGATAAGATCGCCCAGATCTTCAACCCTTTTTACACGACCAAGGCTCCCGGCAAGGGCACGGGTCTTGGTCTTTTCATCGTCAAGCAGGTCGTCGAAAAAAATAAGGGGACGATCGCTGTCGAGAGCGAAGTGGGTGTCGGCACGACGTTCGCGCTGCGGTTTCCGAGCGCGACAAAGACAATGATGGCGGCCCAAGCATGAAGAAACTTTTGACGATAGACGATGAGGCTGAGTTCACGGGGTTGATCCAGAACTATTTCGGTCCGCGTGGTTTTGAGGTGTTCGTCGCCAACAGGGGCGAGGCGGGGCTCGAGATCTTCAAGAGGGAACGTCCGGGCGTATGTCTCCTGGATGTGAAGATGCCGGGAATGCACGGAGATGAGGTGTTGAGGGAGATTTTACTTACTGAGCCGGGCACCAAATGCATCATGATCACGGCCTCAGAGGGCGAGGGTAAGACCAGAACCCATTTAATACAAATGGGCGCTTACACCTGTTTTGACAAACCGTTGAGTTCTTTAAGAGATCTTGAGAAGACCATAAACGAGGCGCTTTTATCATGACAAGAAAACCGAAGCTGATGGTGGTCGATGATGAGCTTGATATCTGTAACTTTGTAAAATCTTTTTTCGAGGCCCGTGGTTTTGTTGTGGTCACGGCCTCTAATGGCGACGACGCCATGTCCAGGGCGGCCCAGGAAAAACCCGATATCGTCATATTGGACGTCAATATGCGCCGCGAGGGGGAGGGGCTTGAATACCTGCCTAAGGTGAAGGCGCTCCTGCCTAAGTCCAAATTTATCATGGTGACGGGCGTCAATGACGAAGACAGTATCGCTCTCGCTAAAAAGCTCGGCGCGGACGACTACATTACCAAGCCCCTCATTCTTGAGTACCTGGAGAACACCGTTCTGGGCAAGATCAAGAGCCTGAAAGAGATGGTGGCCTGATGTTCACCCGCGTCGATTATTCCGAGGCTCTCCTCAACGCTTCCAAGGGCATGATCCGGGTGAAAGACCCGGTCACGCTGCTCAAGATCATCACCCGCTTCATCGATCGCCGGATGGGGGTCACGCATGTGGCTGTGCTCCTTTATGACAAGCCCCACGACGCCTACATTCTCATCGACAGCAAGGGCGAGGGGGGTACCAAGATCCCCGTCGGCTATGTCCGCCTGCCTAAGTTCAGCGCGCTTATCAATTTTTTTCTAAACGGCTACAACGGCGCTTTCGCCCGCAGAGAGGCCCTTATCGCGTCGGAGCTCGAGCACGTGAAGAATTTCGAGATCCTGGTCAATAAGCAGGAGGGAAGGGCGATCCATTATGAGGATATCCTCAAGCAGATGGGTTACCTCAAGGCGGCGGTCGCCGTGCCGAGCTTTTATAAGAAGGAGCTCATCGGCGTGCTCATTCTCGGCAACAAGCTTTCCGGCGAGGAGTATAAAGAAGAGGAGATCAGCCTGTTCGTGACACTGGCCAACGACGTGGCCATGGCCGTCAAGAACGCCGAGCTCATCACCGACTTGAAAAGCGCTTATGAAAAGGAACACCAGCTTTTCATAGACACGTCCGTGGCTCTCGCGACGGCGATCGATGCCCGCGACAAATATACACACGGTCACTCCGAACGCGTGGCGCATTACAGCCTGGTCATCACGGACGAATTGATCGAGTCCGGCAAATTGAAGTATGACCGCGAGTTCATGGAGACGGTCCAGCTTTCGGCGCTCCTTCACGACGTCGGAAAGATCGGTATCCGCGACCAGATCTTGAACAAGCCCGGCAAGCTCACACCGGAAGAGTTTGAGATCATGAAGCAGCACGTCATCATCGGCGCCAACATCATCAAGCCCGTCAAAGGGCTGGCCCATCTGACGGACGGCATCCTCTACCACCATGAGCGCTTTGACGGAGCCGGCTATCCCTACGGCCTGAAGGGCAAAGACATCCCCATTCTGGGCAGGATCGTGAATGTGGGGGATTCCTACGATACGATGATCACGGCGAGGGCCTATAAAGAGACCACGGAGGTCGGAGAGGCGCTAGAAGAGCTCAGACGGTGCGCCGGCAAGCAGTTTGACCCGGAGATCGTGGAGGCTTTTGACAACGCTTACAAGAAGGGGAAGCTGAACAAGCGCGAGTATACTAGTTACGATTTTTCAATGTTACACTGACAGTCGTTCCTTTATTCATCTCGCTCTGAACGGTGATCTTTCCCCCGTGTTCGTGAATGATCCCGTGCACGATAGAAAGCCCTAGACCAGTTCCTTCCTCCTTCGTCGTATAGAACGGATTAAAGATGTGAGGGATGTTCTCCGCGGGTATACCCACGCCTGAATCGCGGATCGTGAATTTTGCGAAGTCGCCCACATTAGAACTTTCCACTGTCAGCAGCCCTCCGTCGGGCATGGCCTGTATTGCATTCAAAAAAAGATTAAGCAGGGCCTGCTTGATCAAATTCCGATCGACCGAGACAACGATACTTTCGTCCAGTTTTTTAGAAAATCTGATCCGATTTTTAACGAGGTTGTTATTCAAAAGCGTGAGAGTCTCTTCGATGATGAGTGATAACGAGGCGTCTGATGTGGTTGTCTTCTCGGGTTTTGAAAAATCAAGCAACTGTTTGATGATGTTGTTGACCCGGTCCACCTCGTCGACGACTATTCTCTGAAATTTCTCTCTGAACTCAGGGTCATCATACTTAGTGGGAAGATACTCTGCAAAAGTCCTAATAGACGTCAAAGGGTTTTTGATTTCATGGGCCATTCCTGCGGCCAATATAGCAACTGTTTTTAATTGATCTTGTCGCCGCATTTCTTCTAGTAATTTCTTATTCTCTTCAGCAATCATTTCGCTTGTCTTTTTAAAAATAAGCAAATCGACAAGCTGAGACAGCTTTCGTTCAAGGGGTTTAAAGCAAAGCGCTATAATTGTAACAATCGATAGCACATATGGCCATTCATTGTAACCCAACACACTCTGGAAGTATAAGCTCGCGAGGTATACGCTCGCAAAATATATGGCAGTGATGATTCCAACTAAAAGGGTGTAAAGCAGCCCCTTTTTTAGGGCTATTGTTATATCCATCAAATGATGCTTTGCGATCGCGTAGCTTATGCCAGCTGCATATAGCCAAACAAAATGAGAAGTCACGGGGTTTATGGGTATGCCATAGACGGGTAAAAAAGTTACAATGCCGCTTAAGTACCCCGATGTTACAGCAACAAAAATGTATTTCACCTGGTTTGCTTTTACTTTCGGAAGATTCGGGATACTTATTAATAAAAGATATTCGTGGTAAACCAAGAAAATAAAAAAATGAACGGTAAAAAAGTGGTACCCAATTAATGCTGAAGGGTAGTAATCAAAAACAGAGATCGGTTTTACTGTAATAAAGTGGTCCGTCAGGGCGAGAATCACGATAGCAATACAGTTTAAATACCCAAGTATTAAAAACTTTCTTTGAGGGTTTTGAGTCAACGCTAATGTGAAATGCGTCATAAAGACAGGGATGAATGCGGCGGATACTTGAGAGATTTTAGAATAAAACAGAGCGTTTGAAATATTGTTTGATGTATAGGCAAGACATAAGAAGCCACTCCACCCGGCAATAGAGGCGGTGGTCAGAAACCAAGTTTGATTGACAAGATTCTTTGAGTTTTTAAATAAAACAAAAAAACCAAGAAGGATTGAAAAAACAGCTGTAAATGAGGAACTATAAATATAAGAGGTCATAAATAATGGCGCGAGACTTATTTAATACTCTGCGCCACAGCCTTGAGAATATATTTCGAGTCGAACGGCTTCGGGATATAATCCGCCGCGCCGTTTTTGATGGCTTCTTGGGCCATTTCGACGCTTTGGTAGCCGGTGACGATGAGGACGGGGAGGGAAGGTTTTAGCTTTTTGACTTGTTTGAGTATCTCCATGCCGTGGAGCTTGGGCATTTTGATGTCGAGCAGCATGACGGCGGGGTTTAGGGTCTTCAAGAGTTCCAGGGCTTCGAGGCCGTTGACCGCGAATTTCAGGTCGTAGAGGTCGGAGAGGATGAGCTTAAAGGACTCCCGGATACCTTCCTCGTCGTCGCAAATGAGGACGGTGGGCTTGACTGGCGTCATGGATCCTCCCTTTAGGTTAAAGCGAGGCGGGTGTCATGATGGATAGACACCGCGCTTCACTGCTTTTAGACGTATTTTCGAAGTGATGGGGGAGCGTGGCGTTGAAATAGAGGTTCTCGCCCTCCTTTAAGACTTTGATCTCTCTGCCCAGCCTGACTTGAACAGAGCCGGAAAGGATATATAGGAAGCGTTCGGTGCCGACGGGGAATTCTTCTATTTCTGTGCGGCCCTTGGGCTTGATGCGCAGAAGGACAGGCATCATCTTCTTGGACAGGATCCCGGTCGTCAAAAGCTCGGCGACGGCGCCGCTCGAGTGAGAGAAAGTCTCGACTTTCTGACGGGCGTTTTTTTCTCGGAGGTCCGCGATCTTGGTGAGCACCTGCTCGTAGAGGTCGGGGAGGCGCAGACCCAGGGCTTCGGCGATCCGCATGTGGGAGTCGAGCGTGCCCGTCATCTTGCTGTTTTCTATGCGGCTCAGCGTGGCCTGATCGATGCCCGTTTTCTTGGCGACATCGACGAGCGTCAGTTTTCTTTCCCTGCGGAGCAGCTTGATCCGATTCCCCAGACCCTTCATGGTGTGGCCCCTCCCTCAAACAATGGTAACTGATTCTTGATGTAAAATCAAATAATGAAATGTCTCAAATACAAGGCCCGATGTTTTTTAGCGCGCTTTAGCGTATTTAAGCCGGATTTGGAAATGTTGCAAATAAATCAAATATAGTATTGACATAACACAAAACATGATGTACTCTCCCCCTTGAAACCAAACAAGGAGTCAGGCAGACTTAGCCTGTTGTGAATAGAATGATGACAACGATCAAAACCTCCGGAGCGCCCGCTTATTCAAGTGGGCTTTTTTCATGAACAAAAAAAGCCCCTTTAGAAAACTATTCCTAAAGCCCATCGCCGCGGCGCTTGTCCTCACATTTTCCTCGTCACAGCTTCTTTATGCCGCTGATGTCCGCCAGATGCTCATCGATGCCAAGGCCCGCTTCATCGAAGACGACCAGAGAAGGGGAGGTCTAAGCGCTGAAGAACTCGCCGACGGCCAGACTTATCAGCAACAAGCCATAGACCAACAGCAAGAGCTTTTGGAGAATAAGTTCTCTCTCACCACCCAAAACGGCGATATCCTTCATTACGTCGGCAACGTCTTAAAAGGAGTCGATCGGCCGGACGGCACGCGTCTCAACAATATCGTCTTGGACGCCAACGGCGCCATCGTCGCAGCCGACCTGCGCCTGTCCGATGGTTCTCTCCAGATATTCGGCAATGGCGCGGTCATCGGGCAGCAAGCGCCCGATGGTCGTCAGGTGCTTTACGAGAACGGCCGTATTCAAAAGGTCATCGCCAAAGACGGTACGGAGACGCTGTATTCATATACGTTCGATCCGCAGGGAAACGTCGTTGAGACTGTGCTCGAGAGCGCTTCGTTCAGGAGCGTTTATGACGTCTCCGGCAAACTCGTCAGAACCGTCAATAAAACCGATCTTTCCGAGAGCCGTTTCAGCGATGGCGTCCTCGACAGCGTCCTCAGTCAGGACGGCACGAAGCTCCTGTTCACGCAGGAAGCTGCGCCCGAAGGTCTCCTGGTCCGCTTCGGCTCGCTTCTTGACCCCGCGGGGAATAAGCACAAGTACGGCAACGGGCACTTGGTTGAAATCGTTCTCTCGAGCGGCTGGTCTTTGAAAGACACCGTCGTCTCGGCCGACGGGGCCTCGCTCTTGGCGTATAAGGTCTACGACGAGACCAATGTTCTCGTCAGCGCCGAGGGCGAGGTGACGCACGCCGCTTTGGCTCCCCCCGTGATTTATGCCTGGGCTCCCGTTCAATCGAAGATCCCCTTCGAAAGCGCCCTCTACGCGGGCGGCATCTTGAGGGAAGCTGTGAACAACGAGGGTTACACGCTCCGGTTCAACGCCGAAGGCTTATTGGCCGAGGCCCTGGATCCCCAGGGCGTTTTGACGCAATTCGCTTTCACGGAGAGCTCACTCGAGAATCTGACGAGCTCCCGGGTTGTCAAAAACGGTCTCGCCTCCACGTACGACGTCCAAGGCCGGCTCTCGAGCGTAGCTTTAAACGGTCTCACGATCCACTATAAGGCCGCTTCCGACGAAATCGACTGGATAGAGAAGACGGACGGCACGGAGCTTCACGACCTCGTGTTCGACGCTTCCGGCAACGTGACCCACGCTGAGATCACGACCCCTGACGGGGAAGTGCGTACCTATGCGGACGGCAAGCTCATCTCTTTAACACACCCCGACACGACCGAGATATTCTATTTCGACGACAAGCCCACGAAGCTCATCACGTCACGCAAGCTCGAGTATAATTTTAGCTACACTCCGGAGACGATCGAAGCGACTCTGAACGCGCAGATGCAGATCCCCGACGCTCTGACGCCTATCCAAATGCAGTACGACACGGCGTTCAACTTAAAGAAGCTCATCCGTCAGAATAATGAGGTCCTTTCGTATCTTGGCAACGACCTGCACGCGATCGAGACGCCTAACGAATCCCCCAAGGTCTTCGATTACGTCAAAGACACTAACGGCAAGGTCCTCTCGTACACGATCACCCAGGGCAACGTCATCACCGAATACGACGCCGACAACACACCGACGTTCTCCGTCATCGCCTCGACCCCTGAGAACCCCCACACGCTGAACGTGGCCTACCGTTACGGCAAGATACGCGAGATCCAAAAAGACGGCGTCCTGACGTTCAAATACAATTACACGTTCGACGCATCGGGTGCCGAGATCACGACCATCCGCGACGTCGAAGAGAAGACGACCAAGATATACAAAGAAGGCCTTCTCCTCACGGACCTCGCCGAAGAGACGAGCGTTCTTTCGACGTACACGTACACGCCGGACTCGAACGTCTCGCACGTGGCCGTCTCGCGTCTCGGCAAGACTCTCCATTCCTATCATTACACCTATCCCAACAACCTCACCGTCGTGACCGACGAAGAGGGCGTCATCCGCACGTATTCCTCGGCCCAGAAGCTTCTTTCCCTGGAGAAGGAGGATCAGAAGTTCGCGTATTCATACTCAAACAATGCGGACGGCGAAGAGATCGTGGAGGAAAAGCTGATCGAAAAGAGACTGACCACGGGCGCGACGGTTCATTATGACCTGGGAAAGATCACTAAGATCGATATGCCCGACGGCGCGTTTATTACAGATATTATTTTGAACCCCGACAATACTTTCAAACAAGCTACAGTGACTCAAGCCGACGGGACAAAGAATGTTTTCGATTCCGCCTCTATCCTCGAAACGATCGAGCCTGATGAGACCCATTTTTATTTCACAGACGGGGCGCTCACTAAAGTCGCAGGGCCCGATGGTAAAGAGCTTCTTTACAGGTATGAGAAGGACACCAACGGCGACACCAAGGCTGTGTGGGTCAGAGCGGAAAATGCCGATCTAAAATATGACCTCAGCGGCGCTCTTTTGGGTCTTAAGCTGAACAATGTTTTGACGCCTGAGGCCGTCAGCCAGGCAACAGGGCATGTTTACGCCGGCGGCACGGGTGCTTATAGCACCGACAATGATTACACGACCGCTCAATCGCTGACCGACAGCCGGAGCTTTGACCAAAACCAGGGCAACGTTTATTTGACCGTTACTTCGACCCATTCATTTCCTGAGCCGCAGACGCTTACCCAGGTTCGGTATAGTGCTTTGGGCGGCGGGGACGGTTACGGAGATTACGGCGGGCATGGAAGCGGAGCCTATTCCATAGAGTATCAGCTGGCTGATGGAACATGGGTTGTTTTGCCGGGAGGTTCGGGGGGCGGAGCTTCGGGGCAGGTGACAAAGGACGTAAATATTTCGGGTGTTACGGCCGTGCGTGCATTTGCCTACGGTTACGGGGAAGGCTCCGATCACGGTGGTTGCTACGCGCACGCCCTAATATACGAAATCCAGTGGAAGCTCGCCGATCAGTCCTATTTGGCTTTCAGCCAAACCAAGGATCCAAACGGCGCGCTGACGGGATACAAATTTGAGGGAATAGTGGGCGCGATCACTTTTGACGCGCAGGGGAGCCTCCTTTCAGGCGTTCCACTAAAGCTGAATGATCCCGCACAGTCCTTGAATGGCAGGGTAGGTTCTTTTGTAAGCGAGCCGTATTTCTCAAAGATGAACGCGCCGTCCGTTGAATCTCAGTGGTCTCTGACTGCCAAGGATTCTATTCTTGATGTGCAGACAATGGTTTCGCAGGAATACTCCGCCTCCGGCACGCTCGAAACACAGACCAAAGTCGACGGCACGGTGACTTTATTTGAGAACAACAAGCCCTCCAAGGTTTTGAGCCCGGCGGGCGAAGTCCTGATCGAATATTCCTATGACGCCGAAGGCAACCCCTCGCGCGTGTATCTCAAGAACGCCCGCGACGTCCTGCCCGACGAGGTTCTTAAGGCCAAGCAGCAGATCGAGACCGACCGCGCCTCTACTTTACAAGCCCTCGCCGCACAACAAAACCTCGCTTATCAGTCCATAGAAAGCCAAGTCGCCGCACAGAAGAACGCCCTCTTGAGCCAGCTCAGCGCTCTTGAACAGCAATTCAACGACGTCTCGGGTATCTCCGCTAAGGGCAAGCAGGCGAAGTCCCAGAAAGGCGATGCTTTAAACCAGATCGGCGGAGCCATGGACCAGGTCCGCGCGGCGCTTGCCGCGCTCAGTGCTCAGGAAGCGGATGCCTATGCCGCGCTGGACTCCGCAGTCGGCGCCCTTTCCGATCAGATCAAAGCCGATGCCGAGACCGCGTTTACGGCGCTGGCGGAGCAGGAAAAACTGCTGAAAAATGAGATCCTCCGCCAGGAAACCTCACCGATCATCTACGACTACTACCGCAGAATTCTCGGGCGCGATCCATCTTCAGCCGAATACCAGTACTGGATCAACAAGCTGGATTACGATACCCAGAAAATGGCGATCGACCAAGTGCATGAGGAAGAACGATTTGTCGACCCCTTGTTCTTTGACGGCGCCGGCGACTTCGCCGCGATTCCGGACAGCGAGGACTGGAATTTTGGAAATCAGGATTTTACCGTCGATTTCTGGGTCCGGTTTGACTCCGTAAGCGGCTACGAGGCGCTTATCACGCAAGGGACGAGCACCTCGACATACATGAAGCTGTATCGAAACGGCTCGACTTGGCGCTTCTATAGCCTTCTCGGCGGAGCCGATGTCGTGCATCTCGACGCGCCGGACACACTCTCGGCGAACACGTGGTATCACGTCGCTCTTGTCCGCGAGGGAGGAGCGTTAAAGCTTTACCGTGACGGCCAGCTAAAGGGCTCGTATATCACGGCCGCGGCGCTTCCTGATTATTCCAGCAGTCTCACTATCGGTGCAATGAACTACGGCACTTCCATAAGCTCGGCGTACGACCTTGCGGGCGCGATGGATGAAGTCAGAGTCACCAAGGGCGTCGCCCGGTGGACCGCCCCGTTTAGCCCGACAACAGTCCGTCATCCCGCCGATGCGTCCACGAAGCTTGTTCTCAGGATGGATTCAAACGGCAGGTTGATCGACGCGAGCAATTCAGGCCGGAGCATCGCCGTAATCGGGATGCTGCCGCCGTCGCGCGATTCGTGGATGGCTTTCGACGGCTCGAATGACAACGTGACCGCTCCGGATAGCGACGATTGGAACTTCGGTGCTCAGGATTTTACCATCGATTTTTGGGTCAAGCTCGACTCGATCAGCGGATACGATGCTCTGATTGCACAGGGCTTAAGCAGTTCCAATAGTATGAGGTTGTATCGCTACGGCTCGACGTGGCGCTTTTATGCTTTGTCGGGGGGTAATTACGTCGTCAAGCTTGAGGCGCTTGACTCGCTTGCAGCAAATACATGGTATCACATCGCACTGGTGAGAGAAGGCGGGCTATTTCAGTTTTTTCGAGACGGGCAGTTAAAAGGTGCCTACGAGACGACTGCGGCCTTACCTGACTACACTGAGGCGCTTAAGATCGGGGATCTGAATTATAGCACGCTGTTTACGTCCTATGACCTGGGCGGCGCTCTGGACGAAGTCCGTATCTCCAAGGGGGTGGCCCGGTGGTCCGCGCCGTTCACTCCGGTTGCCGGCCGGTATGAAGCGGACTCTTTTACGAAGCTTTTGCTTCGGGGCGGGGAAGGGCGCTCGTTCGTGGATCATTCGTTGTCCGCTCGCGCCGTCGTTTTGTACGGCAATGCCGGCCCGGTGACAAAGGCCGTCTCCAATCTCGTCGAGCGCTTGACGATCCATACGACCGTTTATAAGACTGCCGCGGAAGCGGTGGGTGAATATTTGGCGTCCCTTCCCGAGCTCGGCGAGCGTACGGCGTACGTCAACTCCGTGAAGTCGAAGGTGACGGCCAAGATACAAAGCTACCTTTCCATGACGGACGTGGAAAAACAGGCCTTCGCAAGCTCCCTCGGACTTACGCCGTCGGAACTTGCGGTTCTCAGCCAGCACGACGCTGATCTTGTATTAAACTGGCTCAACTCCCGCAGTCTCCACTTCGGCCAGTCGGCGTTCCTCTCGCTCGAATCTCTCCTTGACCAGAAGGGGATCACGTATTCTCGCGAAGACATCGCCGAGAAAGCCATCCTTGTCGACATTCTGACGGGCGTCATTTCGCCGCTCGACGACGGGGACCTTGTCCTATCCGTCTATTCGCTCAATAAAGTTGCAGCGCTCTACGGGCTCGACTTGTCCGGTGCCAAGCTGTCGTGGGAAGACCTTCAGGGTATTTACGATGCGGACAGTGTGGTCATCGAGGACGTTACGGACGTCAACAATGCGCCGGGATCTTCGATCAAGCTCGACGGCAGCGGGGATTACATAAAGCTTCAAGACTCCGACGATTGGAGCTTCGGAACGGGGGATTTTACCGTTGATGCCTGGGTTAAGTTTGATTCTGCCGCAGGACGGCAGATCATCTATAGCCAGGGATACGCCGACACGAGCTACAGCTACTTTTTCTGGGACGGCGCTTATTCGAAGTGGTATCTCTATTCCACAGGAAATTATACTTTTGAATTCCCGGATACGCTCCAATCCGATACTTGGCACCACGTGGCCGTGGTTCGCTCCGGCTCCACATTCACGCTTTACCGGGATGGTGTCTCAAAAGGATCTTTCACGTCCACCGCCACGGTGCCCAACTACACCGGCGAACTCTCCATCGGCAACCTCTGGGCTCCCGGCGACTACGGGTATTACGTCAAAGGCCAGATAGACGGCTTCCGCATCTCGAAGGGCGTGGCCCGGTACACCCAGAATTTCACGCCTTCCACGAAGCGTGCCGCCGCCGATCAGTATACGAAGCTCCTTCTTTATACAGACCCCGCGCAGGGTATCCAGGACATGAGCTCCGCTCCGCACGCCCTGACGCTCGTCGGCAATACTCAAGTCGACGCCACCGTCTACAAGCAGACGATCGAAACCGTCTCGACGCACAAAGAGATCACCCGCTACCCTTCCTCTGTCGGCGACCCGAGCCTGCTCACCGCGGCGCAGAAGCAGGACATCATCGACCACCCGGAGAATTACAATCCGCGTGTGATCGCGCATATAAACGGCAACCATTATGTCATCATCACGAACATCACCGCCGACACGGTCACGTACATCGACCCGGGCATTGGCCAGGACAAGCAGAACGAGTCGCTGACCGTCACGAGAGCCGGGTTTGAGAAGGTCTGGCAGGGGAATGTCGCGATAGAAAGCCGGAAGCTTGAAACCGTTGCCGGCTATCAGGCGAAGACGATGGCTGTTGGCGAGGCGCAGGCGGTGAGGGGGGCGTTTTGGGGGAGTGTATTGGGGTTACTAGGATCGATTCTCGTATGGATTCCAGGGCTTAATATACTCGGTCTTGTTTTGACAGGCCTTTCCACGATCATCAGCGTAATAGAGGGTGACTGGATTTCGGCGCTCTCCTCCATCGTGACGCTCGGCATTGCTCCCGGTGGATTGGGAGGTTTCTTCAAGGATGTTTTCCACGGACTCACCACGGGGCTTGGAGCTCTCGGGACTGCTTTCAACGCAGTCGGCGGCTTTATTCAGAACGTCTACGGTGGCGTGACCGGGTTCCTTGGCACCATCGGCGACGGCTTTGGCCAGTTCTTGCACGGCGCGCTTGGCGTGTCCTCGCAAGTCGGTGCTCAGATCGCCAGGACTGCGGTCAGTATCGGCGTGAGTTTCGGAGTTTCGAAGGGGCTTGAAGCGGTGGGGGTGAATCCTCAGTTGGCAGGCTTCTTTGGGTCCTTGGCGGCGGGGGCGGTGGTGGGGGGGATGAATCCCGAAAAATCGCTCGTTAACGGTGTTGAGGTGTCGCGCACTCAGCTCATTCAGTCGAGTATGCAGCAGGTCGTTACTTTGAATCAGGTTGGAAACCTCGGGCTTGATCTTGGCCTAAATCCAGAATTTACCAACATTATTGGACTTTCTCTGGGAGCAATCCAAGGCAATATCATCACAAATCCTGGGACGACACTAGAGATAGCCTTTAACAGCATTAAGCCCCAGCTTTTTAGCTCATTGGCTCAATACGGGATCGATAAGCTTGGAACCAGTCTTGGAATTGACAGTAGAATTAGCGGACTGATTGGGTCACCGATCTCAGGGGCATTAGGTGCTGGGCTACAAGGCGGGGTCAATGTCGGCCAGAATATCATTACGGCAATTAACCAAGGTCTTACAAGCGGGATAGTGAGGTATGGTGTCGATTTCGTTGGCAACTCAAGCCCTTTCCTTGGGTCGCTTTTAAGCCCAGACATTGTCCATAATATCGAGCTCGCAATCGGCAGGGATGGCTTATTCCAAGGCATTTTTAACATCATTCAGAACGCGGCTATAAACGTGTTTAATGTGGCTGGAGGCGCGGTTCAGACGGTGTTTCAGGGTGTAAGTAGCTTCGGGTCTCTTATCCAGCAAAAAGGAGGACTTGTTGGAGCCTTGGAATCCATTGCGACGTCGGTGTTTAGTCGAGGCGCCTTAGAAACGATTCAAAGCAAGGGCGGCGTTCAAGGATTGTTTAACTCCACTTCCAAGACGCCCACAACTCTTCCTACCGGACAAACAGCCCAAGAATTAAGAATCAATGGCTCAAATTCTCTATACTTTGACGATGTGTCGCATCTTATCGGGAGAAAAGACGAGGGAGTTTACCAACTTGGGGACTTCGGTTACGACTCTTTCGGGAACTTCTCACTATTGCAGGGGAATGTATTTGCTGACGTTACCAATGATCTCGACTTTATCGGCGGTGTAAGAGACGGTCAGTTTATTAGCATTAAAATCGATGGCCCAACCGGGACGCTCTTCCAGGTTGATCCTGAAAAACCGAACACCCCTATTTATATTGAGGGCCCTAAACCCGATCAGTCGACTTCCGCAAGCACCAGTCTTTCATTCGACTTCTGGGGAGGTGTATTCAAGCTTGTTCCTCAAGGAATGTCGTTATTTATGCATGAGAACGTTGCGAATGCGGCGGATTTTACCGTCAATTCGTCCGTTCAGGCCAGTGTGGATGCCGCCTCAAAATTAACATACGTGCTTTGCAATGGAATCGCAAATCCTAAACCGAATCCTGATGTGCCGCCGGATTATATTACGAATTTAACCTCTGATTTAGTAAGTCGCAGCGCGCATGCCATCACGAATAGTGATATTATCGCTGTCCCGTTGTATCAACCAACCGTAACCGTGCCAATTTTTAATTTTACGGATTCTATTAATCAGGGAATTGACGCGGTTAAATGGGCTGTAGAATCACAGCAAAACAACACAAGGACAGATCTGACGAACAAAGTCATCCAGGATTTAAATACTTATTTCTGGAGAGCTACGAATTATGCACAACTTGTACGACCCATGATTGCGATGGGTTATTCTGGTGGATTTATGCCGCTTGTTGAGGCGATTGCTAATCAGCGATACAACGTCACTACACTAGTTGCTCTTGGGGCTGCGACCGTGGATCTAGGCAAGGATCTTGCGGCGGTAGTAGTCAAAATCTTCGGAGCCATCGAACAGTACATTGCTGCAAAAGCCCAAGCGCAACTGAATGCTGCCGCTGGATTTATTCAACAACTATACGGGTTTTTGTTTTTCCTAAAACCAGTTCAAGACGCTGTAAACCAGGCTATCAATGCCATTCAAGGTGATTTTAATCAAGGCATGTCGCTCATAGCTGATATCATTTCGGCAAGTAATCCCAGAGTGAATCTGGTATCATTAGCAAATACCAAGGTCAAACAGATTTTAAATGTATGGGGAACTGAGGATGTTCTTTATAAGTTTGGACTTGGGGGTAAAAGAGTCAATCTTTGCGATGTAAACACTATCAACGTGCAGATTGAGGGAGCTACTCATTTTGACTATATGTACAGAACGTCGTGGAACAATGAAACCGAACGAGTTTGGAACAGGCAAGTGAGCAATTTTGTGACGGACTTGATAAGGGCGAGTGAAAGCAAGACTAAGACGGATGCATTTTTCAGCCAACATTCCATATTTCTAGATGCCAATGGAGTTTATCAAGTGAGCAGAAGTTTTATTGAGAGTTATGTCGCATGAGAATAATCAAATTTTTTTTATGGCACCTTGGAATATTAGGTTTAGTTCTAATCTTGGTCCCAACGTCCGTGTACGGAGAAGATCGAACCAAACCATCAAAAGGATCAACGTATGTTCTTGTTGGAGCCAAGGAATCCGTGTTTGCACCTTACGGAAGTGACAATCAGACGCAATTAATTATGAAAAGAAATGATCTGCAGGATGAAGGCTCTCAACTGGCAAAACGCGGTTTATACGACCAAGCAATAGAAAAATATCAAGACGCATTAAGATGTGCTTCTAAAACCGGCTTTGATAGAAATACCGCTCTAGGAAGCATAAGAGATATTCATCGATTACAAGGAAAGTTTGAGCTCGCATTAAAAGAACAAGAATATTTTTTAAAACAATCTCCAAATTTTCCGCATAACATCGATTTAAAACTTCAACTTGAGGCCTTAATTAAGGCACGGGATACCAAGTCAAATCAACCCGTTTATGATCATATTTCCTATTTAAAAAATAAATACAAAAAAGATTTAACAGGGGAAGGTTTTGCCTCGGGCGGATACGCAACTGGAATTGTATCAGACATTATCCATCTGTATGACTACGTTAGTGACGCGGAGGCTGGTATTGCTTTCATGAATGAAACGCTTGGGTATTTGAAGAAGCATCGCTTTAGCCAATCTTTCCGTTTTGCCATTGCCGAGTATGAACGGGTCAAAGCCGCTTTGGAGGAGGATAAGCGCACCGGCCAAAAAGGTCATCTTCAAAAAGTAATTGAAACATCCGACTACATTGGGTGGTGAACTAAAATACTATTCGACTGGCTTAACAACCTCGCAAGACATCAATTCTACGACATACCCCACAATATCCAAGCCATCCTCCAACTTAATCCCAAACCAGTGGTACAATGTAAAAAGGTAACTGGAACCTGGACAATAACGATTGCAAAGTGGCTCTGAAAATATTTTATTCTCCATTGCGGGCTTTATGATGAAGAAATCCCAGCTGAGTAAACCGGACGACGTCCCGCGGGAGACGTTAGATTATTGACAATCAGACTTTTAAGTTGTAAAGGTAAGAGCACTCACCGACCGGTTCCTCCGATCAATCAACCAAAGGAGGAGTCCGCAGATGCCAAGAAAGCCCCGTCAGACAAGCTCTACAGGCGTTTACCACTGGATCACAAGAGGAATCAACCGCAAGACCCTTTTTCATTTTCGGGAAGATTATCTGTATTTCTTGGAGTTGGTGAGGCTTCATTCGAAAGAGGAGGGCGTGGTTATTTACCATTACTGCCTGATGCCCAACCATGTTCATATGCTCGTGCAGTCTGATGACGTCGTGGGTCTGAGCAGGTTTTCACATTTCATAAAGCGTCGCTACGCTTACTATCACTCCAAGACCGCTAAACATCAGGGCGCTTCCTTCGAGCGCATGTACAAGAGTCTCCCTGTGGAAGATGACGCATATCTTCTGGAATGCGGCAGGTATATCGAAAGAAACCCCGTCAGAGCAAACCTCGCACCCAAGCCTGACGCGTATAACTATAGCAGTTATTCCTTTTATGCCTCCGGTCAGGAGAATGCTATAGTAACTCCATCGCCAGGATATTTGGCTCTTGGTAACGACAGCCCAGCCAGGCAAAGGCTGTATGCGGAATATGTTACGTCGCTTAGACCTCAAGATGAATATGCTGATCCGGGTAGATTTGGTGGCTAACATCTCCCCCCGGACGTCGTCCGGTCTAAAAAAAGCTATTTTTGGATTTATGATATTTGTTTTTGCAGGAATAATCTTTGTTTTATATATTACTGGAATTTTATATGTTCCGGGTCCCAAATATCATGATCCGCGCTCTGCTTTTAATCGTCCTGATGTTGAAAGAGAAATGGACGAGCATGCAGCTAATATACAAAAGATCGAAAAGGAAGGACACTATAGTAGACTATCTGAAAAATTGGCAGAAGAAGGTCGATATGACGAGGCTATAGCCGCTGCGGAAGAGGCGCTTAAGTACTCGTTGGGAAAAAATGCAGGTGCATGGATGGCTAGGAGAAATCTAGCAAGAATTTACGAACGAGCTGGTAAATACGAACTTGCCTTAAAAGAACTAGAATGGGCTGAGTCTGTTCAAACCCGCCCGGATGTTCTTGCCGAACTAGCTCAGGATCGTAAACGACTCGAAGCATTGATCGAAGGTCGTTCTATTACATGAAATGAGGATTAATTTTTTGCCATATCAAGCCCCGTGAAATAGGCCTTTTTTTGTAGCTATAAAATCTAGTCTTAGCAGTATTTTTAATTCGGGTAGCTAATTCAAACCATGAAAATCCACGAGAGAGCATGCGCCCTTGTAACATACTGTATAAATGCAAAGACTGCGGTTCATTTTGTATAAGAATATAACCTATTAGGGGAGTGCCATAGCGGTGGTCCTAGAGAGAAAAAAGTTACTCTAGAGTATGTTAAGGAAAAATATGCGATCAGCAGCTGAAGCGCACAAAATTAATATTGTGATCCAAAGGACCAAGCATGCGGATTAAGATTTTACTTATAACAACGGCAACGCTGCTTTCAGTTTCAACGTCATTATTTTGCGACGATCAAAAACAGGTCACGGGCAAAGACTGGCTGTTAATGACCTCAGAAGAAAAGAGCGTCCAAATAACGTCAGATATGGAGAAGCTTCAGAAACAAGGCGTTGTCTTAGAAAAGGCACCAGAGGAATACATAGCAAAGGTGGATAGTTTTTTAATCGACAGCCCGGAGTTCACAAAGGCCAACATGACTATGGTGCTCGCCGTAGCAGCTCGCAAAGAAATGGGCAATGTAAGTAGTTTGGAACCGCGTAGTTCAAGCGGCAACTTGGCAGGCAAGCCAAAAAGTCTAGGCGATGAGACCAAAAAATGGATGCAGGAACATGGTTATCACGCGGATGTCGTACAGTCAGGAAACCTAATTTCAATAGGACCTAAGCATTATGAAAAGGGGAAGGCGCCTATCTCTACGCTTGAGAGAAAAATTTATGACGAGTATACAAAGGAATTAGAAACTACAAAAGATGCATCGGGTGGATATGACGATAATAAGAAAAATTTGTTGGTGCAAAACATCATTAATAAATACAAGATGTCGCTCGAAGATTTTTCTTATTTAGTGTTAAAGGTTGCTTACGATGAGGTTACTCCTGATAGTTATCGTGCCCCAACCGAAACCCAAGTGAATACTCTTTGACCGCGAGTAAAACCGAAAAATAAAGAACATGAGGGGTCAGTTCTTGAATCTTGAATCATTGACGTCCGCTCCGTGACCCGCCCACTCAGGATCCAGTTTCCGGGCGCCTATTATCACGTCTTTTCAAGAGGCAATGAACGTAAAGACGTTTTTCGTACGGACGATGACCGGGATTTGTTTCTGGCTAATCTCGCAGAGTGCTGCGACCGGTTTGACGTGGCAGTCCACAGCTATTGCCTTATGTCCAATCATATCCATCTTCTTATCGAGACCAAGGGTCCTGATCTTTCAGATTTCATGAAGCGGCTTCTTGGCGTCTACACGCTGCGCTTTAACCGTATTCATAAGCGCACAGGGCACCTCTTCCAGGGCCGGTATAAGGCTTACCTCGTTGAAAAAGACGCCTACCTGCTTCAATTGTCCCGTTACATTCATTTGAATCCGGTCAAAGCTTCTATGTGTGAAGACCCCGCAAGTTACCCTTGGTCCAGTATGCGGTTTTTTCTAAAGAAAGATGCCCCGCGGTATCTCGAGCGCTCGTATCTTCTGGGTCAATTTGACTCGCCTCAGAACTATCGCCGGTTCGTCCTTGAGGGGATGAAGGGGGAGATGGTAGATCCCTTTAAGAGTCTTATTGCAGGTGCTATTTTAGGCTCAAGGGATTTTGCCGATAAATTCAAATCAAATGCCGCCGCATACGGTATTTCCAGAAGAGACGAGCTTTTGAGATTGCCGGCGGATCTCATAATGGAGACGGCTGAGGGGGAGGGCGAAGACTTTCAGATTTACCTTCTTTGGAGGCTGGGCAAGATGACTCAGAAGCGGATCGGCGCGCTATTTGCCAAGACCGATTCTGCCATAAGTCATATTCTCCGGCGTTTTGAGCTGCGGCTGACCTCTGATGGAGCTTTACGGAGACGATCGGAAGAACTGGGGGCTGTTATTTCAAGTTTCAAGAACTGACCCCTTATATGTTTTTTCTTTGTGGGTGGAGATGTTTCTTTCAATATTGCAGGTTATCTTGGAAAGACTATCGGGATATCATTAACGAACAATACATTTACGGGGGACGATTTTTCATACACGGGTGATTTGGATTATCTTTTACTAAATGGCATTAGTTATCAGTCTGTCTCCGAGGGGACGCCCCCGCCGTATTTTGACCCTGCGATACCCAATAGCTTTGTCGGTAGCCTTAGGTTTGAAAACATAGTTAAGGAGCGCGTGGGCTGATCTTCCCCCGATTTAGTGGACACAACGGAGAGTTGGTTTTAGCATAAAACCAGCTCCAAATCGGGAGGTGTCCTATGGCAGTAGAAAACGGTAAAAAGACGCAGTTTGACCGGGATTTTAAGATCTCGGCGGTCA
>ORJL010737736.1_pt1 | contig 30769 bp, 28 predicted proteins | sample 1779941 | NCBI WGS metagenome assembly ORJL01 (sample SAMEA104232317, study PRJEB22302) | groundwater metagenome | biome: forest; feature: aquifer; material: groundwater | place: USA | collected 2011-08-07 | depth 5.8 m | reverse complement strand
TTGCCGGATAAGTTTTCATATTTAATTGGACACGCCGTGGCTATTAATTATAAAGGATGTTTTTCCAAGCGATGAACGCCAAAACCACCCAATATTATTAAATTTTTAGCGGTAAAGTTTACCACTAGCGAACTCCTCATGTCAACTTCCGCCACCCTCGGTCGCCTTTGCGGGCATTCGCTATGGCCTCCCCCAACGCCAATTTGCTATTATATACCAATTCTTCGACATTTAGCAATGGCCGTTGCGGGACAACGATTTTACGCCAGACGACTTTGGCTTTGGGACATCGCACACCGGTAGGATTTCCGAATTCCACCGGCCCCGCAAACGAAAGGAGCCTCCATGCCTGACAATAGTAAACAGTCCCCAGCAGCCAATAGCAACTCCGCGGCGCTGAAGTTTGTCGTCTTGCTCGGGTTCGTCAGCCTGCTGGCTGACGTCACCTACGAAGGCGCCAGGAGCGTGACAGGCCCATTCCTGGCCATTCTTGGCGCCAGCGGGGCGGCCGTTGGATTCGTCGCCGGACTTGGGGAGTTGGTAGGTTACGGCCTGCGGCTGGTCACCGGCTACATCAGTGACAAGACTGGTCAATACTGGAGCATCACCCTACTCGGTTACGCAATCAATTTGCTGGCAGTGCCCCTGCTGGCCCTGGCCGGAAGCTGGGAAGTCGCCGCCATGCTGATGATCGCCGAGCGGATGGGCAAAGCCATCAGGTCCCCGGCCCGCGACGCCATGCTTTCCCACGCCACCTCGCAGATCGGGCGGGGCAAGGGATTCGGCCTGCACGAGGCCATGGACCAGATCGGCGCCATGCTAGGCCCCCTCATTGTCGCCCTGGTACTTTATGTCAAGGGCGGCTACCAGATGAGCTTTGCCATTCTCCTGATCCCTGCCCTTCTGGCCCTGGCGGTGCTAGTCACCGCCCGCATTCTCTATCCCAAGCCGTCGGACTTCGAGAGGACCCCTTTGAAATTGCAGACCAGCGGCTTCCCCGCGGTGTTCTGGCTCTATCTCGGCGCGGTTGTTCTCATCGCCGCCGCCTATGTTGATTTCCCCCTGATCGCCTATCATTTCAAAAAGGCGGCTACCGCCTCCGATGGCTGGATTCCCGTCTTCTATTCCGTCGCCATGGGGGTAGACGCCCTGGCGGCCCTGGTCTTCGGACGGCTCTTCGACCAGAAGGGCATACCAGTATTGATAGCCGCCGCTGCAATCTCCTCCGCTTTTGCACCCTTTGTCTTCCTGGGCGGTTTCAATCTGGCGCTGCTGGGAATGGCTCTATGGGGCGTGGGCATGGGGGCACAGGAGTCCATCATGCGCGCCGCCATCGCCGGCATGGTCCCGGCCAACCGGCGCGGTTCGGCTTACGGCATCTTCAACGCGGGCTACGGGCTCTTCTGGTTCCTGGGAAGCGCCCTCATGGGTATTCTTTATGATGTGTCTCTGCTGGGCTTGATTCTGTTTTCGGTAGTCGGCCAACTGGCTTCCATTCCGTTCCTGTTAGCCGTCCAAAGAAAGGGGAAGTCAATCCAGTCGACGCCCGGCTCGGCCTAGACTGCTTCCGGATCGGAAGATCTCAATTCGCGACCATGCCCCCAATAGTGATTGTTTGCCCGGTGGCAAAGTGCTATAATCTCGTTCTAGATGCCTTGCCGGTGAGCTTTTTGCCCAATTGTTTCTGCTCACAGTAGCTTGGTTTGAATCAAAGAATCCTCGCCTATTATCTTGACAACATTGATGGTCAAAATTGTCCTTCCTTATGGTTCACAAAGGGTAATCTCAACACTTTCACTCTTTTAATCTCAAGGAGGTGTCTTCATGCCTGCCAAAATCATCGACGGCAACCAGGTGGCTGCCGACATCCGGGCTGAACTCAAGGAAAAGGTAACCGCGCTCAAGGCCCAGAAGAAAGTGACTCCAGGCCTGGCCGTGGTTCTCGTCGGAGAAGACCCCGCTTCCGTCTCCTACGTCACGGGCAAGGCCAAGGCAGCGGCCGAGATCGGAATCTTCGAGGAGACCATCCGCCTGCCGGCCGCCACCACCGAAGCCGACCTGCTCAAGCTCATCGACAAGCTAAACAAGGACCCCAGGTTCCACGGCATACTCGTCCAACTGCCCCTTCCTAAGCAAATTGATGAAAAGAAAGTTCTCCTGGCCATCGTCCCGGAGAAGGACGTTGACTGTTTCCATCCCACCAACGTCGGAAAAATGCTGATAGGCGAGCCGGACTATCTGCCCTGCACTCCCGCGGGCGTCCAGCAGCTTCTCATCCGTAGCGGCAACGATCCTTCCGGCAAGCACGTGGTCATCTGCGGACGCAGCAACATCGTCGGCAAGCCGCTCCTGGCCATGCTGGTGCAAAAGGCCAAGGGCGCCAACGCCACGGTGACCGTTGTCCATACCGGGACCAAGGACATGACAAGATACCTGCTACAGGCGGATATCGTCATAGCTGCCGCCGGCGTTCCCCAGATGATCAAGGCCAACCAGATAAAGGATGGTGCTGTCGTCATCGACGTCGGAGTGAACCGCGTCAACGACGCCACCAAGAAGTCCGGCTTCAGACTGGTGGGAGACGTGGATTTTGACGCCATCAAAGAAAAGGCTTCGGCCATCACGCCGGTACCGGGAGGCGTGGGACCGATGACCATCACCATGCTCATGATGAACACCGTCACCGCAGCAAGCAAGCCAGCCAAGTAGCAGTTGACAACGCCCAAAATTCGAAGCACGAATACCGAAATACGAAACAATATCGAATATCCAAACGCCAATGTCCGAAACCAGTTTTGATGGGAATCAGGTTTTGAACATTCGATTTTCGAATTTGTTTCCGATTTCGAACTTCGGATTTCGTGCTTCTCTGGTCCTTAAACAAAACCTAATCTGTAATCAAATAAAGGAGGTTCCCAATGGCCTACGATGTAAGCAAAATGGCTGAGTGGCAGATCGGTGAAGCAGCCGAAGAACACATGCCCACCCCCGACGAGTGGCGAGCAAAACTGAACCTGAACAAGGATGAGATGCTGCCCTACGGCCGCATCGCCAAACTCGACTTCATGAAGATCATGGAAAGGCTTAAGGGACGGCCCGATGGCAAGTACGTCGAGGTCACCGCTATCTCGCCAACACCACTCGGTGAAGGCAAGACCACCACCACCATGGGCTTGATCGAGGGCCTTGGCAAGCGAAAGGTCAACGTCGGCGGGTGCATCCGCCAGCCTTCGGGCGGCCCAACGATGAATGTCAAAGGCACCGCGGCCGGCGGCGGCAACGCCCTCCTCATCCCCATGACTGAGTTGTCTCTGGGACTTACAGGCGACATCAACGACATCATGAACGCCCACAACCTGGCCATGGTCGCCATGACTTCGAGAATGCAGCACGAGCGCAACTACGACGACGCCACGCTGGCGCGCCTCAGCCACATGCGCCGGCTCGATATCGATCCCAACCGCGTAGAGATGGGCTGGGTCATAGACTTCTGCGCCCAGAGCCTCCGCAACATCGTCATCGGCATGGGCGGCCGGATGGATGGTTTCCTGATGCAGTCGAAGTACGGCATTGCCGTTAGCTCCGAGCTGATGGCCATCCTCTCCATCGTGCGCGACCTGCCCGACCTGCGCAAGCGGCTGGGCGAGATCACCGTGGCCTACGACAAGAGCGGCAAGCCGGTCACCACCGGCGACCTCGAGGTAGCAGGCGCCATGACTGCCTGGATGCGCAACACCATTAACCCGACCCTCTGCTGCACCGCGGAATACCAGCCAGTGATGGTCCATGCCGGGCCGTTCGCCAACATCGCCGTCGGCCAGTCATCTATCATCGCCGACCGCATCGGCCTCAAGATGTTCGACTATCACGTTACCGAAAGCGGCTTTGCCGCCGATATCGGCTTCGAGAAGTTCTGGAACGTGAAATGCCGCTATAGCGGCCTCAAACCAAACGCCTCCGTCCTGGTAGCCACCATACGCGCCCTGAAGATGCACGGCGGCGGGCCCAAAGTGACCCCCGGAGTGCCGCTGCCCGATACCTATAAGAAAGAAGACCTCAAGACCCTGGAAGCGGGCCTGCCCAACTTGCTGCACCACATCAAGACCATCCGTGCGGCGGGCATCAACCCTGTGGTCTGCGTCAACTCCTTCCCCACCGACACCCCGGCCGAGGTTGCCCTCGTAAGGAAGGCAGCGGAAGCCGCGGGCGCCCGCTGCGCCGCGTCCTACCAGTTTGCCAAGGGCGGCGAAGGCGCGGTCGAACTGGCCGATGCCGTCATGGAAGCCTGCAAGGAGAAGAACGACTTCAAGTTCCTCTACCCCAACGAGATGAAGTTGCGACAGCGCGTCGAGCAGGTGGCCAAGGTCGTCTACGGCGCCGACGGAGCATCATGGTCTCCCGAAGCCGAAGCCAAGGCCAAGATGTTCGAATCCGATCCCAAGTACAATGAGTACGCCACGATGATGGTCAAGACACATCTCAGCCTGACCGCCGACCCGACCCTCAAGGGCGTACCCAAGGGCTGGACGCTGCCCATCCGCGATGTCCTGATCTACTCCGGCGCCAAGTTCCTCTGCCCGATGGCCGGCACCATCAGCCTCATGCCGGGCACTTCGTCCGACCCGGCCTTCCGGAAGATCGACGTCGATACCAAGACCGGTAAGGTTACTGGCCTGCACGAGGTCCACTAAGCCCTGAAGGCTAGAGAACCCGTCACCTCGTAACCGACGATTTCAAATGGGGGCGCGCCGATGGCGCGCTCCCATTTGCTTTAGAAGGGGAATCCCAGCAGGTATACAGCGATGATGATATGCAGGGTCATAGACACACCAAGCAAGTACCACAAGTGGCAGTGATGCCTGGAGAGACTGGCATACCAGCCCATTTTCATGAGCCGAGCGCCAGCCGCCGACCCGAGTATGCAGCGGCAACTGACAAAGATGGATGAAACGAGCAAGAGGTTGGTGATCCCCAGTATGAAGACCAGTCTCGTCGCCAGCAGAGCATCAAGCAAGTTAGTACTCCTTTTTCAGCTTTAGACACAAGATATTCTATTCGGACATCCCGCAAAAGACAACGGCAGATGGTGTAACATATAGGCCAGAACCAAACCCGGGAAAGAAGGCTATTGGATAACTTTCAGGGAATCGCCCGTTTACTGATAATCGCCGGCCTGGCAATCGCCGTCATCGGCGGCATAATGTTCCTCGCTGGCAGGCTGCCATTTCTGGGCAAGCTGCCCGGAGACATCATGATCAAGAAGGAAAATGTTACCTTCTTCTTCCCCATCGCCACTTTCGTTATCATCAGCATTATCCTGACTGTCATCGTCAACGTTATCATCCGTATCGTGAACAAATAGCACATGGCCACTACATTCGGTATTCAGATGCCAGGTCCCACCCTCTGGATTCCCGCGTTCGCGGGAATGACGGGCGAGAGAATCTGCAATCTTTGAATCTGTAATCTTCAAATCGCGTGCTTACCTCCGACTTCGAATACGACCTGCCCCAAGACCTCATCGCCCAGGCTCCCATCGAGCCGCGGGACCACTCCCGGCTGATGACCATAGACCGAAAGACCAGCCTCATCGAGCACCGCGAGTTTAGCGACCTGCCCGGTCTTCTCAAGGCGGGCGATGTCATGGTCTTCAACGACAGCCGGGTCATTCCGGCCCGGCTCATCGGCCACAAAGAAACCGGGACGGCCAAGGCGGAAGTCCTCCTGCTGAGACGCATCGAGTCCGGCCTGTGGGAAGCGCTGGTCAAACCTGGAAAGCGCCTGAAGCCGGGTGCTGTCATCCGTGTAGCCAATGCATCCAGTGGCACAGGCGTCCCTGCCTGTGGGGCCCAGAAGGCAACAGAAGTACCTCTTACCATCGAGATCGTGGCCGACAAAGCCGCTGGCGTCAAAACCGTCCGCCTGTCTGACGAAAGCCTTCTTCCATCGCTGGGCATCGTGCCGCTGCCACCCTACATACACGCTCCTTTGGCCGACCCGGACCGCTACCAGACCGTCTACTCCAGGATTAACGGCAGCGTCGCCGCGCCCACCGCGGGGCTCCATTTCACTCCGGAGCTGCTCCAGAAACTTGAAGCGAAAGGCATCGATACCGCCTTTGTCACCCTCCACATCGGGCTCGACACCTTCAGGCCCGTGCCCGAGGAAGACGCCGAGACCCACGTCATCCATAAAGAATACGCCGAGGTGCCCGCGGAAACCGCAGAACGGCTGAACCGGGCCATGTCAGAGGGCCGGCGTATCGTCGCCGTGGGTACCACCAGCGTCCGCGTCCTGGAGGGCGTGGCGGCTCGCGGCCTGCCTCTCAAGCCCTTCGCCGGAGAGATAGGGCTTTTTATCCTCCCCGGCTTCCGGTTTCAGGTGGTAGACGCCATGATAACCAATTTCCACCTGCCGCGTTCCACGCTCCTCATGCTGGTCTCCGCCTTCGCCGGACGGGAGCTCATCCTTCGCGCCTACCAGGAAGCTATTTCCCGGCGCTACCGCTTCTACAGCTTCGGCGACGCCATGGTTATTGCTTAAGTACGTACACCCTCGCCAGTAAAGAGAGCTGCCGAAAGCCCAGGAAACCCTGGCCGCGATTGACGAGTGGCCCATCCAAATCGTAAATGTGGACCGCACCCTCACCCTGGCGGCGGCTCACCTGAAAATGGGCTGCCCTATAGCTTATGCTGATTGCTTTGCCGCCGCGTTGGCAAAGGATAGAAATGCGTCCTTGCTTACCGGTAACCCCGAATTCCTGAAGGTCAAACCTGAATACAATTTGCAGATAGAATGGATGTCTTGAGATGGAGAAGTTCGGCCATGCCCTGTTGATTCGTCTAGATAAGCACCCCCGGTGGGCCTTGGTGGTTTGAACCTGCCGATGAATATGTGTACAATAGTTAGCGAATAACATGTGGAGAGTCTTATGGTTAAGAAGACCATTCAGGTTCCGGTAGACGGTGAACTGTTGTCCGCGCTTGATACCCTGTCCAGAAAGCAGCGGAAGGCGAGATCCGAGGTAATCCGGCTGGCATGCATACGCTACTTAAGGGAAATCGAAACCAAAGATTTGGACCGGATATACCAGGAAGGGTATGAAAAGTATCCGGAGGACCGTGGCATTGCAGAGTCTTTGACAGCGGCAGCAGTCGAGGTAATGCCGCCGGAGAAGTGGTAAGTGCAACGGGGAGAAGTTTGGTGGGCCGACCTGCCTGCGCCTATCGGCCGGCGACCAGTAGTCCTATTGTCGCGAGATGCGGCGTATCGGGTCAGAACCTCGGTGACAGTGGGCCTTGTCACGCGGACCGCGCGAAACATCCCGGTCGAAGTAGGGCTCGGCCCTGACGATGGAATGCCTGCCAGATGTGTCGTCAACCTGGACAACATCACTACCATCTCCAGGAACAGACTGGCCAGTCGCATCACCGGTCTATCAAGTGAAAAGATGGCGCTCGTCAGTCGCGCTACGGTGTTTGCTCTGGCGCTCGACACTTAGGCACTGATTATATGGAAGACAAAAAGCGCATTCTAGTAGTGGACGATGACCCCGAGATCGTCAGCCTTCTGAAAAGAGGTCTGGCCTTCGAAGGTTATCAGGTGGAAACGGCCAACGATGGCGCTCAAGCACTGGATCGGGCGAGGGAGAAAGACCCTGACCTGGTGATTCTGGACGTGATGATGCCGGGGATGGACGGCATGGAAGTCAGCAAACGGCTACGCCAGGGGAGCGATATTCCTATCCTCATGCTCACCGCCAGGGGCGCCGTTGCCGACAGAGTCGCCGGGCTGGACAGCGGGGCCGACGATTACCTGGTCAAGCCGTTCGCCTTCGACGAGCTTCTGGCCAGGGTGAGGGCTCTGCTCAGGCGGCGGGAACATACCGAAACCGAGATTCTCCAGTTCAGCGACCTTTCCCTGAATACGGCCACTCACGAAGTGAAACGCGGGAATGAGTCTGTGGCGCTCACCGCCCAGGAGTTCGCCTTGCTGGAATTCCTTATGAGGCATCCGCGCCAGGTGCTCAAGAGGGATCAGATCTACGAGAAGGTCTGGGGCTACGACTTCAGCGGCGAGTCCAACGTCATCGAGGTGTACATCCGCTACCTTCGCGCCAAGCTCGAAACCGGCGACCGCCCCAAACTGATTCACACCATCCGTGGCGTGGGCTACGTCCTGAAGGAATAGTCGGTTGTCCATCCGCTGGCGGCTAGCTCTGTGGTTTTCCCTGGTATTGGCCGGCATCCTGGTGCTCTCCGGGCTCGTTCTCAACACCCTGCTCCAGCATTACCTCTTCAGCGAAATCGACAGCAACCTGCAACTGTACTCCGCCCGGGTGCACGGCACTCTTAGCCCAGAGAGCACTCAAGGACCCCTTGATTTTCACGTCATCCATTCGAAGCTGCCAGCGGTAAACGAGTTTTCTTCTCCTGCCACCTACATCCAGATAATAGATACCACTGGCAAAGTCATAGTGAAATCGGACAACCTGGGCGACCAGGAACTGCCAGTCAGCCCCTTGCTGGCAGAAGAAGGAATCTCAGGCAAGGCCGATATTCGGACCGTGGCTGCTGGCGACGGCGCCCGTTTGCGAATAATGGTCTCGCCTCTGTATTTCAAGGACCAGACCCTGCTCCTGGAGGTAGCCCAATCGCTCAAGCCGGTGGAATCCCTGACCAGCCAGTTGAGACTGGCACTGGCGGGGGGAACCCTTCTGGCCCTGTTGCTGACGGTGGCGCTGGGCGCCGTCGTGGTGAGGAGAGCGCTGGCGCCGGTGGAGCGCATCACCAGGACCGCCGCCAGCATCGAGGAGAGTTCCGACCTGGACCGCCGGGTAGGTTACACAGGACCAGCAGACGAAGTCGGTCAACTGGCGGTAACCTTCGACCACATGATCGAACATCTGGGCAAGACCTTCGACTCTCAGAAACATTTCGTTGCCGACGCCTCCCATGAACTCCGCACTCCCCTCACCGTGATCCAGGGCAACCTCGATTTACTCAAGCGCAATATGGGCGACGAAGACCGCAAGGAATCGCTGCGAGCCATCGAGTCCGAAACCAGAAGAATGACCAACATCGTCAGTGACCTCCTTCTTCTGGCCGAGGTTGAGGCGGGAAGGGTGGAGATGCATGAAGATGTCCGGCTGAAAGAGGTAGTCGCGGCGGAAATCAAGCGGGCACAGCCGCTAGCTGGCAACCGGAAGCTCGTCTCCAGACGGATGGAAGACCTGTCGGTCAGAGGCGACACTCACCGGCTGACCCAGCTTGTAGGCAACCTATTGAGCAACGCAATAAGATACACCCCGGATGGCGGCGCGATCACATTATCAGTCTTTCGCGAAGGCGACTGGGCGCGGCTGGACGTGGCCGACACGGGCATAGGCATCGCCCCGGAGAATCTGCCACACATCTTCGACCGCTTTTACAGGGTTGATAAGTCCCGTTCCAGGGCCGGCGGGGGCACAGGACTGGGACTGGCTATCGTGAAGGGCATCGCGGAGCAGCACGGCGGCAACGTGACCGTCGTCAGCAAACCGGGCCAAGGCAGCACCTTCACCGTCCGGCTCAAAGTTTGAGGTTACTTCCTGGTCCTCCGAAGCCCATCAATGGCACGACGGTCTGGCCTTCTCAGCGTCGGTCTCAGACGTCACTTCAGCTTTCTCCGCCTTGTGATTCATCCCCCTCATCAAAAAGAGGTGACTCAAGGGACAGAGAAGGAAGAGACCAAAGGTCGCAACGGTACCAATCGGTACCTTGAAAACCGACATCGCTACTATGGCTGCCAGGGGCAGCAGGCAACCCACCAGCATGATCAACAGATGCTTCTTCTTCATATCGTAGCTCCTTTCCTAGTACTAGATACTACCATGCAGTATTTTTGCGCGTCAATAGCTCGTCCAAGCCATCCAGTATTTCTAATCCCTTTCTAATATACTTCTCAGCTTCTTCTAACTCGCGGCTGGCATTATAGCTAATGTGATGATATATGCCAGAGGTTGGACCAAGGCTCAGCCCGTCCTGAAAGAACCGCGCGTCACGCCCGCACCGGATTTCACTCTGTCCAGCCTCGATGGACGGTCCGTCACCCTGAGCGAACTCAAAGGGCATCCGGTCCTGGTAAATTTCTGGGCGACATGGTGTCCCAGTTGCCGCGAGGAAATGCCGCTGCTCCAGCGTGCCAACAGTTTGTCCGAGCCATTGGGGGTGGCTGGGCCTGCTTGTTGGCGCTCTCGTTCGAAGGAAAACCAAATTTCTAATCATCTTCTAAGCAATTCATCAGCTTATTCTAATCGGCGTCTGGCATTATGGTTAGTGTGATGATACATTACAGAGTATTCACTGCCCGAAACAAGGCGTTGTTTCTCGTTCTCATAGCTTTGGCCGTAACGGTCGTCTTCGGCGGTCTGGTCATGTTCCAACTTCAATCGCAATCGGCCGTCTCAAACCAATCACCAGAGCTGAGCCGCACAACAACCTTCGGTTTTGTTTATCTTCCGGTCACCCGCAACGTCTCCGAATATTATGGACTGGGGGTTGACTGTGGAGCCATGGTCACGGAAATAGAAAAAGGCGGCCTGTTGGACCAGGCAGGCATACGAGTCGGAGATGTGATTATGAGCCTCAACGGTTTCACCGTCACGCAGGACACCCCCCTGCTGGGGCTGATAAGGTCTTGTCCGGAAGGGGACTGCATGACCATGGAAGTGTGGAGCCACGGCGATACCAGAGAAGTGATCATCATCCAGGTCGCAACACACGCCAGGGGGCACAGCGTTTCCATAGACTAGTATATCGTCTCAGCAATCTCACAAGGTGAAGGAAACAAATGAAAATGAAACTGTACCAGATAATACTAAAAGACATTATGCGGCGAAAGAAGAGGGTGCTTTATGCCACCCTTGGCGTGGTCATAGCCACCATGACCGTGGTGGGCATCCTGACCATCGCCCTGGCCGGGCAGTCCAGAATCGCCGCCCAGCTTGAAAAATACGGGGCCAACCTGTCGGTGATTCCGGCTACCAGAAGCCTGAACACCGGACTCGGTGACCTGACCCTCGGTACCATAAACATAGGCGAGAACTACATACCTGAATCTAAACTCCCTGAAATCAGGGAGATAACTGACGGTGAAATAAGGCATGCCCTCGGGATAGAGAAGGAAGGCAATATCGCCTCTATCGCCCCCCAACTGCTGGTCCAATCCGACGTAAAGGGCACCTCGCTGATATTCGTGGGAATAGACCCTGGTGAAGAAATGGCCATCAAGACCTGGTGGCAGGTGGCGCAAGGGAAATACTTCGATGCCGGCGACCATGCCCTGGTCGGGGCGGTGGCCGCCGAACTGCTGAAGCTCAACGTGGGTGACACTATTCCCCTTAATAAGTCCTCGGTGACGGTGGCTGGGATTCTGGAAGAATCCGGCTCCGGCGATGACTACCAGATATTCGTTCCTCTCCAGATTCTGCAAACCTCGTTCAACAAAGAAGGACTGGTTTCCTCCGTGGATATCCGCGCCCTGTGTACCGCCTGCCCGGTGGAAGTCATCGCCGATGCCATCAACAACAACATCAGCGGAGTCCGCGCCGTCGCCGTAAAGCAGATAGCCGCCACCGAGATGGGCATGCTCGACAAGGTAAACAAGTTCATGCTCGCCCTGGCCGGTGTCACTCTAATAGTCGGGGGCTTCGGTGTAGTCAACGCCCTGATGAACTCGGTCCAGCAGAGAATAAGAGACATCGGCATCATGCGCGCCGTCGGAGCGTCTCGCAACCAGATAATCAAGGGATTCATCTATGAAGCGGTTATCATCGGCGTCCTGGGAGGCATAATGGGTTACGTCTCCGGGACTCTGCTGGCTTACGTCATCGGCCCGCTGATCTTCGATGGCGCTCCCATTTCCTTCGTTCTCCAGTATCTGCCCATGTCCATTGGCCTAGCGATGATCATAGCTATAGGGGCAACTTTATACCCTGCCATCAGCGCCACCAAAATCCGGGTCGCCGATTCCTTTAGATCCATTTGAGGTAAGAATGTTAGAAGTCAACGGAGTAACCAAAACCTACGGGCACGGCACCGCCTGCGTCAACGCGCTTAAAGGCGTCACTTTCAAGGTAGAAAAGGGCGATTTCATTGCCATAATGGGGCCGTCCGGCAGTGGGAAATCCACCCTCTTGAATATCATCGGTGGCCTGGACCGCCTCTCCACCGGACAAGTAGTCCTCGAAGGCTCGCGCATCGACAACCTCGACGAAGATGCCCTGGTCAGCATTCGCCGGGGGAAGATCAGTTACGTTTTCCAGCAGTACCACCTGCTGCCATCTCTCACCGCCCTGGAAAACGTGCTCTTGCCCCTGGCCTTCTGCCCCACCAACGGGCATTCCCACCGGGCCATGGAATTGCTGGAAAGAATCGGGCTGGGGAAGCGGGCCAAACACAAACCCGCCGAACTGAGCGGCGGCGAGCAGCAGCGCGTGGCCATCGCCAGGGCGCTGGTCAACGACCCCCTGCTGACACTGGCCGATGAACCGACGGGAAACATGGACCAGAAGACTGGGTCCGAAATCCTGGACTTGTTTGATCAACTGAACAAAGAGGGACGGAGCATCATCATGGTAACGCACAACCGCGAGGCCGCAGAGCGGGCCAAGGAAATAATAATGTTGAAGGACGGCCAACTTGTAGACAGGATCAAACGATAGCCATTTCATCCCCATTGTTCTCGCCTTTTCCAAAGGGGGACTCCGCTGTTCTCCCCCTTTCCAAAGGGGGATCAAGGGGGATTTATCACCAACTTATCTACCAAACCTTCTAAGGAGAAAACAAATGATCGGGAGAAGAATCAAGATCGCCATGCTGGTTCTAGCCAGCCTCAGCCTGCTCGCCGTGGGCGCCGCCTGCGGCGCCGGCAAAGCGGCGCCCACTCCGTCAAACAACTCGGCGACAAGTTCGGCCCAACCCGCTACTAACCAGCGCGTGAGACCCACCTTTCTAAAGCCAAATATCGCCGGGGATACCGTTTCAATCAACCTCGCTGAGGTACAAAAGGACATAATGGCCCACTTCAAAGTGCCAGCCGGCAACGGCCAGGAGACATTCATGGCCTATGAACTCGGCGGAAAGCAATACGTCAGGGCCGCCATCTGCCCGCCTTGCGGCTCTCAGAGCTTCTCCCTGGTCGGAGCCACTCTGGTGTGCGATGCCTGCGGCACCGTTTTTGACGCCAAGTCCGGCGCCGGCATCAGGGGAGCTTGCGTGGCCTATCCCAAGGCGCCGGTATCATTCCAGTCGCAGGACGGAACCCTCACCATGAAAAAGGCCGACCTGCTAACGGCGTTCCAGAACACACAGTCCGGAAAGGGCCTCCAGAACTAGGCCGCCGACAAGGGGTTCAGTATGAAAGACCGCTACACAGTTAAATGCCTGGCCAGTCTGCTACTCCTTCTTGCCTTCAGTCTGGCTTCAATTGCCCCGGGGGGTCAGACACGCTCTGCCATGGCTGCCTCCCCGGAGCCGACCGGTCTCAGCAACGTGCAACTCTGGGTATACCCCGAGTATGACGACCCCCGTCTGCTGGTCATGCTCGAAGGACAAATAGCCGGGACTAAAGCGCCCGCCACGGTGAGGTTTCTGGTCCCTTCCGGCGCTCAAATGTTCTCTGCCGGATGGAAAGACGCCCAGGGCAAATACGCGGGAGGGCCGCCGAACCGGCAACCTTCCAACGTACCCGGGTGGGACGAAATCAGTTACGAGGCCAGGAGTTCTACCTTCCGGGTGGAGTATTATGACTCCAGCATAATAGGACAAGATGACAAGAAGATCGCTTACGAGTTCCGCTCTCTCTACCCCATCAGTGACCTGAGGATTTGGGTCCAGGAGCCGCTCACTTCAAGCGCCTTCTCCGTCTCGCCTGCGGCCCAGTCCAGAAGTACTGAAGAGGGCATGGTGCTGCACCAGTACAGCTACCGGAGCCTGGATATTACCAAGCCTTTGAGTTTTGCCATCGGCTACACTAAGTCAGACCCAAGCCCTTCGATACAGAACCCGTCCTTGAACAGCCCCACCTCATCGGAGCCATCCTCTTCGTCCAACCCCATGGCGATAGTCGGCATTGTGTTTGCCGCTCTGGCGGCTGTCCTCGTCGGGTACGCGCTGCTGTCGAAGTCCAGGTCCAGGCCAATGACACGGCAACAGTTGAGGTATGCCGCCGCCAGGGCGTCAAACGCTTCCAACCGCCGTCAGCCTACCCCAGTCCATACGAACCTGCCGCCATCGAACCAGGGCAGGGGCAACAGCAGGGCCAATCAGCCGGCGCCGCCGCCCGCGCCCGCCCGGTTCTGTTCCCAATGCGGGACAGAGCGAGACGGCCCGGGCAACTTCTGCACCAAGTGCGGAGCCAGGATCAAGTAGCAGGCACCCAGGCCGGGCAGAGGACTCCAGATCTAGACCCACGACCGTGCCGTCAAACGGCATCCGCCTCCGCCCCCGAATTGACCGGTCTCGACTTCCCGGCCGGGGGCGTGGTCAGCATGATAACCCCACCCACGACGCTCAAAGCGGCCAGCGCGTACCAGATGCCCACATAGCTGTGCCATTCATCGAAGACCCATCCGGCCAGCGGCGCCCCTATCATAGTCCCCAACTGCATCAGTCCCACCGCGAAACCGTGGATAGTCCCGAACCTGGCGCTCCCGAAGTGCTCCCTTAATAGAGCCGGTCTCAGCGGCACCGTAGCGCCCCAGCCAGTACCGAAGATAATCAGGAACGGCAACAGAAGCCACATCCCCGAGACGGAAACGTACCCGAAGAGAAGCATGCCCACGCCCGTCACGACCAGGGCCGCCGCCGTCAAACGGATCTTGTTCAGCCGGTCGCCCAGCCACCCGAAGGCGAGCCGTCCGAATATGCTCATCATGGGAATAGCGCTGGCTGCCAGGCTGGCAGTTGTCCGGTCGACCCCTATGCTGCTGAAATAGGGCATGACATGCGTTAGCACCGCACCCAAAACCACCGAATGGCACGTCAGCGCCAGAGATATGTGCCAGAAAGCCCGGCGCTTCATTGCCTCCTTGGCCGTAAATTCCGGTCCCGGGCTGTGTGCCAGCGCCACTCCCTGGCCGGGGGAAACTGCAACACTATCCTCTCCGTCAACCTGGTAGCCATACTGCTCCGGTTTGCCGCGGATGAGAAGCGACAGAGGCAGGCAAATTGCCAGGGTACCCAGCCCCAGAATGAGCATAGCCGTCCGCCATTGGAACTTGTCCACCAGTAACGCCACCACCGGGACCAGCAACCCTCCCACGGCAGCCCCGCTGGCCATCACTCCCATAGCCATTGACACCTTTCTCCGGAACCAGTTGGCCACCGCCGGCATCATCACTCCATGGCCGCTGGTAGTCAATCCGCAGGAAATCACAAAGAACGCGCCGTAGAATGTGGCCAGGGAATCGATACGGCTCAAGAGCACCAGGCCGATGCCCGTGACTATTGCTCCACCGAAAACCAGCCTTCTCGGGCCCCAGCGGTCCACCAGAAACCCCAGCAACGGCGCGATGAGGCCCGTCTCCAACCCTCGCATGGACGCGGCCAGAGAGATGCTGGTGTAGCTCCAGCCAAACTCGTTGGCAATCGGTTCGAAAACCGCGGTAAACCCGAAGTGCACAATTCCCGACGTATAGAGGATGATCAGAGAGCAGGCCCCGACCACCCACCACCCGTAGAACACTCTATTAGGCTTCGGATTCGCGGGCATCGCAGGCAGGCTCCTCATATAGCAAATCTGCGGCTCCGGGCTGCCCTGTCAGAAAGAGCAGCGCCCGGCGTTGCAAGCCACCAATGCTAACATCGGCAGCGCCGCGATGCAAGGAGTCCCCTGCCGGTCTCTGAAGCATAGCCCCCAGAATATTCTAAGCATTCTCTAATGAGAATCTCACGAGAATCTAAGTTGCCTCAGGCACAATAATCTTAACTCCTGTAGTTGACAGGAGAATACTTAACCAGGGGACCTAATGACAAGACCAATTCTTACGGCGATCAAGATCATGTTGCTCGGGTTCATTGTGCTTATGCCATTTTCGAATCGCGCGCTGGCAGACAGCGGCGCTCGTTTCGAAGAAAAGGCGGTTGACGGGTATAAGGTGAGACTCGGAACGGCTTCAGGTGGAGCCCAAGTGGGTCACAACAAGTTGAATGTCCAAATCAGCGACGCGCAAGGGGCGCCCATTAGTAATGCCTCTATTACGGTCATCGCTGAATACTTCAAGGAAGCCGCGACGAGCGCATCAGATCACGGAATGGGTACGGGCACGGAGAAAAAAGGTGACCAAAGCGTACCCGCACAGGTGGCGGCCCGCACAGTGAAGGTGGTGTTCAAGGCCGGGCACGAGGCCGGCGAATACGAAGGAGAAGTAGAGCTAGACGAAGCTGGCCACTGGATGGTCAAAGTAGTTTTTCTTCAACAGCAGCAAGAAAAATCCGCTGCGTTCGAGGTTGAGGTTAATGCATCAAAAAGCGGGCCCAATTGGTTTGTTCTAACGGGATTCGCCGGTATCATTGCCGTGTTGATCGCCGCGGCTGCCGTAACAAAAAACAGAAACACAAAGAAACCCGTGCCAGAGGAAGTAAAATGAAAGGAGCCCTGAAACAGCCCGACACACCCATAGAGAAACCGGCTCCCACGGACAACCTCCTGAAGAACCGGTTTATCGGCGGATTCATCAAGAGCAGATGGTACCCAGGTATCTTGCGATGGCCAACTGCCCTGGTGTTTTCGCTCATCATGTACGTGTTTCTATTCGGACCGGCGCTCGCTCATTCCAACTTTGGTACTGCACTGACATGGATATTGTGGTGGCCGCTGATTCCGATTATCTTCGTGTTGCTGGGACGGTTCTGGTGTGCCATCTGCCCGTTCGCAACTCTCACCGACGTAGTCCAGAAGTGGGTAGGTCACAACCGCCCCGTTCCAACCTTCTTGAAGAACTATGGAATCTGGGTGATTGACGCGGTGTTCATTCTCATTACGTGGGGAGACCACGTTTTCGGGATGGTAGAGTCTCCCTGGGGCTCCGGGGTCCTCATGCTCATGATCGTAACCGCCGTGGTGGCAACGGGGGCTTTGTGGGAACGCCGCAGTTGGTGCCGCTACCTTTGTTTCCTGGGTGGGCTTTCAAGCAACTATTCCCAGACTGCTATGCTGGCTCTGCGAAGCACCCCCGAGAAATGCGCCCAATGCAAATCACCGGTGTGTTACAAGGGTACAGAGACCGTCCCCGGTTGTCCTGTTTTTGAATATCCCCGGACGATGAACAGCAACTCCCAGTGCAACCTGTGCGGGTACTGCGTCAAGACATGCCCTAATGATTCCCTCACGCTCAAGACTCGGGTATTGACCAAAGAATTGTGGTCGGTTCGTAAACCTCAATTCGCTGTGGCTTTCCTGGCCGTGGTAATCATGGGCATCGTGTTCGTGCAGAATATCACTATGCTGCAAGTGTGGCAATCTATCCTGAAAGGACTGGAGAGCGTTCTTCACACCAACAGCTATTTTGTGACTTTCACCGTGACCTTCCTTATTGCCCTCTCGATACCCATCCTGTTACTGGGCTTAGCCAGTTTGATTGCCAGAAAGACTAACGGGCAGTCGCTGGTGAAGAACTTCGCGGTGTTCGGTTACGCCGTGATCGCACTAGACGTGGCCGGCCATATTGCTCACAATCTGTTTCATCTACTAGCCGAGGGGGGAACTGTTTACCTTACCGGTGCAGCGTTCTTCGGACGGGAAGTGCAAAACGTTTCACCGGCTTTGCTTGATGGCTTGACCATCCAGATACTCCAGTATGCCCTGATCGCTTTGGGTGTCGCCGGTTCGCTGTACACCGCTTACCGGATCGCCAGGGGCAATTTCCCGAACAAGACCTGGAGCACCCTGGTACCTTACGGTTCTTTGTTACTGCTCCTGGGCGTTATAAACATCGTCTTGTTCAGCCTCCCAATGGCGATGAGGATGTAATCTTGAAGGGCATCTACTCTCCCAACGGCGTTAGTCACCCCTATCCAGAGTAACCCCGACCACCCTCGAAGCGGGGCTGAAGGGCCTACGGCCGATTCAGCCCCGCTTCGCTATTATCCAGGTACTTGTCTGTAGCCTCCGCAGTAGGTCCCCCGGGCCATATGGCAATATCTTAATGCTTTTCAAATCAACGTTGGATAGTCGGGCAGTGCCACGTAACAAATTTTTTATATCTTTAGACGCAATAATAAGTAGTTGTGCGTATTACACTCCCGACCAAAAAGGGGTAAGCTGAAACAGTAAACAGCATAAGCAATTGAACTCTTTCAGGAGGATTGACCCATGGCAGAAACCGCTAAGTTCGACGTATTTGAAATGTATTCCAAAGGATCCAAATCGTGGATGGACGCTTTCAGTTCTTGGACGAAGATAAACGAAAGCCTTCCCCAGAACTTCAAGGGGGCTGATATGGGAATGTGGTTCAAGCCGTATTGGGACCGGGCTGAGGACTGGGGGAAGGTTTACGGCAATTTCGCCAGTACTCTCAAGGCGATGCCGCTGCCTTACTCGTCCATGAAGGACACGAGTGATGGTATGACCAAAGGTTTCAACTCCTATGTCAAGGTCTACGACGCCTGGTTCAAGACCGTGGACGCCCTGGCCCGGGAAGGGTCCGAGATGACCCAGAAAATGACCAGGGGCGAACCGGTGGAAAGTCGCGGCCTTTTCGAGTCGGCGCGAAAGGCGTATGACAATGTGTCCGCCGCCTGGGTGGAATCTCTCAAGGACAGCCCGTTCGCCGGGGCCAAGGATATCGACCAGGCCGTGAAGAACTCGCTGGACTCGTTCACCGATGAGCAGAGAACTGCTGCCCAGTACACGGAAGAGATGTTAAACCTGAGTATGAAGACCATGAACCTTTCTTCGACAACAATGAAAGAGGCTTCCGAGGCCATGACGGAGATGTACGAAAAAGGGACCATTTCGGGCGCAGGCTACAATAAGATAGCCGACGCCTACGCTGAGGCCCTCAAACGCTCATCTGAAATGTTGCGGTTTCCGGTTATGATAGCGCCGGGATACAAAGACATCACCGACGATGCGACAGGCTGGTCCAAGGCAAGCATGGAACTAGGCACATCCTGGATGGAAGCCAGCATTAAGATCACTCAGGGGATGGCCCGGTCTTGGAGCGAGGTCTACAAGGCTTCCGAAGACACATTCAAGGAAGCCAAGATGACCTCGGCTGATGAGTTCTACAGGAAGATGACTGAAGCCTGGAGCAAGGCTACCGAGATAATGGTAAAGAACTCCCAGCTCAACGAGAGCGTTCCCAAGTTCATTAGCTGCTACACCGGCTGGGTGAAAGCGACCAACTCGCTCTACCAGACCATTACCACTTCGCCCTTTCCCACCAAAGAAGATTTCAGCAGGACATCCGAGGAAATCGAGAAGATCAGGCGGAACATGGAAAGGAAAGCCAGGGCCGAAGTTAGAGAAGCTAAAGAAGCGGCAAAAGAGGCAACTAAAGAAGTAGCATAGGCCGGGCCGGCTTCGAGGTATCGCACCCCGGAGTCGCGGGTAGGGAGGCCACTCATACGTTTCGGCGGGCCACTCGTAACATTTCGGGCGGCCCGATCGCTGACTGCATGCGGCGACCTGCCATGCGGGCGCGAAGATGGACCGGTTCGCTTTCGCTTTCTCGTCGGCGCGGGCAACCCACTGGAGCCGGGGGGCGGATAGACATCTCGTTCTTGACGCATTATTCGACCGGAGACGGCACGCCATATGGTTTGCCAGCGCGTCTTGCGCCACAGATAGTCCAGGAGATAAAGAAGTGACGGAAATCAAACCAGCGGACAACCGACTTAAGAGCATTTTTGACGGTTATCTATCGCTCCAGAGCGAGAGCTACGAATTCATCACCCGAACGATAGCTATGCACAACTGGCTGCGGGAAGCTTACCGCCTTATGCAGGACAACCCCAGGCTGAACTCGGACGAGTTGTACCTGGCGTGGAATCCCGCTTTCAAACAAGTTTACGAGCACCTTTTCGCCGCCTTCCTGAGGCCGTATCGCTCGGTGGTGCTACCATTCGGCGAACTCATGAAGATGCAGACCGAACATCTCACCGTTTCGTCAGTCACGAACACCAATCTGTCCATGTTCGAGATGTTCAGCGAAGCGCAAGCAAAATTTCTCCGCGGATTCTCTGGAGCAGTTCAGGACTACTCCGGCGAAGTGAACCGCTTCCTCCAGGCCGAGGGAGGCCATACCATAGACGAATTCGGCAAGGTCAGTCCGCTGAGCCTGGCCAAACATATTGGCGATGAAGAAATGAAAGTGTTCTTCGAGTCGGCTGGACGCTTCTTCGGGTTCCTGGGAGAGAGCGAATTTCATCTTCCCAAGGCCCTGATCCTTCACCTCCAAAAGCTGTTCGAAATCTATCCCCAGATTCATGAACTTTCGGAACAGTACGAAGGCATGCTGGAACACAATTGGGAGCGAGCCCTGAAGCGGTTCACTTCCGAGATTAAGAAAGAGGGACCGGAGGTAGATTTCAAGCAGTTCTTTAAGAGCTATGTCAGCGTCCTGACGCAGGAATTCGATGGACTCCTCAGGTCGGAAGAATTCGTTGGAGTGCAAAACAGGTTTCTGGAACTCACCTCCGAATTTACCTCGTCCTTGAGAAAAGCCATTGAGGTGCGCATCGAGATGTTCCCCTACCTGCCTTTCGTCACTACCAGCGAGATGGAAGCCGTGGAAAAGAACGTCCACAGCTACAAGCGACGATTGGATATCCTGGAGAGGAAGATGGCTGACATGGAAGAAAAGGCGGAGATGCGGTTGGTAGGCGCGGAGTTGCCGGCGTAAGGCTTCTGAACGAGAGCGCAAATAGTAATTCAGCGGGGGTAACAGGCAATGGTCAGAACGTACGGTGACGTTTTCAGCGAAGTCCTTTCCAGAGTGGGCGATATCAAGTTGGATATCTGGTGCTCCAAATGCGATATGGTAGATGAAGAGGGTATTTTCCGCTTGCTGCACTATCAACCGGTAACTGAAGCCAGGTACCGGACGCCGCTGCTGATCGTTTATGCTTTCATCAACCGGCCGTACGTCATGGATCTCCAGCCAGAGGTCTCGGTCGTGCGCAGATACATGGAAGCTGGCTTTGACGTTTACATGATCGATTGGGGCTATCCTACCACCGCCGACCAGTTTCTTAACCTGGACGACTACGCCGAATACATAGACAGGAGCGCCCGTTACATCTGTAAGGCCACCGGGGTTCCGAAGCTGAACCTGCACGGCTACTGCCTTGGCGGCACCCTTAGCGCCTGCTACACGGCGGTGCACCCGGAGCGGGTCCGAAACCTGATAGTCCAGACTACCCCCATCGACTTCCACACCAATAACATGGTTGCTCGCTGGGCCCAGGAACTTGATGCCGACAAGATTGTCGAAGCCTACCATTCGGCGCCAGGACCTTTCCTCAACATAGGTTTTCTTCTGGTAGACCCGGTAAACCTGATCATCGGCAAGTACGCAGGATTCCTCGACATGATCGAATCGAAACACGGCATGGCCAACTTTCTGAGCATGGACAAATGGGTGTTCGATAGCCCGGCTGTTCCTGGAGCCGCCTATCGGCAGTATATCAAAGAGTGGTATCACGATAACTCCATCATGAAAGGCCAGTTCCGTATAATGGGGGAGACGGTCAAGCTCGAAAACATTAGTGTCCCGTTGCTTGTCCTGGCCGCCAAATTCGACCACATCGTTCCTCCCGACTCTCAAAAAGCAATATTAGCCCTGGCGGCCAGCCGGGACAAGGACTGCTTCGAAATGGCCAAAGGCCACGTCGGAATTACCACCAGCCGCGAAAGCCACCGTGAGTACTGGCCCAGAGTAGTGAAATGGATTGAGGAACGGTCCGAGGACGCGTCCGAGGCTCGATCCGAAGCGCGTCCCACCGTTCGACGGACCGCTGTCTCCGGCGCCAGAGGCAAGCGGTAAGTCAATGGTCAATTTGATAACAGGAGGGCTCGGTTTCATCGGCTCCCATATTGCCAGAAGGCTGGTGTCGATGGGTGAGGAGGTGGTGCTCTTTGACATCGTCCCCCGGTCACACCTCATCAACGACATCAATGAAAAGGTAAAGGTCTTCCCCGGCGACCTGGATAACTGGTCCCAGGTGATGATGGCGGTCAAGCGCTACCACGTAGACACCATATACCACAGCGGCGCCTTGCTGTCGGCCATGGGGGAGGAATCGCCTCTGGCGACCTACAAGGCCAACGCCAACGGGACTTTGAACGTGCTGGAGGCTGCCAGGTTTTTTGAAGTCAAGACGGTGATCTTCCTGAGCACCATCGCCACCTACGGGCCTGGTCTAGAAGAACGTGTCCCTGTCGATGCGGTCCAATACCCCATATCCATGTATGGCGTGACCAAGGTGTTTGGCGAGCGTTTGGGCGAGTACTATCACAGCAAGTTCGGCTTGAATTTCCGCGCTGTCAGGCTTCCGTCGGCCATCGGGCCGGGGAGGGGAAGCGGAGGGGTCAGCGCCTACAGCAGCCTTATCGTGCAAGAACCGGCGGCTGGCCGCAAGTACGAAGTCTATGTCCGCGAACAGACGATGATTCCACTTCTGTACATCAACGACGCCGTTTCAGGGATGATCAAGCTGGCCTCGGCCAGAGAGTCGGACCTGAAGAGGAGAGTCTATAGCCTTCAGGGTTTTTCTCCCACCGCTGGAGAACTGGCCGGTGTGGTCCGGAAATATGTTCCAGACGCCAAAATAGTGTTTCGCCCGCAGCCGGAGATGGTTCACATCGCGGAGAGTTGGCCGAGGGAGTTGGACGACAGTTGCGCCCGAAACGATTGGGGCTGGCACGTTGAGTACCCCCTGGACCGGGCTATTCAGGAATTCGTGAAGGAATTCGGCGCTAACAGGGGCCTCTACGAGAGCCCTTTAGTCCCTACCATCTGATGCCAGAGGGCTGGGCGAACTCCAGAGACACCAGTTGTTGGCAACCCACTCGTGCCCGATACAGAAGGCGCGCGTAACGAGCGCCAGGCGGGCGTCAAAATCGGCAGAGAATGGTTGACCCTCGCCGAGTCCCTCCTTCACCGATTCGTATTCCTCCTGCGAACGGCAGGCCAGGGAACACAGGAACAAGTAGGTGGTCCGCTTCTGCTCTTCAGGCAGCAGGCCGGTTGTATTAAGGGGTTTAACTCCAGAGGCGATCTCAGTCAACCGCTCGAATAGTTGCTCGTCTAACTTAACCTGGCTCATTGAGCACCTCACGAAACAAGACTAATTTGCTCTATTTTGTCCAGGTTCTTCAATATTGCTGTTTCCCAATACTTGAGCGAATCGGACTTTACGAAAACGCCAATGTGTCCGGCGCCTGGGATGATCTTCTTGGTGACCGGTCCGGAGACGTACTTCTCCGCATTGAACACCTGCTCGGGGAGGGTAATGTCATCGTTTTCCCCCGCAATGAGATGCACGGGACACTTGATGTTTGCCAGATTCACCTTCCGGCCCAAGATTTCAAGCTCTCCTGTGATCAGGAGGTTCTGCTTGAAAAGCTTTTCCACGGCTTCCAGGTACCACTTTCCGGCCAGGTCTATTGGCTGGTCGTACCACGACTTGAAGCGGCGCCACTTTTCGATTTTTGCCTCGCTCCCCTCGCACACGGCATTCCAGAGTTCAAGATAGTCTCCGACATACCTGTCGTAAGGGTTGAGTGCCTTGAAACCCATGAGTTGGAATTCGCCTTTTTGTATTCCGCCACCCGAAGCTACCATGCCCTCATAGAAAGACATGGGAAGGTTCTTGCAGATGTCCTGGAGCTTGCCGCCTCCGGCGGTGAAGTCGATCGGGCCGGCGGCATCCACGTAAGACACCACGGTCTCTGGATTCAGGGCCGTGTATATGGCGCCAACCCAGGCGCCCTGGCAAAGGGTGAACAGATGCACCTTTCCGCCGATGCGCCTGACGCACTCGCCGACGTTGGAAACAATATCACCAATAGAGTCGAAACGGTTCTCACTATCCGCAGATGCTTCTTTCCAATCCACGACATAGACGGGTCTCTCCGGGTCAACGGCCAAAGCCTTCCCCATCAGAGGCTCAGAGATGTTCTGATGATGTCCCGCATTAGGCGCCAAAATCAAAATCGGGATCTTTGCCGAGGGGTGAGGTGTAAAGAGCCTGAGGATGAGGGATTTATTCTCGAATACTATATGGTTATCCATAGTCCAGCTTTGGGGCTGGTATGGCTTGAGGAGTTCAGACCAGAATTGCATAGTCTCCTGTAACATTTTCCACTTCTCCTTCTTCCTTCATACAATGATTGTCAAGCTTTGATTGCCTTCTAACTAAATGTTACATTCTTATAACATCTTTGTCAAAATCTGGAGGGCCTTATCCCTTGATGCTGGTCGGCCATCTTGCCTAACAGCCTCCCGTCAAAGGCTCTATTACAGAATTGTAACGTTCTTATGACGGCTTCGTTACATTTCCATTCTGCAGCCTATTCGTCTAAGAGGCGTTCATCCAGAGGGGCAAGTGTGTGCTAGAATTGTGTTGGTTGTGAAAGGGGCAATAGCCTATGATCAAACCTATTTGGATGCCGTCCCAGAAAACCATCACGGCGGCCAACATGACCCGATTCATTGAGTTCGTCAACCGGAAACACGGGTTGGGTGTCAGCTCTTACGACGAACTGTACGATTGGTCGGTCACCATGATCGAAGACTTCTGGGCCGCCATGTGGGAGTTCGGTGGGATCAAAGCCTCCCAGCCTTACACTGGGGTGGTAGATGATCTTAAGAAGTTCCCCGGCGCCCGGTGGTTCCCGGGGGCCAGGCTGAATTTCGCGGAGAACCTTCTTCGGTTTAGAGACGACCGTCCGGCCATCGTCTTCATGGGGGAGACACAGAAATCGGCTCGGATAACTTATAAGGAACTTCAGGAAGTCGTTACCCGGGTGGCTGCCGGACTTCGGGCAGCCGGAATTCACCAGGGAGACATGGTAGCCGGCTACATGCCCAACATTCCCGAGACGGCCATCGCCATGCTGGCAACCGCCAGCCTCGGCGCCGTCTGGGCTTCTTGCGGTACCGATCTCGGCGCCCAGGCGACCCTCGACCGACTCGGCCAGATACAGCCGAAAGTGCTTTTTACCGCCGACGGATACCTCTATAAGGACAAAGTCTTCAATGTTATTCCGAATGCCGAAGTGGTGGCTGCCGGCATTCCCTCGCTCAAGAAAGTGGTCGTCTCCCGGTACGCCGGGGGCGCTTTCGGTATCTGCGGCATAAGAAATGCGGTCTACTGGGAAGAGTTCATCTCCGGCCACCGGCACGCAGAACTAGAGTTCGAGCAGGTACCCTTCAGCCATCCCCTGGTCGTGATGTTCTCCTCGGGCACCACCGGCAAGCCCAAGTGCATGGTCCAGAGCGTTGGCGGCATCCTCATCAACCACATCAAGGAGTTGGCTCTGCACAGCGACCTCAAACGGGAAGACCGGATATTCTATATAACGGGGGCATCCTGGATGATGTGGAACTGGCTGATGAGCTCTCTGGCCATCGGCGCCACGATCGTTCTGTACGACGGCAATCCAACCTATCCTGACGCCGGGGCCATGTGGAAGCTCGTTCAGGACGAGAAGATCACCATTTTCGGCTGCAGCGCCAGCTACATCAACGCCATCAATAGCCAGGGGCTCAACCCTGGCAAGGACTACGACCTATCTTCGCTGCGGGAAATATCCCAGACCGGGTCAGCCCTGTCCGCCAATGGATACGAATACATCTATCGGGCGGTCAAGGGCGACCTGCATTTCAATTCCATCGCCGGCGGCACCGACATCAACGGCTGTTTCGCCATAGGCTGCCCCATTGTTCCTGTCTACGCCGGACAAGCCCAGAAACGCGGCCTCGGCATGAAAGTGAAGTGCTACAATGCCGGAGGGAGGGCGGTCCTCGACGAAGTGGGCGAGTTAGTCTGCGAGGCCCCCTCGCCGTCCATGCCCCTGTATTTCTGGAATGATCCTGACGGAAAGCGGTACCATGATGCCTATTTCGCCGTCTATCCCGGCGTCTGGCGTCACGGCGACTATATCACCATCCATTCGGACACCGGAGGCATCACCTTCTCCGGCCGCTCCGATGCCGTCCTGAAACCTTCCGGAGTGCGGATAGGGACTGCCGAAATCTATAACCAGATGGAGAAGCTACCGGAGATCGCCGACAGCCTGGCCATCGGCCAGGAGTGGCAGGGAGACCAGCGGATAATTCTTTTCGTCAAGCTGGCACCGGGAGCGACTTTCACCGAGGACCTCAAGACCAAGATCAAGAAGACCCTGCGCGACAACGCCTCGCCGCGCCACGTTCCTGACAAGATAATCCAGGTGCCCGATATTCCCTATACCCTGAACATGAAGAAGGTTGAAAGCGCGGTAACCAACATTGTCAATGGCCGTCCGGTCACCAACCGTGACGCCCTGGCTAACCCCGGGTCTCTCGATTACTTCGAATCGGCAAAAAAGGAGTTGGAGACGTAAGGCGGAGGCCGCAAGACCAACACAAGATTCACAAGATATTCCTGTGAACATGTCTGCGTGAACTTTCCTCTTCCAAATCTGGTGTTAATCTGGTGAAATCTTGTGGTTCGGTCGGGCCAAGGCTTTCCACGTAGTCGGCGACTCTGCGGTGATTGTGTCCCGGGGGTTATTGCACAGCCTTTGCACTGAGATTCACCCCGTTCGGGGGGCGCCTCTTCCTCGGCGGCATTTGCCAAATGGAACGATTAGAGTGATAATTTAAGGTGTTTTCCGCTTTCGGAAGGCGAATGAATATCCAGACAAACTCTTGCTAAGGAGATAGGCAAACCAAATGACAATGAACCACCGTCTTTCTTTCGTCTGGGCAGTGCCCGCCGCTGTTATGTTAAGCGCATCCACCTTTTTCGCCGGATGCGGAGGGTCCCAGCCATCCCCAACACCACCACCCAAGCCCAGTCCTACCCAACCTCCCACGGCAACGTCTAGACCCAGCGCGACCCAGGCTCCGTCGTCCGCCCCTGCCGGCACTCCCAGCACCAAGAAATGGAACGCGCCCCCACCGATGACCATCGACCCCAATAAGAATTACGAGGCCGTTCTGGAAACCGCCAAAGGGACCATCGTTATTGCCCTCAATGCCAAAGTCGCTCCCAAGACGGTGAACAATTTCGTTTTCCTGGCCCGCGAGGGCTATTACGACAATAGCACCTTCCACCGCGTGCTCAAAGACCCGCCCTTCATGGCCCAGGGCGGTGACCCCACCGGGACTGGCATGGGAGGCCCCGGATACACTATCCCTGATGAATTCACTTCCCTGAAGCACGAAGCCGGGGTCATATCCATGGCCAATACCGGTCAGCCCAACAGCTCAGGCGCCCAGTTTTTTATCACCTTTGCCCCGCAGCCGTTCCTCGATGGCAAGTACAACGTCTTTGGCAAGGTGACATCGGGAACGGATGTCCTCAACCAGATCACGGCAAGGGACCCAAACCGTAACCCACCTTACAAGGGCGACGCCCTCATCAAAGTTACCATCAACGAAAAATAGAAATCAGGAGAAAGTAGAGAGTAGATAGCAGCGAAGCGAGACTACTTTCTACTTTCTCCCTTCCCTCTTCTTTCTTCCTTCTTCCTTCTTCTACCCTTTTCCGCACACCTTGAACTTCCTCACCTTGAACGCCGGCTGATAGGACTCCTTCGCCATTCTTAGCCCCTCGTCCCCCAGGTCCTGCTCCCGGTTGACGTAGGCGAAACCCGAAGCCTCGTGGGCGGCGAACTGCTGATTGATCACCGCGTACAGCCCCGGGATGTTTGGATTAGCCTTCTCTATATGCACCACGAAGGTATTGCTGTTCAACTTCTCGCCCAGGGAAAACGCCTCCACTTTGCCGTCCATCACAATCGCCCCCCCTCTTATTGCGAGCGTCTCGCAGTTGCTGAACGCTTCGTTTATGGCCCGCCTCTCTTCCACTAACCCTGGATACAGCCCGCACTTTCTTTCGGCGCACCAGAAGTCCTGAAGCTCCATGCAAAGCTTGATCAGGTTCTCGTCAATCGGCCGGTACTCATACTTCGATGACCTCTGGAACTTGCTGATGGCATTGCGCTTACCATCGTACTTTCGCCCCTTTAGCTCAATCAGGTCCTGACTGTTATACACATAGTCCTCGTTATCCGGGTCGGAGAACATTGCAAGGTCAGGCGACGGGCGGACATGCCGCTCCACGTATTCCGCCGGGGCCCGTTCAATGCAGGCTGATCCGTCTTGCCGTCCGATATACTCCACGCACTGTCTGATAACCGGCCGCGCGTCCCCATCGCCCCAAGGAGGGAAAAAGAACGGCGGCTTCCCTTCCCGCCGGGACAGTATCAGGAGAAACCCGCCGGACCGGCTCAGACTAACTTTGTAGTAGCGCCGCCAGATGAACAGGTTAGTGAAGGTGAACTCGGAAATGGCCGGCTCGGTCTGCCTGAACGCGGCGTCAACCTCTTGCTTGTGCTCCAGGCCCAGAGGCACAAACTCAGGAAATGAAGGAATTGTCATCGTTGACCTCCAGGGGTGTGACTACCGGCAGCAGTTTTCCACCGATCGCAGTTGCTCCGCGGTACCGAACACAGTCAGCCTGTCATTCATTCCGATGACCGTCATCGGCGCCGGGTTGACCATCATGCCGTCTTCGCCCTTCTTGATCGCCATGATCTTGATCCCGGGGGTGCCTTCTTCGACCTGCCTCACCGTGGCGCCCAGCAGAGTCGAATGGTCCCTAACTTCCATCTCCTCCAGCAGCAGCCTCTTCTCGTGGGAAAACATGACCGTTTCCACAAAATCCACCGCCACCGGACGCAGGGCAAGAAGCGCCAGCCTCCGGCCGCCAATGCTGTACGGCGAGATCACCCGGTTGGCGCCGGCCCTCTTCAATTTTTCTTCGGCGTCTTCGTTGCTGGCCCGGGCATAAATCGGCAATGACGTGCTGAAAGCCCGAGCCCCCAGGGTGACGTAGGTATTCTCGGCATCGTTGCCCAGGGCAATGACCAGTCCGCAGGCTCTTTCGATTCCGGCCTGCTTGAGGACTTCGTCCTTCGTGGCATCTCCCTTTATATACAGGTATCCTGTAGCATCTATGTCATTCAGCGCCGTCTCGTCCCGCTCGACCAGGACAAACTTCGCCTTCTCGCCCTCAAATATCCTGGCCACGGCCTGGCCGACCCTGCCGTAGCCGCAGACAATGAAATGGCCGCTCATAGCCTTGATTTTGCTTTCCATGCTTCTCCTGCTCCTGATGCCCAACTCATTTTCCAGCATTCCGACGGTATAGGGCACGATGGTGGCAAAGATGTAAGAGACGCTGCCGACACCGCCCAGAATCAAGAATATGCTGAATATCTTGCCATTGTCCGACAGGGGATGTACCTCACCATAGCCCACTGTGGTCAAAGTGATCACGGTCATGAAGACAGAGTCCAGGAACGACCATCCTTCGATGGCATGGAATCCGGCCACGCCGATCACTATTACGATAACTAGAAACGCGATGCCCGTCAGCAGGTGGCGCAAGGGACGAAGGTTGTTCATGAATCCTGTTGAAGATCCTCCTGCGAATATGTCTGCCTGAGTATTATAGCCGCTGCCATGATCAAGGGCAAAGGTCTTGCGCTTCAAATGTGCTAAAATCACATTCAGGGGCAATTCATGGACCAATCGGCCGTAGTCGTCAGCTTCACCATTCTGCTCGCGGTATCCCTGGTTGGGGGTATGGTAGCCCACCGTTTGCGGCAACCGGTGATCCTCGGGTATCTCATCGTCGGGGCCGCCGTGGGGCCGTACGCCCTCGGTGTGATCAAAGACCTGGCAATCGTCGAAGCCGGCGCCACCGTCGGCGTAGCCCTCCTTATGCTAACCCTGGGCCTTGAGGTGTCCTTTTCCCAACTCCGGCAGGTCGGCAAGGTGGGATTGTGGGGCGGAGTGGCCGAAATCATTATCGTTTTTGTCCTGGGAATCCTGGTCAGCCGGGCTGTCTTCGGATGGTCGCTGTCCGAAGCCGCGGTCTTCGGCCTCATCATCTCCCTCAGCAGCACCATGGTCGGTCTGAAGGTGCTGATGGACCGCGGCGAACTCGACACTGTCCACGGGCGGATCATGGTGGCTATCCTTATTCTCCAGGATATCGGCGTAGTCCTGATGATCGTCGTGGCGCCGCTCCTGGGCAGTCCCGCTGGTGACCTGCCAGTGGCATTAGGCCTGGCAGTAGGAAAGGCTGCTCTGTTCGTCGGCGTCGTAATCGCCGCCGGACTGTGGGCGCTCCCCTGGCTCTTGGGCAGAGTTGGCGGCGTCCGCTCCCGGGAGTTGTTTCTTCTGACCATCCTCGTGTTGTGTCTGGGCGCCACCGCCGGCACGCAGATACTCGGCCTGTCGGCCGTCTTTGGCGCCTTCCTCATCGGCCTGGTGCTTCGCGAGACTAGATTCGCCCATCAGGCACTGGCCGAGGTGACCCCTCTGAGAGACATCTTCGCGGCCCTATTCTTTGTATCACTCGGAATGCTGCTGGACCCGCGATTTGTGGCGAACAATTGGCCCACGGTGGCAGTGGCGGTAGCCACTATCGTCGCCATCAAAGTAGCGACAGTGTTCGGAATTGTGCGGTCTTTCGGGTACAGCGGGCGGATATCGGCGCTG
>ORJL011474524.1_pt1 | contig 30773 bp, 30 predicted proteins | sample 1779941 | NCBI WGS metagenome assembly ORJL01 (sample SAMEA104232317, study PRJEB22302) | groundwater metagenome | biome: forest; feature: aquifer; material: groundwater | place: USA | collected 2011-08-07 | depth 5.8 m | reverse complement strand
GCATCCCTTCCAAACGTTCGCGGTTCTCCGCCAAGGGCCGATAGTTGATGTCCTGAGCGTTGCTTTCCTGCGCCAGGACAACCGTCGTGGGGTTCACGAAACGGCAGATATCATCGACGTGCCCATGGGTATCATCGCCTACAATGCCGTGGCCGAGCCAGAGGACATTGGTCACGCCCAGGAAGCCTTTCAGAGTCCACTCGACCTCCTCCCGGCTCAAGCCGCGGTTACGCACCTGGGTCTGCTGATCGAGCAGGCATTCCTCGGTCGTCAGCAACGTGCCGCGCCCGTTCACGTCGATCCCTCCGCCTTCGAGGACAAAGTCGCGTTCACCCAGCCGCGCATGGATGAGCGGGTGGTGCAACCGCCGGTTGGCGTGCTCCGGCACTTTGCGGTCTTTTTGCCAGTTGTCGTATTTGGCCCAGGCGTTGAAATGGAAGTGGATGATGGCCTTTTGACCGCCTTTGGCCTTGCGTTTCACATAGATGGGACCGCTGTCGCGCATCCAGCCCCGGTTGGTGGGGATGACCATGAATTGCACGCGCGCGAGGTCCGCACGGGCGCGCGTGAGCATGCCCCGCGCCTGCTTTTCCTGCGCGGGCGAGTTTACCAACAGGCGTACGGTTTCCCCGGCGGCGATCTTGCGCGCCATCTCCCCGTAGGCCCAGCGGATGGTGCTCAGTTTGCCCGGCCAATCTGGGCCATGGTGCGGCCAGCCCAGCCAGGTGGCCTCATGGGGGTCCCACTCGGCGGGCATGGCAAATCCTTTATCGGCGGGCGTCTCAGTGTCGGCGGTCTCGTTTTTGATCATATACGAACCGCCATTAAACCCCGAGGAGGCCCCGAAGGGCAATGTTTCTCCTCAGTGGGAGTGCGCAAGACGAACGGCCCGTGTAACGAATCCCTTGCCGGCAAGATTATGCCATTGTAACGTGGGCGCGTATGGCACGTTCCTCAACCTCTTTTCGGTCAAAATGGAAAGGTGGTTTCACCACTGTGATTCGGGTTCCCGAAAGGCTTGCACCAGCGGTTTTGCGCTACGCGCACGAACTGGACGAGAAGGAGAGGGACTCACAATTGCATGAGCCTGGGGCGCCTTACCGTACTGCCGAGGATGTCGAGATGACCCAACCTGTCAACGTCGCTTCCGTTCCCCAGAGGTCGCCTTTTCGCTACCCCGGCGGCAAGACTTGGCTCGTTCCCTACATTCGTTCCTGGCTGGCGAGCAAGACACCTGAGGCCGGAGTTCTGGTGGAGCCGTTCGCTGGTGGTGGCATTGTTGGTTTGACGGCTGGCTTTGAGGACTTGGTTGAGCACGTCGTTCGCGAGCGTCTCACCTTTATCGAAGGCGACGGGATCGAGATCATTCGACGATATTCGGATGACGAGCGCGCCGCGTTCTTCGTCGATCCCCCCTACACGGTGGCTGCCAAGCGGCTCTATCCCCATTGGCAAGTTGACCACCGCATCTTGTTTGGCTTGCTGGCGGAGGTGAAGGGTGACGTGCTCCTGACCTACGACAATACGCGCGAAATCGCCTCCCTGGCATCGGAGTTCGGCTTCGAGACACAGGCGGCGACGCCAAGGAAGTCCCGCGAAGCCAAGATGAACAAGCTCCTCATCGGAAGAAACTTCTCAAAATGGCTCAAGCAACGCGACTGAACCAAATTCAAATGGAGAGAAGGACATGAACAAAGTTGAGAGACTCGCTGAACTGAAGGAAATCCAACAGAAAGCTGACGGAATCCGAGTCGAACTCGGCATCAGCCCGCCGGGAGCAATCCTCTACCTGGCGACGCCGGACTCGCTTTCCAACGACGCTGTGATTGTGGAAGCCGATGGTTTCGGTGGAGCGACAACCCGTGTGGTCGAGGGCAATTTCCCGGTGGACTATTGCGCCAAATATGAGAAGTCGTTTGAAACCGAGCGCGAGGCAGAGATGGCAGCCCAGCAAATAGCGGGCGAAAAGCGGTCCCCGGCTTTGGTCCTAGGAGCCGCGGACGCGCAAGTCACTTGATGGCGCTCGAATACTCCCGCCGGAACTCCTCATACACAATCCGGAGCACTTTCTGCCGGTCCTCTGGATCATCGAAGCCGGATGTGAGGCTCATCTCACGATAGGTTCCATATCCTTGTGAACTCATCGCGCGCTTGGGAAGTCCGCCCGTTGGATCGCGTCCAACCCCTGTTGGTCAACTCGTGCCGGGTGTCTGTGGCCGCCTTTATGGCGGAACACACCGACAAACACCCTGCTGCCGCTCCGGAGAGCGCGGAGTCATGCCTCTCACGCGCATGACCGACCAACACTGCAACGACAGTTGCGGCCAAAAGGCTCGGCGCGAACGGCTGCTCCTTGGCTCGGTAGCAACGGATGTGTCCGCGCTGGCTCCCGAGCCTGGAAACAAATGAGCGAACTCACGTCCGCTGCTACAGGGGGAGGAAGGGTCGCGGTGGCGCTAAAACGCGGGAGCGACTTCGGTTCTCTTTCCCGCTGGGGCGGTCACGTTGTCGCCTTGTGCCCAAACCTGGTCGTTGAGCACCAGCTTGAACACCAGCTTGTCGAGGCTGCATGTCGTTGACCAGACCCAGGTCGAGCCATCGACGCATTGCAGCGGTTCGCCCTTCTCCCAGCTCAAACCGTTGCCCTCGCCACGGATGAACAATCGGTTCCCGAGCCCAACATCGATCCTCGCCTCGATCGTTGTGACCGTTTCTTCCGCGCGACTGGGCGCCGATGCACAGGCCTTGACCGTTGGGGCCTCTTTCACCGCCGTCGTTGGAGCGGCGTTCACCGCCTCCGTCGGGGCCGATTTCACCGTTGGGGGTTGGGACGCGGAATGACTTTTCACGGGCTTGGAACTCACCTTCTCGGTTCCGATGGTTACAGTCTCCGTCTTGGCAGATTTGCTGTTCTGAACTTTCTTCGGTTTCATGGATTCAATTTCAGTTGGATTGTTCGCGGTAGGAAATGGGTCTGCCCCGGGTTCTCCGGCCCATTGAGCAAGTTGGCTCTCCGGGAGAACGACCACCGAGGCCTGCGCAAGCCGGTGGTACACGCAGTGATCGTGCGCCCGGATTTCGTTCAAAAAGGCGAGCGCCTGCTGCGGGTTTCTTGACCAATGGTTACCTTTGCACAGGTAGAGCCCGGTTTCTTGGTTCTGAATCAGATTTCTCATGAGCCTCACAGGACCAACATAAGGGGCCGTTCACGCGAAGCAAGGTTTTTCTCGCAACGATCAGGTTACGAAGCCGGCGTGCCCAGTCTCGGGGGCGGAGGTTGCGCCCGCCCCCGGAGTGGCTTTCTTCGATGGAACAGTTCAGACCTCCGGCATCCACTCCCCGAGTCGCAGATACTCCCGGACTTTCCGCCGTTCGTAGCGGTGCTTCTGATGCTTCTGCGGACGGTTAAACATCTGGCGCAGCGGAGGTTTGCTGCTGTTTAGGGCTTCCAGTATCAGGCCAATCGATTTCGTCATAGACTCATCTTTCTCCCTCCGGCAGAAGACCGGAGGATTGCGGTTTCAGCAACGACGCTTCGTTCATGCACCTCAAGCCCCAGCAGAATCTGCGCCAGGCCCTTCCGATCGATCATAGGCGCTTCTCGGCGCGACAAGATCAATCGCTCCTAGCGGCAGCAAAACCTCCTTAGAACCAGCCTCTTACAGCCCATGTGGAGCGCTAAAAAACAGCGCGTCCGGAGCCTGAGCCTGGCGCCTCCGCCCCAACCCTAAGCCACGCGATATGTTTCCAACCAACCGTCTGCTGCGCAGTTTTGAACCGATTGGAAAAATATCGACTGGCTGCCACGCCACCTCCCGATGAGTCTTTGTTGGAAAGTTGACGGCTTGGGGATCGTCTGACACAGTGACGGACATGCAAGTGAACTCACGCGCTTTTCAGCGGGACTTTGCCCGCATGAAAGCAAAGGCCGCCGTCGGCGAAACGGTGTACATCGTCTGCGCCGGCGAGCAGTTCATCTTTCAGGCGGTCAAGCCAAAGACGTGGCAGGGCGCCCTCAAGGGTAAGGCCAGGATCACCAGCGACCTGTTCAGCACCGGGTTGGCCTGGGAGACGTCGCGATGACCCATCTCTTTTCGGACGACACGCGCATTCGCCAGTGGGGTGGCGTGCCCCTGCTGTGGCGGACCGCTCGCCAGTGACCGTGAGCACCGCCTCCTGGCTTCACGGTTGCGCTGAGTGTGACTGGCGAGTAAGAATATCCATCGTATGACTTGTTTGACTTCCGGTCCCCATGGCGAGATTGCTCTGCCGGCGACCCGGCCCGCCCGCCACGGCATTGGGGATGACACGCCCATTCGCGTCATCGAGACGCGCAACGGCATTTTGCTGGTGCCGCTGACCAAAGAACCGATGTCGCCCGCGCTAGCCCAGGAGCTGGCGGAGTGGCAGTCGCTCGCTTCGACCCCCTGGGAATTGTTCGATTACCAACACGATGCCCAATGAACATCGGTGATGTGGTGTGGGTCGAATTCCCCGCTGGTGCCGGACGCGCCCAAGCGGGTCGCCGTCCGTCCATCGTCGCCCAGATCTCACCCGTTTCTGCCGCGCTGCCGACGGTGTTGCTCATTCCGCTGACCAGCCAGCAGGACGCGCTCCGCTTTCCGGGTACCGTGTTGGTGGAACCTGACGCCAGCAATGGCTTGCGGCGGCCTTCTGTCGCGCTTGTGTTTCAACTGACGGCCATCGACAAACGCTTTCTGGCCAGCCCCCAACTCGGTGCCGTTTCTCCAGCGGTCATGGCTGCTGTGTGGGAGGCTCTGGATGAGATCACGGGCAGAGCCGGGTTTAGCTAAACGCGCTGCCGTTCCCGACCTCTTCCGACGATGTCGGAGCGGTTCGATTCGCGGGACATCAGGTGGTCGATCGGATTGCTTAATCCGCAGGCCGAAGTCCTGGACCGTCAAAACGCTTGGCTGTCGCGCTTTCCTACGGCTGCTTCCGCTTGTATGTTGCGAGAACCCGCCCCGAACCATCGCCGGATTTGAACTCCGTTGGGCGTGAGCCGCCGTCGATCGGATAGCAGACCTTCAACGTGTCCTTGGTCAATTCGTAGATGGCGGGCGCCTCGGAGCCGGAACTCGTGCTCAATTCCATGGATTTCGGGTTCGTTGTCTCCTTGAGCTTGAGGCTGCCTTGCTCCTTCGTGTCCGGGGAATCGACGAAGAACTCGTTGCCTTTAATCTTCAGCTTGATGCCCGCCAGGACGTCGGACGACGCGGGGCTCCCATTCGACACAAACTCGACAGGCACCCAATCGCCCTGCATCCTTTCGAGGTCGTCCGCACTCGCGCTCGCTCCGGAAAGCGGCTTGATCCGGATGTCCTTGAACTGGACTTGCATCGGCGGGCCGGCATGAAGCTGCAGAGCAAGAATGCCTGACTTGGCCGCCTTCGAGTCCTGCTCATCGACCACGTCCACGGTTGCCATGCCGTTGATGAAGTGCTGAAGGTGGTTTCCCTTGGCGATGACCACGTAGTCATTCCAGCCGTTGGTCTTGATGCCGGCCTGGATTGTCTTCGTATCGCCGACCGAGCCCACCACCTCGATCTTGGTCTTTCCGTCGGCCTCCTTGAGGATCGTCTTCTGGCCGCGCTCGGCGAGAATCCCGCGTCCGCCTTCTTCGTAAAGGATGCCCGAATAGGTGGTGCCCACCTCAAAATCCGCCTGATAGCCATGCACGACGAAGTTGCCCCGGTTCATGCTGCGGTACTGCGCGCCGGAGTTGCCCCACGGCCCTGTGAACTTGTAGGAGAATCGCAGTTCGAAGTCGCTCACCACCAGATCCTGGTCCCCGTCCCTCGCGATCAGGAAGTTGTTCCCCTCCGCAGGCGCCTCTTTCGTGGTCCTCCCGGTGATGGCACCGTCCTGGACGGACCAATGTTTGGGACGGCCCGCCCACCCGGTCAGGTCCTTGCCGTTGAACAGGCTTTTGAAACCGGGCTCCGTTTCAGCGGCCACCACCGTGGCCACGGAGTTCATGAGAAGAGCACCAAGTGTCAGCGCGGCGATTCGACGCAGAGAGTTTTTCATAGGTTGATTTGTGATGTCGGGATAATCGTGCCCGATTCCGAACCTGAGGCCAAGCCCAAAGCGGAATGGATCTCCTTGTCCTTGGTCACGGTAGGCGAGCCATGCGACGTGGAGAGCGTGAGGCAATCCCTGGGGCAGATATCGACGCAGCATCCGCAGGAGATGCACCGCAAGCGGTCGAGGGTCCACTTCTTTCCCGCGCGATTCACGACGATGGCCTTGGTGGGACACTTTTTGCCGCAGACAGTACAAAAGGTGCACTTGTCCTTGAGAAAGACCAGTTGCCCGCGGGACCCGGGAATATCCACGCGCGGAACGAAGGGATATCTGCGGGTGGCGGGCCTCTTGAAGGCCCATTTGAGGACCAGGTTGGAGATGGTGAAGTAGGGCATATCATCGCTCCGTGCAACTGATGCAGGGGTCAATCGTCAGGACCAGAACCGGGACGTCAGCCAGGTCACAGCCCTGGAGCACTTTCACCAGCGCTGGGATGTTCGCGAAGGTGGGCGCACGCACTCGGAACCTCTGGATGTGCCGAGCGCCGTTGGCCTTGACGTAATAGACGACCTCGCCCCTCGGCTGTTCGGTGCGGGCGGAAAACTCTCCGTTGGGGTTGCCCGTGACTTTGACCGCAATCTCGCCCTCCGGCAACTTCGCGGCCGCCTTCCGGATGATATCGGCGGACTGGAAAAGTTCGTCACACCGGACCGCGCAGCGCGCGTAGCAGTCGCCCTCGGTCCGCGTGATGGGATCGACCCGTATGTCGTTGAAGGCGGCGTAACCCAGCCTCCGAGCGTCCTGGGCCACTCCGCTGGCGCGCAGCGTGGGGCCGACGCAGCCCAGGAGGTGGGCGTCGTCCCTGGAGAGCACCCCTACGCCGCAAAGACGGTCTTTCACCGAGGTATCGTTGATAAAGACCTCCACCAGACCGCGCATTTCCTTCTCGATGCCCTCCAGCTTGGAGAGCACGGTCTTCATGGTCTCGGCATCGATGTCACGCCGTACCCCGCCGATCTTGCATGAACCGAAAATGACGCGTCCACCCGTGGTCGCCTCGATGATATCGAGCAACTGCTCGCGCACGCGCCACGAGTGCATAAAGAGGCTCTCGAAGCCGAACGAGTCGGCCTGGAGGCCGAGCCAGAGCAGATGGCTGTGGATGCGCGACATCTCGCCCCAGATGGTGCGCAGGTAGCGCGCCCGGGGCGGGACGGGCACGTTCATGATCTCCTCGATGGCCTGACAATAGGTCTGGCCGTGAATGAAGCTGCAGATGCCGCAGACCCGCTCGGCGACATAGACGAACTCGACGTAGTCTTTGAGTTCAACGAGCTTTTCCAGCCCACGGTGGATGAAGCCGATCGAGGGAATGGCCTCGACGACCTTCTCATCTTCAACCACCAGGTCCAGATGGATGGGCTCAGGCAAGACCGGATGCTGTGGCCCGAAGGGAATGATGGTGCGGGGCATGGGCGCTATTGAGCTGGCTTAGCGGCCTGGGGCGCGGGCGATGCGGACACGGCAGGCGCGGCGTTGGTGGAAGCGGCAGTGGACGGGTCGGGCGGCGCGGGCAGCGCGTTGGCGAATGGAAAGCGGACGGCCATCTTGTAGAACTCGCCCTTGAAATCCACCGCGATGCCGTCCACCTGAATCTTGAACAGGTCATGCAGCTCGTTCTCATAGATGAACGCGCACCAATACACCCCGCTGACGCTGGGAACACGGGCGGTGGCGGCGGGGACCTGGAGGCGAAGGTTGGTGAAATGTCCGTCGCGATCGAAGCTGTAGTTCAGTTCCACGACGTCCTTCAAAGGAGTGGCTCCAATCTGGACCAGCCGGTGACCACCGTAGCGCATCTCACACACCTTGGTCACGAGGGTGTCCGGAGTCACAGGAATATTAGGTTGGTCTTCGATCATCGGCGGTCCTTCTGGATATAGACCCATTGAATGGTGGGGGAGAAAGGCTCGGTCTTAAACACCTTGTAGCCAAGCTTCCCGTAGATGTAGAGGTTTCGCTTGCTCTTGTGGCCGGTGAATCCCTCCAGGCGGGTGACTTGGGAAGGAAACGCTTTTTCCATCTCGCCCACCAGTTTGCGTCCGATGCCGCGCCTTTGGAAATAGGGATGGACTATCACCCTGCTGACCTGCCCGGTGCTGCCATCGACCAGGCCGCGAATCGAGCCGATGATCTTGCCGTTGACCACCGCCTTGAGAAAAATCATCCGATCGAAGTCGCGTTCGATTTCAGGCAGGGTTTGCTGGAGGGTGGGGAGGCTCTCGTCGCCGTAGATTTCCGCCTCGCTCTGGTAAGCCACTTTCTGCAAGGCAAGGATCTCCGGCACATCCCGCTTTTCGGCCAGGCTGATGATCGTCTTGTCAATGCTGTTGGCCATCGACGCCATGGCGCGGTGTTTATCCTCGAGGACGGCGAGAGCGCGCACCACCCCATCAATGATGGCCTCCGGGCGGGCGGCGCACCCTGGCACAAAGACGTCCACCGGGATGACGGTGTCCACGCCGCCGCAGATGTTGTAACACTCCCGGAAGATCCCGCCGGTAGCGGCGCAGATCCCCACCGCCACGACCACCTTGGGCTCGGGCAACTGATGGTAGATGTTGCGGATCACATCGCGGCTCTGTTCGTTGACGGCACCCGTGACCAGGAAGATGTCGGCGTGTTTCGGGTTGCCGGTATTCACCACCCCGAGGCGCTCGACATCATAGACGGGGGTAAGGCAGGCCAGGGTCTCGATGTCGCAGCCGTTGCAGCTCGAGGCGTCGTAATGGATGATCCAGGGCGATTCTTTGAAGCCGAGCATAGGCATGCCGCTTATTTGCGGTACAGGGAGAGCACCATGATGTTGCCAAAACCGAGCACCAGCGCGATTGCCCAGGCGCTCTTGAGAGCGGTCCGCCACCTTAGACGGGCGAAGGCGTTGTCCACCAGAATAACGAACAGGAAAACCAGCCCGGTGGCGGCCAGGGCGAGCAGGGGATGCCAGGAGGCGAAGAACAGATAGACCCATCCCAGCAGCAGCACGTTTTCATACCAGTGCGCGATCTCGATCATCGCCAGAGCCTCTCCCGAGAACTCTGTGGTGAGCCCACGGACTAATTCCTGATGCGCGTGGTGCGAGCAGGAGATGTCGAAAGGCGACTTGCGGAACTTGATCTCGAGCGCGAAGAGCAGGCCGAGAAAGACCCCTGGCAGCGTCCAGAGCAGCGACTGGTGATGCGCCGCGATGTCATAGACATAGAAACTGCCGGTTACCATGTACATGCCTATCGCGGTGAACAGCACCATCGGTTCGTAGGCCATCATCAGGATCAGCTCGCGCTCGGCGCCCACGAAGCTGTACGGTGAGCTGGCTTTGTACGCCCCAAGCACAAGAAAAATGGCCGCCAGCGTCAAGGCGAAGATCACCAGCAGGACGTCGGACCCGGCGAAAAAAAGCGCGCCCGTGAAAATCATCAGGATCAGAAAGAACACGATGTAAAAATTCTGTGAGCGCCTAACTACAATATTCTCCTTGTGAAAGAGTTTGAGGACATCGTAGAAAGGCTGGAGAAGCGGCGGGCCCAGGCGCGATTGCATGCGCGCCGAGATCTTCCGGTCCACGCCGGCCAGCAACCCGCCGGCCACCGGGCCGATGATCAGATAGAGCAACAACCCAATCCACGTACTCATAGCAGGATCACCTCCAGGAGACACATCAAGAGGCCCGCTCCTCCCACCACCCCCGCGCGGTGGAGCTTCGCTTCGTTGAGAAGGTCATCGAAATAGTAGTTTTTCATCTCGACGTCGCGGGCCAAGCCGGTTGAGCCCTGGAACCGGGTGCTGCCGCCCAGGTTGGCGCCGCCCAGGTAGGCGTCCATCACCTTCACCCGATGCCCATAGTTGAAAAAGCTCAGCGGGAAGAGGGCGACCATCGCCAGCATGATCGTCATGATCACGTAATTGCCGTGGGCCAGTCGGGTGGACTCGCCGAAGATCTCCAGAACGTACGGCTCGACCAATGCCGAGGAGATCAGCGGAAAGAACAGGCATGTGCCCGCGGTGAGGGCTGACAGGAGGTAAAGGGCGAACCACTCTCCGGGATCGATGTCCCGCTCGACGTTCTTGATAGGACGAACCACCTCGAGCAGTTTGCCGAGCCACTTCACCCAAAAAAGCAGTGTAGCCGCACTGCCGAACACGATGAAGACCGTGAGCAATGGGTAGGAATCAATGACCGCCTTCAGCACGGCCCATTTGCTGATCAGCATGCCAAACGGCGCCAGAAACATCCCGGCGATGCCGATCTGGAGCATGATCGATATTCGCGGCATGCTCAAAATCAGCCCGCTCATCGCTTCAATGTTCCGGCTCTCCAACTTGTGGGCGATGACCCCCACGCACAGGAACAGCAGGCACTTGGCCACAGCGTGGAAAACGATGAGTAGAATGCCCGCCCACACCGCCTCGGGAGTGCCGATCCCGCCGCACATCACAATGAGTCCCAGGTTCGCCACTGTCGAGTAGGCCAGCACTTTCTTCGCGTCCCGGGCTCCAATCGCGGCGAACGAGCCGATGCAGAAGGTCAGCGCGCCAACCATCGCCACCAGAATCCCGGGAAAGGTCCCTTTCATGACAGGAGCCAGGCGCAAGATCAGGTAAACGCCCGCTTTCACCATGGTGCTGGAGTGCAGGAGAGCCGAGACCGGGGTCGGCGCCACCATGGCGCCCAGAAGCCAGCGTGAAAAGGGAAACTGGGCGGATTTGGTGATCCCGGCAAAGCAGAGTAGCGCCGCGGGCACGATGGCTACTTCGGCACCCGCCCTCACGAGTGTTTGCAGTTCGATGCTGCCGGTGCGGAGGTAGAACCAAACGATCCCGATCGCGAACACCGCGCCTCCCACAAGGTTGTAGGTCAGGGCGCGGAGGGCGTTATCGACGGACTCGTCAGTCTGTTTGTAGCGGATCAGCAGGAACGAACAGAGCGTGGTCACCTCCCAGAAGAAGTAGAGCCACTACAGGTTGTTGGAAAAGATGATCCCGAACATCGCCCCGAGAAAAACGAACAGCAGGCCAAAGAATAGGGGGCGGCGGTCCTTCAGCTCCGTGTGGTGCTGAGTATGGAACTCGCGCATATAGCCGAGCGCGTAAATGCAGATGACCCCGCCCACGATTCCGTTCACCAGCGCCATGATGATGGAGAACTTGTCCACGAACAGGTTCTGTCCCGCGCGCACGTCCGTCGCGTACGTTGTCTCGAACCACGAAATCAGGCCCGCTTGCGCCAACATGAAGCCCACGATGAGGGGACGCCGGTGCCGCCAGCCGATATAGGCCACGTAAAGGGCCATGGTGATCTCCGACATCAGCATGGTCTGGCTTACCAGGTGGACGTCCCACTGAAAGGTGGTGAGCAGGCTGGGGAAAAGGCGGACCGCCAAACCGACGCTGCAGACGGCCACAAGCCCCGTCACCAACGCCACCAGGAGCCCGCGAGCGCGGTCTGACGTAATGCCCAGCAGCGCAAGCCCGGCCACCAGAGGCGTCAAAATCAAAATCACCAATAGATTCACAAACCAAGAAACCACTGTTCAGACAGGTAGCCGCGTTAATGCCAACCAGCAGCGGTTTCAAAGATACCATGCTCTGGGCCGCCGTTGGGGACACGGGGCGACCTGTCGTAACAATGACTCATAATAGCCCGTATCTACTATGGTTCAAGCTAATTCATCAAGGCGCCTCCCGGCGCCGAAAGGTGTGAACCGTGAAAAGTGACGCGTCAAGGGGATGCGTGACGGCTCTTCACGGTCCCTCTTCACTGTTTGCGCACGCGAACTTCCGCGCGGTCTCCGCTGGGGCGAACCGGCTTGGACTGAGACAGCCCCGCCTCGATAGAGGGTCTTGGCGGTGGATTACGGGGCGCGGGTACGGTAGAACTTGCGAGGCTCCGCGATCGGGTCCAGGAAATAGGCACCGTCGTTGGTCTTCAGCGCCGCGGGGCTGGGCAGCCAGACGGGCCATCCATCGGGAGGGAGGTTGGTCGAGTACTCGAGCACATGGGGCATGCCCGGGTTGGGTGAGATAACGTTGATGCGTACCTGGTCAGACAGGTTCTCAATCCGAAGTCTGGGGGGCTCTAGGGTGCTCTCCGCCACACGGATCGCCACCTCCGCGCAGTTGTCTTCAGGATAGGAATCCTGGCCATTGGCCGTGACACACGAACCGACGCGCAGCTCACCCGGTTCCGTTGGGATGAGGGTGAAGGTGACATTGGTCTCCGCCCCGTTGGGGAGGCGTCCCAGACGGAAGATCAGCGCGCCCGCCTGGACCACGACGTTCGTGGAGGGAAGGGTCTGCACGTGTGCGGTGGGAGAGAACCAGTTGCTGACCGTCACTCCAGCGGGATCGCCGTCACCGTTGTGCCGGATTGACACGCGGAGGGTCAAAGGTTGACCTGCCTTGGGCTTGGCGGTGAGATTTGAGATCGAAACCAACTCCATACTCGAGCCGGGCGCCACCTCGATCGACAGATCACGAGAGTTGTCTGCTGGATACGCGTCCGGGCCGTTGCCACTCACGTACGACAAGAGCGTCAACTCGCCTGAGATCCGCGGGATGAATGTCAAGGTGATGTTGGTCCGGAATGGGCTGGGAGGCCGGCCCAGCCGCAAGGAGACCCACTCACCGCTGGCCAGGTAGTTGGTCGGCGTCGTTCCCAACAGACGGACAGTTGAAGGCAGGCGGTTGCTTAGGATGACCCCGGTGGGGTCGCACGCGCCGCCGCGAGACAGCAGGACGTCAACGGTCACAGGCCGCCCTGCGGTGGGAAGGTCGGGCAGCGATGGATCGGCCACGGAAATAGACTCGAGGTTGAGGTCCAAAGGCACGCACTCGGGACACATCGCCAGCCAGCCTACGGCAGCCCGGTAGAGGGCTTGCCGATCGGAATCCGAGGTCGGATCGGAATCACTGATCTGGAAGTTCTGCACCACCAGGCGAGTCAAGCTGGTATCGCCGTGGCTGGAAGGGAAGGCGAGGAGCATGGGAATCTCGCTGGCACGCGCCAGAACATCCACGTTATCATCGGCCAACGCCGCCCCTTCCAAGGTGTTGGCGTAGTCGAATTGATCGAAGCGCGAGCATGGCCCATTGACGATGTAGTGCATCCCATCGGGAGCGGAGTTAGTCAGCGTCTGCGGGCTCGGGAGGAGACCCGTCGAAGAAGCCAGGTGTGTCAACCTGATCCACTTGGCTCCGGCGCCCGGCGTCATGCGCGCCGGCATGGAAGCCAAGTGGCTGCCCATCAAATATAGGGCCACGCCGGAGTCGTACGCTTGCTGGAACAAGTCGATCTCGGCCTCAGTGAATGGGCGGTTGGTTTCGCCCAGGTCATCCCAGACAACTACTCGGAAGCGGCTGAGCAAGTCGAACCGGGCATCGCCACGGTCCAGCACGCGAGTGACCAACGGGTCGCAAACATCAATATCCGAGCAGGGACTAGTCGGGAGGGTGGCGAGTAGATCGATGTCGGGGTGCGCATGATCGCGCAACACCAACAAATCGCCTGTGAGCTCACGGATCGAGACGGAAACGGGCTCTGAAGTGCTCGTCCCTCCGACATTGTCTGTGGCCACCGCAGTCAGGACGACTTCTCCTTCAGTGGCAGGCACCCACGGCCCCGTCCAAGGCGCTGACCGGGCTTCGCCCAGTTTGAGGGCATTGGCAAAGAACTCGATCTTGGCCACCGAGCCATCCGAATCAGAGGCCTCCGCTTCCACTGACAAGGGCGCTCCGAGGCGGTAGATGAGTCCCGGAGCGGGTGCGGTGAGGCGCACCTTTGGTGGGTCGTTGGTAACGGTGATGAAGCCTGTTTTGGTCTCGGTGCGCGACTCGGTGTTGGTGGCGCCGAGCACGGTCAATGTCAGCGAGATATCGTAGGAACCGGGCAGGGGATAGGCGTGGATCGGTTGTTTGAGGCTACTCGACTGGCCGTCACCGAAGGTCCAGAGGTAGGTCAGGTCGGGGTCGGGCACGGCATGAAGCCCCGCTCGTGAAACTGGAAACACGGTGGCGATCGAAGCGGAAGGCCGATCGGCAGCCAAAGCAGCGGAGGGCTGGACGTCGCTGAGAAGGCTGACGATGGTGATCGTTCCAGTGGCTCCGTCCACGTCGAAAACGCGCCAGAACGGGGCATCGGGGGGACCGTTGGTGGGAACCGGGATTGAGTAACTCGCCTCTTGGTCCTGGGCCGTGTAGATTTTCACGATTGCCTGGGAGTCGGCCAGCGTCCCTTGCTGTGCCGGTACGGGTTTCTTGACGTAGTAAACGTAGGTTCCCGGAAAGAGTTTATCGACGGTAATGGTCTCCGGTCCGAACGAGGTCGCGACGTCGTAGTCCATCCGGGCGAAGGGCGCGCTGTTGGTGTCGGTATTGTATGGCGTTCGGTACCAGACCTCATACCGCCTGCCCTCGATCGGAGGAGTCACGAGGTGGGCATCCAAGTCGGACGGGGTGGCACCCCAGTTCAAGACGATTCGCATCTTGGCGAACTTGGGGACCATCGAGAATTGGAACCGCACCTCACCCCCAGGGGCAGGTTCAACCTGTCGGTTGCGGTAGTCCTTGAAGTCGGGATGGGTACACAGGAGAGTGACGGCAGTGTAGGTCGAACGATCCAGGAACTGCACGGGTTCGTTGAGGCCGACCGCCCGCCGGTCGGCATCGAAATCGGGCTGGAACGTTCCACGTTTGACGCCGAACAACTCGTAGCCGCCGCTCGCGTCGGTATAGACCACGTTGGTGAAGGGGGCGGTGACCTCGGGATTCACTTCGATGCGGGCGCCCGGAATGGGGCGCCCGTTGGTCGCGTCGGTGACCATGCCCTTGAAGTAGCTGTCGAGCGTGAGGCCGCCGTTCTCACTGGTCACGGTCCCGTACTTGTTCCGCAGCACGACACGGTATTCCCCGATGTGGCTGGTCGTCACGCTGTCGATGGCCAAGACCCGGTTGGTGGCCCCTGGCAGGGGAAGGAAGTTGCCGTCGCCTTTGAGCGGTTCGGGGTTGAAGTACCATTGGTACTCGATATGTGGGTTCCGGTTGTGGGCGACCTCAAACTGGACTTGTGCGCCCAGACTGGCCGCCTGCCAGACAGGGTTCGTTAGAATTACCGGCGGGCTGGTGTCCACCTGGTAGGCCAGGTGGATAGTGAAGCGGTTTTCGCTATTGGTGTAGGGGCCGATGCCATCCACGGCGATGTGCACCGTCGTGCCCTCTGTCAACCCGATACCGGTCACTTCTTGAGAGCCGGCGCCTAGGGGGACCAGCGCGTTGGTGGCTGGAGTCAACGGCCCTCCCGTGTAGAGCGCCAGCACCGGGTTCCAGGAGGCGCCAGGCGCGTTGGTGTACTGGAGCCGAACGTCCAGGAAGCCCGCATCGTCCGGGGCTGTCCAGGTCCACCAGACGGAGTTCGAAGTCGAGGTTCCTGACAGATGAATGGGTTCGTTCGTTTCGCGCGTGGCGAGGATGTTGTGTCCCCAGTCAACCGCGTTGGTGCCGGCCAGCCGGATGCGATGGGCGAAAAAGTCGTTGGTTGGAGGGATCAGAATCTCGACTTTGGCCTGGCGGCTGGTGACAAAATCGTTGGCGTTGCCGACAACCACACTGTAGAAACCATTGAAATTGGTGGTGGGCTCATTGAAGAGCAGCGCGGGCCCGTTGAGCCCCACGAGCATGGGCAACAAAGTGGTCTGGTTGGTCAGCGGCGGAAAGTTGGTATGCCCGTTCAGGTACCATTGGTAGGTCATGGGCGTGCAGCTCTGGGCCTCGACCGAGAGACTGAACGAACTGCCGATGCGGATGCGCGTCCGGTCCTCAGGTTGCCTGAGGATGTCGGGTTCCGCGCTCACGGTCAGGAAGGCAACCCGAGAGGTGATGCTGGCGTATTCGTTCGAGACGACCAGGGCATATCGGCCCTGATTGTTCGTACTGACGTTGATCAGTTCGAGGCGGTTGGTGCGGACGCCCGGAAGGCCGGACAAAGCCGCTCCGTTGAAGTACCACTGGAACCAAAGCGGTTTGCAGCTCGGCACCATATCGACCTGGAACACCTGGTTCGAGCACTCTCGCACCCTGGCGTCGGCGATATCTCTGTCGATACGCGGACGCCGGTCCACGGTCACGCGGATGGGCTTGCTGTTCGTCGAGCCGTCGGCATTCCAGACCTGCGCCACGTAGGTCCCCTCGACATCGATATCGACGCTGGGCAGAGTGAAGGCTGAGTTGGTGGCGTTCACCAGATTGGTCGTGTTGAAGGTCCATTGATAGAAAAGGGGTTGGCACCCGCTCGCTGCGACTGAGAAGCGAAGATCCTCGCAGAGCGGAATGTTGATGTCGGTGAGCGGGGTGACCACGCGAGGCCCAATCAGGACGTCGCAGGCAGCCACCGGGCTGTTGGTTTCGCCGCCGAAGTTGGAAACCTTCACCACATACTGGCCAGCGTCCGAAAGATGGGAGCTGGCCACAGTGTAGGTGCGGTTGGTGGCGTTGGGAATATTAGTGCCGTTCAGGATCCACTGATAGCTCAGCGGATAGTCAATGAGCGGACGGTTGGCGGCCGCCACCGTCAACTCGAGCTTGTCGCAGGCAAAGAAGGTCTTGCCTGTGGGACGCTGGAGAATGTCCGGTGGCAGCATGTTGGTGGTGAAGAGCACCATCAGACGGATATCGCCGGCCCAAGCCGTCTCGCTGTCCACCGCAAACGAATACTCGACGCCGGGTTCGGTGAGCCAGGTTTGCTCCTGGCCGTCAAAGAAAGTCATGTGAGGGACGGACGTCAGCGCGCTTATGGCGGTACCCGTGTAGAGCCCGAGTGTGGCACGGAAGGTGGTGCCGGCCAGGGAGACGGTCGCCAAGCCCCTGGCAGGGGCTGTCCAACTCCACCAGACCGAGCGCGAGGGCTCCACCCCGTTGTGAGATGGCTCGCCGGATTCTCTTGTGGCACCGTAGTTGTACCCGGTAACGACAGTATTCGTCTGGGTTACTGGAATCCGGTTGACGAAGTGGTCGTTGGGTGGACGAAGAACGACTTGCACGTGAACGACGGCACTAGTGTCGCCGCCTCTGGCATTGTCCACCTGGAGATGGTAGAAACCCGAATCGGTGAGTTGGGCGTTCGTAATCACCAACTCCGCGCCATTCTGACCCGAAAGGAGAGTGTTGGTGTTGAAGAACCACTGGTACGCGATAGGGGTCGATCCAGAAACTCGGGTGTCCAAGCGGATTTCCTCCCCCACAGCATTGGTTGTACCCACCGGTTGCCTGGTAATCGTGACTTTGCCCCCGGTCGCACTCAGAGTGGCGATCGAGCTCTCCACGCGTCCAGCGCTGTTGTTTACCACGACCTGGTAGGCCCCCACGTTGGTCACTTGGACAATCATGAGCACAAGGTTGGAGCGGGTCTGCCCGGGCAGATCGACGCCCTGAAAGCGCCATTGGTAGCTCAGAGGCTGCCGACCCACCGCATACACGCTAAACTCGGCGTTTTGACCGTCACTGACCTGAACGTCCTGAGGCTGTCGCACTATCTTCGGTTCCGGACGAATAGTGAGTTGCGCCGGACGGCTTGTCCGCACACCGAAAGCGTTGCTCACGGTCACACTATAGGCCCCCGCTTGAGCCTCGGACAGGACAGGCAGCAGGAGATTCGTGCTGGTAGCCCCAGGGATGTCTGCCCCTTCACGCTGCCACTGATAACTGACCGGCTCCGGGCCGAGCGCTGTTACAGAGAGGCTGGCCGACTCACCTTCGTAAGCTCGAACGTCAACGGGATACAGGAGGATTTCGGGCACGCTTACTAACCGGAGGCTGACCGTCACGGTTCCCGTGGCGCCATTCTGGCCGTCCACCACGATCTGGAGTTCGGCGCCATTCGACACCTCAGGAAGCCAAAGCCGGTTGGTGACGCCGAGTCCCTGGCTCGTGCCGCTCACCAGTGGCTGAAGGGCCGCCAGGCTCTTGCCTGAATAGACGGCTATTCGGGCGTTGAGAGAGACGCTGGACCACTCCATGAGGAGGAGACCCGGAGCCACCTGCCCCAAACGGTTCGTTACAGTGGGCGCCGTCCAGTAATACCAAACGCTATGTTGCGCGGGTTCCCCGGCATGATCTGGTTCGGCGGGAGTCTCTGCGGAGGCCCCCACGTTCGAGACACTGAAGCTCAAGCTCGCGCCCACCAGCTCACTCGAATTGTCGAAGTTGTCATTGGGTGGCGCCGCAGCCCCGAGGGCCGAGAAGACGAACGGACCAAACGCCGCCAGACAGACCGAGCAGAACATCGAAAACATGAACCCGAACCTTCTGGCGGGAGCCTCGGAGTCCGCGTCCCGGTGACGCCAAATAGTTTGCACACCCATAACACCTTTCCTGAGTTGACAATTGGCCAGAATGAGCCGGCTCATCCTGGTCCCGCCACTGTCCACCAGTGCTTAACGGCAAGGCCTTCCGGGCAAACGAGTTGCTCCCTCTTGCAGCCAGTCCACGTCTTTGCTGTTTGGCGCGTTGCCGGGGTCGAGATTACTGGTCGGGTTTTCTGGCACTTTGAGCACCACATCCTGCCATCGGTGAGTCTCAGCGTGGCCATCTGCAAAGACGATATTGCCCTTGCCCCAATGATAGCTGGCCGGATAGGAGGGGATCCGCAGCGTCTCGCGACTGTAGTAATCCCGCATGTCCACCAGGAACTCCTGATCGTCGATCGTCCCGGGACTCTCGTCCAGGAGAACCATGATCCTGGTCGTCCCGACCGCCGCCATGTCCGAGGTCCTGCGGTAGATGTCCCAACCTGTGCCGGAGCCGAACTGCCAGCCCCGTCCGTTGACGTAGCAGTTCATCGAGTAGCTGCGCACTCGATCGACCTGGCTCTTGCTGGCATTGCTGGCGCGAGACCGGTCCGCCGGGCATCTCAGGGTGCTGCTGCTCCGGCCCAAATACCCAACCAGGACGCCGTTGGCGAACTTGGTCGTGTCCCAGTTGTCAGGCCGCGACGGGTCATTCAAGCTCATGAATTGGTCGTTGGCGCTCGCCCAGTTCGTGGCAGGCGGGAGACCATTGTGGTCGCTCTCGTAGAGATGCCAGGCCAGGCTCAACTGTTTCAGGTTGTTAACGCAGACAATCGTGTGGGCTTTGGCCTTCGCCGTAGCCAGTGCCGGCAGAAGCATCCCAGCGAGGATGGCGATGATCGCGATCACCACTAACAGCTCGATCAGGGTAAACGCGTCCGCCGGGAACCGGTTGGAGTCACCGGGGCGGCGCAGACCTTCAAGAATTCCGTCTCCGGAAGCCGGGTCCACCCCCCCACCCTTCCCCTGGCGACCCGCACGCCGGGTTCCAGAGACTCGATTCTCAATACGTTCTCGCAACGATTCCGCTATTAAATGCATATTCTTATCTCACTCTCGCCGCTAGCCGCCGACTGCGTTCTCTCGCCCGCCTGCGGGGTCGGTAATTCTGCCTTGGAACACTAACTGTTCCGCCATAGGCCTCATCCCACAACCACCTGACATCGTATGGCAAGACGCAGGTCAAGTCAAACGCCCTTGTTTATCACTTTAACGTTCTTAATAATGGGTGCCGGACAAAATGCTGCCAACTGCCTGTGGGCGTCAGAACCCTATTGCCAAAGGCAGGGGCGACACCCCGGCGCCTGTAACTCGGCTTCTCGAGTTTCGCCATGTTGCTGACGATCAGCTCGTGCTACCGCACAGTGTCGTCCGGCAGTCCTCTCCCGCCCCCAGAGTGGGGCTGGTTGAACAGGGCCTCGATCATTTTGCATTCTTGCCAAACAGTTGAGCAGCAGCAGACGTGCCATCCGCGAACATTCTTAATAATGATAATAATGCGTAGTCTGGGCGAAATAGGGCGGACCTGGAATGGCCATTCTTCCCACACACCCCGCCGCGCACGGCAGGTTGTTCCGACTGCACTTTCGCAAGAAGTCGCCAGGAGAGTTGTGCTGCGGATGCCGGTCCACAAGATGTCCCGAAAATGCTACAGACTGCCCATTTTGGGGACGCTGGACAGCCCGAGGCTGCGGCTGACACCGCGCATGGGCAGTCGCAAGAAGACCCAGCCGACGGCCCTTTCCCTCCCTCCGCCGCGTCCTGGGCAATTGCCTGAGTCGATAAAACCTGGAGGCGTCGCTGGAGGCATGCTGCAGCGTACGGAAGGAGCGGCGGGTGAATCACCTGCCCGGATACAGGGTCATGTTGTAGACCGAAGGTTGTTCAAATGAACGGGCGTTGGCATAGACGGCGAACCCGCGCGAACCGCACAGAATCGCCTCCTCACGGCTGTCTCCCCAAACATCGGCGGCCATGCCGTAGCAATCGGTCCAATATTCCGTTTCCCCCGGCACCGGAGCTACCTGCAACGGCAACAGATCAAGGACACGACCCTGCCCATCCGCATCAACGTCGGCAATGGCTGGATAATGCCCTGTTGAACCCGTATAGCTCCAGAGCACCTTCCCCTCGTGGGAGACCCCCCACATTTTGGACGAGGCAGCCTTTCAGTGACGAGGAGCGGGTGAGAGAGAATCGGTTCCCGGTCGCGCTCGCTGCAAGGCGCATCCGGGATTTCTAGGATCACCGCTATTCTCAGAAATCAAGAAGATGCAGAACGTCGGTGATTTCGCCTTCTTTAGTCGCTAGTTTCGATTTCTTGGCATCCCCTTCGCCCTCAAAGACCAACCACTGCTTTTTGGCCTTGATCGGCAGCGTCAGGGTGTATGGCTTGCATTGCGGGATGGCCGCCATGGCCTTTTTCGCTCCCTGGTACAAAGCCTGGCGGGTCTCCGCAAACGGGTAGAGAATGGCTGATTCTCGCGCGACGCCCTTTTTCACGGCCACCGTCACGCACGCCTCGCCGAAGAACCGCCTCGCCTCGCGGCACGCGGCCTCATCGCCTGTGACCAGGATTGGCGGCACACCGAAGTGCCCGGCAACGGCTGCGTCCTGGACCAATTCTCCGGACTCGACGCCGTTGTACCAATAGCGATTTTCGGTTTTGGACGATTGTGTGTGATGCAAGACGCCGTCTTCCGTGCCCATCATCGCATGCTGTCCGACAATGCACAGGCCGGCGTATGTTGCGTCCGGAAGGGTCGATTCCGCCGGACGCGGCAAGCCGGTCAGGTATTTCGCGCCCGGTTCCATCAGGTGCGGAATCACGGCCTGGTTGCCGTGTCCATCGACCACGAGGATCTCGGTGGCGCCGCCGTCGCGCAGCCCGCGGACCACCGCCGCCAGGTCGCCCATGAAGTACTCGCGAGCCTGCATGGCCTCCGGTGTGCCGGTCTCGCGCGTCTGGGAGAACTTGTAGATGCCGCTGATTCCCTCCAGGTCGGTCATCACGTAGATCTTCTTCTCCCTGGCCTGGGGCGGTGTCTGGGGCGGAGGCGCCGTCTGCTGGGTAATCGCGGGGCTTGCGCAGGCCCACGCAAGAAGCACGGCGATCAACCAACGCCGGCAAGACAACATCATGGCATGCATAGTGGTTCGTATAACAACCGCCAGAGGAAAGCATCTGCTTGTTTCTCGATCGAGCTCACGGCGGCAAACCCGCTTCATCCAACGCGCGACGCAGCAAGTCCGTCAGCTCCAGTTCGCGTGCCCAGTCGCGCAGGTAGGCGCGGTCCAAAGATGCGGCTTGAACTTTGAGAACACCCAACACGTCGTTCCATTGCCGGTCGGACACGCCGCCTCCATCGCGATACCACTGAAGCTTGGCCAGGACTGTGTCCTCCGGGGAAGCCACGCTGATCAAGGTGGAATCGTCGGCGCTGAGTTGTTTGCCGGTTCTGCGCGAGAATTGACTGTGTCCAAACGCGTCCGCCTTGAAGACGAAAACATCCGCCTTCACCACTGTATCGAGGTGAATGACATTGAAGCTCCTGCGGGCGGCCACAGCCTCGGCAATGGCTTGTGCATCCGCGTAAAACTCGGTTCCGAGCGTCGCCACAAATGGGCGGACATGCACTGGCAACATGGCAGCCACGAAGTCAATGTCGCGCGTTGAGCGGGCTTCTCCATAAAGCGCGCTGGCCACCGACCCGCCGAGAAAATACCGGACGCCTGCCACATCGAAGGCGGCGGCCACGCTGCGGGTCACCTGGAAGATTTCGGAAGGAGCGGGAACCATGCGACAAATCATGGAGGCACTAACACGGGACCGTAGGCAGCCGCGGCCAATTCAGGTCCCAGCCAAAGATCCGCCAACCGACGGCGAAGCACCGCGGGTGGGTCTTGAGGAAATCGCCCACGCAGCCCCGCCAGAAGCAGGTCCTTCACGGAGTGATTGGTATCCTCGACCATGCGCAGCTTGCGCCACGCCGGCGCCTGGCGCAGCAATTCGATCAGCACGCGCTCGGCTTCGGGACTCGTATCAGGCGACTGTGTTCTCATGACGTCACCACCTTACCACGCCACCGCCTGTCATGTCGTCTGAAAATCTCCGCTGCAAGCTCAGCGGGGCGAAAATCAGGCTCTGAGCATGCTAAGTCCACGTCGGCAGAGCGAAAGAGCAAAGCCCAGCGTTTCAACGCTGGAATAGGAAGGCGATGCGGCCAAGTCCCGCCAGGGACGAAAGACCGAGGGAGGCCGGGAAACGGTCCACGCCTCTTGGACCTGGGCAATTAGAAACTCAGGAAATCATGGGCCGATTCACATCGCGGCCTGGTGCGTCAGGCTGATAGCGGTCGGGCAACGCGCAGGTGGGCTTTGACGAACGGCGCTTGAGGGTCTAGGCTCTGGGCATGAAGTCGTTCACGGCAGTGGTTGAGAAGTGCCCGGACACGGGCCTCTACGTCGGCTACGTGCCTGGGTTCGCCGGCGCCCACTCTCAGGGCGGCTCGTTGGACGAGCTCAAGCGCAATCTGGAGGAGGTTGTGGGCCTGCTACTGGAGGACGGGGAACCTCCCATGCAGGCGGAGTTTGTCGGCACCCAGATGATTCAAGTGCCATAGGCCATGGGGGAAGCTGCCAGTCCTGAAGCCGCGCGAAGTATGCCGCATTCTGGAGGCTTTGGGTTTTGCCTTAGTGCGGCAGAGAGGCTTGCACATGCAGTACCGCCATCCGGATGGTCGCGGCACGACGGTGCCGAATCACGCGGGCAGGGACATCTCGCCGATTCTGCTGCGGCAGATTGCGCGCGATATCGGGATGGCGGTGGAGGACCTGATTCGGCAGCGATGAGAGCGGATTGGCACCGGGCGGCGGCATCCCGTCCGGTGGTGTGCTACAAGAAGATGCGGGGCAAACCATGACCGTCAAACACCTGTCGCAGCAAAGGCGTCCAGGGTACCGCCACGGACCTGCTGATTTGCGCCGTCGCGGTGCGCCACGGGATGCGGATCTTCACGACTGACACCGATTTCGACCAAATTGCCAAGCACCTGCCCAACTGAAGCGTCTGCTGGTTTGCTGTCATCACCCGATCCGGAAATCCAGGATTTCGCGGGGGTGGATTGGTACCCCTGCCCCGAATTGAACGGGGATGCGCGGTTTAGGAAACCGCTGCTCTATCCATTTGAGCTACAGGGGCCTGGTATCGCTGCCCCTCTTTGATACCAGAACCTGAGGCGGACACAAGCCGCAATGCAGGATCAATCTGGAACTCATGAAATCAGGAATGGGAGAAGAACCTAAATCCTCGTCCCTTCCGGGCAGGGGATCAACGACATGTGGTCACTCCTTTCGATGTGTGATCAGCTCAACTGACGGATTCGTCGGTTTGGCGTTTGCGTTGGTCTGAACCGTAATCCGTTTTAACGCCGCCTCGGCCGCTTGACGCACAATTTTGTTGTCATCGGAGGTGAGCCGAGCGACTTCCGACCGGACCGGCTGCGCGGCACTCCCCATCTCGGAGATAGCATTCAAGGCGTCGGTCCGAATTGTGGCGAGCTTGTGGCTGAGCAGGGCCGTCAAGGTCGGAAGCACCTTTTCTGCGGGCGCGTTCAATCTCCACAGTTCGCTGGCTGCCGTGAGGCGCACCAGAGCCTTCTCATCCTGGAGGGCCTCGCGCAGGACGTTAGGCGTCTCTGGGTCCTCCGGAACTGCGAGCGCTAATACCCTGACAGCAGAGGCGCGAACGTTGGGCCATGCTTCGTAGTCCTGTAGAACCCGTTTCTGGAAGGGGACGATCTCCATCACGTCACCTCCGATCCTCCGCAAGGTCACGATGGCCACCGGCCACACTTCATAGTCTTCCTTGGACGTCAGCACCTTAACCACGTCCGGGATGGCCTGCCCCGCCTCCGGTCCGACGGCGGCGAGGCCGATCAAGCCAAACCGGCGATGAGCGAGGTCGTACGGCTGGGAGAACTCGTCCCTGCCGGTGAGCAGGTAGCGGAACACCGGGACTGACCTCCCCCGGCCGCTCAGCCGCTTCCCCAGACGGCTCCATTCGGGGTGCTCAATTGCCCTGATCCTGGTGAGCACCGAACTGGCGGCCATGCCGACTGAAGAGTTACTGTCGTCCAACGCCTCGATGAGCGCGGGCACGACCGGCCACGCATTCGTTCCCATGCTCGCCAATTGTTCCGCAGCCTTTCGCCTGCGTTGGCTAATGGTAATGTCGGCGTGGATTACTCTACCTACCAACAGCCGCGGGAAGCCGGCTTGAGCGGAGGTGCCGATGCGGGCATGCACCCACCGGTAAAGCCAAGGCAAATTCGCACGAAGGTCGTGAACCAGACTGGCGGCGCTTGGGCTGCCGCTCCTCTCAATCCGGCTGTAGCCCGCCCATGCGGCTGCCAGCAGAAACGAAAGTGCCGTCAGTCCTGCCGCTACCCTCTTTGGGGTAATGCTCATCGCTCGGCCGATTTGGTTCGGCGCTGTTTTCACTTGTGCTCGACTGAGGCAGCGGTAAACCGCCGCGCTCGCTCAGTCCACCTCTATTGCCCGTCCGCCTTCTCGTTTATCGTAGCTTCGAAAGGCAAACATCGTTTCGCTATCAATAATACCTTCCATCCTAAGCAGTTGGTCTGTGATCACGGACTCGATCATGTCCACAGAAGTGCACTTGATAATGATACCTGAGGTCGGGAACCAGCGCGGCAATATTCACATCGGCGTCCTCGGCCAGGTGGTAGGCGGCCCTCGCCGCACGAAACTGCTGTTCCTGGAAAATCAACCTTGGGGGGTTCATAACATGCCTTCGCACGGCGTAGTCTCGGATCCGTTGGGTGATCGAGTCGGGACGGGAGCGTAGGATGCGGCTCAATCGGGGCAGCGCGGCCGGGCCCATGTGGCTGAGAGCGTCGGTCGCTTTATCATGATCCGCCTTCCTGTCCACGTGAGGGTCCAGCAGCACGAGCCATTCGTCCAGCGTCCTGCCACCGTATTCGGGCGGCCGAGGAGAAGTGACAAGCAGGCCCGCGATCGCCGCAAGAAGGAGCAATCCAACGATGGCGGTGGCTCTACTTTTGGCACTCACTGACATACAACATCGAGGATGAACGGCACCGGGAGCGGGAGCACGCCGTGCGCCAGCGCAATGCGTGGGAGACCCCGGCGGTGGCCGCCGCGCTTCGTCAGGCATCGCGCGGTGAGACATCCAAACCTGGACCTACTCACACGGTGGCCGCACGTCGGACAAGAATGGTGGTGATAGCGTGGCTTCATGAGCGGATGCGGAATCGTCTCCCGTAGCCCAACTCACGATCCGTCTCCGAGTCGGGTGGGGCTGTTCGCAGGCTTGACATGGGGGCACCCTTTCCGATTCGGAACCGGGCGTCAAGTTCGTTCGGTGTGTTGTCGTTCGGTGTGTCCGGGCGTGGCGCGGCGCGGCCCACGATGGAGGCAGCATCCGGCATGAGCCGGATCATTCGCTGCGGGTGTGGGCGAACCGTGTGCCCAGGAGAGGAGGTTAGAGCGGACTGACGTCCGCTCTACAGGCATTGACTTGCCGCGCGAGGAATCGCGCGGCCGTTCCAACGACGCGAGCGCTCACTGAAACAGTCTGGGAAGAAACTCGCCGAGATAGATACGCCAGACCGGCCAACTGTGGTTGCCGTCGGTCAGATGCCATTCGTGCTGGAGATTCTTCTCCGTGAGAAGCGCGATGAACTCCTCGTTGCGCTTGAGGAGGAAGTCGTCTTTGCCGCAGCCAACCCAGAGCAGCTTCAACTTGGCGTTGGTTGCCTCAGGCTTCTCCAGAGCGCCGGCTACCGCCTCGCGCGAGGGCACGCTGGAACTGAATCCGCCCACCCAGGCGAAGCGCTCCAGATGGTTCAGACCGATCGTAAGCGATTGTCCGCCACCCATGCTCAGCCCAACGATACCGCGGTTCGCGGCGTCGGGCTTCACACGATAATTCGCCTCGATAATAGGCATCACGTCCTCAAGTAAATCGCGTTCGAAGAGGGCGGTATTCCCCTGCGGGCCAGGCCCACGGTCGCCCGTCGTCGAAGCGTGGCCGTCCATCATCACCACCACCATTGGTTTGGCGCGGCCTTGCGCGATGAGGTTGTCGAGAATCCAGTGGGCCTTGCCATGCGCGACCCACGTGGCTTGGTTATCCCCGCTGCCGTGCTGCAGGTAGAGCGTCGGGAAGCGCGCGTCGGTCTGCTGGTCATATCCCGGCGGCGTATAGACCGCGAGTTCGCGCAGGCGGCCCAACGCCTTGGATCGATAGGTGTGCTCGCGCACGACGCCGTGCGGCACATCCTGGAAATCCTGTAGCAAGGGCGGGTCGCCCGGCAGGTGAAGGATGCTGGTGCGCGGCTCGCGCATCGGCTTGATGGCCGGGTTGCCGGGGTCAACCATCGTCAAGTCGTCCACGTTGAAACTGTATTCATAGACCCCAGGCTCGATCGGGCCGACCACCACACTCCAAACACCGTTTGTGTCCTTAGCCATACCCGCGCGTCCGTTGGCCCACTGCCCATTCAAGACGACTTCGCTCGCCTTGGGCGCGCGCAATCGGAACGCCACGCGATGATCGGTCTGGATCTCAGGCGATACCACCGGCGGGGTCTGCGGACGCCGAGCGGCCGAGACGGCATTCGTGGAGGGGGCAGGGGACACCGGAGTCTCCGCCGCTTGCACCGCCAGGAAGACGCCCAGGAACAACCAGAGAGGGATCGACATTGGCTTCATTGGGCTGAGCTTGTACGCCGTCTCCGGCTGGAGTTCAACAGTGAATGAACTCCGTGAATGAATTTCCGAGCTGAGGTTCACAGCTCACTGATCGCTTCGGTTGGCCGATTGCAGCTCAGAACGTCCGAGCCAGTAGCAGGCGAGCGCGGCGGGGATTTTCAGGATCTCGATCTCAACTCCGCCCTCGTCCAATCGTAACACGCCAAAGTCCGCCATGTGCCGCGTGATCACGTAGCCGCGCTTCACCGCCTTGCTCACGCAGAACTCCCGAAGGCCCTTCAAATCGCCTGGTCCGGTGTCCTGACCTCGATACTTCACCTCGAACGGCACCAACCGTCCTCCCAGTTCCGCGACGATGTCCACCTCGTGGTCCTTCTTCCCGCGCCAGTACGCGAAGTTTACGTTCACCCCGTAGAGGCGTGTGAAGATGTGTTTGAAGAACGCCGTCTCGACCACGGCTCCCAGCAACGCATCGTCCTCCAGCAGCGCGCGCCCTTTCGAGAGCACGCTCGGCCCGATGGCCGCGTCGGCCAGATAAACCTTGTGTCGCCCGCGCAGCACTTCTTTGCCATAGCCCAGGGGCGGGAGCTTGTGGATGAGATGCATCGCCGCCAGCAGTTCGATGAAGTTCGTCGCAGTGGGCTTCTTCACGGCGAGATTCTTGCACAGCGCCTGCATGTCCACCAGCCCGCCGTCGTGCAGGCAGAGGTAGAGAAAAGTGCGCTCCAACTCCACCACGTGGCGCACGCCAAAGAGCGCGGTCATGTCGCGTTTGAGCACCTTGTCCACGATGTCCTCGCGGAGGAGTTTCTGCGCCCAAGTTACCGTAGGAGCCAGCGCGCACTGCGGGAAGCCGCCGCGCTGGACGTACTCGTGAAACTGCGCCGCCAGTGGTTCCGCCTGCGCGCCCACGCGTGAGAATTCTCCAACGCTCCAGTCAAACAACCGCGCGAGCGACAACACCTCCGGCAGCCCAGGCTCGGTCTGCTCTTGGATGCGGAGAAACTCGTAGAATGACAGCGTCGCCAGCCGGATCGTGTGCCAGCGGCCGACACCGCTCTCCTGCCCCTCTGTTACCAACGGCGTTGCCGAACCGGTCAGCGCGATGCGCCGCTGCTTTTGAAAATCCACCTCATGCTTCACCCATGTCTGCCAGTGAGGGAGAAATTGGATTTCGTCAATGAACACATACTCCAGCCCCGCCACTCGCACCTCGGTTGAACGCCAGAGCCGCAACACCGACTCCAGTCCAGCGAACCTCAATAGCGGATGATCCAAGGTTACATACACCACGTTGCGCGGGTTCACCCCGCGGGCCAGGAGCGCTTCAATAGCCTGGAGAAAGAGCGTCGTTTTGCCAATCTGCCGAGCCCCGGTGAGCAGCACCGCACGGGGGGCCGGGGGCTCGTGGAGCCACAACTCCAGCTCCGCAAACGCCGCCCGCCGCCATTCCGGCAAGTCCGGCACCCGCGTTCCCTGCCACCAGGGATTCATCTGACGCAGTATGGCGATCAGCTCAGAATCAGCCGCGATCATGGCTCCAATATGTCACAGGATGCGATTTAAGACAAGTATATCTTCCTAAAATACGCACTTTAAGATGTTGAACTCTATTCTCAGCCCGGTTCCCCCCCGCGCTCAACTTCCCGCTCGCAGCTCCGCAGGCACAGTGCTAGGGATGACACCGCAGTTTCCCACCTCGAACCGAGTCGGAGGGGATGGGAAGCTGTATGCCGCCAACCACCGCGTGCTGGCGCGTTGAAAACGCCCAAGAAGACACCGCCCTGCCTGGGCACGCTCGACTCCGGCGCGTGCTGGTGGCAAGGTCGTTGCCCTGTTACCTCATAGACCAATCGGGTGGGGAGATAGATCTCGTTGGTGGTGGTCATGACCGTGATGGGCTTTTCTGGAATGCTCATAGGCTGCGATAGGGTTGGGTTGAGTATTGGTCAGGAGCAGGTTCTGGGTTCATCGCGACTCCCGCACCAGTGGCGCGGGTTCTCGCTGGCCCGCGCCGGTGCCACGGAACTGGGGCGTCCGCCCGAGGCTGGAGGCAGAGAATCCGCCGATGCCGGGCTGTTCCGGTAGGAACCCCTGCTGGACGAGTGCGGGGGTGTTGAGTCTCGGACATGACACAGAATGGCGCAATATTGTGCCCACTTCCCAAAACTTGCATCAACAAAGGACGCGACAAAAAAAGGCGCGGGGGGGCAACAGCCACATGGGACATTCCGCAATTCGGTTCTGGTTCCGCATCGGTTTCCGCATCGGTTTCCGGCTTTACAGCGACGCCTGGATCTGGCAAGTTGTATTGGTCGTGAGCAAAACTCGGCCTCGTGCCGTGAGAACCTTCGGGGTTCCTATACTCACGACTTTTTCTTTTTCACCTTCGACGCCGGGAACCGATGCTCCAACACCAGCGCCTCCCGTGTCGTGAAAAACGTGCCGTGGGCCGGACCGAAATGCGGGTCGTGGATCTCACCCACCTGCGGCCACATCGCCTTGAGAAAACGGTCCTCGCGGATGACGAGGCCGGAGCTTGGATCGAGCGATTTCTTCCTCGTCTTCGGGTTCCACTTCACTTCATAGAACCGTTGCAGCGCCCACAGGAAATAATCGACGGCCTGGAGACAGGGAACCTCTTTGGACTTCAGCACGGCAATCTTTCATGCGTCGGGGTGGCTGCGACGGAAACCGAACTTGCGCTCGAAATCCTTCTCCGCATGGGCAATCACCGCTGCCGAAAGTGTGACGCCCCGCTGGGTGAAGAACGTCCGCGGCTTTTCCAAGGCACGGTTCACGCGCATCTTTGCCGCGTCTTCACTCGCCCCCAGCACTGCGCCAACTTCCTTCAGATTCCTGCCTTCAAATAAGCGCAACACGACGGCGTCATGATCTTTTTGCCCGAGTTCCATCGCGCTGTCCAGCAGCGGAGCGATTTGCAGCCAGGCATCAGGTTCGGATTCATTCAAAACCGATTGCATGTGTGCCTCCTGTTCACGGCGGTGGCGCCGGGTTTCGCCTCTCACGAAATTGCTGGCCGTCAACCGCGTCGCCTGGAACAGCCAACTGGAAAGAGCCTTGTCATGGCGCAACTGCACCGCCTTTTGTGCCAGCAGGATGAAGACGGCTTGGGTGACTTCCTCGGCCTGATGCGGGTCGCCGACATGCCGCAGCGCGACGGAATAAACCAGATTGATGTGCCGCGTTACCAGCGTGGCAAAGGCTTCGTCGGAATGGTTTTCCGCATACTCCCGCAACAACGCGTTGTCATCCGTTGGATACATTCAACAATAAGTGTGCGCCGACTGGCCAAAACCGACAATTTCTTTGCGCTTTCCTGCTGCGCCGTGCGGGCGATCTCCGCCGCGTATCGCAGGAAGCCATCGCCTACGACTGCATCTTCGGCATCATGGGCGCGGCGGTTCTGAAGTGAGGACGCCGCTTAAGTAGGAACGAACCATCCTCTTGTGGACGCGGAGAAACCGCTCTGGGAAGGCCATCGCCTGCTCCAGGAAGTGGACTGGGGAGCGGAAGTCCGGATCCCGGGTGGCTCGACTGGCTGCGGGCGCG
>ORJL011198107.1_pt1 | contig 30828 bp, 24 predicted proteins | sample 1779941 | NCBI WGS metagenome assembly ORJL01 (sample SAMEA104232317, study PRJEB22302) | groundwater metagenome | biome: forest; feature: aquifer; material: groundwater | place: USA | collected 2011-08-07 | depth 5.8 m | reverse complement strand
TTCCAAGAGCGCGAACACCAAACTGCACGCATGGATGCGAGCCAATGCGCAATGCGCCGCGCCCAAGGGCAGGACCCAGTCGGCGGCGGGGCGGAGGAGAGGTGAATTCGTAAAAAATGCCACTCACAATACAACGAGCCACACTATGGGTTGACCCCTTGATGCCACTCACAATACAACGAGCCAAACTATGGGTTGACCCCTTTATGGGTTGACCCCTTTAACAAACTATGGGTTGACCCCTTTAGGTATCGAGTCTGCCTGCGATTCCGCCGAGCGTTACGCTTGGTTGCGCATACCCGTACACCTACACAAATCCGAAGATCATTCTGGCAGGCTCTGGGAACGGCATAGCAGCGGTTGCTGCGCACGAGTGGGGACACACACGTGGCTTGGGAGAGGAGGAAGACGTGGCCAGAAAGGAGACAGCCATCATGTACATCAATCCTCAGAGTTTCTCGAGCCGATACGAGATCAACGAGAGTGAAGCCGCCGTGCTAACGAGCAATCAGTCGAGTCGTCCGCCGGAGCCCTAATCGCGGTTGCACGTAGAAACCACTATGATCACACGAATTCTGCTGTTAGGGATTGGAGTGCTTGGTCTTGGCTTTTGCGAGAGGGCCGAAGCGGGGGACTCGCTCGCGGCTGATTCACCCACTCCCAGGCGCAGCCGGTCGAACTCCCCGCGCATCCGAAGTGGGCACGGGACAACGCAAACAGGCGTCCGCCGCCCGAGGTTCGGCGGGCGGTAAGACTGGAGGAGAAGGCGTGGCTGATGCAGGAGTATCGCCGTCAGTCCAAGCCGAGTCAACGCATTGCTGTGGCCTGGCTGCTAGCCTACGTTGGCGATGACGAGGTGTTCCGGCTGTTTGCGGAGGTGCTCCGGCTGGGGCCCGGCAGCCGGGCGATCGACCAAGGTAGCTTCGGGATATTCACGGAGCTACTGTATGGGATGGGGGTGATGGCTCAAACGAACGATCTGGCCTTCCAGTTCCTGACGGAGGCGATCAATCCGGACTGGTGGAAGAGAGAACGTAAGTGGAGGGAAAAAGGCGAACGGCCAGGGGTGAATGTAGCCCTGGCTTCGGGCTCGCTCCATGCACTCGGCCTGAGCGCTCGCCCGGAAGCGGGTGTTATCCTGGACCGAATGAAGAAGGAAGGGTGCAAATACGTGTCCCCGAACGATCCGAGGGAGAATACCAACTTCGCTGTTGACGTGCACGAGGCCAAGCGGTACCTGGAAGTGAGTCGGAAAATGGGGAGGCAAGCGTTTAGGGATGATCTCTTCGGTGCCGAGTTTAAGCGCTATTCAATGGAGTGGCGGAAGAGCGAGGAGGGCATGAAATGGCTCGAGTGGTCTCACCCAAGAGATGCGTGGCCGTGGATCTGGGAGGATGTTGACGCTTACTTCAAGTTCCTGGAGAGGGACCGTTGATTGACCACGGGTAGGAATCGGGGGCCAGGAGGAAGGAGTCAGAGGTCAGAGGGCAGAGGTCAGGAATCGGAATCAGAACGCTTGAGATGAACATGAGACGAATGTTAGGAATCGGGATGCTCGGTTTTGCCCTCATTCGCGGTGCTGAAGGGGCGGAGCCGCTTAGGGCTCGCGCAAGGCAGTCCCAGTTGAAGCCAACCGAGCTACCCACGCACCTGAAGTGGGTGCGCGAGCATCCAACCTGGCGCCCGCCGCCTGAGATCCGTCGGGAGGCGCGCGCAGAAGACAAGGGGTGGTTGATGCGGGAGTACCGTTTCCAGAACACGCCGAGGCGAAGGCACGCATCGGGTTGGCTGCTGGCGTACATCGGGGATGACGACGTGTTCCGGCTGTTTTCGGACGCCCTCCGGCTGGGGCCCGGCAGCCGGACGCCCGATGCGAGTGAGTACGGGATGTTCAATCAGTTGCTATGCGGGATGGGGGTGATGGCCCAAACGAACGATCTGGCCTTCCAGTTCCTCAAGGACGCCATCAATCCGGATTGGTGGAGAAAGGAACGTAAGTGGACATCAATGTGGAAGTACCCACGAAAGGAGATTTCCCTAGCTTCGAGCGCGGTCCACGCGCTCGGTTTGAGCGGCCGCGCCGAGGCAGGCGACATACTTGATCGTATGCGGCAGGAGGGCTTCAACTACCTGTCCCCGAGGGACGCGAGGGAGGGGCACGGGCTCAATTGGGCGGCCTACAAGGCCAAGCAGTACCTCGAAGCGAGCCAGAAGATGGGGAGACAGGCGTCCAGAGACGGACTTTTCGGCCAAGAGTTCATGCGGCATATGCGGGAGTGGCGGCGGAGCGAGGAGGGGCTGGACTGGCTCGAATGGTGCTCTCCGAAGATTCGGTCTCCAGACCATCGAGCCCACCTTGACGAGACCCTCAAGCTCATGGATCACTACGATTTCTGACGATCGAAGCGCGCGCCACTCGGCTAGGGTAAACGCGGAACAGAATCCCGTGCCGATCGTTAACCTGGGCACGGACGTAAAGGGATCAGCTTCGAACTGGCCGCCCAACGGCTGAGCGCGGACATCATCAACTTCACCGCCGAGGCATCCTCGCTGAAGAAGGGCGAGACTCTCAAAGACACCGCCCGCAACATCGAGGCACTCAATGCGGATTTCATCGTCATACGGCACAGCGCGGCGGGCGCGCCCCATTTCCTGAGCCGGGTGTTGGGCCTTCACGTTGTCAATGCCGGCGACGGCGCCCACGAGCATCCCACCCAGGCCCCCCTGGACGTGTTTACCAATTGGTGATCAGACTGCGGCGTTCAGGATTGCCTTCCTGACGAGCGCCTTCACCACCTCCACCTTGAGCCGGTTGCGGGCGAGCGGCTGCGCGTCGCCGACCGCCAGGCTGGCGGCCTCTTGCGCCAGGGCCTCGCTCGGCGCCTGCCCCTCCAGCAGCGCCGCGACCTTGCGCGCGGCCAACGGGACGGGCGCGACAGCCCCGAGTACGACCCGCGCATCATGAAATCTGCCCTCCCGCATTTCCGCGCAGAAGGCGACGCCGACGATGGGGAAGTCGATGGCGTTGCGGATGCGGAACTTGTGATAGGCTTGACGGCTTCCCGGCGGCTGCGCGGGGATCTCGATCTCCTCGATCAGCTCGTCCGGCTCCAGGACCGTCGTTTTGCTTTCTGCCGCAGTGAAGAGACTCTCGACCGGCAGGCGACGTTGGGTGGTCTTCACCGTCGCGCGGAGTGCGATGAGGGCCGGCGCGAGGTCCGAGGCGCTGACCGCCACGCAGCCGCAGTTGGCGCAACGGGTCGCCTCGCATCCCGTCAGGTCGAGCGACAAGGCGCCGCAGTCTTCGGCGAGGAGTGTGCGCTGGTCCGCCGGCAGGCGCGGGGCATGGACCCGCTGGCTGGTTGGCAACGCAGCCTCATTGATGGTGAGGGAGACGTGGCTCGGACGGGCAGATTCGGGCTGCACGCGGGCGAGGTACGCTTCGATCGATGCCGCCACCCTTTGCCCCGAGGCCATCGCCTGCACCATCGTCGCGGAGCTGCCGGTGACGTCGCCGCCCGCGAAGACACCCGGCATGGCGGTCGCGCCGGTCATCTTGTCTGCCGCGAGCAGTCTGCGTTCCGTGATGAGCCCGGGCTCCGCATACGAGAGATCAGCGGCCTGACCGATAGCGACCAGGATCTGGTCGGCGGCGACCACGGTCGTGACCGTAGTATCAAATGCCGGCGCGAAACGTCCGCTTTTGTCAAACACGGCGGTGCAGCGCACCAGCTCCATGCCAGTGAGCTTCCCATCCTGTTCCAAGACACGATGGGGCCCCCACGAGGGCAGGATGGTGATCCCTTCCTCCAGCGCTTGCTCGACATCCTCGGGGATGGCAGGCATCGTCTCCAGGCTTTCCAGGCAGGCCATCGACACCTCGGTCGCGCCAAGGCGCCGCGCGGTGAGCGCAACGTCCACCGCGACGCTGCCGCCGCCGATCACCAGCACTCGCTTGCCTACGCTCGGCCGCGCGCTGCCACCAACCTGAACACCGATCAGGAATTTCAGACCGGAGTCGAGCAAGTCACTCTTCTCCAGCCTGAGCGATTTCCCGTTCCAAAGGCCGGTCGCCAGGAACAAGCCCTCATAGCGCTCCCGGAGGTCGTGCAGCGACGCGCCATCGCCGCCGAGGGCCGCTCCCAACTCAAAGCGGATGCCCATGCCTTCGAGCGCACGGACTTGGGCGGCCATGACATCCTTGGGCATGCGGTAGGCCGGGATGCTGTAGGTTAGCATGCCGCCGGCCATAGGCATCTGGTCCAGGACCGTCACGTCATGCCCGGCCTGCCGCAGGAAGTAGGCTGCGGTCAGCCCGGCCGGACCCGCGCCTACGACCGCCACCCGCCTGCCTGACTCCGCCGCAGGCGGCCGGTAGAGGTCCTCGGCGTGTTCCAGCGCGTAGTCGCCCAGGAAGCGCTCGACGTCACGGATCGACACCGGCTCGTCGTAGGCGAACCGGTTGCAGTCCGACTCGCACGTATGCGGGCAGACCCGCCCTGTGACCGCGGGCAGCGGGTTGGTGCGCAGCAGGATCGCTACCGCTTCATGGATCTGGCCAGCGCGGATTCTGGCCATGTACGCGGGGATGTCGTTGTGGATGGGGCAGCCGTTGACGCACGGCGCCGCGCTGACGCACATGCCGCCGAAGATGGAGTGGAAGCGATTCTCCGCGAACAAAGCGTCGCACCACTTGCCGCCCTTGCGCAGGCAATCGAAGGTATTCTCGGGGTTGCGGTAGTACCAGCAGCGGGGCTCCTGGCAGAGATTGCCCGCGATGGTCGCGACGTTGCGAATCTGGGGCGAGGCCACGCTGCGAGCCGCATCGGCGAGGAGCGAATAGCTCTGCCGGATGACAGGGTGCCGCGCGATCTCGGCGAGCGTGGTGAGGCTGCCGATGCGCACCCCCTGGGCATCGGCGTTCACATAGCGCAGATTTGCCAGCGGCTTGAGGCCGATCAGGAGCCCCGGAGGGGCGTCGTGGACGGCATCCTTGAGTGCGCCGAGCAGATCGGTGCCGCCGGCGATCACCGCAGCCCCTTCCCCGTGTTCCCTGAGCAGCGCCTCCGCCGCCTGCAGTGAATCCGCAGGCACATATTCAAAAGGTTGGAGTGTCATGGCATCACCTCAGATCTTGCCCAAAGCACGGAGCACTTTTTCCGGCGTCAGGGGGAGTTCATCGACTCTTGCGCCGATAGCGTTGTACACCGCGTTGGCGATGGCCCTTGGCGTACAGGTCACGGCGCCTTCGCCGATGCCGCACGCGCCATACTCGCCCGCGCCCCGCCACACCTCCAGGAGCACCGGCTCGACCGCCGGCATGTCGAGGATGGTGGGCATTTTGTAGTCGATGAAGTTGAAGTTCAGCGGCACGCCGCGCACCGGGTCGTAGATCAATTCCTCGGTCAACGCCTCGCCCACAGCCATGACCTGACCGCCGACCTGTTGGGCCTCCGCGCCAGAGGCATACATGACCGTCCCGCAGTCGTTGACGATGACGAGCTTGAGCACCTGCGCGCGACCGGTGCCGGTGTCCACCTCCACCTCGGCGAAACTGGCAATATACGGCACTCCCGTCCTCTTCCCCGAGGGTCGCCGGCTCACCATGACCGAGATGGGCACCAGGTCCCCCTGCCAGAGCAGTTCCTTCACGCTGATGCTGCGCCCCGGCGCGACGATCTTGCCCCCGGTCACGGTCAACTGATCCGCCGGGACCCCGAGCACAGGGGCCGCGAGATCGAACAGCTTCTGCTTGAGCTGCTCCGCCGCCGCCACCAACACCTCAGACTGCAAGAAGGAAACGGCGCTGTCCGTCTGCACGCAGTCGCGCATGCCGCTATCGGTATCCACGGTCGAAACCCACGTGATGTCCTCCGGGCGGACGCCCAGGAAACCGAGCGCCTCAGCGCAGCCCAGCACATTGCAGGTGTTCGAACCGGTGCCGGTCTCCACGGTGGGCGCGTCCAGTCTGACCGTGCCGTCCGGATAGAGGATGATTTTCGCCTGCACCTGCCCGCGGCGTTCTTCCTGCCATTCGGCATGCCAGCCGGGGTGCAGGGAGAAACCCACCCCGCGCTTCATGGCGCCCTCGTAGAGCGGGCCTAGCCCAGGCTTGTGCCGCTTCTCAGCCCACCCGATGCGCGCCGCGCCCGCCTCCAGCACCGCCGTGAGGCTCTGATCCGGGCAGACGCCCCATGCGTGCCCGAAGTTCTTAATAGCCAGCTCGATGGGGTCCATATCCAGCCGCTCGGCCAGCCCATCGATCATCCGGCCAAAGATGAAGTTGAACTGGGAGTTGCCCACCCCGCGCATCATGCAGCCGGGGATGCGATCGGTGTAAACGGCGTAGGATTCCATCTTCAGGTTGGGAATTGGGGCCAGCGCGGCCTCCGAGATCTCAGCCGGGGCGAATTTTAGCGCGAATACCGAGTGATCGGCGTGCGCGCCGATGTCGCCGATGGATTTCAGATGGAGCGTGGTGATCTTGCCACCGGTCGTGGCGCCTACCTTGCAGTGGTAGAGCGCGCCCTGGCGGGTGTCGTGGAAGCTGTCCCGCCGCGTGTGCTTGAACTTGACGGGCCGCCCCGCCTTCTTCGCCAACAGCGCGGTGAAGAGGAAGAAAGGCTGATCGCCCGTGTCGCCCCGGCCGAACTGCCCGCCCACGTATTTGCTGATGACCCGCACCTTTTGGATGGGCAGCTCCAGCATCTGACTGACATGCATGCGGGTCTGATCCGCGGCGTAGGAATTGGAGAAAACGGTCAGCCGGTCGTCTTCCCATTGGGCGACGCAGCACCAGGGATCGAGTGAGCCTTGCGTTGGGTTGTGGTGGCTCGTGTCCATTTCGATCACGATGTCCGCGGCGGCGAAGCCCTGCTCCACATCGCCCTTGGATAGGAAAACATCCGGACCGCCGATCGGATCGGGTGGGAGCACGTTGTGCTCCGCGATCTGCGGGTGCAGGACCGGCGCGCCGGGCTGCATCGCCTCGAGCGGATCGAGCACGAAGGGCAACTGCTCCCACTCAACCTCGACCAACCGTAGCGCCTGCTCCGCGATCATCTCAGTGTCCGCCGCGATCACCACGCCCACCTCGTCGCCGGCCCAGGTCCCATAGTCACCCAGCACACGGCGATCGCGGAATTTGCTCCACATCATTTTGTCGTAGCTGACCGTATCGACCGCGTCGGTCCAGCCCGCATTGGTCGGCTTGAGCCGCGCGACCTCCGGGTCCCGGTACGTCAGGATGGCCTTGACGCCCTGCAGCGCCGCGGCCTTGGTGGTGTCGAGATTCTTGATCCTGGCGCGGGGATAAGGGCAGCGCAGCACACGCGCATGGAGCAGACCGGGGTATAGGCGCTCGGAAATTTCGTCATCAGCGTAGGGTGCGCGACCGTGTGCCTTTTCGGCGCCGTCGATGCGCGGGCGATAGCCGCCGACGAACTGGCGCGGGACACGGGGTTTGTAGGGAGCGCTCATGTCCGTCCTCCTCTCGCTGCGATCTTCTCGGCAGCATGCCTTACAGCCATGGTAATGCCCGCATAGCAGCCGCAGCGGCAGAGATTGCCGGAGAGCGATTCCTTCACCTCATCGAGGGTCGGCGAGGGATTCTCGTTGAGAAGCGCACGGGCCGTCATGACAAAGCCGGGGGTGCAATAGCCGCACTGCAGCGCGGTGCCGTGGCCCGGCTCACACTGTTCGGCGAAGGCCTCGATCACCGGATCGTCCTCAGGCAGGCCTTCGATGGTGAGCAAGTCATGGCCGTCTGCTTCCACGGCCAGCAGCATGCACGACAGGACCGCCTTGCCATCCAAGATGATCGTGCACGCGCCGCAGGCGCCCTCGTCACAACTGATCTTCAAGCCGGTGCAGCCGAGCCGCTCCCGCAAGAACGCCGAGAGGGTCGTGGTGGGAAGGAGATCGCATCCGACCTCAAACTCGTGCCGTTCACCATTGATGCACAAGGTGATGCGCTGGGGAGTTGGTGGTGTCACTGGAAGGGAATTGGTTTCTGCGCGTCCGCGTGTGTACTCGGCGCCGCGCGGGTGAGGGAGAATTGGCTCTTGGTCTCACGCATAATGGCGCGATTTTCTCAAAGGGATGCTGTGCTGGCAAGCGGCAAGTTGTGCCGGTTGCGGACCGGATTCAATCGATGAGCGCGTTTTCGCAATCGGGCATCGAGCCCAGGTCCTTACGCGGCAGGATCGAGGCCGTGATCGCGAGGTGGGCCAAATAGTAGGTGGGCAGGATCCAGCCGTTGAGCGCGCGGTAGTGCAAAAACTCGCTGAACGAGATGATCGTGTCCGAGAAGACGACCAGCCCGATACCGGCGGCATAGATGCTCTTGACGACAACCGGCTGCTTTAGTCCGAGAGCGGCGGCAAGCCCGACACACGAAATCAACAGGTACAACAGTACCGCCACGCGCAGCATACCGCTTTCGATAACGGGCGCGAGGGCTAGTCCGAAATAAGACACGAACACGAGCAGCAGAACGGCCAGCGCCCGCCGATGCAGACCCCCGTTGAGCAGAGAGTATCGAAGGTAGCCCAAGTGCGCGCCGAAGAAGGCCGCGATCCCGGCTTCGAAATAGTGGGGGTGGCCTCTGCGGCTGGACAGGAAGTAATCGCCCACCATGGACAGGCCGAAGGCGGCAACCACCGCCCAGACTTGCTGACGCCCTGATGGTGGGGAGCGCCGGAGGGTGCTAACCAGGATGAGCGCGCAAAGTGCCGGAACGCCCAGTTTGAGGGGCAGACGACCGGTCGCCAGGGCGACGCCGGCGTCTACCACGGGCAGAACCAGGAGGGCAAGGTAGTTCACGTCGGCATGGTAGTAGCAGTGTTCTGGCCCCGTCCAGCGCGCGGTGGAGTCGGCGCCAGGCAATAGGTACCGGCGGCGCTTGACATCAATCGAAGAGTTGGAGGTCCTTTCCAACCTGGTCATCATCGACGGCCCAGGAGCCGGACGAGCGGCCGGACTCTTGTCCCTCGTGCCCGTCAAAAAACTTCTGTTCGGTTTGGCCTTGGGCGGCAGCTATAGTATGAAGAGACCATGAACGACGACGCGGACTTACTGCAGCGCTACACGCAAGGAGGCTCGGAGCAAGCCTTCAACCAACTGGTGACGCGTTACCTCGACCTGGTTTATTCGGCTGCTGTCAGGCAGGTGGGCGGTGACGCCCATCTGGGGCAGGATGTCTCACAGGCGGTCTTTGCCACCTTGGCGAAGAAGGCGCGATGGATGCCGGCAGGGGTAGTCCTGGGAGGATGGCTTTATCGGTGCGCCTGTCTGGAGGCCGCACAGGCGGTTCGCACCGAACGCCGTCGTCGAGCTCGGGAACAAGTGGCCGCCGAAATGAACTCCCTCAATGACAATGACGAACCGGATTGGGAGCATCTGGCTCCGTTCCTCGACGAGGCAATGGGGCGACTCCGCAGGCGAGACCGGGAGGCGGTGGTGCTGCGCTATTTCGAAAAACGCGACCTCCGCGCCGTGGGCCTCGCCCTGGGCATCAGCGAGGACGCGGCGCGCATGAGGATAGCGCGGACGCTGGAAAGACTCAGGGCCTGCTTCACACGCCGAGGCCTGACCTTGTCCGGCGCGACGTTGGCAAGCCTGTTGGCCGGTCATGCGGTCGCCGCGGCGCCGGCTGGCTTGGTGGTCCACATAACAGGCGCGGCCCTTGCGGCCGCGGCGGTGGGAGGCGGGAGTTTCATCTCATCTCTACAAATAATGGCTATGACAAAACTAAAACTCAGTATCGCGAGCGCCGTGGTGGTGGTGGGACTTGGAGCCTCGCTGGGCTTCGAGTATCACTCAGCCTCCAAACTGCGGCAGGAAAACGCCGCACTCCGCGAACAGACCAAGCAGGTCGAGGGGCTTCGCGCGGAGAACGAGAGAATGGCAGGGTTAAAGAGGGATGCCAGTGAACTGGAACGGTTGCGCGCCGAACACTTGGACTTGCTGCGTTTGCGCGCCGAGGTCACGAGCCTTCGGCAGCGTCAGGGGGACATGGCCCGTTTGCAGAGTGAAAACCAGCAGCTAAGCGCCATGCGAGCGAATCAGACGCAGGGCTCGACCGAGGTCGTTGTTACTCGCGATAGGGACGTCATTGAAAAGAACGCGTGCATCGTCAACCTCAAGATGATCGATGCGGCTAGGGAACAATGGGCGTTGGAGAATAAGCAGAGGACCGGCGCGCAACCGGATTTCAACGCGGTCAACTCCTACTTGAGGAACAGCCAAGCTCCGATCTGTCCAGCCAACGGCACCTACAGTTACAACACCATCGGTGAACCGCCAACCTGTTCCATGGGGCCTACCTTGGGACATACGCTTTGACGCGAGTTTACAGGGGAGATTCTGAGCTGACATCAGCGCCGGTTTGGTCTTGACTGAAGCCCGTCTTGAACGCGCCCGTCATGAGTTCGCGTCGACGTCTGTGGAGATGCGGCGCCGCAGGTCTTGTCCTCGGGGTACTGTGGCTCTTCTACTCCCCCGCACGGATCGAGTCGTGGTGGCTGCGGCGGCAGATGCGCGGGGAGGGTTACTCGATTGATCGTCCCGCATCTGATCCTCCTGTCACCTCAGAGACACGGGCTTGCCACGCGGTGATAACGAATGCGGTGCAGAGGTGCTCCTGGGCGGGGGGAATCACGTTCGCGGCACGACCGATGAGTACGAACAGTGCATGGGCGGTTTGGCAACTCGCCTCCCGGCCTGGCCCGGGCACCACCGACCCATGGGTGGCCCTTCGTCGGGAGTTGGACTCCGCGCGCGAACCCTTGGACGCCGTGAGGCAAGCTCTCCTGAGAATAGCCAGCCACCGGGAGCCATGGTGGCTAACCCGGGAACGAGACTCTGGAGGGGATCTCGACGTGGCCCAACTTCTGTCTGCGAGGATCTCGGTGGGCCTGCACAACCACGACGACGCGGGAGCGTGGACCAATCTTCTGGCCCTAACCCGGCTGGCCCTGGCTTGGAGCCCTCAGCCATTTAGCGCCGGTGACCGCTCTCGACTGGCTTGCCTGAGCTACGCCCGCGACGCCACATGGTGGGGCCTTCAGGCCGACACCTGGACGGAGGAACAACTGGCTGGCCTACAGCGCGAATGGGAGCAGGGATCGAGACTGGCGGACCTACCTCAAGTGGTGGCCGCGACGCGCGTAAGAATGCTGGAATACTGCGGCGAGCGCCGCGTGTCCAAACGGCTTTCCGACAGACTGAGATACCCCGATCCCCGGCTCATTCCGCCTGCATCGGCTTGGAAGTGGTTCGAAACGTGTTTCTTGTGCTACCCGGCGGATTTCCTCCGTGAGGGGCCGGCACTCGTTGTTTGGAACGTGCTCGGAGCTCTGTACCCCTGGCATGGCTCGTACCGTGACGAGGCGGCGATTTTGCGGTACTTTCGCGACCAGGAATGCGAGATCAAGGAGGCCTTGACCCTGCCAACCTGGGCTCGGATAATGAGCACGGCAGCCATCACCCACGAGCCGAAGCCGCTCCGGGGATGTCGGTGGTCCAGCCTGGTGCAGGAGTTCAACTGGATGAGAGGCTACTCCACCAAAGAGGTGCTGAAGTTGGCCGCTGCGACCGAAGCGCTCCGGCGAGTTACGGCAGGCGCGCTGGCGATCGAACGCCACCGGTTGCGCCATGGCGTTTACCCCGAGTCCATCCGGGAGGTCGCACCGCTAGCCGCCATGCCGCTGGTGGATTTCATGGACGGGAAACCACTGCGCTACCGCCGGTTGCCGGATGACCGATTCCTGCTCTACTCGGTGGGACTGGATGGGGAAGACAACGGCGGGATATTCCGTCCGCACAGCTCCGGTTCTGAGGCATGGCCTGCGCCGGGCTTCGATATTCTTTGGCCCGTGCCGGCAACCAAGCTGGAGGTGGAAGCGGGCCTCAGCCGAGATCCCGACCGTCGCCGCGTTCAGGTGCGCCACCTCGGGAACGAGACGGAGGTCTTTCCCCAAGCCCCGCCATAGGCCTGGCTGAGCATCCTCCCAGCCTACCACTCGCGAACGCGCAATCTGGAATCCGCAATCCGCAATCTGTCAGGTCTGGCGGGTGTAAGGTCTGGCGGGCTGAAGGTCCTGGCGCTAGAGTGCCTCGGTCATGAAAACGTTGCACAAATTGGCGGCGAATAAACTGGAGCAGGCTGACATAGCAGACCGGGCCGCCCGCCCGCGCATCTCTGATGGACCCCATGCACACCATCAACCTTAAAGCCGCCTTTCCTACTGTGGACGAGGCCCGTCGCCGGTTGCTGACCGAGATGCAGGCCGCCGGCCAGCGCAATGCCCGGGTCCTGAAGGTCATCCACGGCTGGGGTTCCAACGGTGAGGGTGGCGCGATCGCGGTCGGCATCCGCAAGTCGCTTCGACTCCGTGTCAAAGAGGGCCGCGCGATCCTCGTGATTCCCGGTGAACGCTTCTCTTCCGATACGATCGAAGGTCGCGAATTGCTCCAACGCTATCCTTCGATCCGGCGTGATCCCGATTTCAATCGCGCCAATCCCGGCATTACCATCGTTGAACTCGCCGGTCCAAGGCCCCGTCTTGTTTAAATCAACCGCTTCCCGGCTCACTGGAGGAATATGAGCCCGGTTGGGCGGCGCGACACCCGGCGTTGAAACGCCGGGCTATTTTCGCGATGTCCCTACGGGACAAGCCTCGCGCCGGTCTCATCAGTGTCGCGCAGCCAGATCTGACCGGTCAAACCGTGCAGGGTCGCCTCGCTGTCCCGGAGGGACAATCCGATACTAGCCCGGCGTTTCAACGCCGGGGGGCGAGTTCTGGATTGCCCAAGTCCCAAAGGGACGGCTGAATGCCAGGTACGTCTTACGTCAGTTCCTATTTCCATTGCGTGTTCAGCACCAAAGAACACGCCGCCCACTGATCATGCCTGCGCTCCGCCAGAGACTGTGGCCATTTCTGGGCGGCATCGCACGGCCAGGCCCGACCGGTCTAACCGTAGATGAGTCCCAGAAACTAGCGAGGCTTCGCCTCAGACCATTTCTCGATTCGCACTCGCGGGAAAACTTGACTCATCTGCAGACTTTTATTGGGGGGAGTTGATTAGACCGGGCTCGTTGATCTGGCGGCCTGACGCGTAAGCGGCCACTGGCATGAAGAGTCTAGTTAAATATGGTACTTATAAATGGCGTTATAGCAACATATGTCCATTATATGGCAATTTATGGTTACTTGTCAGCTACTAATATGCCACATTTAACTAGACCGCGCGCCACCAACCTCCTACGCTGTTCTCATGATCACTTTTGCCGACCAGAACCTACCTCACCTCACCGGCCCCGCCGGCTCGCTGGTCATCCTGCCCGATGACGAAATCACCCTCAAGCTGGCCATGCTCTTCGAAGGCCAATGCGAAGGCTCCGGCGCCTCCAGAGCCGCAACGAAGTTCGGCTACTCCAAAGCGCGCTACTTCCAACTGCTGCATCTGCTCCAAGACCAGGGCGCGCTGGCCTTGCAGAGCAAACCCACCGGCCCCAAATCCAATTACCGGCGCACCGACGAGATCGTCCGCCAGGTCATCCGGCACCGCTTCCTGGATCCGGAAGCGTCCCCCGCGGTTATCACGCAGAAACTCCAGCAAACCCACCACCTCCTGAGCCTGCGAAGCGTCCAACGCGTCATCGCCGATTACGGCCTTCAAAAAAAAACTCTTCGCCCTTAATCCCAAGTCGCCAGGCACCCCGAGCATTCTCACTCAACGCACCTCCCACCGCCAGCGCCAGATGCCCGCCGATCCGGCCAGTATCGAGCGTGCGGTCCGCCAGTTGCTGGCCGAAAAGATTTCCGGCAATCAAGTCGGCATCTGGCTCTTGGTGCCCGAACATCTGCGTCTGGGCACTTGGGACTTGCTCTGCGGTTGGTCAGGCGCCGGAGCGCAAGAGCTGGCTCCGCGGCTGGCTCTGCAGATTATCCACGAGGCCGCCCTCTGCCGCATCAACCTGCGCTGGTCCAACGCTCCGGGGAACAGATTGCCGACTACGACTTCAAGGGCTTCCTAAGCACTCGCGACCGCGAGGAACTGGAGCAATTGAGCGCCGAGTTCCCCCAGCGCTGGCATATCGAGGAGTTCTTCAAGTTCAACCAGGCCTTGGGCTGGCAGCGGGCCGGCACCCTCAACCTCGATATTCGTTACGGCCAGATGACCCTCGCCTTGGTCGCGCAGGCCTTGATCCATCAGTTGCGCCGCCGCCTCGGCGCCCCCTACCAGTCCTGGGATGCCCAGCATCTATCCACCGGGCTCTTTGGTGCCTTGGAGGGCGATGTGAGGGTCCATCAGGACACGATTCTGGTGACCTACTACAACGCTCCCAATACGCCTCTACTGCGCGAGCACTACGAGAATCTCCCTCAGAAGCTCCAGACCTCAGGAATCGACCCCCGCGTCCCCTGGCTCTACAACTTCACACTCGACTTCCGCTTCAAGTAGCCTACCTCACCCGGAGTCGAATCAACTCCCCCCAATAAAAGTCTGCATCTGCAACATGTTTTGTCGGGGCTACGGACTTCCAAAACGCAGCAAGGCCCGGAATTGACCATCGATAGCCCATAGCGCCCATCTCGCGGGCTGCGGCAGATTTACTCCAGCCGTCGTTCCACACCCGGTAACAGCCCACGACCAGCCCAGTGCGGTCCCGGCCGTGCCGGCAATGAACGTACGTGCCCCCGAGCCTCATCACCTGCACGGCCTGCCATACATCGTTGGTGGATGGCTTCCGGAACGCCTCCCATATCGTCGCCGGAGGCAGTGGGATCAAATAGACGTTCATTCCGTCCGTCGGCTGTTCCGCCACTTCGCGGTTCAGCTTCACGACGTTTGTCACGCCGAGCGCACGCAGGAACCGCCAGCCCTGGTCATTCGGCTGGCCACCGCGGTAGATCCCCGACTCCACTTCGGCGAAGTTCGGAACGCCGTTCACTACCGGGCGGCTCACGCATCCGGCGAGGAACAGACTCGACCAGACAAGTACCGCGGCGCAGACCAGTCTTGCGAACTTGTATCGCACGCTTGAGGCGCTCTTCATGCCGGGGTTTCCTCGATGCCCCGTCCGAGAACTCGGTTCACCGACCTCGCAATCATCGGTTCTATCCCGCGACCTTGACGGACGACGCGACTTGTGGCCTACCCCTGCGGTTCTGGCGTGCGTATCCAGATCCGCTGGGCCTGCTGAATTCCTCAACTGATCGTGGATGGCCATGTCAGTTCAGTTTCGCCTGGCTGGGTCACCTGTGCAAGAAGCGCGTTTGAGGCCGTCGGGCGCGATGATCAGCCGGCGTCCCCTCAGGGAGTCCACCGGCCAGCGCATCAGCCTGAGGCTGCCTCCTTCATGATCTTGACAATCGTCTCCTCCACTTCCCGCGCCACGCCTTCGAGTTGGGGCGTGTTGAACATCGCCAGCAGCGCGGTAGGCTTCAGGGTGGCCAGAATGGTTTTGCCGCCGTCCTCGTAGATCGAGATCCGGCAAGGCAGCGCGGTGGAGACGCTCATGTTTTGATCGAGCACCTTCTTCGCTTGTTGCGGCTGACACACCTCATAAACCAGGCATTCTTGGGCGAACTCAACGCCCTTCTTCGCCATGGTCTCTTTGAGGTTGTGGACGTGCATGACGCCAAAGTGATTGGCTTCAACGGCGGTCTGCAATGCAGCGGCGGCTTGACTCACGGTTTTCTTGGTAGGTAACTTGATGAGCATCGGTTTGTTTTCCTGGTTAACGGTTCACTCGACAGGGCGATCGTAAAGACACGGTTATTTCCTGGACAGCCACCAGGGTGCCGACGACCGTCCAGACCCACGTCCCTCCGCCCGTCCATCCACTCATCCATCCGTCATGTTGATTCATCATGAAGATCCTTTGGGAGCGCGGCGGACAATCCGCCGCCGAGCGCTAATCGCCGGCAAGCCAGGCTCCAATGTGCGCCGGATGTGCGGTCTCCGGCCTTTCCAGCCTGGTTCGCGTGGACGTTGCTCAGGGGCCGTGGTGCCGCTCAGCACTCATTTTTTTGATCATTTCTGTTCTTCTTGATGGTCTTTGTGGGCGGCAACCGGTTTTTCGTCCATCTCCTTCATGCCTTTCATCCCCTTCATTCCTTTCATCATCGGACACTGCGCCATTGATTCCTTGCCCATCTGCATGTGCTGCATCATGTGCTGCATCATCCCCTCCTGCATTTTCGCCATTCGCGCGTCCATGGTCACTCGTTGCTCCACCATGTGGGTGATGAGGGCGGCCATGACGCTCATCTGCTGGTCCGCCGGCGTGCTGTTCATCTTGGCGACATGCTCCGTGAGTTCGGCGTCTTGAGCCTTCATGTCCTCCTTCATTTTCTGTTTCTGGTCCTTCATGTCCTGGCACTGCGCCATCATCTTGCCCTGCATCATCATCTTGCCGTCCGCAGGCTCGGCGGATCGTCCTTGGACTGGGGACCAGATAGCCAGGGCCAACGCCAATGCGAGGCTGGAACGGATGATGAGATTCGTGTTCGTTAGGTTCTTCATGCTCAATTGCTTTCGTCCATTTGTTTTATGCGCTGTCGGCCTTCGATCGACTCGGGGTTTAAAAAAACGGGTTCACTCCGATCTGAATGGAGGCCGACTCTTCTAATACCTCGGACGGCACAGCTTCGCTATGGGGTAGAACCCTACCTTGTATTAGACCCTGGACTTTGCAGCCTGGGCGTTGAGTTGGTCAGGGCTCCTCCTGCCCAACCGGGACTGGGTGGCCTCGTCTCGCGTAATCTATCAATCCTGTCCTGGATCTCGGCTAGCGGGGACGAGACGCGGGCTTGGGTCTCAAGCCGTTGAGCGAGCCTCTCGGTACCCCGCCCGATGGCGTCGGCCATGGCGCGGGTTGGTAGGAACGGACCCCGCGCTTCATCGTTCGCCCGCGGTGGTAGTCGCGCCCCCATTCTGAGTGGGTCCCGACGAGTCAATGAACACGTCCATCTGTTGGCCGACGTAGATCGGGAGACCGGCTCGCTCGAAACTGAAGACCACCTGCAGCACGCGCGTATCAACGCGTTCGGCGCTGTCGCCGGTCAGTGATTTCTTCGGTACGACGTAGGGCTCAAACCTTACGAATGTTAGCGGCATCCTAATATCCTTGTTGCCGCGGACGTACCCCGTCGCTGAGGCGCCAATGCGCACGCGCCAGGCATCATTTTCGTTCACGTCCACGCGGACATGCAGCGGTGTGACGCTGCCGAGGAGGATTAAGGGTGGCTGTCCTGCGGCAGTAGGCGCAACCTGAGCGAATTCGCCAAGACGTATTTTTCGCTGGAGCACCTGGCCATCCAGGGGCGCCCGAACGGTGAGGCGGTCCAACTCGGTTTCTGTGGACTCGAGTTGAGCTTTCGCTTGAGCCACTTGGGCCTCGGCCTTTTGTGCGGCAAATCGTTTTCTGTCTCGGTCCTCCACACTGGCGATTCGTTCGACCGAAAGTGACTTGGCGAGCGCCAGTTCGTATTGGGCATCCGCCAGTTGTGCCTCAGCGATCTGGACAGTCGCCCGTCGAATATGCAGTTCCGCAAGCAGTGGGCGATCATCGATCTTGAACAACGGATCGCCCCCTTTTACGTTGGCACCGACCTCGGCGTAGATTCCTGAGACGATTCCGGCAATCTGCGTGCCGATCGAGATATTTTCAGTGCTGGCTTCGACAATCCCCGATCCTGCCACAGAACTGCGATAAGGCGACTGCGGCGCGTCCGAGACTGGCGGCACCGGGGGACGGGGCTTATCACCCCAAAGGACAGTGAAGATGGCGAAGGCCACCCCGGCCAACGCCACCAACGGCAGCAGATACTTGCGAAGCATGGGTTATCCTATGAATTCTTGTGTGGTTCAGTCTCACGGCCCGGTGGGTTCTCGATCCGGGTGATCCGGCCATCCTCCATCCGGGCGATACGGTCAGCGAACTCGAAGATGCGGGTGTCGTGCGTGACCACCACCAGCACGCGACCCTCGCCCAAGGCGAATTGGCGCATGAGATTCATCACCATGCGGCCGTTGTCGCTGTCCAGCGCGCTGGTCGGTTCATCACAGACGATCATTCGCGGGTTGTGAACCATAGCGCGGGCGACAGCCACGCGCTGCTGCTGGCCGCCGGATAGATCCGCAGGCAAGGAGTGGGTCATACGGTCATCAAAGCCCACCTTTTTCAGCACGGCACCCGCTTGGTCCAGGGCTGCGCGTCGTTGCACGCCGTTGATAAGCAGGGGCGTTGCCACGTTTTCCGCGGCAGTGAGCGCAGGAATCAAGTTAAACGCTTGGAAGACGAAGCCGATGTTCTGTCCGCGAAATCCCGTCGTCTCGCCGACTGACATCTGCTTGTAGTCGTGGTCGAGGACGGAGCAATCGCCAACGTCCCGTTGAAGCAGGCCGGCCAGGACTGAAATCAGTGTGGTCTTCCCGCAGCCAGATGGGCCGACCAGCATCAATAACTCGCCCATCCGGACTTCCAGATCCACGCCGCGGAGAGCCTGCACGGCGGTGTTTCCATGACCATAGATCTTGGTCACGCCCCGACAGCTAACGGCTGCCTGGTTTTTGGTTTGTTCGCCAAGACTTTTCACGGTGATGAATATGACGACGACGTGACGGCTCATCTTCCGGCCAAAAACGAGGCCGGTTGCATCTTCAGCACGGGCCGCGCGCTGAACGCGGCGGCTCCAATGCTAACGAGCACGACCGCTGTCCCTCCCACCGCTGGCGCGAACCACATCATGCGAAACGGAAAGCCATAGCTGATAAATATCCGACCGGCGAGAGCGCAGAGGCCGAGTCCCAACCCCGTCCCCACGAGCGCACAAAGCGCAGCCTGCACGCATATCATCGTCAGCAACGTTCGCGTGCTGGCACCCATGGCGTTGAGCACAGCGTAATACTTCAGGTTCTCCATCGTGAAAATGAACATTAGAACTCCCGTAACGCCGAAGCCTACGAGCATGGCGATCGAAAGCATCGTCACGGCGTCGCCCACGTCCTCAGAGTTGGCTAACATCCAATGGACCGTGTCAGCCTTGAAATCGTCCGATGCACGGGCACGAAGATCTGTTGCGGCCTCGATGCGGAGGGCCAGCGTGCGCGCATCGACACCGGGCACCGCGGTCACGAGAACAAACGTCAACCGTCGCCGTTCCGGCAACAAGATGCGCTCGGCGGTGGAGTAGGTTGTGAAGAGGATGGGCCGTGGGGGGAACCGGGGCAAAGCTTCGGATTGACCCGCTACCCGAACGCGGGTGTCATTGATCAGGAGTTCGTCTCCCGCGATCAATCGACGCGTCTGGATGTCCAAGTGGGGCCTGCCGCGAGGCCACTGGTCGGCCTCGAACAAGGGCGTTTCCAGCTTCCCGCTGGTTCCGCCCGCATCGACGATCACCGCGTCGGGAGCCCGAAGCAATGCGGCGGTGGCACCGCCGTTCATTCGAGGAACGCCCGGCAGTGTGGCATCATCGACTCCGATCAACTGAAAGGATTGGAACCTTCCGTTCGGAAGACGGGCGTCTGCCTGGGCCAGCGCCAGAGGCACGGCGGATTGCACCCCCTCCACGCTGCGGACACGGTTGAGGGCCGAGGTGGGCAGGTTGATTGGACGATCGACCGCCACCATCGCCGCATCCATAACCCACACGTCCGCTTTTGGATTCTCGGCGATCAAGGCGAAGCTGCGGGTCATCATACCGCCGAAGTAGGATGCCGCAAACGTCACGAGAAACGAGGTGAACGCGATGCCGAAAAGCAACCCCGCGTATTTCGTGCGATCACCGAGCAGCATTTTCAGTGCGATAAAGTTCATTGGGCGCCACCAGTCACATTACGGGGGCGGGAGCGATATCGCTATGGGGTACAACCCTACCGTGGCTCATGGGGGGAACAGCCCCCCATGACGAATCTACCCGAGCCCTGTTTCCCAGACCTCCGGGTCACGATTTGTCGTCTCGCACGTGGCTCGGAGTGAATTCGCATCGTCTTGAACGCCGTCGAGCGGGCCGGCGTCAGTTAGGAATCTCACGCTTTCCGGTGGTGAGTTTGATTTCGCCATACACCTGTCGGATGGCTTCCTGCCGCTGCGTGGAGGTAAGATAATCGGCGAACTCCGACGTGTTGGCGGTGGCGGTTGCGCCAAATCCGACCATGGATTGGTGTGTCACGTTGCAGTCAGTGGCGATGACGGCCGTCTCCTGCCCAGCCGATACTGCGGAGCTGAGCTCGACGCCTGCCATCAACCCTATGATTGCGACCAGTTTCACCTGGAATTGCGGTTGAGAGCGCGTGCTCGGCCCATCCTATTCTAGGCCGTTGCCTCCATCTGGGCCGTGGGTGGAGTCTCCGGGTATTGACGCCGGATCGCCTGCGATCGCCAGAGGTAGAAAATCGCCGGATAGACCAGCAACTCCATCAGCGTGGAAGTCACGACCCCGCCGATCATCGGCACCGCGATGCGCTTCATCACGTCCGCGCCGGCGCCGTGGCTCCACATGATCGGCATCAGGCCGGCAATGATCACGCAGGCGGTCATCGCCTTCGGGCGGACGCGCTTGACCGCGCCGTGGTAAATGGCGTCTCGCAACCCAGCCAGGTTGGTGAGCAACCCCTTCTTGTTCCAGTCGTCGTAGGCGAGATCCAGATAGAGCAGCATCACCACGCCGGTTTCGGCGTCCAGGCCGGCCAAGGCGATGATGCCGACCCACACCGCCACGCTTAGGTTGTAGTGAAGGAGGGCGAGAATGCCAATGGCCCCCACCAGCGAGAACGGCACGGCCAGCATCACGATCGCGGTCTTTATGGCCGAGCGTGTGTTCAGATAGATGATAAGGACGATCAGCAGAAGCGTGAGCGGTACGACGATCATCAGGCGTTGCTGGGCGCGGAGCATGTACTCGTACTGGCCGCTCCAAAAGATGCTGTAACCACTGGGCAGATTGACCGTGCCGTTGGCGACGGCCTCGTTCACAGCGCGGATCGCCATCTGGACGTAAGTGCCAATGTCGATGCCTTTGACATCCACATAGATCCACGCATTCGGAATTGCGGCCTCGCTCTTGATTCCCATGGGGGCATGCACGGTCTGGATCGATGCCAGTTGGCCCAGGGGGATTTGGGCGCCGGTGGGAGTGGGCACGACGATTTCCCGCAGCGCGCCCAGGTTCTCCCGGAAATCACGGCTATAGCGGAGATTGACCGCGTAGCGCTCGAGGCCTTCGACGGTGGTGGTCAAGGGCATGCCGCCCAGGGCGACCTCGAGCACATCCTGCACGTCTCCGACGGTCAAGCCGTAGCGCGCGATGGCATCGCGGTCGATATTGAACTCGATGTAGTTGCCGCCCATGGTGCGCTCGGCAAAGGCGCTGAGGGTGCCTGGGACCGCCTTAACCACAGCCTCGATCTCCGAGGCCACGCGCTCCAGTTCGGCGAGGTCAGGGCCGGCGACCTTGATCCCGACGGGGGTCTTGATGCCAGTGGCCAACATGTCGATGCGAGTCTTGATCGGCATCGTCCAGGCGTTGTTCAGGCCCGGGATTTGCACGGCGGCGTTCATCACGTCAATCAGTTCGTCGGGCGTGCGGCGTCGGGTGGCGATGATATCGCCGGCGTCGTTTTTGATGGCCACCACCGGCCATTCTTCCTCGGGCTTGAGCATGATCGTGGTCTCGATCATGTCGAAGGGAGCGGGATCGGTGGCGCTCTCGGCGCGCCCGACTTTGCCGAAGACATGATGCACCTCCTGAAAGCGGCGGATGATCTTGTCGGTGGTCTGGAGGACTTCGCGGGCCTTCGTGGGGGAGATGCCCGGGAAGGTGGTAGGCATGTAGAGCAGGTCCCCTTCGTAGAGCGGCGGCATGAACTCCGAGCCTATGTTCTGATAGGGAAAAAATCTCCCGGCCTTAAAGGCCCATTCTTTTGCCTTGCCATCGGGCAGGAGTCGCGCCGTGAGGCTGTTCCAGGGGAAGAACACCCAAACGATTAAACCGGCGGCAGTGAAAAGGACCGGCCAGCGCCATTTAATGACGAAGTCAATCACCGGATGGTAGAGCCAGATGAGCAGGCGGTTGATGGGGTTTTTCTCTTCCGCGGGAATCTTCCCGCGGATGAAGAAGCCCATCAGGACCGGAGCCAGGGTGATGGAAAGGATCGCGGCGGCGGCCATGGAGTAGGTTTTGGTGAACGCCAGCGGTTTGAACATGCGGCCCTCCTGCGCCTGGAGAGTGAATACCGGCAGGAAAGAGACGGGGATCACGAGCAGCGAATAGAAAAGCGTCGGACCCACCTCGACAGACGCGTCACGGATGATCTCCCAGTGAGGCTTCTTGGCCTGGTCGCGCTCCATGTGTTTGTGAGCGTTCTCGATCATGATGATCACCGCGTCCACCATGGCACCGATCGCGATGGCGATGCCGCCCAAAGACATGATGTTGGAACTGATCCCCTGGCCGAACATGACGAGAAAGGCCATCAGCACCGCGATGGGCAAAATCAGGATAGCGACCAGGGCGCTGCGCAGGTGCATGAGGAACGCGATGCAGACCAGCGCCACGACGATGCTTTCCTCGATGAGCTTTTCCTGGAGCGTCTTGACGGCGCGCTGGATGAGCGCGCTCCGGTCATAGACCACAGTGTGTTTGACGTCCGCAGGCAGGCCCTTCATGGCCTGAGCCAGCCTCGTCTTCACATCGAGAATGACTTGCCGGGCGTTCGCGCCATAACGGACAACGACAACGGCACCGACGGTTTCGCCTTCGCCATTGAGTTCGGCGATGCCACGCCGCATGTCCGGGCCGAGTTCCACGTTGGCGACCTGGCCGAGCAGAATCGGCACTCCCTTGTCGCCCACGCCCACAGCGACTTTGCGCAGGTCTTCGACGTTCCGGATGTAGCCACGGACGCGGAGGATGAATTCCTTTTCGGAGAGTTCGATGGAGCGTCCACCCACTTCGCCGTTGCTGCGCTTGACCGCCATGGCCACCTCGGAGATAGACAAGTGGTAGGCGCGAAGCTTGGTCGGATCCACCGTGATCTGGTATTGCTTCACGAAGCCGCCGATGGAAGCGACCTCGGACACGCCTTCCACAGAGGCCAATTGGTAGCGCAGATACCAGTCCTGCATAGACCGCAGTTCGGCCAGGTCCCGGTTGGTGGAAGTGATGGAATACATAAACGCCCAACCCACACCGGTCGCGTCCGGCCCGAGGCTGGGGGACACGCCGGAAGGGAGCCGTCCGCTCAAGCCGCTCAGGTATTCCAGCACGCGGCTGCGCGCCCAGTAGGGATCGGTGCCGTCCTCAAAGATGATATACACGAACGAGAAGCCGTAGAACGAGTAGCCGCGCACGACTTTCGCCTTGGGCACCGAGAGCATCTTGGTGGTGATAGGATAGGTCACCTGGTCCTGGACAATTTGCGGCGCCTGGCCCGGCCACTCGGTATAGACGATGACCTGCACGTCCGACAGGTCAGGAATGGCATCCAGCGGCATGTGTTTCAGCGCATAGGCTCCACCCAGCACCAGCGCGATCGTCCCCAACAGCACGATGAACTTGTTCTTGATGGAAAAATCGATGATGCCTTTGAGCATGGGTGCGGCCTTCAGTGTTGGTGTTGTTGGGGCATCACCGCATCGCTAGGCGGAGCAGCCGAATGCTGTTTGCGCCAGTTCTCCTCCGCGATCTTGCCATGAGACACAGTGCTGGTAGGCACCAGCTCCATTTCGCACTTCGGGCATTTGCCGATTTTGTCCGACACCACGTCCGCGTGGGACGCCATCGGGCACGTATAAAGCGCGGCGGGTATGGCCTGGGTCTTCTCAGCACTGGCCTGGTTCGTAGCGGTATTCGATAGGGGCGGTGCCCGCATCACAGGAATCAGCGTCATGTCGCACTTCGGACACTTGCCCGGTTTGTCCGAGCGCACGTCGCTGTGTTCGGGCATGGGGCAGGTGTAATAAAGCAGTTGGCCCCCGGGCTGCAGTTTCCGCAAAGCCTCAGCCGTCACCGGCACGAGCGTCATGCCGCAGATGGGGCACTTACCGGGATGGTCGTATCCGATGGAGACGTGCTCGGGCATTGGGCAGATGTATCTCACGGCGTTTGTTTCACCGGGCGCGGCGCCGGGAGTCATGCCTTCGTGGCCCGTAGCGTGTGCGCTGGTGGCCACCTGTTGTCCGGGGGGGGCGGACGGCGCCGTCGTGGGAGTCCTTTTTGGATCCAGCATTTTCTGGATCGCCTCGCGAAGCTGACTCTCGGAATCGAGCATGAACTGGCCCGACGTAACGATCTGCTCGCCTTCGCTCAGTCCGCTCAGGACCTGATACATGTCGTTCTCCGCCTGTGGGCCAAGTGTGACGGTGCGCGGATCGAACTTCCCATGTTCCAACTCCACGAACACGGTCGTCTTCTCGCCGCTGCGCAAGATGGCCATGTCGGGAATCAGCAGCACGGAGGGCTCCAGTTCCGACGTAACCTGGACGGTGGCGAACATCCCCGGTTTGAGGAAGTACCCGGGATTGTGGAACTCCATCCTCACTCTCGCCGTCCGGGTTTTCTCGTCCACGTTGGGATAGATGTAGGTCACCCGCCCGCGGAACTCACGGTCGGGCAGGTACGAGAGGGTGACGGTGGCTTCCTGGCCCAGCTTGACGTAGGCCAGGTCCTGCTCGTAGATCGAGGCTTGCACCCAAACCAAACCCAAGTCCGCCAGTCGGTACATCTTCATCCCCGGGTCCACCATCTGGCCCTGTACCACCATTTTGTCCACCACAAAACCGTCCATGGGCGCCAGGATCCGCAGGGTTTTAGTCGGTTGCCCGGCGCGCTCCAGTTCGGCGATTTGCCCGGCGGAGATGTCGTAAAACTTCAGTTTCGTGAGCGCGCTGGTTTTGAGCGAACCACTGTCGGAAGCATTCGTTCCCTGCTCGGTAGCGAGCAAGAACTCTCGTTGAGCGCTGTAGAGCTCTGGCGAATAAATCTCGAACAACGGATCGCCTCGATGCACCTGCTGCCCGGTGGCATCCACGTACAGTTTCTCGACCCAGCCTTTGAACTTGGTGGTCACGTCCTGCAGAGCGGTTTCGTTGTAATCGATGGTCCCCACCGTGCGAATGGTCCGGCGCAATGGCCCTCGGCTAACCGTTGCGGTGCGGATGCCCATATTCTGGGTGGTCACCGGGTCAATCGCGATGGTCTGCGAAGCGGTTGCGGTGGCCTCATCCTCATAGACCGGGACCATTTCCATGCCCATTGCATCCTTGCCCGGCGTCTGGCGAACCTCGCCGGGTGTCATGGTGGACTTGTAGTATTTAATCTTGCGCTCGCCGGACGGGGCGGCCGGCCCGCTTTTGGCGCTTTCAGCTTGCTTGCGAATCGGGGTGAGCTTCATGTCGCAGATAGGGCACTTGCCCGGTGTGTCCTGGACGACTACTGGGTGCATGCCGCAGGTGTAGAATGTTTTGGCCGCGTTTGCGTTGGCGGCAGGGGCCTGAGCGGGACCACAACCGCTAAGTAACAGACCGGCGCTGGCTGCAATCAAGAAGACCACCATGAATAGAACAGTGGATTTCGCCCTCAAGGCGTGGAATTTCATAAAAAATAATCGCTTCTCCGGGGCCTACATGCCTCCGTTCATTTTCCTTGGTGCGACGGGCTTGCCGCGGGACATGCTGGAAGTCTCCGCAGCGTTGGAAGGATTGGCGGGTGGCATGCCCTGGATGATCAAGGACAGCTCGGCCAGGACGATTTCGCGTTGCGCCGTCGCTTCCACCTTATCCAATTTGAACCCGAGCAGGGTTCGTTCTGTGTCAGTCAGGTTGAAGAAATCGGTCTGGCCGGCCAGGTAGGCGGACCGGGCCACTTCGAGCGACTGGCGCGCCTTGGGCAGGAGTTGGTCATTCAGGAGCGCCAAATTGCGGGTCGCCTGACGGTAAAGGAACGACCTTTCGGCAACATCGACCGCGAGCGCGATCTGCTCATCCGATAGACGCGCCTGAGCCGATCGCTTGTTCGCCTGCGCCTCGGCAATTTGGGCCGCGATCTTGTCGCGCCAGATGGGGAGGGATACGGTGCCCAGCGGGCGATTAAGGGTGGGGTTCATCTTCACGTCGGCCATGAACCCGAGGCTGAAATCGGGACGGGCCGCTTTTCGGGCCAGGATAATGGAGGCTTCGGCGGCCCGGACTTCGGCTTCCAGGGCTTTGAGGCGCTGATTCTGCGCTAGGGCCGTCTCCAACAGCTTCTCAGCGGTGAGGTCCAGCGAGGTGGATTCGAACCGGCCAGGGATGGGCGGCATTGGATCGTTCGCGCCCAGACCCAGCGCAGCCTTGAACTGGGCGAGGAGCGAGCTGCGCGAGTCCTCCAGGTTGGCGATTTCGGTGCGCAACCGAACTTGCTCGATTTGGGCGCGCAGCACGTCCTGCAAGGTGACCTTGCCGACCTCGTTCTGGGCGCGGGCGAGCTTCTCCAACTCGCCCAGCAGTTGCAGTGTTTCCTGGTTGACGCGGATCTTCTCGGCCAGGAAATACAACTGGTAGTACGTGCGCTTCACCTCGAAGGCGCTTTCCAGAACAACGGATTGGAAAGCGAAGTACTTGCCCCGACTTTCCGCGGAAGCGACCTCGGCGCCGACTCGGAGCTTGTCCGGCCATGGAATGCTTCCCATGAGACCGGGCATGATCGAAGTGACGACGTTCTGAATGTCCATCTGGAAGGTGAACTGGGGGTCTGGCCAGGAGCGCGCGGTGGTGACGCGCTCCACCGCCGCCGCGTAGTCGTAGTAGGCCGCCTCGACACGCGGCTGATTGAGCATGGCGTACGTGAGCAACGCGCTCAGCGTGGCGTTCGTGTCGAGCGTGGGCAACGCCGCCTTGCGGTCGCCAGGCCGGTAGTCTTGCGTCACCGCTTTCAGGTCCGCCCGTGACTGGCGTTCACCCTGGGTCGGAATGCCTTTGCAGCCAGGCAGAAAGATCGCCGCTGCCGTCAAAGCGGCCAGCGCCATTATCCGTTGGAAGCGCAAGTGGGCTGGTTCGATGTTCTCAATTTCACCCATACAGGAACCTTATGCTTCTCCGGGCACGACGGCAACCGAATTCACCGTCCCGCGTGGATTGGGCGCCGAATCCGTGGCGGCCGGGTCTTCCACCCACACGCCATCCACCACGGAAAGGTATTCGTAAGGACCGAACGGCGCCCTCACTTTCAGTGGTGGGAGTGCTGCTGGGTGGAATGGTCCGTCCCGCTGTTACTACCGCTGTCGCTGCTTTCGCAACCGGCGAGAAGGAAAGCCCCGGCCAAGACCAGACAAAGGGCGGACACCGTGAGGATGATTCGACGAGACATGGTTGTTGGTTTCATCTGTTGTGGGATGTTTTGCATTGTTTGACTGATGTTTTGCTTTTCCTTGCCGGCGGCCAACACAGCCGTCCTGGACAATCGGGGGATTATTTCTGCTCCGCCCTACGAGAATACCTACGCCGCCGGTGGAAAAAACCCTCAGGGAAGTTTGGTCACCGCCCGCCCGTTACAGGTGCGATGGGGGCTCGGGTGATCTCCCCCAGCATCGCGCGGAACACCACTTCAGAGCGGCTGCCGGTTACCCGCCGAGCCACGTTGCCTTCGGCGTCCACAAGCACATAGGCGGGCAAGTCATGAACATCGAACCGGGCGACCAGGGCGGCCGTGGTGTCCACAAGCACCGGATGGCGGACGCCCAGGCGCTGGGCGAGGGCCCCCGCGTCGGCCTTGGTCTTGGCCGGGTCCGTCGCCCCCGTGTGGCAATGCGCGTGTTGATGCTCGGATGTTGCGCCGGGTTCGTCTCCGTGACCGCCCTCGTGGTCGCCGCAGGTATCTTCGGGCCAAACCGCCGCGTCCACCGCGATGGCCAGTACCGCCAGCCGGGGGGACTGTAGGAGCGCCTGGAGCACCGGTTCATCGACGACGCTGAGCTGATTGGTGAGATTCCAGAAAGTGAGCAACACCGACTGGCCGCGAAAGTCTGCCAGGCGTACGCGGCGGCCTTCGAGGTCTTCAAGGGCGAAATTCGGAGTGGGGCGCGGATGGGTGTGCCGCTCGATCCTCGGCGGATTGTCGTCCGCCGGGAATTCGGACTGGTGCAAACGCCACCACGCGTGCCAGCCCTCGCGCCCTCGCCGGATGGCATCCCAATCCGCCGGCGATGGCGGCGCATCTGTCTTCCACGCGAACCTGGGCAACGCCAGCGCCGTTTTGAGACCAAAATCCTGTCCGGTGACGCGCCTCAAGAAGCTGCCAGCGGACGCGACCACACGCGGGTCGGGGTCGTCCAGCAGGCGCATCACACTGCGCAGATCGTTTGAATTCGCGATGCGCGAGAGTTGCTGCACCGCGAGCACGCGCATGGCGGGGTCCGCGTCGCTCAGTTGCTCGCGCAGCCAGGAGCGCACCGACGGATTCTTCTGCTGCCCCATCACGCTGAAGGCCGCCTCGCGTGTCTCAAGGTCCGCGTCCCACACGGCCTCCTCAAGAACCAACTCCATTTGGCGGACCGGTGCCGCGCCCGAACTTTGCCTGTGCTGCAGATAGCTAACCACAAACGAGCGTCCTGAGAAACTCCCGGCCCGCCAGATGCGCTCAAGAATCGGCGCCGGGTTGGACGTCCCTTCGACCACTTCGGTTAACACTGCTTCGGAAGGCGCGTCAGAGCGGAGGACGAGCGCGCTCAGGACCTGGTGGCGGATCGGGCTCCAGCAAACCAGCGACGCCAGGGCGAACACCGCCAGTCCGGCGAGAGCCCGGCGATTGCGTGCGGCGTTTTGCCGGTTTGGACTGTCCGCTGAGCTCTGTTTGACACGGCGAAATAGGTACATTCTGTGAGGAACATCGCGATTATCACGGCAGACTTTTGAGTGCGATTAAATCCAACCCCTGTTCGCCCTCAGAGACAGGGGTCGTGGTAAAGCCCGCTGCGTGGTGTAATCAGTCATGCACCACGCGCGGGTGGAAGATTTCACACTTCGGCAGGCTCTCATCCCGGCCTGACCACTCCGCAGTCCAGCATGGCCCGGCCAAAATACGGATTCCGCACGGTCTTGTCGGCTTGAAGCCAACTGGCCTTGGCCATTGGGCAATACACTTCGAAGAGTGTGCCGGCAGGGACTTTCCCGGCCTTGACGTGTTGTACGAGGGACTGGCTCAACGGTTGAAAGGCCTTGCGGGCCGCCGCCAGGTCTTTGGCCTGCGCAAGCGCGCTTGCTTGCCCGGCGATTTCAGCGGGAAACGGTTTCCCGCTGTCCGCTCGGATGGCTTTGGCGAGCAGTTCGGCGCTGGCCGTCACTTTCTCCATGGAGTCACTGGCCAACGCTGTCTGGACGGTAAGGTAGTTGTCGAAGACGACCCTGGCGGTCCCGTCCAGTTTCGCTAGTGCTGCGGCGGTGGCGGCCGACACTGCCGGCGAATGGCCACCGTGGTTTCCGGGGGCAGCCGCCACCGTTGGGGCGCCTGAACAACAAGACCCGGCGTTGCTGGCATGTCCACCGGTGCCTTGCGCCATCAAAGGCAGCGAGCCAAGGAGCGTTGCGATTCCCAAAATTAAGGTTGTTTTCATCGATCTCTGCGTTCTCATCATGTGTTTTTTCTTTATGGCCGGCCCGCGGCCAGTTCCACGCCGCCGCGGGTACCATCGACACTCTGCTTCGCTTACGCCTCGGGAGACGAAATCCCTCTGACTCTTTTGCGCAATCTTCCGGATACGCTCGGAGGCGCTGCGCTGGGACCACTCCACGTGTGAGGTGTTCGGAGATTCCTCCGGCAACCGTGAGAATCAAGTCACGATCGCTTCAGGCGTGGCCTACCTATTCTGACGGGTCTCGCCAAAAACAACGGGACGGCCTGGCGGCCGTCCCGTTTCACCGACCCATTGTCGCACGGCTACTTGCCCTGGGGAGCCCGCGGGTACGTCGGCACGTACGGATTCGAGATCCTATGCACCTTGTCCGGGGAAAACTCCGTGCCCGGTCCGTGACAGACTTCGCAGGTTTCTATCGCGTTCGGCCCGTACGGATCGTCGGGATCCATCGTGAAGGTCATGATCTTGCCGTGGGCTTTCGCTTCGTCGCTGTCGTGGCACGCCATGCATGCCATACGCGACGGCTTCTGTTTCCAGGTATCACTCTCGGCATGGCACTTCGTGCAGTTCCGGACATCTTGCGGGAAGATGATATTGCCAAAAGTGTCTTTCGTCGCATTGGCATAGATTTCCTCCGAGTGCTGGATGTAGTGCGCGTAGTGAACGCCATGGACTCGCCGAACGATGGGCATGGCGCCAAAACCGCTCCAGCCGTTGAGAGAAGTCCCGCCTTGGTTCTTGAACATGTCGCCTGTGCTGGTATGGGCGTAATCGTGGCAGGCAGTGCAGTAATCGGTATCGAACGGCTCAGCATGGATGGGGCCTTCGTTCAAGTGCCAGATCGTGTCACCATGACAATCCGTGCAGTTCGTAGCGATCTTCTCTTCCGGCGTTTTCGTTCCCACCTGGAACATGATGTGGCCCACGCCTGTCTTTGCGTTGAGCCCGGCGATCTTGCCCGCCTTGGGCAGTTGGTAAACATAGATCCCATAGGTGCCCGGGGTTAGTCCCGCGACATCGTCCAACTGGTAGATGATGTTCGCCGCGCTCCGTGTTACCATGGGATCGCTGTAGTCGAGCGGATCAGAAAGCGCGCGGAGGTCGTTACTCGGCGTGGAACCGGCCGCAACCGTGACATCCGGCTCCAGGACCGGATTCGGCGGCCGCTTCCAGACCAAGGCTGTCGTCACCTCGCCCTTGTAG
>ORJL010324373.1_pt1 | contig 30834 bp, 31 predicted proteins | sample 1779941 | NCBI WGS metagenome assembly ORJL01 (sample SAMEA104232317, study PRJEB22302) | groundwater metagenome | biome: forest; feature: aquifer; material: groundwater | place: USA | collected 2011-08-07 | depth 5.8 m | reverse complement strand
CGGTCAGACCCAAGAGCAAAACGGCGCCAAGCACCATTATTTTTTTCATTTTAGTGGATTGTTAATAAGTTAAACCAACCTAAACATTTTAACAAAAATTAATAAAAAAAGCTAATTTTAAAATTTGACAAAAATAAAGATTTTTGGTATAAAACAGAATTCAACGCACAATCAAAACAAAGGGATAAATAATGGATTACCTTGAGGTTGTCAGGATTCTCGATCTTTCTTTAGAGCGTTGGGGAAGCAGAAGGGTTTGGATTACCTTTAAAAGCGAGATTCGTAAAGGTTGCTTTGACTACCTGATGGGTATCAGCAATGATACTTTTCATTTGATAGACAAACAGTACAAACCCCAAGTAAACCTGTCAGCTTTTGATAAGGACACTTTACTTAAGGCGAATCAAACTTGCCTATGGCGCGAAACATGGCCCGAAGGCATGAAACCAAGAAGATTTCTGCTTACTTTTATTGAGTTCCGGTTTATTGACACTTCCAAGTTTGCTCTGGAACTGGCGGAATTCATCGAGCAGATCTCGATCGCTGCCTGATTCCCGGACAACCAAAAACCCCGCCCCGACTTGCCAAGGCAACGTCGGGACGGGGTGATTTTTTTACTTAACTGTCTTTTTGGCAACTTATCAATTATTAATGCCGATAAAAGGCGAAGCATTGCCCCAATACTGGGGTACTTTGCCGTCCCATTTTTCTATCCACCTAAGCTCCACCACCTTGGGGTTGGAACTTAAGGCCTGCGCTTCGGTCCTAATGGCCTTGGCCTTGCCTTCGGCTTCCACCACTTTTTGGTCGGCTTCAATCCTGATTCTTTCCAAATCCCTTTCAGCTTTAAGCTTTAGCTGTTCGGCGGTAACTTTAGCTTCAATGGCGTCATTAAAGGCCTTGGAAAAATCAAAGGCGATAATGTTTATTTCATCAACGATAATATTGTTTTTAACCAGCCGTTCGGCTAAATTCATTTTAATCTGGTCTTTAACATCTTCTCTTTTAATAATCAGCTCTTCGGCGGTAAATTTAGCGGTCACGGCTTTAACCGCTTCCTGAATGGAGGGAGAGATAATGCGCGAGTTGTAATCCCGGCCAATCTCCTGCCAGATATTATTTACTTTTTCCGGAGCCAGATGGTAATTAATGGCAACTCTGGAAGTAACAACCTGTAAGTCCTTAGAGGAAGCGCTGGCCGGCACTTCATCCTTTTGGATTTTAACGTCCATTTTTACCACCTGCTGGATAAAGGGAATTTTAAAGTAAAGGCCTTCGTCAAAAACCTTGTCTTTAACCGCGCTAAACTGCAGCAGTATTCCCCTTTCGCCGGCGCCCACCGTGCCCAACGAGCCAAAAAGTAAAATTACGCCCAAAACAACCAAGCCGATTATTACGGCTTTTTGCCTGATATTTTTTAAGGCGGCCATTTTTTCGGGATCAAATACGTTGTCCATATGCTTATAGAATTAGTTGATTATCTTACTACCTTACCATAACCGATTTATTTTGGCTATTTATTATTTTGTGATTAAACTCCTCTTTTCTTTTCTGGACAATTTTTTAATCCTCGCCTCTTCCTTGGTCGCCAACGATTTATTTTTGAATACGCGCGAGTAGACCAACTTTACCGGACGGCGGCCCCTGGTATATTTAGCGCCCAAAGGCGAATTATTATGCTCCCCCAGCCGCCTTTTTAGATTAGTTGTGATGCCGGAGTAAAGAGTTTTATCCGAACATTCAACAATATACGCCTGCCATATGTTCATATTTTTTTATCCTCTTCACGCTTTTATCAGCATAAACGTGAAAAAATAATAAAAATCCTCATTTTTCACGTTTTTAGACTTATTTACTCCACTTCGGCTTTATTTCCTTCGCTCTTTTTACCCATACCCTCAAACGCCCGTAAAATTTCCAACGGCACGGCAAAAACAATGGTATTGGATTTATCCGAACTAATATCGTTAATGGACTGCAAGGTTCTTAAATGCAAAGCACCCGGAGCGGCGGCCAAGGTTTGCGCGGCCTTGGCCATGTTGCTGGCGGCCAGCACCTCGCCTTCGGCCTGAATAATAATGGCCCGCTTTTCGCGTTCCGCTTCGGCCTGCCGGCCAATCACCCGCTTCATTTCTTCGGGCAAAGTAATGTCTTTTAATTCCACGTCATTGACCTTAATGCCCCAGGGGTCGGTGGCCTTATCAATAATATTCCTGATGCTTTCCGAAACCTTATCGCGCTGACTAAGCAAACCGTCCAAATCCACCTGGCCGACGGCGTTGCGCATGGTGGTTTGAGCCATTTGCGAAATGGCGTAATAAAAATCCTCCACCTCCAGCACCGCCTTGCTGGCGTCAACCACCTTGTAATAAATAACGGCGTTAACGCTGACCGAAATATTATCCTTGGTAATGGCCTCCTGATTGGGCACGTCAACCGCCTTAACCCGCAAATCCACTTTTTTGTAAGAGTAAAAAATCGGCCAGACCATTCTCCAGCCGGGTTCCATGAGCCCGATGTATTTGCCTAGGCGAAACTTAAGCCCCTTTTGATACTGATTAATCTGCCTGATGGAGATTAAGACGATAAACACTACTGCCGCTAGTATTGTCCAAAGTATGCTCATGTTTTTTGTTAGTTAAGTTATTATTTTTTTACAGTTAAAATATTTTCTAGTAGTTTATATTTGTGTGAAGTACTAACCTTATACTGCCAAAGTTCAATATTACAATCATGAAAACCAGCCTTTTCAGCTATATCCTTTAATAGTTCCGCTGTTTTAATATGAACCATTTTAAATGCATGAGAATCGCTGACTAATAATGAAAACTTACCGCCAGACTTTAAAACTTTTTTAGCTTCCTTAAAAACTTTATACATCCCTCCGAAATATTCCCAAATCAATTTAGTATAAAGTTTTTCAAATCCACTTGTAGCATGATCCTCTTTCAATCGTTTATCAATTTCTCTTACAATGATTGCGATAGATTTCATATTTTTAACATCCTCGCCCTCGTTATCATTTTTATAAATATTAGTCGTTGAACCACGCAACATTCTCTGTTTAATTTCCCTAAAATGATCAAGTGAATAAGCAAACCCATTAAAAATCAATTCTAATTTAGAGTGTTTTGTGTATTCGTGATCACCTGGATATGGAGGGGATGTTATCATAAAATCAACAGAGTTACTTTCTAGATATTTTGATAACTGTCTTGCATCACCTAGGTGTACCCTTGATTCGGTAAGCAGAGCTTGCTTATTATTTATATTTTCAATATCTAAAATCATTCTTTCTAATCGCTTTATAAAAATACCAAATACATCAATGTCAATTTTTGCTTTTATAACACCAAATCCAGGACCGTATCTGACATTTGAAGAAGGCAAAATTGTACCTGAGTATGCAAGATAAAAAAAATCTTTTATCCCTTTCGCTGGCCATTTAATCTTTTCTATTCCTTTCTTTATGAGTTCGAGTTTAGTAAATGGCAAATCAGAAACATACTTTTCTAAAAGAAGTTTGGGCCTATGTTTTTTCGCATATTCAAATGGATCAAGGTTACTAGCATTGTTAAGGGGGAGTTGATTTTTTTTGTGTGAAATTGGCCAAAAATAAAAAGAGAGTTCATTCTTTACATTTTCTAAAACCTTCTTTTGATATTTTCGCAATACCTTTGGATTAAGTCGCCAATTTAATTTAACCCTTGCAGCAAATTCAAAAAAATCATTAGCCTCTATGCCTGCAGAAGGAATGCTCTTTGCTTTACAGCAAACCATCGTAGTTCCTGATCCTAAAAATGGATCCACTACAAATTTTTTGCTTGATATACGCTCTCTCTTTAAAATATAATCCGGAAATTCTGGTGTATAGCCAAGAACAAAATTATACCAATTATGAATTGGAAAATTATCAGCAGCCGATGCCTTACCCCTGCTTGTACTTACAATTGGATGTATGCTGTCATCTATTTTTTGACAGACTTCGCAGATTTGTCTTGTAGGTGGATGATATTTAAAAGGCATATTCAAGTATTCCAAAAAGGAATATATCTATATTACACTACTATTCTTTTTTACACCAATTGTGGATAACTGGATTAAACTTAACGGTGTAATATTTTTCTGGTGTTACGGGCACCTGGTTCATAGGGAATACAGCAATATTAATTCCATTTTCAATCATCTTTATAGCAATTTGTTGTATATTTGCATTTAGCCCAATTCTTTTCATTTGCTTCACTACAGTTTCGAATCCGCCTCGCAATTGATCAAGGTTTATTTCATCGCCAGTTGTTAGGGCCTTTGCCTCAACAGGATACAGATCTATTTCCGCACCAACTTGAGAAACATAAAAACCGTCAATTTCATTAGGTTGCCATTTCATTGGATTTTGTACACGATAAATAGTTCGTTGACCACTATGTAATATTTTTGAAAAAATATCAACATAATCTATAACAGAAAATAAACCCGCCTCATCTGGCCTAATAAGTGAAGCTACCGACGATGGTAAGGGAGTGGAATCAATAGTAACTACTTCTATGCCATCCGGCCAAGCAAGCCATGATTTTAGAACTCCTCCAACGCCAACAAAGACAAACTCGCCTGCATATTTATGACCTTCTTTATCTTGTCCAGTTTTTTTTCTTAGGTCATATCCAAGTGATAATATTGATTTTGGTAACCGAGAACTAATTCCACGATCTTGCCTTGTTAAATCAAGAATTGTATTAGAAATGGAAGCTGGCTCAGAAATCTTATTAACTTTATAACCCTCTGAAATATCTTTAAGATAAAAGCGGATAATTTTTTGAGGTTTCTTTGAGTAATAATATTTATGAAAAATATGTTCCAAGACTGGATGCTTTTTTGAGCTATATTTTTCTTTCTTTTTTCCTGTCATATTATTTCAAAAAATACTCCATCGGTTTTTTATAAATCCTAGCAAATTCTTTCAACGCAACAACATCAATTCGCCTCTGCCCGGCTTCTACCTTAGAAACATGAGATTGAGTCTTACCAAGTAATTCAGCCACCTGTTCTTGATCTAATCCGGCATTTTGGCGGGCTTTTTTTAATTGCTCAACTATAAATTTATGGTCCTCTGAGTAAATTACTTTATTCATATAATTACTATTATATATTCCATTATGTTATATTCCAAATTGTCATATATAAATATAAACTAAAAAACGGAGTTTTAACCCCGTTTCTTAACTTTATTATTAAATTGATAGTCTAATAAACCCCCTGCCGATGGCCAATTTTAATAATTAGAACCACTAATTCGAGCTGTTTAATCCGGTAGATAATCCTATAAGGCCAGACCTCGTAACTACGTTCTCCCTTATGATCCCCCTCCAACTTTTTACCCAAAAAAGGATCGCCGGCCAAAGCAATTAAAACTGCGGTAATGCGGGCAATGTAGCGGCTATCTATTTTACTTAGTTCTTTTTGAACTTTTTTTGGAATTACGACCTGATATTGCATATTTTTTCTTGCTTTTATCCGCTAAAACATAGCCCTCCTTGGCTATAAATTCTTCCAAAGTAATATAATCGCCTTTTTGGTATTCTTTTTCCGCAATCTCAATATCCTTTTTTAGCTCCGGAAAATCACGCATCACCTCTAAAGTTTCCTGCCAAGATTCAAACTCCTCGGCGCTCATAAGAACCGCCTTAGGCCGACCCTTTTCGGTAAAAGTATAATAAACACCCGGCTTTTGCACTTTTTCGGCATAATCAAAAATCTTTTTGCGCGCCTCGGAAATAGAAATAATATTCTTAATATTCATATTATTATGCTTAATTGTTATGTGTACATAATAACGTACATCTAATAAATTGTCAAATAAGATTATTTTCCTTAAAACTGTAAAAGTTCTCCTTGGTAACAATCACATGATCCAATAATTCTATGCCTAAAATATTACCCGCGCTAACCAATCTTTTAGTAGTGGCGATATCTTCTTGCGACGGCTCCGGATCCCCTGACGGATGATTATGGGCCACAATCAGCTGGGCCGATAAATATTTAATGGCCGGCTCAAACACCTCCCGCGGATGAACCAGATTGGCATTTAAAGAACCAACTGAAATAATCTCCCTTTTTATTTCCCGGCTTCTGGTATCCAGAAAAAAAATGATAAAACTCTCCTTTTTATTATCCCTAATATCCTTTAATTGATCCCAGACATCCTGGGGCGATAAAATCAAAGATGATTGCTGGTTTTGTAAAAACCTACGGCTTAATTCAAAAGCCGACAATAACAAACTGGCTTTAGCAGGCCCTAAACCGCTAATGCTTTTCAACTCGGCAAAGCTGGCTTCAATGATTTTCCTATTATCAAGTTGTCTCAAAATTCTTTTAGCCAATTCCAAAACATTTTCACCCTTTTTACCCGTACTTAATAATATTGCTAGCAATTCCGCGTTACTTAGCTTTAAAGGGCCATATTTAATTAACCTTTCCCTAGGGCGCAAAACCCTTGGTAAATCCTTGATTTTTAAACTTTTAATATTCATATCACTATTCTTAAATAAATAAAAACAGAGCTGTTGACCCTGTTTGTTGAGTTATCTTACTAAACCCTTAAAATCTGTCAATTGTGGAAAAATCAAAGCCTATAATTCATCGTATTTCTTAGCGCTATCCTTAGCCTTTTCCACCGGATACTTAAGGGCGTTTTTGCCCATTTTAGCGGCGATAATGGAGGTAATATCAAAATCAACCCGTATGGCCATCTGCAGGCAATAAATTAATACATCGGCCAATTCATCAGCCACTTGCTGCCTGAACTCGGCATCCTGGTTAAGGCGTTGGGCGATTTGTTCATTATCCTGCCATAAAAAGAGCTCGGACAATTCCCCACCTTCAATGCTTAAGGCCATGGCCAAATCTTTGGGGTTGTGGTATTGCTCCCAGTTGCGTTGGTCACTAAACTGTTGGCAGAGTTTTTTAAGCTCGGCCAGGTTAGTGTTTTGATCGTTATTAGTCATATTATTTAAGTATTTGGGTTACTAAAGCCACCATTTGATCTTTCTTTTTCGGATCACTTTCGGCAATAAGAAGGGTAAGCGCCGTTAAACTGGCCGGATTGATATTTCGGCTACCCTTAACGCGAGCTTTTCTTAAAAACCAAATAAAGGCAAAAGCGCCCGAACGCTTGTTGCCGTCAATGAAAGGATGATTTTTGACCATGAAATACAACAGATGGGCGGCTTTTTCTTCAACGGTTTTGTAAATTGGCTGACCGCCAAAAGATTGCATGACATTGCCAACAATACCCTGAATGCTCTCATGCTGTCGTTCGGTCGCGAAAATTTCGGTGGCCTCGCCTTTTTTAATTAGCTCTTGCTTAAGATTACCAATGGCTTGTGTAAGTTCGGAGCCCGTTAGTTTAATGGCTTTTTTGGTTGCGCCAACGGTTTTAAGCATTTTTTTATCATAAGCATCAAGCGACATCCAGGTACCCGCGAATTCCTTGATCAAATCAAGAATCTTTTTAGGATCAAGAACAACGTATTCCGGAAGCAAGGCCTGGATATCGGTGACCGATTTCATGAATGATTCGTAATTACTGGCGATACGAGAACGATTAATTGCATATCCCTTGGTAATGTACTCCCGCAGGGTTCTAGTCGCCCATTTACGGAATTCTATGGCGCGTTTAGAGTTTGTTCTATATCCAACAGCAAGAATAACGTCCAAATTATAAAATTGAACTTGATAAACTTTGCCATCATTACCAGTATGTGCAAATTTTGCACATACTGAATCAACTTCAAGCTCTTTATCGGCCAAAATATTCTTTACGTGTTTAGTGATAACCGAGCGCTCCGCGTCAAAAACCTCAGCAATTTGCGCTTGGGTAGCCCAAATTGTTTCCTTTTTCCAATCGCCTTTAAACTCAATAGCGCCGGAAGGTGCCTGATAAATCACTATTTGTTTGTTATTTTTTAACATTTTCATTCCTAAAATTTACCACTTTTGGGCGACTTTGGCAATTATTCAATCAAAAAACAAGGACTACTGCCTTGTTTTAAGGATTAATTTATAATCCGCCACTTAAATGATATTTTTCTTTTTCATCCAAACAAAAGCGCCGATAATTAAGACCGCCAGACCGGCAAAAATATACCAGATAGAGGTTTCATCCTGAATCAAAGGCAAGGACTGCAAATTCATGCCCCAAATGCCGGTAAGTAAAGTTAGGGGTAATAATGACACGGAAAAAATAGTTAAAATTCTCATGACTCTATTCAAACGATAGGAAGTCAATGATTCGTTGGTGGCGTGCAAGCCGTCAACCAGTTCCTTGCTGTTTTCCAGCAAATTGTTGATTCTTTCAATATAATCGGCAATATCGTCAAAATAGGATTCAAATTCCTTGCTTAAATAATCTTTTTGCAAATTAACCAAAGTGCGGATAACCAGGCGCTGGGGTTCCATGATGCTTTTAAAAGTTAAAACGTTGCGCCGGAGTAAAGCCAGGGTTTTAACCACGGTTTTGGTTTCTTCATCATACACTTCCTTTTCCACCTGGTTGATTTCGGCCAACAGCCAGTCGGTCAAGGCCAAAGTGGCGTGGTACATTTCGTCCAAAACATTATATAACAACAAAGCCGGCCTGCCGCCAAAAACTTCGTCCATCAGCTTGGGATCGGCAATCACTTTGCGGTAATATTCCTGCAAGGAAATAATCCGCCTTTTTTGAATGGTAATCAAGTAATCTTTACCCAAGAAAATACCCAGCTCATGGGAGCCGATCAGATTGGTATCCTTGTAAGTGATGGGAAACCTTAAAATAATAAAGGCGTAATCTTGGTAAATATCCAGCTTGGAACGCTGGGCTTCGTGGCCTAAGTCCTCCAAGTCCAAGGGATGGAACTTAAAATTTTCTTTAAGGTAATTTAAATCCGCTTCGGTGGGTTCTTCAATATTGACCCAGGTGACGTTTTTGTGTTTTGTGGTTTGGACTGACATAGATTTTGGTTAAAGATTTACAAAAATATTTTCATAGAAGTTTCAGATTTTTAGGCAAGACGAGGAAGGTAGGGGCAGTTCATGAACTGCCCCTACGAGGCGTAATACTATTACTTTGAAAGTATTTTTACGAAATAGTCACGAAGTCGCAGCCAAAAATCTGAAGCTTATTAAATATCTAAATTCCGCACGCTAGCAGCGTGAATCTGAATAAAACGCTTGCGGGTTGAAACCTCACTGCCCATTAAAATTTCAAAAAGTTCATTGGCTTTGGCGGCATCCAAAGCATTGACCTTTTTCATCACCCGCCTGGCCGGATCCATGGTGGTTTCCCAGAGCTGGGTCGGATTCATTTCACCCAAACCCTTGTAGCGCTGAATATTCAATTTTGAAGATTTGGCCGCTTCGGTTTCCTTGGCTTTGCCCGTTGCCTCCTGATCCTCTTCCTCCTCTGGGGCAAAAACGCTGACAGTTTCGGTAATGCCGTATTTTTTCTTTAACGCTTCCAGTTCATCGTCCGAGTAAACATAATTGACTTCCTTGCCTTTTTGCACGCGGTACAAAGGCGGCTTGGCAATGTATAAATGTCCGGCGGTAATTAAAGTCGGGAAATAACGGTAAAATAAAGTTAAAAGCAAAGTGCGGATGTGGGCGCCGTCCACGTCGGCGTCGGTCATGATAATAATGCGATTATAGCGCAACTGGGCCAAATCAAACTGGTCGCCAAAGTTGGCGCCCATGGCGATGATTAAATTTTTTATTTCATTATTGGCCAGCATTTTATCCAAGCGGGCTTTTTCCACGTTTAAAATCTTGCCCCTGAGAGGCAGAATGGCCTGAAAGGCGCGGTCGCGGCCCTGTTTGGCGCTGCCCCCCGCCGAATCGCCCTCCACAAGGTAGAGTTCGCATTCTTCTCGTTTGCGCGAAGAACAGTCGGCCAGCTTGCCCGGCAAAGTCAGGCCGTCAAAAGCGCCTTTGCGGATAACGGTGTCGCGGGCCGCTTTGGCCGCGCGCCGGGCCTGGGCCGCCAGCAGACACTTGCTTAAAATTTCCCGCGCGTCTTTGGGGTTTTCTTCCAAAAACGAAGCGAAGTAATCGTTAAAAATGGTTTCCACCACGCCCCTAACTTCGGGGTTGCCGAGCTTGGCTTTGGTTTGGCCTTCAAACTGCGGATCCCGCAACTTGACCGAAATGACGGCGGTCAAACCCTCGCGCACGTCTTCGCCGCTTAGATTTTCATCTTTTTCCTTTAAAAAATTCTGTTTGCGGGCGTAATTGTTTAAGACCCTGGTTAAAGCCGTTCTAAAGCCCACCAAATGCATGCCGCCTTCAACGGTATGGATGTTGTTGGCGAAAGAATACACGAATTCCCTAAAGTCGGCGGTGTACTGAACGCCGATTTCCACGCTGATCTCGTCTTGCTCTTTGTTAACGTAAAAAACTTTTTCCTGATTGACAACGCTCGCGTGATTTAGATGCCTGACGTAAGAAGCCACGCCGCCTTCAAAATAAAAAATATAGCGCTTGAGATCATCAGGATCGCGTTCGTCGCTGGCCAGAATTTTAACGCCTTTGGTTAGGTAGGCCTGCTGGCGCAAGTGATTTAAAACTTCGTCCCAATCGTATTCAAAAACCGAAAAAATTTTTTTATCCGGTTCCCAAATTTGAATAGTGCCGGTGGCTGTGGACGCGCCGATGGTTTTAAGCTTGAACTTGGGCTTGCCCTCGCTAAATTCCTGCGCGTAGATTTTGCCGTCTCTTTTAACTTCGGTGCGCATCCAGGAAGAAAGCGCGTTAACCACCGAAATACCCACGCCGTGCAAACCGCCCGAAACCTTGTAACCGCCGCCGCCGAATTTGGCGCCGGCGTGCAGTTTGGTCATGACCGTTTCTAAAGCCGAAAGCTTGGTTACCGGGTGCATATCCACCGGAATGCCGCGGCCGTTATCGGCCACCCTGACGCGGGTATTTGGCAAGAGCGCCACCTCCACCTCGGTGGCGTGGCCGGCCATGGCCTCGTCAATGCCGTTATCCACCGCTTCCCAAATAAGGTGATGCAATCCAGCGCTGCCCGTGGAACCGATATACATACCGGGCCTTTTGCGGACAGGATCAAGACCCTCCAAAACGGTAATTTGTTTGGCGGTATATTCGCCGGCCGAGACAGGGGTTTGGCGCTTTTTTTCCTTATCGTTTTTGGGCATATTTAACAAAAAAATCACCTCTAATGATGACCTAATAATACCATATTTAAACAGGGAAAACAAGGTCAAAAATGACCGAATTTACCAACAAAAGGCCTTTTGAATTAAGAGGAAAAGGTGTCGTGATTATCTCTGCTCAAAACATTGTTGACTTCCGACTGGGGTTTGGCGCTGGTCGCTAAATGCTCGCGAGCGCGGATTTTTTCCAGATCAAAATCGGGCAAGGGCTTTTTAACTTCCTGCTCTTCCCAAACAATCCCGCCCGCCATTTTGACCGCCAGATTGTACAGCCAGGCAATCAGCGCGCCGCCGATAAAACTGACCGCGCCGATTAAGATGGCCAGCAATAAGACCGCCAAAATGCCCGAGCCAAAACCCAGCAAATCGAACTTTTGCAAAGCCGGCACGCCCAAAAACAAAACCCCAAAATTAACGGCCAAACCGGCCACCAGATAAACGCCGCCGCAAATAATGCCCATGACTTTGGCTAGGGAAAGAATATTGATTTTTTTTATTGTTTTCATATTTCCATTGGTTATGGATTATTAATATTATTGATAATGCGAGCGAGGCAAAGAAAAATTTTTTGGGCCGAGGTAGGGTACCCGCCTTGCCCGCCCCGTAGAAACGAAGTTTCGTTTACGGGGCGGGGAGGGAAGGGATACGAGGACAAAAAATTTTTACTTTGCCGAGCGAAGCTTAGTTTGTAAAAACCGACTTATCTGACTTCCGCTTTAAATTTATTTTTCAGCAAATTAACGATCTTCTCCTTTAACTCATCGCCCTCGGCCGAAGTCAGGGTTTTATGGTCATCGCTCAAGTAAACGTGAAAAGCCAAAGAGATTTTATCAGGCCCCAGTTTTTCCAAATTAAAAGTATCAAACAATTCCACTTTTTTAATTAACGGGTTTAAATCCACCACCGCCTGCCTGATTTTAGCCCATGAGGAGTGTTGCTCCGCGACAATGGAAAAATCGTAAGCCATGCCCGGATACTTGGGCAAGGACCGGTATTTTTTCTTATCCTGGGAAAATTTGACCAGCAGTTCAAAATGAATCTGCCAAACGGCCACTGGACCTTTGGCGCCCAGTTCCTTGGTTAAATCATCGGTTAGTTCCCCGACCCAGCCCAAAACCTGATCGGCCACCTTGATTTCCAAGAAGCGTTCCGCTACTAAATAGTTGGGCGCTTTATCGGAACTATGATAATTATAATCCACTTCCAGGGCCTCGAGTAAGGTTTCCACTAGGCCCTTGGCTTTAAGAAAAATTTTGGGCTGGTGCGCTTGGGCCAGCAAACCGGCCAGCATTTGCTCCTGTTTGCCCAAAAACGACTTCTGGCTCGCATCAGCGGCAAAACTGCCGTCCGCTTTGGTATATACCCGGCCCAGTTCAAAAATGTTGATGGTTTGATAAAAACGCGAATTGCTTTGCAAATTCTTAAGCAGATTCTCAAATAATGAAATTCTTAAATAACGCTGTTCTTCGGTCAGATAATTGGCAATTTCGTAATGATCCGTGGTTTTTAAACCCAATAAAGATATGGCCGAGGGTCCGACAAAAGAATAGTTATAGACCTCGGCGCTAGAGGCGGCCTGGGACAGCAGATCTTTGGCTTTTTTGGCAATAGCCAAAGTAAGATTATCTTCGGGCAATAGCAGATCGGCTTGAGGCAAACGAGGCGCGATCTTATCGTAGCCGTAAATTCTGGCCACTTCTTCCACTAAATCTTCGGGGATGGCAATATCTTTAGCCACTCTAAATGACGGCCGGGTTACCAATAAAATTTCGCCCTTGTCTTTGACCGTAAAAGACAAACGCTCCAAAATGCCAATCACTTCTTTTTTGGGCATAGCCATGCCCACCCGCTTGTTTAACCAGTCCAAATTCAATTCAATCACCCTCTCTTCTGGCTTGCCCAGGTTAACATCCACGATTTTACTAGCCACTGTGGCCTCCGGAATCAGCTGTTGGATCAAGGTGACGATCCTTTTTAAGCCCAGCTCGGCCAAAGCCGGATCCAGCCCTTTTTCAAAACGGGTCGCGGCTTCGGTTCTTAAATTTAATTGCTGGGCCGTTTTGCGGATATTAACCGGATTAAAATTGGCCAGTTCCAAAATCACTTCGCTGGTGTCATTTTTGATTTCTGAATTTTGCCCGCCCATAATGCCGGCCAAATCAACCGGCTTATTGGCATCGCAAACCAGGCACATCTGATCAGTTAAAATTCTAGCAATGCCGTCCAGGGTAATAAACTTTTCGCCTTTGTTTGCGCGCCTGACAATAATCGTATCGCCCTCAACATCGCGGCGGTCAAAAGCGTGAGCCGGCCGGCCCAGTTCCAACATCACAAAATTGGTAATATCCACTAAATTGTTAATCGGCCTGACGCCGGTGGCCAGCAATAATCTTTGCATCCAAACCGGGGACGGCCCGATTTTAATATCGGCCATGGCCAAACCCAAGTAGCGGCTGCAATTTTCGGGATCGCTAATCTCAATTTTTAAATCAACGTCCGCACCCTCCTTGAATTTTTCGATTTTTAAATCTTGCAGCTTTAAATTATACAGGGCGGCCACTTCCCTGGCAATGCCGTAATGCCCCCATAAATCGGGCCGATGGGTAATGGACTTGTTGTCAACTTCAAAAATCACGTCATTTTGACCCAAGGCATCAGCCGCTGACTGACCGGCTTTGGCTCCGGGCAAATCAATGACCCCGCCAACCGGATTTAATTCATAACCGGCGCCGATTTCCTGGGCCGAGCACAGCATGCCAAAACTCTCAATGCCTCTGATGGCGGTTTTTTCCAATTTGACCGGGCCGCCTTGGCCATGCCATTTGACCGTTGAACCCGGTAAAGCCAACACGCCTTTCAGGCCTTTGTAAATATTACTGCCGCCGCAAACCACCTGATACGATTCCTTACCGGCTTTGACTTTGCACACCTTGAGCCGATCGGCCTGGGGATGGTCAATTATTTCCACAATTTCGCCCACCACCATGTTTAAAAAAGCGTCTTTTTGCTCAATCACTTCTTCAACCTCAACCGTGGCCATGGTCAATTTTAAAGCCAGGTCAGCCGGCGTAACGCCTTTAGGCAGATCAATATATTCTTTGAGCCAGTTCAATGAGATTTTCATAATTAACTTGATAATTCCACTCAGTTATATCTGTGGGTTTCCAAAGGGGCTTTGCCCCTTTGGTCAAGTCCCGACTTTGCGAAGCAAACGTCGGGACGCGAAGCGCCGGGGTCCCCACGAGCAGGCGAGCGTAGCGAGCGGGTCGTGGGGTGTCTTAAAATTGTTCCAAAAATCTTAAATCGCCCGACATAAACAAACGGATGTCGGAAATTTCGTATTTAAGCATGGCCAAGCGGTTAATGCCCATGCCAAAAGCAAAACCGGACCACACTCGCGGATTAAGTCCGCCGGCCGCAAGCACTTTGGGATGAACCAAGCCGGCACCGATCATTTCCACCCAGCCGGTTTTTTTACACACCCCGCAACCCTCGCCGTCGCAGAGCAAACAGGACACGTCCACTTCAAAACCTGGCTCCACAAACGGAAAATAACCGGGACGCAAGCGGACTTTAACGTCTTTTTTAAAAATGCCTTTAAGCATGGTTTTTATGGCCGTTACCAAATGGGCAATGGAAATATCCTTGTCTATCATCAGGCCCTCCAGCTGGTAAAAAGTGGTTTCGTGCCGCACGTCGGTGGCTTCGCATCTAAAGACCCTCCCTGGAAAAATCGCACGCAAGGGCGCGCCGTATTTTTCCATGGTTCGCACTTGTTGGTTGGAGGTTTGAGTTCTTAAGAGCCAACTCGGCTGGTCTTTAATGTAAAAAGTATCCTGAATATCGCGCGCCGGATGAGTGGCGGGAATATTTAAGGACTCAAAATTGTAATAGTCCGATTCCAGTTCCGGGCCTTCCAAAACCATAAAACCCATTTTGTTAAAAACTTCTTCCAGTTGTCGGGTGATGATGGTAATGGGATGTAAATGCCCGAGCCTTGGTTTTTGGCCGGGCAAGGTAACATCCAGCCATTCTTTGGCTTTGGCCTTATCGGCTAGATGTTGAAATTCATGCTTAAGCTCGGAAGCAACTCGTTCCAATTCGGCTTTGATCTGATTGGCAGCGGCGCCGATTTTGGGCTTGGCGTCGCCCGTTAAATCCTTGACCTTCCTTAATATAGCCGAGAGTTCCCCTTTGCGGCCCAAATACTTGGTTTCCAATTTGATTAAATCAGCCAAAGTTTTGGATTTTTTAAATTCGGCCAAGGCCTGATCTTTGAGTTTTTTTAAATCAAGTTCCATTTTTTTATGTCATTGCGAGCGACCGGAGGGAGCGAAGCAATCTCAAATTTTGAGATTGCTTCGTCGCTTGCGCTCCTCGCAATGACGGGATTAATTCTTCTAATCGGCCATATAACCGTCTTCCTTTTTAAGCGATAAGATAAGAAATTCCAAAAAAGTAACCAATAAAACCAGTAAAATGCTGTTAAGCCAGGTCATTAAATTATGGGCCTGCAAAAACAGGGAGCCGACAATCACGATGCTGAAAAAAACCGCTTGCCTAAACGAAACCTGGACTTTTTCCTGTCTGGTGTAAATACGGTTGAACAGCGCGCGGAAAAGATAACTTAACAATGCCAAGGTGCCGATTAGGGCGAAAAACAAGCTGGCGTAAAACATGATAAAGCCCAGCGTGCCGGCGCTTTGAGGATTGATGAAAAACAAAACCATTAAAAATCCGCCCCAGCATAACACCGTGCAGATTAACATCAGCCAAAGATATTGCTTTATCGTCATGATTTATTATCTTATTTCTGACTTATTTTAACACTTTTATGCTATTCTGACAAATAAACACTGGTAACCAGCCCCGGCTAGGCCATACCTGCCGAAGCAATTTCTGAAAACTGACCAGGAACAAAGTTTACCCGCCGGAACGAAGTGGAGGCGGAAGCCCCTCCCTTCTGCAAAATTAAATTATATCTTTACAGTAATCACAGGGTTCATGTCTATTCACAAAACCAACGAAATCAAAGTTCTTGATGGCTTCAATGGTTTGGCCGATTTTGGCCAGCAGTTTTTCGGTCTCCTTAGCCGTGCCCAAAAAAGGCACCATCGTATCGTTTTCCAAGTAATAGTAAGCCAGTTCCTTAACGGGCTGATTAAACAGCGAGGTCGCGGCGGCCTGGTAAATCAACAACTGCTCCTTATCCTCGGCTTCCAATTTTTCCTTGGGCTTGCCGGTTTTGTAATCAATTATTTTTAAGCCGTCGCCCGCTTCATCCAAGCGGTCGATTTTACCGGTTAAATTATAACCGTTGATTTTAACCATGAACATTTTTTCCAGATAAACCGGCGCCGATTCTTCCAAATACTTGCTGTGATAAAAATTCTTTAAAATTTCCTTGCCTTGCTTAAAGTAATCTTCCTTTTGCTGTTTGGAAGCGTACCAGTCCTCAATCCAACCCTCCTCGTAGAACTTAATTAATTCGGCTAAACTAATTAAATCTCGAATTAACTTTGGCCGAGCTGTCTGGAGGGTTGTCCCGAGCGCCAGCGAGGGACCCCGTTGAGTTTTCCCATTACTTTGACCAAATAAACTACCCTGCGAGGAAGTTTGGCGGCGTTTAACTTCTTCATAAAACTTTTGCAAAGCCAGGTGAACGCTGGAACCAAAGCTGAAATAATTATTGCCCTTGAGGGGAATCTTTAAAATGTATTTGTAATAATAACCCCTGGGGCAGTTTTGAAAATCCTTGATTTGGGTAAATGAAAACTTGACCGGCAAAAATTCTTTAATGGACTGATTGGCCGGCGCTTTGATTTGGTTGACGCTTTCCAATTTTTCAGCGGTTACCGCTTTGACTTCTGGTTGCTTGAAGCCGAGATCCGCAAGGAAAACCGAAATTTTCTTTTTTCTGACCCCGCCGTAATCATCGGCCGAAGTTAAAAACAAACCGTCTTTGGCGCGAGTGAGGCCCACGTAAAACAAGCGGCGTTCTTCCTGCAAATGAATATCGCCTTCGGGCACGATTTCCTTAACCAATTTATCGGGCAAATCAATGGCGTCGGTCCGTTCGCGCGTCGGGAATCTTTGATCCACCAGATTGACCAAAAACACGTATTTAAATTCCAAACCCTTGGCTGAATGGACCGTCATCACTTTGACCATTTCCGGGCCTTCGTCTTCGTTAAAAGCGGCCAGATCGCCCTGCTCGCCGGATTCCAATTCCAACCCCAGTTGATTCAAAAAATTCTTGACCGACTTGTCATCGTTTAATTCCTCAAAGGCCTTGATCCGTTTGTAAAACTGGCCGAGGTATGAAAACAGCTGGCGTTTTTTGCCTTCTTCCAAAGAATCAATGTATTTAAGATAATGGGATTCATTTAAAAAATCAAAGACAATGCGGCTGGTTTTCTCATTCTTGGCGCGGGCAATAAATTTATCGAGTAGGGCCAGGGCCTGATCCAAATTTTTCTGCGCTTGGTCGGACAATCTTAGCCAGGCCCGCGCCTGCCTAGCCGTTTCCCACAAGGTCCATCTTTTTTTGGCCGCTTCGTGGGTAAGCTTGATGATTTCATGCTGTTCCAGATTAAACATGGGCAAAGTCAGATAGCGGTACATGGCGTCGGATTCGTGATAATTATCCAACAGCTTTAAAAAGGCGATTAAATTCAAAACAATGGGCTTGGCATACAGTCCACGCGAGGCCACAAACTGATAAGGCACGCCCGAGTGTTCCAGGGCCTCAATAAACGGGCGGGATTGGTCATTGGCGCGCACCAAAATGGCAAAATCGGACCAGCTTGCGCTCTGCTCCGCCTGCGGCTCCGCAGAGCTTGGGCTGGCACTGCCAGCATCTACTTTTTCATAAAGTTCTCCTATTTTATTGACTACGGCCGCCACTTCCTGTTCCAAAGTGGGCGCGTGGATATGCTGAATTACTCCGCTCCCGGTTCTGGCCGCCTTAAGTTCCTTGGTTAATTTTGAGGCCGTTGTTTTTTCGGCCGCGGTTTTTTTCTTAACTTGAAGCTGGGCTTCCAACCGATTCGGATTATTTAACTGGATAAATTTGTAAGCGACGTCCAGAATATTTTGCTTAGTCCGGTAATTGGTGGTTAAATAAACTTCCAGACATCCGGCGAAATCGCGCTTAAATTCCAAAATGTTGGCAATAGAGGCCCCGCGGAATTTGTAAATGGACTGGTCATCGTCGCCCACCACGGTAATGTTGTTTTTTGGTTTGGCTAACAATTTAATTAGCTGATATTGAGCGTAATTGGTATCCTGGAATTCATCAACCAAAACATATTTGAATTGGTCCTGGTATTTTTTTAAAATAGCCGGGCGTTTTAAAAATAATTCATAGCAGTAATTGATGAGATCGCCAAAATCCAGATAATTGTTATCCAGCAATAATTGCTGATAAACATGGTAAGCGTTGGCGATTTCTTCCAACCGCCGCGTTTCCATGGCCGCCGTGTCGTCTTTTCTTAAATCATTATCCAAACGGTACGATTCGGCGTAAGCCAGATAATCGGCCGGTTTGACCAATTCATCTTTGGCTTTGGAAAAATGTTTTAACAAAGCGTGGATGAACTTATTGGGATTGCCAAGCGGCCGGTAATAATCCAAAGTAAATTTGTCCAAATTATTGCGCACCAACAGCCAGGCCGCTGTTTGATCCAAGAGTTTGAACTCGGTGGTGAGGCCGATATCCAGGCCATGCTCTTTTAAAATTCTTTCACTGAAGCTATGGAAAGTGGAAATCCATAAATCAGTGTAACCGTAAGGCAGGGCTTTATCCACCCGCTCCTCCATTTCGGCCGCCGCTTTTTCGGTAAAAGTCAGGGCTAAAATTTGGTTGGGAGCCAGGTTTTTTTTGGTAATTAAAAAATTGATCCGTTCGGTAATAACCGTGGTTTTGCCCGTACCGGCTCCGGCCACGATCAACAGCGGGCCGCCATCGTGTTCCACGGCCCTTTTTTGTTCGGGATTCAGTTTGTCTTCATAAGTCATTATCCATATTTTACTCCGTGACCACCGATTAATCAATACGCCGGGGATTGACTATTTTTCAGGATTGTTTTAAAGTAAAAGTAATGAAGTTCTTTTTGTGCGGCTTGTTTGGCCATGGCCTGGACTTTGGAGGATAGTCCTTTGCCAATGTTCAGCAAGCCGCCTCTAAGGCGTTTTAACAGGAATCCACCCTTCCTAACTGAAACGCCTGGAGTTTTAGGCAGTCAATTGATCTAGGGTTTATGTGATTCTCCCTAGGTCAGCGACCAAGTTGACTGCCTTAAATAAGGCAAGGCCATGGTTACATGAATATCCGACGTGTTTGATGCTTTTTAGCTTCTTCGCACCCCTCCCCCCGGAAGAAGCGCGGCAACCATCAGACAACTGTCACGACTATGCACCTAGACGTCACGCATGCACGACCTTGCCTTAGGATTTTTCGGCGCCGTTTGATGTTCTCCATCATGGAGAAAGCAAGTACTCGCTTCCCGCACCGTGCGGCGCCGGAACATTTCGCGTACGGAAAGATGGCATCTCTCCAACAACGCGACCGACCCGCCTTGAGTCAAGTCAGCTGTACATCCCCTTGGACAGCTGAAACCCACTGATTCTCGGCGGGTCTTTTTTTGTATCAAAAAAGGCCTTGCCGCCCTCCCCCCACCCAACCCCCCCCTATTTATAGGGGGAGGAGAAGGAGGAGGTCGGCAAGGCCTTCCGATATTTATTCTTCAATCTTAATCTGCGGGCCTTTGCGGATATTCTTATACTTTTTAGCTACCTTGAGCCGAGTCAATTCTTTTTCCATTTTGGCGGCCAAAGCAGTATAATCAATATTTTCGGCCGCCCCTTTTTTATCCAATAATTTTTTAGCTCGGGCCCTGCCGGCCTCGGCTCGTTCCTCATTAATTTCTTCCACCCGTTCGGCTGTGTCGGCCAATATCGTCATTTGATTTCCGGCAAATTCCACAAACCCGCCCGAAACAGCCAAGGGTAAATCTTCCTTGCCTGTTTTGATCAAAATTTCACCGGGCGCCAAAGTGGCCACCAGCGGCAAATGGTTGGGCAAAACCGTAATCTCCCCCATTTTGGTAGGCAGAGTGATTTGATCCACTTCCGCTTCATAAACAACCTTTTCGGGCGTGGCAATTTTGAATTTGATTGACATAATTATTGTACTTCTTCAATGCCGCCTTTCATGTAAAAAGCGGATTCGCTCTTGGCGTCGTGCTGGCCGGCCAAAATTTCTTTAAAACCCTTAATGGTGTCTTTAAGCGAAACATACTTGCCAGGGCTACCGGTAAAGGTTTCAGCCACAAAGAAGGGCTGGGACAAGAATCTTTGGACTTTGCGGGCGCGGGAAACAGTTAATTTGTCTTCATCGGACAGTTCTTCCATGCCCAAAATGGCAATGATGTCTTGAAGATCTTTGTAGCGCTGCAGCACTTTTTGCACCTCGCGGGCCACCTGATAATGCTCGTTGCCCACGATTTTAGGATCCAAAATAATTGAACTGGAATCCAATGGATCCACAGCCGGATAAATGCCTAGTTCCGAAAGCGAACGGGCCAGCACCACGGTAGAATCCAAATGGCCAAAGGTGGTGGCCGGCGCCGGATCCGTAAGATCATCGGCCGGCACATAAACCGCCTGGACCGAAGTAATGGAACCATCTTTGGTGGAAGTGATTCTTTCCTGCAGTTCGCCCATATCGGTAGCCAAAGTGGGCTGATAGCCCACGGCCGAAGGAATGCGGCCGAGCAAAGCGGAGACCTCTGAACCGGCTTGGGTAAAGCGGAAAATATTGTCAATGAAAAGCAAAACGTCTTTATGTTCTTCATCTCTAAAATGCTCGGCAATGGCCAAACCGGATAAAGCCACGCGGGCCCTAACTCCGGGCGGTTCGTTCATCTGGCCAAACACCAAAGAGGTTTTGCTTAACACGCCGGAGGCCTTCATTTCGTAATACAAATCATTGCCTTCACGGCTGCGCTCGCCTACGCCGGCAAAAACCGAATAGCCGCCGTGCTCTTGGGCAATGTTGCGGATCAGTTCCTGAATAATCACGGTTTTGCCCACGCCGGCGCCGCCAAACATACCCACTTTGCCGCCTTTAACAATCGGGCAGATCAAATCAATGACCTTGATGCCGGTTTCCAAAATTTCGGTGGTGGTGGATTGTTCGGTAAAGCTGGGGGCGTGTCGGTGAATGGGATTGCGTTTTTCGGTTATGACGGGCTCTTGACCGTCCAACGGATTGCCTAAAGCGTCAAACATCCGGCCCAAGGTCTTAAGGCCGACTGGAATGCTGATGGGCTGTCGCGTTGCTTCAACCGCCGCTCCCCTGGCCAAACCGTCGGTTGTGCCCATGGCCACGCAACGGACGGTGTTGGAACCGGTATGCTGTTGCACTTCCAACACCAAGACGGAGTTGTCCGGCATGGAGACATGCAAAGCATCATAAATTTTAGGCAGGTTTTGTTGAAAATCAACATCAACCACCGCGCCGATAATTTGTTTAACTTTTCCTTTATTTTCGCTCATATTGAAATTTCTTATTTATTATATAATTGTTTTTTAAAATAACCCAATGTGCTTCATTCAAGAGCGGCCCTACCACCCGAAATGTCTGCCAGTTCGGCGGTAATGGAACTTTGTCTGGCCTTGTTAAAGACCAAAGTCAAATCATCAATCATCTCCTTGGCCGCGTCTGTGGCGTTTTGCATGGCCACCATTCTGGCGGAATGTTCCGAAGCGTCCGATTCCAAAATCGCCTGGTACATCTGCGTTTCCAGCATTCTGGGCAACAGATCAGCTAAAACTTTATCCGGCGACGGTTCAAACAGATATTCCACTTCGCTGGAAATTTTTTTAAAAGCGCCCTCTTGTTCCCCCGCTTCGCCCAGATACTGATCTTCGCCTTCGTTATTGAGCGGCAACAACTGTAAAATTCTGGGTTTTTGAACCAGCGTGGAAATAAAATCGGTATAGGCAATCATCACCTGGTCGAATTTGCCTGAAAGATAATCGGCAATCAGCAATTTAACCAGGGGCCTGATTTCTTCAATGGCCGTGGTAATGTCCATTTTTTCAAAATCGGCAATAATGCGCTGGCCCGATTTAATCATCACTTCCCTGCCCTTTTTGCCCATCACTACCACATCGGCTGACACGCCCGAGCGCTCCTGCTCGAGGCGGATAAACTTAATGACCTTACTAATAATCTGATTGTTAAAACCGCCGCACAATCCGCGATTGGAAGTAATCAGCACCAAGCACACTTTTTTAACAACCGGCCGAACTTTAAGCAAAGGATGGTATTTGGCATTGGTCCGCTCGGCCAATTTTTTAACCAAATCCCAGGCCAAAACAGCGTAATTGCGGCTGGCTAAAACATTAGCCACGCTTTTTCGCATTTTTGAAGCCGCCACCATTTGCATGGCCTTGGTCACCTTTTTGGTATTGGTAACCGACTTGATTCTTCTTTTAATGTCTCGCGTGGCTTGTGGCATAATCTTATTGTCATTGCGAGCGACCCCGCTTAGCGGGGGAAGCGAAGCCCCGCTTAGCGGGGCGGAGCCTGTCCCGAGCAAGAGCGAGGGATCGCCCCGAGGGCGGGTTTAAAACCCGCCCCTACAAGTGTCGGGGCTCGCTCCAGAATGACGCTAGTTGACGAACTGCTTTTTGAAATCTTCAATCGTGGCCTTTAATTTGGCTTCCACTTCCGGGGTCAGGTCTTTGACTTCCTTGATTTTATTAAGCGCTTCTTTGCCGGCGCTTTCCAGATACTGATGGAATTCGCTTTCAAATTTAGCCACCTGTTCCACCGCCACATCATCCAGATAACCGTTGATGGCCGCGTACAAAATCGCCACCTGTTGTTCAACCGACATTGGTTCGTATTGGCCCTGCTTTAAGATTTCGGTCAAACGCTTGCCTAAATTAAGCTGTTTTTGCGTGGCTTCGTCCAAATCGGAACCGAACTGGGCAAAGGCCTCCAGTTCGCGGTACTGGGCCATAGAAAGTTTAAGCTTGCCGGCCACTTTTTTCATGGCTTTGATTTGCGCGTTAGAGCCCACGCGGGAAACCGAAATGCCGGTATTTAAAGCCGGACGCACGCCCTTGTAAAATAAATCCGCTTCCAAAAAGATTTGGCCGTCGGTAATGGAAATAACGTTGGTGGGAATATAAGCGGAAATGTCGCCGGCCTGGGTTTCAATGATGGGTAAAGCGGTGAGAGATCCTCCGCCTTTGGCTTTGCTCATTTTGGCCGCTCTTTCCAGCAAACGGGAATGCAAATAAAAGATATCGCCCGGATAGGCCTCTCTGCCCGGCGGCCGGCGCAAGAGCAAAGAAATTTCACGATAGGCCACGGCGTGCTTGGACAAATCGTCGTAAATAATCAGCACGTCTTCGCCTTTATCCATAAAATATTCGCCCATGGCGGCTCCGGCATAAGGCGCAATATAAGAAAGCGAAGCCGGATCCGAAGCGCCGGCTAAAACCACGGTAGTATATTTCATAGCGCCTGCCTCTTGCAGCTTAGCCACGATTTTAGCGATTTTGGATTGTTTTTGGCCAATCGCCACGTAAATGCATTTAACGTTTTGTCCGGCTTGGTTGATAATGGTATCAATGGCCAGGGCGGTTTTACCGGTTTGCCGGTCGCCGATAATCAATTCTCTTTGCCCCTGTCCAATAGGGATCATGGAGTCAATGGCCTTAATACCGGTTTGCAAAGGCGTTTTAACGGATTCGCGGTCAATCACGCGAGGTGCGATTTTTTCCACCGGATAAAACTGGTCGGTTTTAATGTCGCCTTTGCCGTCCAAGGGCTGGCCCAAAGAGTTGAGTACCCGGCCGATCACGGCTTCGCCGACCGGCACTTCCAAAATCCGGCCGGTTAATTTGACCTGATCGCCTTCTTTAATCCCCAAATAATCGCCTAAAATAATGGCGCCGACCGCTTCTTCTTCCAGGTTTAAAGCCACGCCAAACTGTCCGCCTGAAAATTCCAACATTTCCTGGGACATGCACTCGGATAAGCCGGAAATCCTGGCAATGCCGTCGCCCACCTCCACCACCGTGCCGACTTTGTCCATGGTCACCTGGCCTTTAAAATTTTCTATTCTGTCTTTAAGCTGATTGATAATTTGGTCTGTGGTAGTCATATCTTGATTATGGATTATGGATTATTTTAATTATTAATTAATTGCTTATGTAAATTACTTAACTGGATTTTTAAACTGGCATCCAGAATTAAATCATCGTATTTGATAATGATGCCGCCCAGTAAGGTTTGGTCAATTTGATATTTTAAAGCAACTTTTTTACCGGTAAACCGATCCAGCCATTGTTGCAAATGATTTTTCAGGCGCGCATCCAGTTCCATAGAGGAAATAGCTTCGACGTCGGCCAGGCCTTCTTTGTCTTGATAAATTTTCTCAAAACTTTTTACAATCTTGTTTAAGTTTTTCCAATCTTTGTTAAACCAAACAAAAGACAAAAAATTGTCAAAAAATTTTTCAACTTCCCCGGCCGGCTGTTCTTTAAAGCTGGCATATAAAGCGGCGGCGTATTGTTTGGGTGTTATTTTTTTCATCTTACTTGGTTCTTCATTTTCTTTAAAGAATTTTCAATCATCTTGGCGTCCAAATTTTCATCCAACACTTCCGTTAACACCTTGGTGGTGGTTAACACTACCAATTGGCTGACTTCGGCCTTAACTTCTTTAAGCATTTTGTCTTTTTCGCCGGCAATTTGTTCTTTTGCCGCGGCAATGACCGTTTGCACTTCGCGCTTGGCCGATTCTATCAGCTCCTGGCCCTGCTGTTTGCCCTGATTCCGCGAGGCCTCGATAATTTCTTGCGCTTCCTTTTTAGCGGTTAAAATTTTCTCCTCTCGCTCTTTTTCACTTTTAGCCAAATTGGTTTCAATCTTGCGCGCGTCTTCCAAGCTCTTGGCGATTTCCTTGCCTCGCCTGTCCATTACTTTATTCAGGGGACGCAAGGCAAAGCGCCAAATGACGAAGAAAACAATGCCAAAGTTGATAAGCTGGGCAATCAATAACTTCCAATCAATGTGAAAAGTTTTTATAAGTTCTTCCATGTTGGTTATTGTCATTGCGAGGAATGCCGCCTGCGGCGGCAGATCCCTCGCTTCGCCCCGCTTAGCGGGGCTTCGCCCCCTCGGCCTTGAGCTCGGGGCCGAAAGGTCGGGACAGGCTCGGCAATCCTTCATGAGATTGCTTCGCTCCCCCGTAAACGAAACTTCGTTTCTACGGGGTCGCTCGCAATGACCAAATTAATAATCTTTTTACCCCGGAAGACCGTTAAACGATCTTCCGTCCGTAAACCGACTATTAGATGGAGAAAGCGATAACCAAAGCGTAAATGGCAATGGCTTCGGCAAAAGCGGCGGCCAGCAACATCGGCACTAAAATTTTGCCGGCGGCCTCGGGGTTGCGGCCGATTGATTGCATGGCCGCCGCGCCGATTTTGCCAATGGCCAAGCCCGGACCGATTGAACCGAGGCCAATGGCCAGGGCCTTGGCGATAGTGTCTAATTCCATATTATTCTTTCCTTTCTTTATCCCTTGATTGCGTCGACTGTGGTTTATTTTTTAAAGTCGCGCTCGGGGAAAATTAATTAATATATATTAAAGCTGAAGTTTGGTTGGGGGTTTCCAAAGGGGCTTGCCCCTTTGGCCAAGCCGAGCTTGCTCGGCGCGGAGTCTGCCGGGGTCCCCGACTACGCAGGCGAGGCGACTGCCGAGCAGGTCGTGGGGTGTCTTAGTGCTCCTCCGCCGTGCTGGCAATGGTAAAATACACCAAAGTCAGCATGGCAAAAATCAAGGCCTGGATCAAACCGACCACCACTTCCAAAAACATGAACGGGATGGGCAAAGCAAAGGCAAAAATGACGGCCATGGCCGCCAGCAATACTTCGCCGGCAAAAATATTGCCAAACAACCTGAATGACAAGGAAGCCACTTTGGCCGCTTCGCCGATAATTTCAATCAAACCCACAAAGGCCTTAATCGGATTGACAAAAATAATGGTCGGCTCTTTTTTTATTTTAAGGGGGATTTCGGCTAAGGCCTTAAGGTTAATGAATTTATTAAAGTGCTTCCAAACGCCGACCATAAAAATGCCAAAAATATTGGAACCGAAAACCGAAAATAATGCCAAAGCCAAAGTGGTGTTTAAATCGGCCGTCGCCCCCCTAAACAAAGGCACAAAAGTAGCTTCGCCATGTCCTTCTTCAATAAAGCCGATGGAGCCGATGCCGGGCAATAAGCCCAGCCAATTGTTAAGCAAGATAAACAAAAAAATGGCGAAAACGATGGGGAAGATTTTTCGGCTTTTTTGCCTGCTGCCGGTTACCGAGTCGGCCAGGTTTAAGGCGCCTTCAATTATTACTTCGGCAAAATTTTGCAACCGGCCGGGAATTTTAGCGATGTTCTTTTTTAAAACCAAGGCCAGCACGGTCAGCGCCAGCACCACGGTCCAGGAATTAAGCAAAGAGTTGGTCACGGTAAAATTGCCCAGCTGAAAAATCGGTTCGGCAAACAAAGTTATTTCGTGAGCCACCTCGGCCTGGACTTTGTTAGTTGAATTGGCAATTGCTTCGCTCATTTTTGTTTTTCTTTATCTCTTTTATCCCGCGCTTCCTTTTCTATTTTTTTTAGGTAAGCCAAAGTGATTTTAACGATGCCATAAGAAGAGATTAGGAAGGCCAAACCAATGCTGGCCAAAAACAGCCAGGGTTCGCTCTGGTATTTTTTATCCAGCCATTTGCCTAAAAACAGCGCCAAAATAATGGGGCCGGCAATCCAGCCGCTGACCGATATAAAAACCTCTATCCCCTGCGAATACCATTTTGTCTCGGGCTTGGACTTGTTTTCTTCCATATTTCATATTGTCATTTCGAGCGAGCGAAGCGAGTCGAGAAATCCCTTATCCGTTAAAGTATAATTAACCTATAAGGGATTCCTCCGCTCGCCCGCCTAATCGGCGGTCTCGGTCGGAATGACAAGAATAATAAATAAAGAACGCGTTTTTCCGCAAAAATCCTATTTTGCGCCGTTATTATAGAGGAATTAGCCGAAAGTTTCAAGGGTTTTGAAATTTGCTTGTCCACTTTAGAAGTGGGAGACAAAAAATTTGGCTAAAACTAGCTAAATTATTATTGAGACATTATTCAATCTTAGGCCGGGAAATTTCCAAAGGTTCAATTTTGGATTCGCCGCCGGCGATTTTTATCACGTCTTTATCTATTTTTTTGAATTCAACGTAAGCGGCATTATAGGCGTTAACAGTAGTGCTCAAATTAGTGCCAAGCTTTGAGAGATAAGAATCGTAGCTTAAAATATGCTTGCTCAATAACTCCACTCGTTGACGAATTTCTTTGGCTGATTCTTCAATTTGCATCGCTCTTAAACCCTGCAAAACGGTTTGCAAATAAGCTAAGAATGAAGTTGGCGACACAATAATGACTTTGTATTTGTTGGCGGCGCGCTGAATTAAATTTTCGGTGTCTTCGGTAACCGCGCCGATTTTGTTAATCAGTAAATCATAATAAATGGCTTCGTGCGGGATAAACATAAAAGCAAAATCCATCGTGCCGCGGTTGGGCTGGATATATTTGGAAGTTTCCAGAATCCTCATTTTTAAATCTCCGACGAATAATTTTTCCAAACGGTCTTTTTCGGCTTCATTATGCTCCACCACCAACCGGTTATAATTTTCCAAAGAAAATTTGGAATCAATGGGAATAATTTTATCTTTGACTTTAACAATGGCATCCACAATTAATTTATTGCCTTCTTCATCCTTGCCTAAATCATATTGCATTTGGTAACTGCCGGGCGGCATAACGTTTTTTAATAAGGTTTCCAGATAGTATTCGCCCACCACGCCGCGTTGTTTGGGATTTTTTAAAATATCTTGAAGCGATTTTAACTGATCGGCAAAACCCACTACCTGCTTATTGGTTTCATCCAGCTTGGTTAAGCGTTCCGTAACATCCCTAATGATATTGGCCGACTGCGAAAACTGCTGTTGCATGACCTGGGAAGATTGATGCAGTTTGGAATCCAGGGTTTTATTAAGCTCGTTAAGCTGGTTCTGTAGCATTAACATTGATTGATCCGACGAAGTGTCCTTGGGTTTTCTGGAATTCAAAAAAAGCATGACTCCCAGACCAAGTACGATAACTATCAATACAACCAGTAAAAATATCTCCATAAAAATTATATTTTAAACAATTTTTTGGCATTCTGCCAGGTTTGTTCTATCACTTCTTCTTTACTAATACCCTTGAGCTCGGCGACTTTGGCGGCGATAAACTCAACATAAATTGACTCATTGCGCTTGCCGCGGTGCGGTTCGGGCGTTAAATAGGGCGCGTCGGTTTCTAAAAGAATATTGACCAAAGGAATGGCTGTGGCGATTTGTTGAAGCTCTTCCGACTTTTTTTGGAAAGTCAGCGGCCCATCCAATCCAAGATAATAACCGGCCGCGACGATTTCCTTGGCCATGGCCAAGTTCCCGCCAAAGCAATGAAAAATTGCCCGCTCCACTTTCTCTTTTTTTAAAATCTCCAGCATTTCGGCGTAAACATCGCGGCCTTCCAAACCATTACGGCCATGTAACATTAAAGCCAAATCATGCTTTTGCGCAAGCTTGATTTGTTTGACAAAAATTTCTTCCTGTTTTTTAATAACCTGCCCCGTAGTCGGCAAATTTTTTTCGCAAGCGATAATGTCTTCGTTGATATCAACTAACACTTCGGGTAGTTTTTCCAAATTAAAATGCCAGGCATTATTTATTGACCTAACCGAGGTATTTAATTTGGCCGCCAGCGTTAAACCGTTTTCGGCGGGCACCACTTCGTCATTGGTGGAACTGTAGACCTTAAAATTATGGCAAACGGAATTTATCTGGCTCCAATCAAAAGCGGTTTTAAAAAAATCAGCCAGTTCCGGATAACCCATATCGGTTGAAGGCGTGCCTAGCAAATAAACCCCGGCTAAGGCCGCGTCTTCATCCAGGCCTTCCAAAAATCTTAAAATAGCTACTCCGCCCAAGGAAAAACCGACTAATATGGTTTTGCCGTTAACATAACCGACCTGTTTATGAATCTCCTTGACCCACTCCTCCTGATTCGGACTATCGGTATCAGGGAAATTAAAACGCAGAACAGTATGGCCAAGTTTGGTTAACTCACCGTCGAGCCAAACAAAGAACCGTTCATCTTTTGAACCGCCCCAACCGTGCAACAAGACGATTTTATAGGGCTCTTTAAGATATTTAAACCACCAATAATCTAAACCGCACTCGCCTACTGCCACTACTTTATCGTTAAGCAAAGATTCGTAAGCGGCCGCGTCAAAGGGTTCATCAAAAGCATGGATGGGATGCAAACCAACGGTGGCGTAAAAATTTTTGTGTTTTTGCGCCAGCACGGCCGCGCTCTGGCTCGTTTCATATTGCGCGCCAACGTTAATCACCGCCATGCCCTTTTCCTGGCAACGCTTAATTACCTCTTCCCGATCGTTATCATAGGCCCTAAAATTCAAATGGGCGTGGGTATCTATTAACATAATCATTGTCATTCCGAGCGAGCCAGCCGAATCGGCGGGCGAGTCGAGGAATCCCTTATCCGTTAATTATTGGATAAGAGATTCCTCCACTCATCCCGCCTTTGGCGGGATTCGGTCGGAATGACAGTTAAAAATTTATTTTGGAATCTCTAACTTTAAACCATTCAACTTAGGTATGTCAAACGGCAGTTTAGGCACGCCCAAAGTCCAATCGCCCAGATAATCCGGAATAAACGGATCGGCAATCTTGCCCACGGTTTCCAAAATGCCGGCAAATCTGGACTGTTCAATCTTTTCGCCAAAACCCCGGGTAAACGGGACTAACGATAAAAAGAAAACAATAATGCCGATAAAAATAACGCCTTCAATCAGCCCAAAAATTCCGCCCAGCAAATGGTTAAACGACTTTAAAAAAGGAATAATGGCGATGACGTGGAAAATTTTGTCAATAATCCAAAACAGCAGGGCAATGGCGCGGTTAACCACGATAAACACCAAAATAAAAGCCAGCACGTTGGCCAAAATTTCCGAATTAAAAAGCAGGCCAGTCAGCATGTCACCGACCTGTTCATAATAGCGTCCGGCCATGTACGCGCCCACGAACAAACCAATAATGCCGCCAATGGCTTCAATCAAGCCCAATTTGACGCCTTTGTAGACAAACAGCGCTAAAATAACGAGAATGATTATGTCGATTGTGGACATATAGTTTATTGGTTAATGATATTCTTTGTCATCCTGGAGCGAACCGAGCAAAGCTCGGTGAAGCGATAGGATCTCGTTATGGTTTGAGATTCTATCACTGCGCCCCGCCCCGTAAACGAAACTTCGTTTCTACGGGGCGGGGCTTGCTCCAGAATGACAAGGTTAAATTCTTGGAAATAACGACTCGCCTTTAACAATCTTGTCAGCCGTAAATTGGGCGATGATTTTATCAGCCGTGGTCGGTAAAAACGGTTTTAAACTTTGGGCAATAGCCAAAATCTGATTAGCTACGTCAGT
>ORJL010040792.1_pt1 | contig 30840 bp, 37 predicted proteins | sample 1779941 | NCBI WGS metagenome assembly ORJL01 (sample SAMEA104232317, study PRJEB22302) | groundwater metagenome | biome: forest; feature: aquifer; material: groundwater | place: USA | collected 2011-08-07 | depth 5.8 m | reverse complement strand
TTAAGAGCCATCGAAACACTCAAGCATCAGTTAGTTGAGGAAATGCTTATTGTGAGCTTCGTGATTTTATTATTTTTGTGGCATTTCCCTTCAGCTGTTATCCCGATTGTCACAATCCCCATCGCGGTTCTTTTATCTTTCATACCTCTTCACGGGATGAATCTGACCTCTAACATTATGTCGCTTTCGGGAATTGCGATTTCCATTGGCGTGCTCGTCGATGGTGCCATTGTTGAGGTTGAGAACGCGTATAAACGCCTCGAGCAATGGATTGAGGGCGGACGCAAAGGCGATTACCACGTGATTCGGCTTAAGGCGCTAAAAGAGGTAGGGCCGTCGGTATTTTTCTCGCTTCTGGTGATTGCGGTTGCCTTCATGCCCATCTTTACCTTAGTCGACCAGGAAGGAAGGCTCTTCAAACCATTGGCGTGGGCGAAAAACTTGGCCATGGCGATCGCGGCCATCCTGGCCATTACTCTGGATCCAGCCATGCGGATGCTTTTTACCCGTATGGAGCCGATTAAAATCCGCTGGCCTTGGAGGAAGAGAGCAGAGGGTAGAGAAGATTTAACTCAATCAGAAAAATTAGCATCGAAGGTGGCAACCACCATTGCCGTGGGCACGTATTATCCGGAAGAAAAGCATCCCATCAGCAAAGTTCTCTTTAAATTTTATGAGCCGGCCTGCCGATTTGTCCTGCGCCATCGCAAAGGCACGCTTATTACCGCGCTTATTTTAGTTTTAACCACGATTCCTGTTTATTTGAGGTTAGGATCGGAATTTATGCCGCCGTTGTGGGAGGGAGACATCCTGTATATGCCCACGTCTCTGCCGGGAATTTCGGTCACCGAAGCCCAGAGATTGATGCAAAGCCAGGATCAGATTTTAAAAAGTTTTCCTGAGGTCAAGCGGGTGTTTGGAAAGGCGGGGCGGATTGAAAGCTCGACGGATCCGGCGCCATTTTCGATGATGGAAACAGTGGTTCTTCTTAAGCCCGACAGTGAGTGGCGGAAAGTCAAACGTTGGTATTCGTGGCTGCCTGACTTTTTAGAGAAGCCCTTTCGTTCCTTCTGGCCGGATCATATCGCCCACGAGGATTTGATTAATGAAATGGATCAAGCTCTCAAAATTCCCGGCACGACGAACGCCTGGACCATGCCGATTAAGAATCGTATTGATATGCTTTCGACCGGTGTGAGGACGCCCATTGGCATCAAAATTTTAGGCGCTGACATAAATAAGATTGAAGAGATCGGCACGCATATTGAAATGATTTTAAAAGATATTAAGGGCACGCGCAGTGTCTATGCCGAACGTGTCGCCGGTGGATACTTTCTAGATTTCGAACTCAAGCGTGAGGAATTAGCCCGTTATGGCTTAACCGTTGCCGACGCGCAGATGGTGGTGATGTCCGCGATCGGCGGCGAACAGGTCACCACCACCATCGAAGGCCGCGAGCGTTATTCCGTCAACGTCCGTTATCCGCGTGAATTAAGAGACGATGTCGAAAAGCTCAAACGCGTGCTTGTCCCAACCCCATCGGGTCAGCATATTCCTTTGGTGCAGATTGCCGATATTGTCTTGCATTCGGGGCCGGCGATGATCCGTAATGAAAATGGACTTCTCGCTGGATATGTTTACGTGGATATTACGGGTAGAGATATTGGTGGTTACGTCAACGAAGCGAAAGAAAAAGTCGCCAAAGAACTTAAACTGCCGGAAGGCTACGCGCTTCTCTGGAGCGGACAGTTTGAGAATATGCTGCGGGTCAAAGAACGATTAAAAGTGGTATTACCCTTGACCCTTTTTATTATCTGCTTTCTTCTGTATATGAACACAAAATCCGCGATTAAGACAGGAATTATTTTATTAGCCGTGCCGTTTTCTTTAATTGGCGCCGTGTGGCTTTTGTGGATTTTGGGGTATAATGTCTCCATTGCCGTGTGGGTCGGGATGATTGCCTTGATGGGCTTAGACGCGGAGACCGGCGTCTTTATGTTATTATTTTTAGATCTTTCTTACAAGGATGCCGTGCGCCGTGGTAAAATGAACACCGAACAGGATTTGGAGGAGGCCATTGTTCACGGGGCGGTCAAGCGCGTTCGTCCTAAGATGATGACGGTGATGGCGGCCTTTATGGGGCTCTTACCGATTATGTGGTCGACCGGCGCCGGGGCGGATATGATGAAACGCATTGCCGCGCCTATGATCGGAGGGCTGTTTACGTCCTTTCTCCTGGAGCTTTTAGTTTATCCTGTCGTGTACGCGATTTGGAAGAATTTTGAAATGAGAAAAATAAAAACAACCTAAAGAAAGGAGAAAGCATGAAAACTATCAGCAATATGCAGCCGGAGGAACGTTTTACCAGAACACTGTTTGGAATCGTGATGCTCGTGGCATCCTGTATTTCATGGGGGAAGTGGATTATGCTGGTTCTAGGTGTTTTGTTTCTCGCGTCCGCCTGGCAGGGCTATTGCGTGACCTGCGAAATGTATAAAAAACTCAACCAAAAAAAGGCAAGTTAGTTTAACTTACAACGAGGAAAGGAGAATCACAATGAGACAGTTTGTTTTGATGTTGGCTTTAGGATTAGGTTTAATTGTTTTACCGCAAAATACGTTCGCTCAAGAGGGCCATGATCATATGGATCACGCGGGAATGGAACAGATGAGGATGGAACCTGTGAGCGTTTCAACAGATGCTGATCAAGCAGCGGAGACCGCGCCTTTAGAAGAAGTGGGTAATCCACTCTGCCCTGTGAGCGGGGAGAAGGTCGGGGAAATGGGAGAAGCCGTCAAATATGAATATAACGGCAAAGTCTACAATCTCTGCTGTCCGATGTGCAAGAAGGATTTCGCTAAAGATCCTGAGAAGTTCTCGAAAAAGGCCGAAGAGCAGATGATCGAAGAACAGGAAATTACGAAGTAATGTCTTTTACTCATCTCCACCCTATGTTGGTTCATTTTCCCCTGGCGCTTTTTATAAGCGCCTGGGGGTTAGGGGTGGCGAGCCATATCTTCCGCAAAAATTCTTTGTATCAAACCGCCGTTCATATCTATATTCTCGCGGCGTTGATCACTCCCTTTGTCGTTTTAACGGGTTTGTGGGAAAAAGAACGTCTGCATCTTAAACATCCAATCCTTGATCTTCACGAAACTTTTGGATTACTTTTGATGTTCAGTTCACTATTAAGTCTTGGGATTCTGTGGTTGAGTCATAAGGTAAGTCAAAAACGTTTGAAGATTGCTTTCTTTATATTCGCCGCGCTCATGGCTATTTTCGTTTCTGTCACCGCGTTTTATGGCGGCAAAATGGTCTTTGAGTACGGCGTTGGCGTGGACATGTAAAGACGGAAGGTATGTTCTATGGTTAAAGACCCTGTTTGCGGCATGGAGGTGGATGAATCCCGCGCTCTGGGCGCGGTTCAAGACAAGAAATCTTACTATTTCTGCAGTGTTCAGTGCCTTAATAAATTTTGCGGATATGAAGAGCCGTCGATTAGCTGTTGTCCTTCAGAAAAAAACAAGAAATGGTTTCAGAATAAAACTTTTCTATCGGCGTTTACTCTGTTTGTTATTTTAGGCTTGTCTTATTTTTGGCCGGTCCTTGTTCCTTTCAGGGAAACGGTTCTATTGTATTTTGGAAGAATCTGGTGGGCTATTCTGCTTGGATTGCTCATTGGCGGCCTCATCGATTATTATATCCCGCGGGAAGTTATTTCATCCCTTTTGGCCCAGCCTAAAAAAAGAACAGTTTTTTATTCCGTTGGACTTGGCTTTTTAGGCAGTGTCTGCAGCCACGGGATTCTTGCCCTTTCGATGGGATTGTATAAGAAAGGCGCGGCGACATCCTCCGTCATTGCTTTTTTGCTCGCCAGTCCATGGGCGGGATTACCCATTACCTTGTTATTAATCAGTCTTTTCGGCTTTCTCAAGGCTTTATACGTGATCGCCGCGGCCTTGGTCATCGCGGTCACAACCGGGCTTATTTATCAGATTCTTGAATCCAGGGGATGGGTGGAGAGCAACAAAAATACCGTGAGGGTTGATGCCAATTACGCTGTTCTGGAGGATTTAAAAAAACGAATCAGAGATTATAAATTTTCTCCGGATCAATTAAGAGAAGATATTAAAGGGATTGCGCGGGGAACATGGGGTTTAGCGGATATGATTTTATGGTGGCTGATTTTAGGCGTTTCTCTGGCCAGTTTAAGCGGGGCCTTTATCCCTGCCTTTGTTTTTCAGAAATATATGGGGCCGACGGTGGTAGGATTCCTGGTCACCTTAGGGTTAGCCACGGTCCTGGAGGTCTGTTCGGAATGTTCTTCACCTCTGGCCTTTGAAATATTCCGCCAGACAGGGGCTTTAGGCAATAGCCTTGTTTTTTTAATGGCCGGAGTGGCCACCGACTATACCGAAATAGGGCTTATCTGGCAGAACATCGGCCGCCGGGCCGCGTTGTGGCTTCCCGCCATCACCGTACCGCAGATTATTTTTTGGGGGATTCTCGCCAATATTATTTTTTAAGGAGACTGCTTGATAAAAATTTTTAAAAAAATATTTATTTTAATAATCCTCGTCGGTGTTGGCTTTGTCGGCTATAAATTTTTCTTAAAATACATGTATGAAAACGCGATTTTGAAACAGGTGATCGCGCGCCTGGAAGCCGATTCCCGCGTGGCTGAGGTCCTGGTGACCGGCACTGGTTCTGACGAGAAGACGAATACAAGTTACACAACGATTAAATTCCTGGAATACGATACCCAGGGTAATCCCTTGCCAGCAAAATATTTCACGTTCTCAGGCAACATTATCCAGTTTCAGTCGCTCGTCATCCGCTTTGATGATCTTCATATCCGCTCGGCCGACCGCTTTAAGGGAAAGAGCGCGTATATTTTCTGGAAGGCCTTTGTTTTGGATAAAGAGAAGACCCAGGAATTTGAGATTACGCAGATCAATCAAATCCCGCAAGGTTACAAACTCGTCCATGAAACCAATCCTTTTGAGCAAAGACTCTGGCGGGAGTTTTGGAGTTACGCGCTCGATCCCGAAAAAGCGCAAAGCCGCGGGATTAAAAACGCGCAGATCGAAGCGCCGGGAGTCATGTTTGTTCCCGGATATTTGTATACGATCAAAATCGAGCACGACGGCGGCCTGCGGATCGATGCCGCGGCGTTATCTCCGGTTTTAAGAGGAGAGAGTATTCCCTAAGATGTCTACTCAGAATCTCATCGAATTTATTCCTAATCAAATTTGGATCAAGAAAGTTCCTCTGCGTTTCTTTGGCCTGCAGATCGGCACCCGCATGACCGTGGTGCGTTTATCCGACGGCACTCTGTTCCTTCATTCGCCGGTGCGTTTAGATAAAAATCTCAAGAACGAACTCGACGCGCTTGGACGCGTGCGCTCTGTTGTCTCTCCCAACAACTTGCACCATTTATTTTTGGGCGATTATTTTAAGGAATACCCTTTGGCGCGGGTTTATGCCTCGCCGGGACTGCCTGAAAAGCGCAAGGACCTTAAATTTGAATATGTTTTAAAAGACACGGCCGAGCCGGAATGGCAGAGTGATCTAAGGCAGACGATTCTTTACGGGCCGTCGCAGTTTAGTGAAGCGGTTTTCTGTCACGAGGCAAGCGGCACGCTCATTTTGGCGGACTTGATTATGTATTTTGATGAGCACAGCGCGCCGTTAACGAAATTAGCCGTGCGTTTATTCGGCATGTACAACGAACCAACCCCGCCCCTAGACTTTAAAACCTCGCTCACGCAGAAATTTCAGGTCAGATTAATTGTGGAACGGATCCTTTCCTGGAATTTCGACAAAATCATCCTCGCCCACGGCCGCCTCATCGAAAAAGACGGCAAAAAAATCCTCAAAGAAGCCTTTAAAAAAATATTGACATGATGTATGCTTGAGTGTATTCTGTTGTATGCATGAACAAAACAACCCTATCCAATAGAGAATTAGAAGCTATTCGAGAAATCCGCAATTCCCTTATGCGGAGGGGCAGAATCCCCTCAATCCGAGAGTTAATGAATTCTTTAAGATATCGTTCCCCGCGATCCGCCGCCGTAATCTATGAAAATTTAGTTGAAAAAGGAATATTGCGCCGTAAACGAGATGGGGATTTTCAGTTTATTAAGGGCGTAGAAGATGATAATGTCAGAGCGCAGACGGTTGATGTGCCCTTACTAGGAGTCGTTGCCTGCGGCGTGCCGATTCTTGCTGAAGAAAATGTCGAAGCCCTGATTCCGGTTTCAACCAAATTAGCCCGGCCGCCGGATAAATATTTTTTGTTAAGAGCCAAAGGGGACTCTATGGATCTGTCCCGCCCAGGGCGGGATCAAAAAGGTATCCAGGAAGGGGATTTACTTTTAATTCGACAGCAGACAACAGCTAGAAATGGTGATATAGTGGTGGCATTAATTGATGACGATGCGACCGTTAAAGAATTTCATGCGGCTGGCGAAACAGTTGTGTTGAAACCAAGGTCAAGAAATAAAGCGCATCAACCGATTGTGTTAACCAAGGATTTTCAGATTCAAGGCGTGGTGGTGACGGCGATACCTAAATTTTGAGGTGAGAATGATTACTATAGAAAGACAAGTTAGGCCGTTTCTTAAATGGGCTGGTGGGAAGGGTCAGCTGATCGATCAGATTGCTCCTTATTTGCCGGATTCTTTTCGGCAAGGGAGGGTTAAAAAATATTTTGAACCATTTTTAGGCGGCGGCGCTCTTTTCTTTTGGCTAGCTGAACATTATGATTTCGAGGAATCGTATTTATACGAAATTAATCCCGCGGTTAATGTTTGTTATCAGGTGATAAAAAAAGATATTAAGAAATTAATCAAAGAATTGAATCAATTAGAATCAGAGTACCTTTCTAAAACAGATAGTGGACGAGAAGAGTATTTTTATGAGAAGCGGGAAGAATTTAATGAATATCTAAGAAGGAAAGCTGCCAACAGCTTTGCGCGCAGGTCAGCGCTTTTAATCTTCTTAAATAAAACGTGTTTTAACGGATTGTATCGGGTTAATTCTTTGGGTGAGTTTAATGTCCCCTTTGGGCGTTACAAAAATCCAACCATTTGTCATGAAGAAAATCTTTATGCCGTCCATGAATTATTGCAAAAAGCTGAAATTGTTTGTGGTGATTTCGCCCTTTGCTTAGACAAAGCAGGCAGGGATTCATTTGTTTATTTTGACCCGCCATATCGACCGATAAGCACGACAGCAAGTTTTACTAGTTATTCAAAAGACGCTTTTGATGATTCTGAACAAAAGAGGTTGAGCAAAGTCTTTGGTGATTTGGATAAAAGAGATGCGTGCGTGATGCTCAGTAATTCTGATCCGAAAAATGGCAATTCAGGTGATAATTTTTTTGATGATTTATATCGTGGTTATCACATTGAGCGATTAACGGCGATGAGATTAATCAATTGCAACGCGGATAGGCGTGGGGTAATAAGTGAAATTTTAGTGATGAATTATTAAGAAAGGATAGCTGAATGAAAACTGGTGGCTTAGGTGGGGCGAATACATTAACGGGTCTTAATTTTGAGAGAAGAGTTGATTTTCAGAAACTCATTAGGGCAATCCCTGGGTATGAAGTTAAAAATATTCATGGAAAGGTCGGTATGGGGGTTTTCTTCGAAGGGAAGTTGGTGGCGAGATGTTTCAGGAAGCATAATTTTTATCAGTTTTTGTCTGAATCAAAAGTTGATTGGAAGAATTTGCTTTCCAAGAAACTGTTGCCCGATAATGCATTGTTAGTAATTGTCCGTGAAACATTATTTATTATTGAAGTTAAATATCAGCAGGTTACAGGTTCTGTTGATGAAAAATTACAAACATGCGATTTTAAGCGTAAGCAATATTTGAAATTAGTCTCGCCGCTTGGATTAAAAGTGGAGTATGTTTACGTGCTAAATGATTGGTTTAAGAAACCAGAATATAAAGACGTCTTAGATTATATACACAGCGTTAATTGTCATTATAGATTTAACGAACTTCCTTTAGCATGGCTTGGTTTGCCGGTAAAGAAGGTGTTATCATAGCTAAATCTGTGGATAGATTATTAGTACTTTGTTAATTAGGTTTTTAATAGTTGATTGCCCTAGAATTTAAGAGAAATCAACTATTAAAAATTTGTCTAACAAAGTATTAGAGGCAGGAAATAAAGACTTGACTAACGATTCAGAAATTCAAACGACAACGGTTTGGTCATTCCCTGAAAGGGGTAAATGGCTGACACATAATGCCAAGTATCGTGGCAATTGGGCGCCGCAAATCCCAAACAATTTAATTTTGCGGTATTCTAAAGAGGGTGAGGTTGTTTTAGACCCAATGGTCGGAAGCGGAACGACCATGATTGAAGTAAAATCTTTAGGCAGGAAGGGCATTGCTTTTGATATTCACCCTGAAGTCGTTGAGCTTGCTCAAGAGGCTTGTAAGTTTGAATTAGGTAAAGAATTTTTTACGCCAGAAATTAAACAGGGTGATGCCCGCAGAATTGCTTCGATTATTGATGAGTCGGTGGATTTAATCGCGACACATCCACCTTATTTAAATATCATCAAATATGGGGAAAGGGATGTTGAGGGAGACTTGTCTGCCATCAGCAATTTAACTAAATTTTGTGATGAAATTGAGAAAGTGGCTAATCAATGCTGCCGCGTTCTTAAGCCAGGTAAATATTGCGCTATTTTGATTGGGGATACTCGTCGACGCAGGCACTATGTGCCGCTGGCCTTTTCCGTGATGCAGCGTTTTTTAAAGGCTGGTTTTATCTTAAAGGAAGATATTATCAAAGTTCAGCACAACTGCTCCACAACGAGGTATTGGAACTCGCAAGAGCGGGATTTTTTGCTCATTATGCATGAGCATTTATTTGTATTTCGTAAGCCAGATATCAGCGACAATAAATTAGTTTATAAAGATAGTATGTCGTCTGCAATCTAACCTATTTGAAATAGGAGACAATGATGGAACCGGCATTAAGTGATTTCCCAAAGTTGGAGTGCCCTTTTGTACGTAAGACCTTCAGGGTCAACGAAGAGCAGTGGAAACAACACGGGGCGGCACTGGGATTAAGAGCGCCGGAGGCGCGTTTGGTAAAGAACGAGGTCAATCCTGGATACGAATGGGTCTTTGAGGATACTGAGACAATCGCCGTTGAAAAACTCAACGGGACCAATGTTAAAATCCTCACCGAAAACGGCCGCCTGGTCGCGGTGCAAAATCGTCTCAATGTGATCGATCCTCTGCAGGTTATCAAGGGCAAGACATTTATTATCGAAGGGATTTTTCAGGCGATCGGCCGGGATTATGTAAGGGCTGACGGGGAACAGGCTGGTGAGGTTATCGGGCCTAAGGTTCAGGGCAATCCTTACAAGCTTGACGTGCATGAATGGTATCCTTTTGAAATGGCCCTGGACCGTCTGCGCTACAAATCTTTTCATGAACATGAACGTACCTTTGCCAATTGGAGCGCGTGGTTTAAGGATGGATTGTCTTCACGGTATTACGCCAAACGCGCCTCCAAATTAGGGTGGACAGACCAGGTGATGGCCGAAGGCATTGTTTTTTACAACCTCAAACGCAAAGCCCAGAGACAGATTTGGATGGCAAAGTTAAGACGGGATATGTTTGACTGGTACTACGCGGATAAAATAGAGATTGAGGGAGAGAAAATTTAGTCCTTCTTCTCAAAAACATGGTGCTTGATGTTTTTGCCTTCGATCATGTAGATGACTTCTTCGCAAATGTTGGTTGAGTGATCGGCAATCCGCTCTAAGTTTTTCGCGACCAAAATCAAATCAATGGCGCGTTCGACTTCCGCGTCGTGAGGCTTGCCGGTCAGGACCTTCTTGAAAACAACCTTGTTTAAATTATCCACCACATCGTCGCGCTTGCAGACGGCTTCAGCCAGGGAGGAGTCTTTGTTGACAAAGGCATTCAAGCTGTCTTTGAGCATGCTCTGGGCCGCCTTGGCCATTTCGGTAATATCCGTAAGAGACGGGAAAGCGGCGATTTTAATCAAGTCAAGCGTTCGCTGCGCGATATTCACGCCTAAGTCGCCGATCCGCTCAAGGTCATTATTGATTTTCATCGAGGAAGCGATAAAACGCAGGTCTCCGGCCTGGGGCTGATAAAGGGCGAGCAGTCTTAGAGATAATTCATCAATCTCAACCTCGAACATATCGATGGCTTTATCCGCCTCAATAGCCTTCTGCGCGAGGGCGGTGTCGCGGTCGATGAGCGCTTTAACCGAGGTATTAATCACATCTTCCACCAGACTGCTCATCCGTAATAATTTTTCTTTAAGCTGCTGTAACTCTTCATCAAAATGTCTGTGCATTGGATTTATCTCCCTTGTAAATAATTTTATGCCTAATTACCCAAAACGTCCAGTGATATAATCATGAGTGCGTTTATCCTGAGGATTGGTAAAAATTTTTTCCGTCTGATCGAATTCCAGAAGATCTCCGAGAAGCATAAACCCCGTGTCATCCGAGACCCGGGCCGCCTGTTGCATATTGTGCGTGACAATAACGATGGTGTAATTCGCCTTTAAAACGCGGATGAGTTCTTCGACGCGTTCGGTGGCAATCGGGTCGAGCGCCGAGCAGGGCTCATCCATCAAAAGGACATCGGGCTTGATGGGAAGCAGACGCGCGATGCAAAGCCTTTGCTGCTGCTCGAGTGACAGATTTAGCGCGTTACGGTGAAGTTTATCTTTAAGCTCATCCCAGAGAAGAACCTCCTTCAAGGATTTCTCGATGAGCATGTCAAAATCTTTTTTATCGGCGCTGCGATGAATTCTGGGACCGAACAAAATATTCTCGGCCACATTAAGAGGGAAGGGATTGGGCCGCTGAAAAACCATTCCCACTTTTTTTCTTAAATTCACTAAGTCCGTTTTCTCATCGAGGATATTTTCGCCTTCCACGAGAATTTGGCCCTTGATGGTGACCCCTTCAATCAGATCATTCATCCGGTTAATGGTTCTTAAAAAGGTGGATTTACCGCAGCCCGAAGGGCCGATAAGAGCGGTGATTTTATTTTTTTTAATGGCGACATTCACATTTTTAAGCGCCTGAAAATCACCGTAAAATAAATCCACATTTTTGGCTTCGATACTGATCATCCAAATCTCCCTGAAATATAATCGTTGGTTCGTTCGTCGGCGGGACTCGTGAATATTTTATCGGTGCGGTCCAGCTCAATGAGATCTCCCATTAAGAAGAACGCGGTGCGATCGCTCACACGCGCGGCTTGTTTGGTGTTGTTGGTGACGAGAATCTGGGTATATTTATTTTTAAAGCGCAGCATGGCTTCCTCGATTTTGGCGGTGGAGATAGGATCCAGCCCCGAACAGGGCTCATCGTAAAGAATCACGTCGGGATTAACCGCGAGCGTGCGGGCCAGACACAGCCGCTGCTGCTGCCCGCCGGAGAGCCGCATCGCGCCTAAATTGAGCCGATCTTTGACTTCATCCCAGAGGTAGGCCTCTTTGAGAGTCGATTCCACAATTCTTTCCAATTCTTTTTTATCTTTAATGCCATGCTGGCGCGGGCCGTAAACAATATTTTCAAAAATGCTTAACGGCAGAGGCACGGGAAGCGCGAACACCATCCCCACGCGTTTTCTTAAAATGCCCACCTCGATATCGCGGTGAATATCCTGCGCATTGAGATAAATTTTCCCGCTCATTTTAAAATGAACATCCAGATCATTGAGACGGTTTAAGCCGCGCAGGAATGTGCTTTTGCCGCTGTTGGCCGGCCCGATGACGCCCAAGATTTCGTTTTCGAGAACAGAGAGATTAAGCGTCTTTAACGCGTGGGTTCCCCCAAACCACACGTTTAAACTTTCCGTTTTTATTTTATATTTTTCTTCTACCATTTTTTTAATTTCCTAAATCGTGAACGCACGATAATGGCCAGGAAATTCATCGAAAGCACCATTAAAAGTAAAACCAGGGCCGTTCCGTAGCGCGTATTCTCAGCGACATTGGGCACCTGGGTCGAGATAACATACAAGTGATACGGCAAAGCCATCGCCTGATCAAACACCGATTGCGGTAATTTTGGTAAAAAGAAAGCGGCGACGGTAAAAAGGATAGGCGCTGTTTCTCCGGCGGCGCGGCTGACCGCTAAAATAATTCCGGTCAAAATTCCGGGGAGGGCGTGAGGTAAAACGGAATAGCGAATCGTCTGCCATTTGCTGGCCCCTAAAGAGAGGCTGACTTCACGAAAAGATTTGGGAACGCTCTCGAGCGCTTCTTTGGAGGTTGTGATAATAATGGGCAGGACCATGATGGCCAGCGTTAAGGATCCGGCCAAAATCGACGCGCCAAATTTAAGAAAGGTCACAAAAATCCCTAAACCAAATAAGCCATACACAACCGAAGGCACGCCGGCTAAGTTAATAATCGCCAATTTGACTAAGCGCGTGAGCAAATTATCTCTGGCATATTCGGTTAAATAAATGGCCGCGAGAACCCCTAAAGGCAAGGCAAAGACCAATGTCCCGGTGACCAAATAAACCGTTCCGATAATCGCTGGGAAAATTCCGCCCTCGCGCATGCCCATGCGCGGGCTCGTCGATAAAAATTCCCAGGAAATGGCGCTGATCCCTTTTTGGATAATGATAAAGACGATAAAGATAACCGGCAAGAGAACGAGGATGGTCGCCAGAAACAAGAGCGAGAAGGCGATTTTTTCAGTAATGTAAGGGTTTCGTTTCATTTTAATTTTTTATTGACCGCTAAATCAGCCACTAGGTTAATAATAAATGTAATAATAAACAACACAATGCCAATCGCAAAAAGGGCAAAGTAATGGTCACTGCCTTGAACTGTTTCTCCCATTTCCGCGGCGACGGTCGCGGTTAATGTCCTTACCGGTTCAAAAAGAGAATGGGGGATGCGCGCGGCGTTGCCGGTGACCATCATAACCGCCATGGTCTCACCGATCACGCGGCCAATGCCTAACATGACCGCGGCCACAATTCCGGAGGAGGCCGCTTTTAAAATGACGCGATGAATCGCCTGCCAGCGCGTCGCTCCGAGAGCTAAGGCCGCTTCTTTATATTTTCGAGGCACCGCGGTTAAGGCATCTTCCGCAATGCTGACAATCGTGGGCATCGCCATAAAGGCGAGCATGAGTGATCCGGAAAACGCCGTTAATCCCGTCGGCAGATGCAAGAATTGTTTGGTAAAGGGGACGATCGTGGTCATCCCGATAAATCCAATAACGACGCTGGGGATGGCCGCGAGAATTTCAATTCCTGATTTAAGGATTTCTTTAACGCGGGGAGGAGCAATCTCGGCGATGTAGACGGCGCTCGCCACCCCAATGGGCACCGAAATAAGGGTTGCGCCGAGAGTAACAAAAAGAGAGCCTAAGATCAGAGGCAGAATCCCAAAAGAAGGGGGATCAGAGATCGGATACCATTTTTCGCCAAAAAGAAAGTCTTTCAAAGAGGCCGTTTTAAAAAGTGAAAAACCCTCCTTGGCCAAAAAAATAAAAATCAAAACGACAATGAGAATGGAAATGATTCCGCACAGATAAATGAGCTTTTCAATGAAAAATTCTTTAATAGATTTAAGGGTCATTTATTGAATTGGAACAAAATCAATTTTTCGGACGATCTCCTGGCCTTCCTCGCTTAACGTAAAATCAAGGAATTCCTGAACTACCCCTTGCGGTGTTCCGTTGGTGTACATCAAAAGCGGCCGCGAAATATAGTAAGTATTGCTGATAACATTTTCAATGGTGGGCGGATAGTAAGGGCTATTTTTATCTTTGGCGATAGCTAAAACTTTTTGGCTGGGATTGGAATATCCCATGCCGTAATAGCCGATCGCGCTAGGGTTTTGTGAGATTTCATCGGCGATGGCTTGAGAGGAGGGCATCAGAAGGGCATTTTCGGAAAACTCTTCTGGCCCTTTTTCATTGCCGTGGCGTAAGACATGTTCTTTAAAATAGACGTGGGTTCCGGAATTGACTTCCCTGGAGAGAAGGACGATCGAGGCGTCTTTGCCACTGATCTCTTTCCAATTTTTAATTTTACCGGTGAAAATATCGGCTAATTCATCGATGGTCAGTTGGCTAACGGGATTCTCTGGATGAACCACCACCGCCAGTCCATCTAAGGCCACGGTAAATTCTACCGGATTGATCCCTTTTTTCTGGGCTTGCTCGATTTCTTTTTGTTTTATTTTGCGGGAAGTTTCGGTAATATCGCAAGTGCCGTTTAAAAGGGCCGCGATGCCGGTACCAGAACCACCCCCGGTTACGGCGACAAAAGCCTTTGGATTTTTGGCCATAAATCCTTCGGCCCAGGCCTGGCCTAAATTGACCATCGTATCCGATCCCATAATTTGAATGGAATCTTGTTTCTGTGAAGAGCTGTTGTTTTCATTTCGGCCGCAGGAGAGGGCGAAGAAAGAGAGTAGGCAGAGGGTTACAAATAAAAAAGAGCGCTTGGTCATCGTTTTATCCTTTCTCCGACGTTTCCTTTCAGCCATAGGCTGATCCGCCTCTGGCGGAAAAAATTAAGGTTGTCGGGATTTAAAAGAGTTAATAGAAATAGATGGATAAAGTATATTAAAATTATATTAAGGAGATATATAGATTATATTAAGATTGTGTTAAGAAAATATATTGTTTATTTATAAGCATTTTTTCTTTGGCAATGATAAAATACCTCTCATGAAAACCCAGGAATACATGTTTGATGAGTACGCGGATCATCTTTTATACGAGAGACTGGCCGCCGAGGAGAAAAATTCGGGGAATAAAGAGATCCTGACTAAACTTTCGCGGCAAGAGTATGAGCATTATATTTTTTGGAAAAAATTTATGCCGGATTATCAGCCTGTTGTCAGTCCATTTTTTCTCTTTCGTTTTTGTTTAATGCGCCGGCTCTTTGGATTAACTTTTACCATCAAATTTCTTGAACGCCACGAGCATGTGGTCATCGAAGAATATAAAAAAGTAGCGGCGGAATTAACCGGTGAGAATAAAGCGCAGCTTGAGAAAATTATTAACGACGAAAAGGAGCACGAAAACTTTTTTATCCGCCAGATTCAGGAAACGGTCATCAAGTATATTGGGTTTATTGCCTTAGGGCTCGCGGATGCCATTGTCGAGATCACCGGTGTCCACGCCGGATTTTTAGGAGTCACCAGCTCAACGCTCTTTGCCGGAATTTCGGGGCTTATTGTCGGATTTTCAGCGGCCATTTCCATGGGCTCGGCCGCCTATTTACAGGCCAAGCAGGATCCTCACCGTTCACCGTGGGTCTCCGCCATCATCACGGGGATTTCTTACATTCTTTCCGTAATTATGCTCGCGATTCCCTACTTTTTGACTCAAAGCATGGGTTACGCTTTTTTCTTTTCCATCCTTGTCGGGATTACGCTCATCGCGCTTCTGACATTTTATAGCGCGGTTGTCTTTGATCGCCGCTTCTTAAGAGAATTCTTAGAGACGGTATCCTTAATGCTTCTGACCGCCTTGGCGACATTTTTTTTGGGGACATTTTTAGGAAAAGTTTTTGGAATACAACAGATATTGGGTTAGCTCAAAAACGTGTTGCTTAAGAATTTTTTAGAGACCAATTCTCAAGCTTAAGTCCTGGGATGGATTTGTAATGACTCTCGTTATTAGTCACGAGAGTATAGTTTAAGTACATAGCCGTTGCCGCATTCAAAAGATCAAAATCATCGATAGAAAGGCCTTTCTTTTGGAGCTCCGCTTTCAGTTCGCCAAAAATATCCATAATTTCCGTATTGAGCTTAATCACGGGGAATAACGCAGCGAGGCGTTTAATAACGGCAAGGTTTTTTACTTTTTGTATAGATTTGGCCGCGCCAAAACATAATTCGCCGTAGGTAATGACGGAGATAAATTTTGGGGCCTGCGCATGAATCGTCATGTTTTCGGCAACAGCGGGAAGGCCTTTGAGATGATAGATAACAATGTCGGTATCAATTAAATACATCGTTTAGAGGTTTTGGGTTGGAATGACGTTTTCGACTTGTCTGGATTTGGTGAATGATCTTTGCCGCTGATTCAGAGCCCGCCCACGCACCGGATAACTTCAAGAAATCGTATGTTGCCTGCTCAGCGTTTTTAACAGGCTGTGACAAAGAGTCCAGAATAATGGTAATAACTTCCTGACTAATGGAACGATGGTCCAATTTAGCCCTTTGCTTCAGGGCTTCATAAAGCTTATTATCAATACTTTTGACTTGTAAAGTGGCCATGGGTGATTTTTCCTCTCTAGACAGAGTATACCTTAGATGCATGAAAAAGCAAGCATTTTTCATGCTTTAAGGTTTAAAGGTGGCAAGGAATAAATATTGAAAAGACCGAGCCTTTGCCCACGTCACTTGTCACCGCCACACGCCCGCCATGCATCTGCACGATGTGTTTGACAATGGAAAGCCCTAAACCTGTTCCGCCTAATTCCCGTGATCGGCCTTTGTCGACCCGGTAGAAACGTTCGAAGAGGCGAGGGAGGTGTTTTTGCTCAATGCCGATACCGGTATCTTTGATATCGATTCGGATAGATTCCTGCTCACGACGAGCTTGAATGCTGAGATTCCCTCCTGAAGGGGTAAATTTAATGGCATTGTCGATAAGATTTAAGAAAACCTGCTCCATTTTAATGCGATCAAGGGAAATCTCGGGAAGGTCCTGGGGAATGTTAACGTTAAGATGCACCTGTTTATTTTCCAGACGATCTTTAAAAAGGCGAAGAACAGGATTGATCACCGAAAGAAGCGGCATTTTTTCTAATTGAAGGGTTTCACCTTTGCTTTCAATAGCCGAGAGCGTTAACAAATCGTTGACCAGATGTTCTAAACGTTCTGTATGTGTTTGAATGATATCTAAAAATTTTTTTGCCTTTTCCGGATCGGTTAAAGCCCCTTCTTTAAGCGTTTCGACAAATCCTTTAATGGTCGTTAACGGCGTTTTGAGCTCATGCGAGACATTGGCGACAAATTCCGAGCGCATTTTCTCGAGCTTTTTTAATTCCGTAATATTGTGAAATACCGCGACCAGTCCGACCAGATCATTGGAATCCGATAATACTGAAGAAATCTGCATACTGAAGTGGCTTTCTTCCGGAGAATAAATGGTGATTTCTTTTTGCAAAGATTTCTTTTCGCTGAGTGCTTCTTGAATCGAAAGGTTAATCTCCTCGTGGCGGATGACTTCCCAGTAGGGCTTGCCTAGCGTTTCTTTAGAACGCAGCTCAAGCATGTTATAAACCGGAGCGCTTAAAAGGACAATGCGCTCATCCTGGCCAACCACAATAACCCCTTCAATCATGCTCGAGAGGATCGTCTGTAATTCATTTTTATCCTGCGTGATTTCGGTGATTTTATTTTGTAGTTCGCTGGAGAGTTGGTTGAGATTGCTCGCCAGGCTTCCTAATTCATCGCGGCGCCTTAAAGGCAGACGGTCGTTGAAATCGCCTTGAGTTATTTTTTCGGTGACTCTCTGAATTTGTTGAACGGGTTTAACCAATAACTGGCTGACGATAAATGTCAGGACAAAAGAGAGGAGAGCGGCCATGATAAGCAAGAGCCAGAAGGAGAGAGGCAGTTCTTTAAAGATGAGTTTTAAGAGAATAAAACTTGCCAGAAGGACAATGAATTGGGTTAAGAATAGCCGGTTGACGATTTTTTTCATGATTTTTCATCGATTTCTTTAAAGCGGTAGCCGAAACCACGCACCGTCTGGATTAAGTCCGCGCCCTTTTTTAATTTTTTTCGCAAAGATCGGACGTGGACATCAACCGCGCGATCGACAATAAATTTTCCTTCGCTCCAGGCCTGATCCAATATTTGATCGCGGGAGAAAACCCGTCCGGGATGGCGGGAAAGAAACTCCAAAATATTAAATTCAATCGTGGTCAATTCGATGGGTTTATTTTCGTAAGTGACTTTGTGTTTAGGGATATCCATCAAGAAGGCCTCAAGCTTTCTTGTCTCCTGCGGAATATCTTTCCGGGCGAAGCGGCGCAGAATCGTTTTAACGCGGGCCACCAATATCCGCGGGCTAAACGGTTTGGGGATATAGTCATCCGCCCCTAATTGAAGGCCGACGATGACATCAGATTCCTCGCTTTTGGCTGTGGCCATAATCACCGGAATATTTTGCGTTCGGGATTCTTCTTTAATGATCCGGCAGGCCTCCAGGCCGTCCATCCCGGGGAGCATAACGTCCAGAAGTATTAAGTCCGGCAGATCGGTTTTGAGAACATTTAAGGCCTCTTCCGCCGTATGGAGAACTTTGACGGTATAGCCTTCCCGTTCGAGATTATACTGGATAAGCTCCGCGATATCTTTTTCATCCTCGACTACGAGGATTCTGGCTTTACGCATAATGTGACCTCTTGTGTTCATTTATTATACTTTAAGAGAATAGATATATCATTAAATATTCTCATTTCGATGGTGCTTGATGTCTTTGCCTTCCACCATAAAAATGACATCTTCGCAGATGTTCGTTGAAAGATCCGCGACGCGTTCTAAATTATGGGCGATACGAATTAGATTTAAAGCGCGTTCGATGGTGGTGGAGTCGGAAACCATAAAAGTCACCAATTCCCTAAAAATTTGTTCCCATAATTGATCCACTTCATTATCTTTAAGGCAGATCGTTTGGGCCAACACCGCATCTTCTTCAATGAAGGCTTTTATGCTATTTTTCAACATCTCCGTCGCCATGCTGGCCATACGCGGAATATCAATCAAGGGTTTAAGAGCGGGGTGCTCAAGTAAAAATAATCCACTTTCCGCGATGTTCACACTGTGATCGCCCATACGCTCCAGGTCTTTAATAATTTGATACACCATTAAGACGGTGCGCAGATCTTTGGCTTTGGGCTGATATTGGGCAATCAGATAAGTGCACAGGTCATCGAGCTGGGATTCGTACTGATTCGCGCGTTTTTCTTCATCTTCAATCACGACCTGCAGGAAATTTTTCTGCCGATTTAAAAGCCCGAGGATACTTTTATCAATCATTCCCTCAACGAGCGTGGCGAACATAATCAGTTCTTTTTTTAGGCTTGCGAGTTTTTCTTGTAACATATTGTTCCTTTCGGAATCATCCAAATTTTCCTGTTAGATAGGCTTCAGTACGTTTATCTTGCGGCACCGTAAAGATTCGCTCTGTTGCTCCATATTCAATCAATTCTCCTAAATATAAAAAAGCCGTGAAATCGGAGACCCGCGCCGCTTGGGCCGTGTTGTGGGTCACAATAAGAAGGGTATAGTGTTCTTTGAGTTTACCCATTAATTCTTCGATTTTTGCCGTGGCGATGGGATCAAGCGCCGAGCAGGGTTCATCAAAAAGAATGACCTCAGGCTTAATCGCCAGTGCCCGGGCGATACAAAGCCTCTGCTGTTGTCCGCCGGATAAAGAAAGCGCGGATTCCTCCAGACGGTCCTGGACTTCTTCCCAGAGCGCCGCCTTTTTTAAAGAGTCTTCCACCGCCTCATCCAGATATTGTTTTTTGGTAATCCCCTGAATTTTAAGCCCATAGGCGATATTTTCGTAGATGCTTTTAGGGAAAGGATTAGGTTTTTGAAACACCATGCCGATTTCCCGGCGCAGTTCGGTGACATCAATTTCGGCTGAATAAAGATCATCTCCTTTATACAAAATCTGTCCGTCATACTTAAACGAGGGAATCAGTTCGTTCATGCGGTTAAAACAGCGGATGAGGGTGCTTTTCCCGCACCCGGAAGGTCCCATCAGCGCCGTCACGGTATGTTCGGCGATGGTTAAATCAATATTTTTTAAAATCTGTTTTGCCCCGTAAAAGGAATTGAATTGTTTAACTTCCAGAATTTTAGCAGACACTTCTCACCACCTTCGCTGATGTTTTAATCGCAGATAAATGGCAACAGCATTCATCGCCAGCGTAATCATTAATAAAATAATAATGCCTGCGGCTGCATCTGTTAAAAAACCTTTTTGCGGCCGCGAGACCCAGTTAAAAATTTGAATAGGTAATACGGTAAAAGGATCCAAAAAACCCTGCGCGCTTAATTGAATATAGGGAGGCGCCTCTATGCGGCTGATCGGATGGGTCGGCAAAAAGGGGATATACGTCAGGGCTCCTAAAGTAATTAAAGGAGCTGTCTCCCCGATGGCCCGTGACATGGCCAAAATAATGCCCGTCATAATATTGCCAACCGCCGCCGGTAGAACTTGCTGGCGGATGGTTTGCCATTTGGTTGACCCCAGAGCATACGCGGCTTCTCGAATAGAGAAAGGAACTGTCCGCAGGGCCTCGCGTGTGGCTAAAATAATGACTGGTAAAACAAGAAGAGCCAGGGTCATGGCCCCTGAGAGAACGCTGCGATCCAGATGCATCATCCGTACAAAAAGCCCCAATCCTAAAATGCCGTAAATAACCGATGGCACACCGGCGAGATTCGCGATATTGATTTCAATAAAATCCGTCAGCCGATTTTTAGAAGAAAATTCTTCCAGATAAATTCCAGCCCCGATTCCTAAGGGAATCGCAATCACGGCGGTTGTGATCATAATCCACACGGTTCCCACCCACGCTGAGAGAATTCCCGCTTGCTCGGGCTTGCGGGAAGGGTAACTGGTAAGAAAGTCGAAATTGAGCCGCGAGAAACCGTCTTTAAATACATCAAAAATTAAGACAGCCAGGACAATTAATCCTAAAAGAGTACAAAGGGCTCCCGCGATTTTAAAAATTTTATCGAGTTTTTTGTAGTACTGAATTTTACTCATAAATTTCCTGAAACCGGCGTTTTAATTTAAAACTGATAAAATTTAAACCAAAGGTTAAAAGAAAAAGGGTCATGCCGCATACAAAAATAGTTTGATATTCCAGTGTTCCATGCGGCGTATCGCCCAAGCTGATCTGCACAATGTAAGCGGTAATCGTCTCAACCGGGATTAAGGGGTTGAGGGTTAAACGCGGCTGCTGACCGGCGGCAATCGCCACAATCATGGTCTCGCCGATTGCCCGCGAGACGGCTAAAATAACCGCGGCTGTAATCCCCGAGAGCGCGGCCGGGAAAACAATTTTAAATGCTACCTGGATTTTATGCGAGCCTAACGCGTAAGCGCCTTCTCTTAATTCGCCAGGCACGGCATGCATCGCGTCTTCACTTAAAGACGAGACTAGCGGAATAATCATCACTCCCATAATGAGCCCCGCGGAAAGGGCGTTAAAACTGGAGAGCCCCGGAATAAAATTTTTCAGAAGAGGAGTAAGAAAGGTCAGGGCGAAATATCCATACACCACCGTCGGGACGGCCGCGAGAATTTCTAATAAGGGCTTAATGGATGTTCGTATTTTGTTAGAGGCATATTCACTTAAGTAAACAGCCGTAACCAGTCCAATGGGCACAGCGACCAAAATGGCGATAACCGTAGTCAAGAGTGTCCCTGTTAATAAAGGAAGAATCCCGAAATGCTTTTGGGTAAACAAAGGCGTCCACTGCGTATCGGTTAAAAAATCCCAGAGAGAAACCTCTTTAAAAAAACTTAAGGATTCTGAGGCCAGGATGAAAATAATCCCCGCGGTTGTTAAAACAGAGAGGAGGCTGCAGAAAAACAGCAGCCTCTCTATGATTTTTTCCTTGACCTTAAGAAAGAGTTTCGTTTTTCTTTTCATTACTTTTTCTTCAGAATTTCCACCATGGATTTGCCCTGCAAAGATTTGGTGTTAGCGAAAACAGTCCCTTTCATTCCCATATTAAAGCGGGCAAGAGCCGCTTTGTAGGATTCCGGGGCTAAAGGAATATAGCCGACTTCTTCAACGAGCGGCGCCGCGTTTTCTAGATAGAAACTGACGAATTTTTTGACGGCGTCTCTTTCAGCGGATTTTGTGCTCACGTAAATGAAGATAGGCCGGGCCAGCGGTTGATAGGTAGTGTTCATGACCGTATTTAAAGAAGGCAGGATAGGGCCGGAACCATTAGATTCGTTTTCATCATCAACGGGGACCAATTTGAGTCTGTCTTTATTTTGTTCAAAGTAAGCTAACCCAAAATAACCTAAGCCACCGACGTCTCCAGCCACGCCTTCAACAAGCACGTTATCATCTTCGCTGGCGGTAAAGTCACCGCGGCTTGAAGCGGATTTCCCCACGATCACTTCCGTGAAGTAATCGAAAGTCCCTGAATCCGTGCCTGGTCCATAAAGGTGGATTTCCTCATTGGGGAATCCTGCGCGAACCTGGCTCCACTTGGTGATGACCCCCTGAGCTTCCGGTGCCCAGATTTTTTTAAGCTCAGCCACGGTTAAATGGTCTACCCAGGTATTTTTGGGATTCACAATGACGGCCAATCCGTCATAAGCCACAGGAAGCTCGATAAATTCCACTCCCGTTTCCCGGCAGGAGGTGATTTCTTTTTCTTTGATGGGACGGGAAGCGTCGCTGATATCGGTTTCTCCCCGGCAGAAGCGCTTAAACCCGCCGCCGGTTCCGGAGATTCCCACCATGACCTTGACGCCTTTTATTTCTTTCTGGAATTCTTCCGATACCGCTTCGGTAATAGGGAAGACCGTGCTTGAGCCGTCGATTTTGATGAGCTCAGCAGCATGAGACTGTTGGGAAGACACACTCAGGGTGAGTATTCCGAGTAGAATGAGTAAGTTTTTCATTGTTCATTTCTCCTTTTAGGTTAAAATTTAAAATTAAGATCCGCCTGCCAAAGATTTTCAGCTTTAGCCTCTCTGGTATCGATCTCTTCCCCTCCAATGGGGCCACTATGGTAATAATCAAGATCAAGGGTGACATTTTTGGATAATCCATAGCTCAGAGCTGTTTCATGACCTTGAACGTGAGTTTGTCCTCCATAAAAATCAGAGTCAGGGAAAATGTCTAACATGGCGTTTCTTTCTAATCGGCGAAAATTATAAGAAAGCTGCCATTGTTTCGGTCCGACCACTTTAGCATCTCCAATTCTTGCTCCAATCAGAAAGCCTTGATCATGCTCATCCCCGCTTGTATTTTTAATGTATTCACTAAATAGTGCGAATTGCGGAATGAGGGATATGTTTAAGGGATTATTAATAGCTAATTCTGCCCCTGAACCAATAGGGTCATAATTATGGGAGTAGGTTCCTCCTGTTGAGGTAAGCCCCGTATTGGTAACAGAAGAGTGTGCTAGTTTATTGGTTCCTTTAATGGTATCGATTCCATAATAAGCAAAAGCTAATTTCAAAGATGTCTGGGGATTTATTTTGAGATTAAATCCAGGCTGAACAACATACATATAAGGATCGTAATTCTCGCTGGCATTTTCATCAAGAATAAAAAATCCCGAATTAAAGAAAACTTCCAATGGACCAAACAATTTTTTCTTCAGACTCGCATTTCCTCCGTCAAAACTAATATCACTGTCAAAGATAAGATCTTTGGGAACCCAGAATGGGCTTAACATTTTTCCAGCGGTAAATGTTCCCCATTCACCGGGAGTATACTGGGCGTTAGCATAATCAAGACGCAGGTCCATCTTTTCAAAGGAATTTTCCATTGTTTCATTGGTCGAACGTGGATCGCCGCTGCCGGTGGCAATGCCGGCCGCTATTTTAACCTGGTCGTTGACCTTTGTGTCCATACCCAGTCGAAAACGGATTCGTCCCCGGTCACGGCTGTTGGTTGACTCCCGTTCTTCATGCTGGTAACGCACGCGTAAGTCTCCTTTAAATTTCATATTCTGGACCCATTCCGGGAGCCCTTGTTTCATGGCATCTTCTCGGGCGATTTTTTCATCGGCGGCTATTTCTTGTTTTAGGTCCATCGCTTCCTCTTTATTCAGGATTCCTTTTTCCACCAGTTTGTTGATGAGCTTGTCGACCTGAGTGACATCGGCAAAGCTCAACATAGGTGACCCGGCTGTCAAAAGCAAGGCGAGTATAATACTTAGATTTTTTTTCATTCCTTTGTTCTCCTTTCTAGTTGTTGTCCCTGAAGCAACGAAAGAATCTGCTGAGATCCTTCAGCCCTTCGGGCTTCAGGATGACCCTCGAGAATAAGAATCGTAAAACGGCTCGAAGGGTCAATTGTTTAAAAAAGATTTCCTAAACCAGCGCAAATCTTTTTCCACGTTTTTAATGTTCTCGTGGACGTATTCGTTCAGGTGAGTGTTTCTTAAGAGAGGCTTTTCTTTCTCTTCTTCCAGCGAACGAAGAACATCGCTTAACACGTTCACTTGACTGCGCAGTAAGCTGAACATCACATCTTCATTTAAATTAAGTCTGTCCATTTTGACCTCCTTTCTTTGAATCTTTTTTCTTCTTGGAGGCCAGTATAAACGGGAAGTTTTAAGTCCCTATAAAGTTCATGTAAAGAGATGATAAATTTTGTCTGTTTTAGTCTTTGCAAATCGATATAAGGATAACACGGCCATATTAAAGAAATATTAAGCCAATATTAATGTTTGGTTAAGGGTGAGAATACTCAAGGGCCGTGGATAAAAAGATTTAGTTTGCTAAGCTGATTTTCTGGTGGTATTATTAAATTTGTCGATTGGAAACTCTCGACTTCCCCCAAAAATGTATTCCTTAACCATGATCACCGTACATTTTCCCTCGTTCACCCGAACAAACCATATTAATAAGGAGGGGTGAAATGTCTCAAGAAATGGGTCTAACCAAAATCGCTGTTTTCAAAGGGAAGAAGATAAGAAGAACTATTTATAACAATGAATGGTGGTTCTCGGTTATAGATGTTGTAGGGGTGCTTGCCGAGAGTGAAAACGCACGGGATTATTGGTACAAAATGAAGATTCGAGAGAAGAATGAGAGTTTAGTTGAGTTGTCGACATTTTGTCGACAACTGAAATTAGAATCTAATGATGGTAAAAAATACCTAACAGATTGCGCCAATACTGAAGGGATTGTCTATTCCTTCACCTAAGGCAGAACCTTTTAAACGCTGGTTGGCTCGAGTCGGTTATGAACGCATTCAAGAGATCGAAGATCCGGAATTGGCCATGAAGCGTATGCGGGCCTTTTACAAAGCTAAAGGCTATTCGGATGATTGGATCGCCCCGCCTTTCTATTTTTTGGTGGTAGGCGGGGTCCCGCTTGCCACTAAAGCATTCAGAAGAGCGGGAAGAAACGAGTGCGAGGTATTGCGATTCGCGAGGAATTAACCGATGAATGGAGTAAAAGAGGAATTCAGGATCAAGGGGAATATGCCATTTTAACTGCGGAAATTTCTAAGGCGGCTTTCGGCATGACTCCTTCTGAATATAAGAAATACAAGGGATTAGACAGACAGAATTTACGCGATCATATGACTGACCTAGAATTAATTTTTTTATGTTAGGAGAAGCATCCATCACTCAGATCGCCAGAGGTCGTGATGCCCAAGGATTTCCTGAGAATAAAGAGTCAGCCATTGATGGTGGGACTATTTCCGGCAATGCCAGAAAAGAATTAGAGCAAAAAAGCGGCCAGAAAGTGATCAGCCAAGAAAGTTATCTTCAAAATCTACAGAATAAAAAGCTTTTGAGGAAATGAGGAGAAGGGTGTGCGAGTTTTAACGGCCGTGTCGCAAAGGTAAAACGAGGATAAAATTATTTTCCAAATTGAATTAGATTAAGCAAGGTCGTAATCAGAAGCATGCCGCAGAGCCCCACCATCACCCCCCAGGCGGTTAAACTCCTTCCGCCTTCTTCGAGGGCATCGGGAATAAGTTCCGAGATGGTTAAATAAATCATGGCCCCACCGGCGAAGCCTAAGCCAATCGGAAGCAGGGGTTCAAAAAGAGTGGTCAGAAGCGCGGCAGGTACAGCCATAATCGGCTGAGGAATACTGGTGAGAATGGAGGCGATCGCGCATTTTTTGGTGGAGGCCCCGTCGGCCTTTAAGGGAAGCGAGACCGCGATTCCCTCGGGGATGTTGTGAACCGCGATGGCGATGGCCATAACCAGTCCGAATTGAAGATTGCCCGTCGCGAAGGCGACTCCAATAGCAATTCCTTCGGGTATGGAATGGATAAACATGGTGGTAAAAATCAGAAGCCCTCGCCGGCTGAGCCCCTGGGCAAGGACATATTTATGACTTTCGAGATGAGCAAATTTTTTTTCGGTGTATCGAAAGAAGGCGGCGCCTAAAAGAAGCCCGAGAATCACAATGTAAGGGGCGAGGGCAAATTTACTTTTAAGGGCGATTCCTTCCTGGGCTAGAGAAAAAACGGAGGCCGAGATCATCATCCCCGCGGCCGCGGCCGAGGAAAAGCCGCGCACCATTTTGGATTTATTTTGCACAAAGTGGACAGGGATAGCCCCCAGGCCGGTTGCCAGCGCGCTGATAATTCCGGTAAAAGCCGCCCAGAAGATAATATCGGATTGGTTTAGTACCATATTTAAGCAGAATCATACCATATTTTGAACGCTTTATGAAGGAAAGATATGAAAAATTTTTAAATTAAAATTGGTATCTGTCCTTTATTTTTATATAATACCTTCCACTATGCTTAAAAGAATCTGCCTGAATGTCGTTGCCTTAATTATTTTTTCCTCCTCGAATCTAATGGCCGAGGAGGCTGCGCCTAAAAGTCCGGGGATAGGGGATAGGATTATTGCGTCCACTTTTAAAACATTGGCGAAGGCGTACGTCGCGACGGCTAATCTCGAGAAAATCAAGAAAACTCAAATCGATCACCTGCGGGGAATGAACAACGATAAATTTCAAAAGCGTTTCCATAAAATTCAGTCGACATTAAACCCATTGCCGGCCTCTTTTAAAACTAAATATGGGCTTAAAGATCAAATGGCCAAGGAAGAGGTGATCGCGGAAATCGAAAAGTTAGACAAGAAGCAGATCAATCAAATGATTGAAGAGACCCCTGATACTTTTATCGCCCTGCAATTTAAAAACTATCTGCGGGACCTCAAGCAGGATACCAAAGACAGTGATTGGGTCAAAAAAATCCATGAATTTTGGGAAAAGATTGTTGTGAAAACGGAAAAATGAATTGTTGACAAATTAATCGCCCTTCCTATAATAAATTTATTCTTTTTAAAAGTATTAACCCCAGCCACCTTCAATTGAGGAGATAAGAAGACGATGACTATCAAGACTTACGCTTACGGATTTCCCCGTCTGGGGAAAAACCGGGAATTTAAGAAGACCATTGAATCGTTCTGGAAAGGTGAGGCCCAAGAGGCCGCCACCCAAAAAGCCTTAGACGGCCTTCAGAAAAACATGCTCAGCACCTACAGCAAATTTGTCAAAGCCTTTCCCGTGGGGGAAATTACCGGCTATGATCAGATGTTTGACACCGCCATTATGGTGGGTTTATATAAACCTAAAAATTTAAAAGAATATTACGAGCTCTGCCGGGGGAAAAATGCCCTCGAGATGACCAAATGGTTTAATACCAACTACCATTACCTGGTTCCGAATTTTGCTTCGATTAAAAATCCTAAATTTTCACTGAATGTGAATCGGGCTAAGAAATATTTATCCAAATTTAAAAAAGGCATCCCGTTTCTTATTGGCCCTTTTACTTTTTTAAAGTTAAGTAAAGGCATTCCCGCCAATAAATTTAACGAATATTTATTGGAGTTAACGGCTGTTTATAAAAAAATTCTGCAGGGTTTAAAAGAAGTTCACATCGAAGAACCGGCTTTTGTTCTCGAGCTTACTCCTGCGGAAATTAAGTCCATCAAAGAAGTCTACACAACGTTAGGTAAGGGCAAAACTAAAATTAATTTGATTACTTACTACGATTCCGTTGATTTCTTAAAAGAATTATTCGAACTGCCGTTGGCCGCCATCGGCCTTGATTTTGTGCATGGCAAGGGAAAAAATTTAGAGCAAATTAAAAAATTAGGATTTCCTAAGGGCAAGACACTGATTGCCGGAGTGGTTGATGGCCGCAACGTCTGGCGTAATGATCTAAAATCTTCGGTTGAGCTTTTAAAGGAACTTTCTAAATATGCTCCATCGCTTGCCGTTTCCAACGCCGCGCCTTTGTATCACTTGCCGATTTCCTTGCAAGGAGAGAAGCTTAATCTCCAGTTAGTCAAAAGGCTTGCTTTTGCTCAAGAAAAATTAGAGGAGATCAAGACAATCGCGGATATTTTTACGGGAAAAAAGAAAGCCAGCGCCGTTACCTGGTCCCCGTTAGGCGAGAATAAAGAAGTTCAGAATAGAATTAAAGCGCTCACTGATAAAGATTTTGAAAAATCTCTTTCGGTGGAAGAACGGCGTAAATTACAGCAAGAATTACTCCATTTACCGTTATTTCCAACGACAACCATTGGCAGTTTCCCGCAGACTCAGGAAGTTCGCAAGCAAAGAGCGGATGTCCGCGCTGGACGCATTACCCCAGAGCAATACAAAGCCTTTGTGAGGGGAAAAATTAAGGAGTTAGTTAAATTTCAGGAAGATTTAGGACTGGATGTCCTGGTGCACGGTGAATTTGAGCGCACCGACATGGTGGAATTTTTTGCCGAGAAGTTAGATGGCATTGCCACGACCGCCAACGGCTGGATTATCTCGTATGGTTCAAGAGTTTACCGTCCGCCGATGATTTTTGCGGACATTGTCAGGCCGCAAGCCATGACCGTCGAGGAAATTGCCTACGCGCAATCGCTCACGAAGAAACCGGTCAAGGGAATGCTCACCGGTCCGGTGACAATTATTGCCTGGAGTTTTGTGCGTAACGATATTCCCATTCGGGAAGTGGCTTATCAGCTGGGGCTTGCCCTTCAGGATGAAATCCGAGATTATGAAAAGGCTGGAATTAAGATTGTACAGATCGATGAACCTGCCATTCGCGAGAAGGCCCCTATTAAGAGAAGAGACTGGCCAGAATATTTTGACTGGGCCATTAAATCTTTCCGATTAGCCGCTAATACGGATCCTAAGACGCAGATTCATACGCATATGTGCTATTCGGAATTTGGCGAGATTGTCAAAGAAATCGATCAAATGGATTTTGACGTGATCTCCATCGAAACCACGCGCAGTCGCGGCGATATTATCGCGAGCTTTGAAAAAATTGATTTTAAGAAGCAGATCGGTTTAGGGGTGTGGGATATTCATTCTCCTTCCGTTCCTTCCCGAGAGAAAATGAGGGAGGTCGTTAACCGCGCCTTAAAAGTTATTCCCAAAGAAAACTTTTGGATTAATCCGGACTGCGGACTTAAGACCCGCGACTGGCCCGAGACCACCACGTCTTTGAAGAATTTAGTCGAGGTCAGCGCTTCTTTGCGTGAAGGAGACACAGAATCGGCTTGCGCCGAGCATACCTGCTGTACATGCAGGTAAAAGAATAGTTTAGAGATAAGAGAGAAGAGGGTCAATTCTAAAAAGAATTGGCCCTCTTTTTTTAAATAGTTATAGAAAAACAATGGGCTTTGTTGTAGGATAACACAGGAGGAGTAAAAAATATGTTGCAGTTATCAGGAAATTTTTGGGATTATTTTGTGGTCTTCGGCGCGGGAGTGCTGGTCAGCTTTACCCCTTGCGTTTATCCGGTGATGCCTTTAACCGCCAGTTTTATCGCCGGGATGAACACAACCGGTACCAAATGGAGGGGGTTTTTTCTTTCCCTGCTGTATGTCCTGGGACTCGCCATAACCTACAGCGCCCTGGCAATCTTGGCCAGCTTGAGCGGAAAAATATTTGGACAGATTCAAAATAATCCTTTTATTTTTATCGGTGTGGCCAACATTTTTCTTTTTTTCTCTCTCGTTATGTTCGACGTGATCCCCCTGCCGGCATTGAATTTTAATTTACAGAATAGAAAAAAGATAGGAAGCCTTTGGATGGTCATTTTTTTCGGAATGGCCTCGGGGCTCGTGGTGGGCCCCTGCACGGCGCCTGTCCTGGGATCCCTTTTGGTTTACGCCGCGACTAAAGAGAATATTGGGCACGCGGCGAGCCTCTTGTTTGTCTTTGCTTACGGCGTCGGGGCATCGCTTATTTTGGTAGGCACATTTACCGGTTTATTAAGCCGACTGCCGAAATCAGGGAGGTGGCTGGTGCGTATCAAGCAGTTTTGCGGATTAGTTTTACTTATCGCGGCGGAATATTATTTGATTAAGGCCGGCCAGCTTCTTTTATGAAAAAAATATTTTGGATATTTCTTTTTTTATTCTACTTCGCCGCATACCCCGCAGCTTGCTGCGGGGATGAAGGCGGAAGTAGAACCCTACGAAGCTCAAACACGCAACGAAGTGAAGTTTTTGAGCGTAGTAGGGTTGGGTATTCGGCTTCGAAGAATGAACCTCCCCGTAGCTTGCTACAGGGAGGTTCATTTCTTTTCGGTGCGGCCAATATTCAAGCCCTCGAGGTTACCTCGCCTTTCCCCACCATTGAAAACAAAAATGTTGGTAAAGCCGTTCCTAATTTTAAATTAACGGTTATTTCCGGAGAGGAAACAGATTTAGAAAGTGTAAGAGCGGGCCGAAAGATGATTCTATTTTTCTGGGCGACGTGGTGTCCGTCCTGCCGGGAGACCTTAAAAGAATTTGAAGCTAAAACAAAGGAATTTGAGCGAAAGAATATTAAGCTGGTTTTAGTGAATGTGGGTGAAAAGCAAAAGTTCGTTAAAAAATTTTTAGAAAAAAATAAAATACAGCTGGACACATTTTTAGATGAACAATCCAGTTTAGCCGAGCTCTATGAGCTAAACGGCGTTCCCGCGTTTAGGGAACGGTCAAGTGATCGTTACCCCCCTTAGGTAAAGAATTAATTTTCCAAGACAACAATTGATCCAAGTCAACGGGCGGAATCATAAGCAAACGTTTATCAAGGTCAGGATTTTTCTCCTGGGCTAATTGCCAGG